>Ga0209394_1000050_pt1 | contig 106909 bp, 115 predicted proteins | sample JNZ201metaG_FD_184122 | JGI IMG/M metagenome (GOLD analysis project Ga0209394, IMG submission 184122) | Hot spring microbial communities from Jinze hot spring, China to study Microbial Dark Matter (Phase II) - JNZ 20120812A (SPAdes) (version 3) ...
GGCTAGTTCATACTTTAGCCTACTATACTGTTGAGGGGCCGCGCCTCGAGTATACGCCAGTTACAATTACAAAGTGGCAGCCAACCGAAAGAAAATATTAGGAGCGGGGTGGGGAAGATGAGTGGTGAGGGTGAAAAGATAATAGAGTTCAGGATTAAGCGATATAATCCAGCGATAAAAAGGCACTATATATCAACATATAGAGTGCCGGTTCGGCGGGGAACGACCATATTAGATTGTCTCCTATATATTAAGGAGAACCTCGATGAGACCCTCACGTTCAGGTACTCATGCAGGATGGGGATATGTGGAAGCTGCGCTGTAAACGTTAATGGAAAGCCTATGTTGGCCTGCTATACTCAGGTCTTTGACCTAAAATCTGACATCTTGATAGTTGAGCCCCTTTCAAACCTCCCAGTCATAAAAGACTTAGTTGTGGATATAGAACCATTCTTCAAGAAATTTAACAAAGTTAAATGTGTGCTTATTAAGCCTCCTGAGAGCTTTAAGAGAGTTGAGGAGTTCATCCAATCCCCAGAAGATCACAGGAGGTATTGGGACTTAACCCTCTGCACTAAATGCATGTCATGCTACTCCGCATGCCCAGCGGCAATAGACGATAGATTTCTCGGACCATCTGCCCTAGCCACAAATTATAGGTTTGCTATAGACTCAAGGGATGAGGGTATAGAGGAGAGGCTTAAGACGATTACTGAGAGCGCCTGGCTATGCACGTCATGTAATTCATGCACACTTTTCTGCCCGAAGCTTGTTGACTGCTCAACTTCTATAACTGAGAGCAAAAGCCTGCTTGTAGAATCTGGCATGATACCGAGAACAGCTAAAGATATCCTTGAAAATGTTATGAGACATCATAATCCATATGGAATACATCAGAGTAAGCGGATGGGGTGGGCTGGAGGGCTCAACATAAGGGCTTACCCAAGCGTTACGAGAGCCGATGTCCTCTGCTTTATCTGTTGTTCAGCAGCATATGATACGAGAAACATGGAGATAGCCAGAGCGATGGTATCAGTATTTAATAGTCTCGGAGTAGATTATGCGACTTTAGGTGAGGAGGAATGGTGCTGTGGGGATCATATTCTGAGGATGGGTGAGAAGGGTCTTTATGAGATGCTAGCTGAACACAACCTCGACATCCTACAGAAGTTTAATGCAAACCGCATCATAACAATCTCACCCCACTGCTACCATACACTTAAGAATGAAAAGCCATACAAGGATCTAAACTTAAATGTACAGCATTATACCCAATTCCTAGCAGAGTTATTGGATAAGGGTGCGCTGAAGCCTAAGGGGGAGTTTAAGGGTAGAGTTGTTTATCATGATCCATGCTATCTTGGAAAGCGCAATCAGATCTATGAGGAGCCGAGGAGGATTCTACAGTCAATAAGCGGCTTAGAGCTCGTCGAGATGAGGAGGACTAAAGAGGGCAGCTTCTGCTGTGGTGGGGGTGCTGGGCGAGTCTGGACTGAGGATGCTGAGCCCGAGAAGAGGCCATGCGTGAACCGGGTTAAGGAGGCGCTTGAGCTGGAGGCCAATGTGATCGCAGTTGCATGTCCATTCTGCACAACAATGCTTGAGGATGCAGTAAAAATCCTTGAGGTTGAAAACAAGATAGCCGTTAAAGATATCCTGGAGATACTGAAAGAAACGCTTTAGCGTCCATTTTTTCCCATAATTTTTGTAGTAGTTGACATATTTTGAGGTTTTGATAATCTCAATATAAGACGCTATAATTATAGCGGCGGACATTAGCACATTATATTCTCTGAGACTTCTCAGTTCGCTTTAATGTTACCAAAGCTCGATCCTCGAGAAAAATTGGCCGCACAATATTTGTAGGGTTCCCCCACTATTATTGTCTACGCGTTCAAAGATCAAGGTTATTCTGCTCCCCTCCGGGATCATTTGGACATTTGGCTGGAAAGTAATTTTGTATACGCGGAAATCCGCTGATTTATAAATTCTTACTGTTTCTTCACCAATTCCATGAAAAGCCCCGTCAGCATCATAGAAGCCCAATGTTACCTTGACATTTATACCCTCCTCTTTCCCCTTTTTAGTGTATCTTGCATATAGTAATATAGACACATTTTCGCCGAGATAGAGAGCTGGTGTTGTTTCAGTTGTATTTCCAGAACGTTTATCATTTGGGTTATTTAAGGGCGGTGTGATCTGCTCAGGTTCCCCCGGATCCAGCTTAAGTGTAAAGAATTCTCTTTTGAGTCTGCCCTCCTCTACCCAAGGAGAAATGTATATGACGCGCCAATTCTCATCATTTGATACTCCTCCACCTCCCGATGATCCTCCGTCACCTGATGTCCCTCCACCTCCCGATGACCCCCCATCGCCAACTCTCTGGAGATTCTTTGTTGCGGCAACCCTTATACCATCCCTAGTAACGACGAGTAATGTAACGCTTTCCACAACTAAGTTTTCCTCTTCAAGATTAAATACCGCTCTATATTTCCCTTGACCCAGATACTCGAAGTCCGTAATATTGCTTCCATAGGCGGTTCTATTAATAAACAGTTTTAGACTATTTTCTGTAAGGTCTGGTATGGGTATGGCATTTCCTCTTCCATCACTTAAGCTAACTTGAAAGTTAATTGCCAGCGTGCTGCCTCCGCCGCTTGAGTTTATACTCACATTTTGTATGTTGAGAAACACCGCCATCGGAATTGTTACGACCAGCCCCTTAAGTCCATATCTACCGATTTCCATGGCGAATGTTGTGTAAATCATGCTTCCGCCATTTTCACGATCCCACGTTATTTCCCAGCCTATACCCCTGTCAGAAACGTTTTCAGAGGCTAGAAGGATGTTCAAGCCGAGGCCACCATAGGATTCTGGAAGAGCTTTTTTCCACTCTTCTATAAGCTCCTCCCCAGCCATCTTAGCCAAACTCAGGTTCCAGGTTTCACTATAATTCTGTGTCGCGATGGCCAGCGCTCTTATCAAGCACCTCTCGAAGTCGCTTGTGACTGCCAGAACCAGCTCGTCTACTGGTTCATAAGATACTTCCTGCCTAATAACACTAATCTGATTAACCGTAACAATTAGAGAGAACATGAAGGCTGCTACTATAACTGCTGCTAAAACTACAAATTGCCCCCTTCTACCGCTTCTAAATCCGCCCATAACTGATGACACAACTTTCTAATGCTATGCTGTTACATCCCCTCATGCTTAGTTTTACTTGTCATAGCATATAGTCCTTCTGAACCAAAAATATAGATTTTAGTTCAGCCCTTGTTAGGCTGAGACAGAGACGGTATATCTTTCCATTCTTTGACGTGTAGACTATGCTGGCTGAGGCGACTTCGGTGGATGCCTTAAACAGGTCCTCTGGCGCATTCGAGATAGAGGAAGATATCGTAACCCACCTCCCTATGCCACCAGGTTCGCTGACCCATTTGCTAACCGTTAGGTTGAAGTATATGTTTTGTGGTAGTAGGTTTTGGAGCGCATTAATGATTTTTGTTTCATTCACCCAGCTATCTTCAATGGAATCCTCGATTACCTTGGGCTCCACTAGACGGCTTAAGACGTTGTATGCCAGCCTATTTAGATCCACGGCCTCCTGCTTAAAGAATTTCTCTGAGGAGAATAGCATGAAGAAGACTGCTGTAAACGCCATGAATACAAGGATAGATGCTATGACGGCTTCGATTATTCTCACCTGCCCAAGCCTCACTCCGCCTATCACCAGCTCATCCTCCATATCCTCAATCTAATAGTGTAGGATGAGATGCCAATTCTAACGCTCCGCTCAAGCATATAGGCTAGGGGCGCATAGACTTCTCCAGCAACAGAACTATAGCTTCCTGGAATATTCTTATATGCGACTATGAGCCTGCCATCAGCAGCCAACGCTGCTACAGCAATTATGTTTGACTCCACATAACTCATATTATACACCTTATAGTTTACCATAGACAAGTTGCCTTCACTAATACTGCAGCTTACACTCCTAAACTCAGGGCCCATATCGGACAATATGGCGAAGACTTGGGTGGCGTTCATGTTAATGAGCTCAATATTTGATTTAACCAGGAGGTAATTTCCAATAAGATAGCTGATGTGTGAGTTTCTGTTCGTAGTATTCATCACCCGTAGGTCATTATAGTCTGCTATGGCCACTAGGAAACTCGGGTTCGAATAGTTAAAGTTAAGATAAATAATACACTTTCCATCCAGGCCCGTCTGGCCCCTCTCTTTATAGAAGTTTATCCCATCGTTTCCCACGCAGAACACTCCGAGAAGCACGTTTGCACCAGAAATCGGCATACCATGCTCCGATTCAACCTTAACCTCAACTGCGTTGGAGCTTTCATTGAAGCCTATTGTTACCTTCAGCGCCGGAATAAACTCTATTCTCACACCATAATCGAGACCAGCATCTATGGAGCCTAAACCAAGTAGCTCTGAAAACTTCTCCGGCGGTATATATAGCTCATCGGGCATGTCTTTATTTAGCCTCTGAACCTTATCCGGGTCTAAAACGAAGACTTCTCTTGTGAAGACGGTACTAACTGCCAAGCCAAAGGATGACAAGTTGGAGGCTCCAATATTGATGTCTCCGCCCCAATCTTCGGGATACCCGGGGCTTAGGAGAATTTGGACCATCACTTTCTGCGCAGCCATCTTTAATTGCTCTATCTCAGAGATGCTTCTATAGGGGGGTGGTGATATTCCTGTTAAGAATGTTGCCGCTAATAGTATTGCAACCAATATTACAGCGGCGAAAATATACTCGTATGTTTTCACGTTTGTGGGCCTCCTCCAAGAATTCCTAAACCAGCATACATGACATCATCTTCATAGTATTTATAGCACCAGACAACTACCTCTAAGGTGCTGCCAATAACCCACGCTCTCGGCTCAACATCAAAGTCTTCTAGGAGGCTCTCAGCTATTTCTAAATCAACTCCAGCAAGTATTCTGATTCTCTGCGTAGACTTAACAATTATGGGGGACTCTGCATATAGGTCGCTTCTACCAATAATCTCCACATGGACATAATATTCTTCCTCTCTCTTCACTATTGTGATATTATAGGGTTTCCCGCCAATCATTTCTGGTAGGTCTAGGTGCTTCGTGACCGGCTCAGATGTACTGATTATTCCGTATGTGAAGTCTGTTAGGCTGATCACATTCGTTAGGCTCATTGAAATATACTCTGCTGTTTGATTAAGCTGAGTTTTGATGACGCTCTCCTCAACGCTGCTGACAATTATCTGGTATGCTAGGGCTATGGATACAGCTAAGCCTATGAGGGCAACCGTCCCGATAATATGTTGTATTGAGACATGAGGCAAAGCAAACACCTCACATTATAGAGACCTCAATCGTGACCTCTATAAACCTGAAAGCTGATACAAGTATCCCAGGCTCCGAGAGACTTGGATAAACTTCATTTTGATCATCAATCATCACACTAACCCTTACAGGGCTTGGGCTCTCAAGCTGTCTCAGCTCCACGTTTGTAGAATTGTTTTGAACCCTGATTATCGCCGGCCCTGAGCCCACTATAAACCCTGGAGCTAGGCGAATAAAATAAATGTCCATTGTTCCAAGGTTCTGGTTTACTGTTATACGTATCCTATTATAATCTAATATTATCCATACGCCATTCTCGACCTCTACTCTGACATATCCAAGTGGCTTGGATGCACTAGTGATTATTAGTCCGCCGGGATTCGTGAAATTTACTTCCGCAGCCGCAACAAGGTTTCCTCCGCGATACTTAATAACATAAGTAGTGTTTATTGTATTGTTCCAGAGTATGCCTGAGTCGGAGTAAACCGTTATGTTGATCTTTCCTCCCTCATATATGCCTATCCCACCGCTCCTCTGGCTGAATTGAACTGAACTCGCAGCCCCCTGCCTTAGGGCTACATCTATTATCGTTTTGTCGAGCAGCAATATTGCTGTCTTAGCCTGCTCAAACTCTGAATTCTGCACTTGAATTTCCAGCAGGTTTGTTGCGAAGAAAGAGGCTACGAGGAGAATTACTAGTAGGGTTGCTGTTATAATTACTGTTGATATTGTTGAGGATATACCCTTCTTCACACTTTCCACGCCCCGCCATCACATTATTACTCCTAAAAGATTAGGAAGCCGCCGAGGAGGCGCATTAAGATTATTGAGAGCATGGCGATAAGCGTGAGCACTATTGCGTGGCTGAAGCCAGCAGAAATATTTCCAGTGCTCACTTTCCCAGTCACTATCCCCATCAAGTATGATTGGAAGACTAATGCTGGCACTATTACTGTTAATATCTGTGCAAATGGTATTGGTGTACGGGCTATTGTTGTAACCGCTGAGCGCATGAAGTTTATTGTCACGAGTGTTGAGAAGATCATTAATGCTGCGCCTATATAGGGCATCATTATTAGTGGGCGGAGGGTGGCCATCTTCTCCTTCTCTAGAGATGCTTGCATCTCGCCAAATCTAGCCATAGTCTCAAGGGTTTCTGGGCTACCTCCCCCTATTTCTATCGCGTCAACGAGTAGGTATAGATTGATAAGGGCGAACCACGAGCTTATTTTCTTCTTCACGGTTTCGAAGACTACTCTTATCGGCTGGCCCCACTTTATCTGCCTTGCAACCACCTTTAAGTATTTGCTGAATGCCCCATACGGCCTTGACGATAACTGTGTTATACATGCCTCCGGCGAAGCCCCAGTCTTCCTCGCCTCAGTCATATCCCTAAGAAAGTTCGTTACCTCATTAACTATCTTCCTCCCCCTTCGGCGGCTATAATATCCGTGGGCTACAGCCGCTGGAACTGTCCCAGCTATTAGGGCTATCCCCATGCCTAAAGAGGGCTCCAAGCCGTATTCTAAACCAAGCATTATTCTAAGGGAGGTTAAGAAACCTCTGAATTGATTTACCATCGGCATTGATGCGAGCCCCGGCACAATAAATGGTAGGAACATTGTGAAAACCAGGAACATCATTATTGGAAGAGAGGCTGCAAATATCTTGTAGGGCGCCGTTTCATATATTGGCTCTTGGAAGCTGGATAGATCTGAGAGATACATGAAGAGGATTGAGATGACGGGCACGAGAATATATGAGTATAAGAGGAAGTTCTCCGCCGTGAAGCCTCCCTGCCAGAACCCCCGGAACGCTATTGATGTCAAGTATACTATGCTTATTCCGAGGGAGCCTAGGATCATTATTGCGACGTAGGATTCCAGAAGCATTGCTGCGCGCTCCCCAAATACTCTTATCTTGGCGGCTAGATCCCTGAACATTGTTTCAGTGCGCGTTAGTAAATAGTGAACTATATCGCCGCCCGCCCTTAATGTGTGAACATAGCCTAAGAGGAACTCCTTGTATTCTTTTGATGGAGTCCTTTCAGCGGACTTCTCTATCGCCGCTATCGGATCCATACCATTTAGGAGGACATCTACCTCAATCTGCTTAGCTGTCTTAGAGGTATGCGGGAGAAGGTCGCAGCCTTTTAACCTCTTTAGGCTTGAGTATGGTGAGAGCCCCCCAGTCGCCATAACGCTTACATATGCAGCCATGAATGGCGCCTCCATATCCAACTTTGAGGCTCTGTCCTGGGCCTTTATGCTCGGCATGGTGTATCCAATTAAGAGGACTAGTATTGGTAGAAACGCTATTGGTAGGAGGCTGGTGAACCATATGATTAGGGTGGAGGCTGCGATCGACATGATTAAAAAGAGGCTGATCAATGAGAGGTATGCTTGCGGATACACTCTTATTCCAGCGGCCTCAAGGGTATCTTTGAGCTTAGAGGTGTTCCCACCATAAAGTATTTTTGCGAGGATGTTTGAGAGCCACCAGAAGACCTGATATGCGAGGCCTGTAAGAGAAGCCATACTAACCCCTCCTTATCGCTATCGCTGGAAATGGGTTAAGCAGACGATACCTCGTTATCTCCATTCTGACCTCTGCATTACTCTTTATGCCACGGGCCAGAAGATCATGAAGCAAAAGAGCCCTCCTAGAGAGCTCCTCTAGGACGCTCTCCACACTTATACCGTATTTCAGGGCTATCCTGTTGAGCATCTCGCTCTTCCTAAAGTTATACGTGAATGTATCTGTCAGCGGGTTCCACGAGGCTACCCGTTCATATCTGCCATAATCAATTATCTCGTAGACTTCTCTTATTCTTCTGCCAAAAGATAGGCCCATCCTCATCCTCGGTAGCTGGACTCTTTCTTGCACAAGGGCAACGTTTACGAGCGGTATGTAGCTTTCGGCTATATTCATCGGTGGGCTTGTCAGCCTCTTTACAGCATGTTCTAGGCTCTCTGCATGAAGAGTTGTTAGTCCTCCGTGACCAGTCGCCATGGCTTGGAAGAGCACGAATGCCTCCTCGCCCCTGATCTCACCCACTATGACGTAGTCGGGCCTATACCTTAGGGAGACTTTAACTAGGTTGAAGAGCGATATCTCTCCCACCTTAGACATGCCGAGACCATAACTCTCCCTGCTAACGAGCTGAACCCAGTTTTCATGTGGGAACATTAGCTCTGGAATCTCTTCAACGGTTACTATCTTCATTGATGGTTTAACTAGGCTTGCTAGGGCGTTGAGTGTTGATGTTTTTCCAGCCCCTGTTCCACCTATCACCATCATCGTCATCCTATTCTCGATCATCAGCCAGAGGTATGCGGCAAGCATCTCATCCAGTGTCCCGAGCTCTATTAGGTCTATTATCGAGAACGGCTCCTCCCTAAACCTCCTTATACAAAATGTGCTGCCCTTAGGCGAGACCTCGTACCTGAATGTTGCCGCAAGCCTATCCTTAGTTGGAAGCATTGCGTCTAGTATTGGGAATGCCGTTGAAATATGCTTCTGTGCAATGTGGGTAAGCTTTATTAAAATGTTGTCTAGGGTTTTTTCATCGACTATTTTTAGGTTTGTTGGCATGCTCTCATATTTTCTATGCCATATGTATATTGGCATGTTAACTCCATTAACCGATATATCCTCAATCATCCTGTCGCTCATAAGGACATGTAGTGGCCCGAAGCCCACTAGATCCCTCTTTATGTAATAGAGAATTCTTGCCCACGACTCCTCTCCGAGGCGCCTGACCCGCTTAGATATCCCATACTTTTTGGCTAATCTGATAGCTTCGTTCTCCACATGCCTATATATGTCAGCGCCGCCCTTCTCCGGCGGCTCAACCTCAACGCTCATTATGTCGAGAAGGGTGCTGTAGATCCGATATTCTTCCGGAGATAGCTTAACCTCCTCTATAAAATAGGCTTTTTCCCCACCAATCTCCCTAAGCGACGCAATAGTAACCTTAGAGAATGGTGGATTAACATAGTAGGATTCTATTATCTCGGCTCCCTCAGGGATCCTAGAGAAGACAGCAACCTCTGGTGGAGACGTAACCTTCTTCTTCTCAAACAGCCCCCTAAGACTGAAGGAAACCACTCCACCCACCACCCCTCTCATTAACAGCTGCTAGATCCGCCAAAAATTCCAAGAAAAAATAGTGCCAGAAGAAAAAGAGTAGACTATTGATAGACGGCAAGACGCAAATGTTCTTAGCGAACCTTATGGCAATTTAACATGCTTAGGATACTGGTTACCAGCAGCGGTCTGAACCACGATCTCTAACGAAACTCCTGAAGTTAAATTGCCCATAGGTGTCACTGTTCCCTTGGGGAACGTAATCTCAAAATCTTTTCCATCGCCAGGGTTTATCGTAACTCCTTTTTCCGGATCAAAAATCGCATTATCAGTCGTAACTACAATCGTAACTACAACAAGTTCATCATTCTCCTTAATCTCATTGTACGGTATTCCGTTTAATAGGAACATTGTTACTGTTGCTGGTGATGTTCCGGTGTTCTTAAGAGTTATTCTAATAGTATAATTGTATCTGTTAGCCTCGGAATCGAAAACGGGTATTGCGTATGCGCTTGTGAACTCTAGTTTTTCGTATCTTGTGAATGTTGTTGCTAGGCCCATCATCCAGTATGCTACTGCTATAGACATCACTATGGCTACTGCAACAATAATTATTGTCGCGATGACTGGGCTGATAGCCCTCTTATCGCGCCTCAAACCCCACATTTCACCTCTAAACTGGTGTCCAATAAGTAGGATTGGATCCTTTTCATATAAGCATTGTAAAGGAATCTTACAGATTGCAGATATAGATTATACAGATCATTCCACGAGAGCTTCTTTAAGTCTCCTCGCGCCCAGTATTTCCTTTAAGTAACTTCTAACCTCGGCGAAAATATCCTGTTCATTCCTACCCTCAATGATCTTTAGGCCATAAGCCTCGGCAAGGCTCCTCCCATCCGAATCAACGCCACTAAAGGTTATTATGATCTTATGCTCAACGTTGGCGTCAGTAGCCTTAGCCCAAAAAGCCAGAACATCAACCGCGCCTACAGCCCTCTCAAGAAGGTGGACGTGCCCAACAACGCTGGGTGCGGCATCCCTCTCACGCCATACCGCGAAGGAGAATATATGCCTGGCTCCAGACCTACCATAAATTACAGCTGGAGCCTTAACAGATAAGCCCTCGTCTATAAGAGGCTTAAGAAAATCCTCGATGTTAAGTGTTAGGCGGTCAATCAAAAACTTCTTCTCAGGATTAACCTTAAAGACCATAACATTATAAATTCTTAGATCATTTTCGCCGAAAACGTGGCCATTATCACATAAATATTCAATCTTGGGATCTGAGAAGACACTTTTACAATTCAGGCACTTATATAGGAAACTAAACGTCCTATAATCTGACCCAGCCTGTAGAAGGGGCTTCCTACAATTTGGGCAGAAGAGCCCCTCCTCACTCTTAAACTTCCCCTCAAAATCTATGTGACCACAGGTTAAATGCTCAATCATATTATCCCTAACAAGTCTAGATGAGCCGCATGAGGGGCAGCGCGTCCTAATCATCAGCCTATGAGATTGGCATCTAGGACATATGGAAAAATTATCCACTATCTCAGAGATCAGTATGCCAGCCCCGCTCAGCAGGAGGAGAACCTCTCTAGTCTCCTCCGAAGAACTAAAGATTCCATCAAGAGCAGGATATTTTACCCCAAAATTAAACTCGACGATGGGATCTATGCTATTAAAACCCCTAGCCTTTAAAGCCGCAAGTGCCCTCTGAACTTTCTCATCAGCCAGCAAACCCAATATATCGGGCAAGAGAGACCGCACCGACGAAACAAATATGAAGGAATCGCTTATACTTAAATATTATCTATTACTAATAGGTATTAATTAACCATGAGATTATATATTGCTAGGCTGGTGATCTTACGAGGGCGACCGCTATAGCCATTCTTCTCTTACTAGCCACTAGCCTAGCCCAGCAGGCTGAGACCTACACAGTAGAGAAATGCGTCCTAACGGTTTATAGGGATGGAGTAGTCCAGGTTTACCTCGAGGCAGCGGTCGATGAGCTTGAACCATATATAACGCTTCCACTCTTATCAAGTGCGGATAAAATAAGCAGCATACTGGTTCTAGATGAAAATAATGAGGTCTTAGATTACGATTACGGAGAGAATAATACTATAGTTATATACACGCTTGGGGCAAGGCAAGTTAAACTTGAATATGAAACCCTCGGCTTAACATTAATGGAGTATGGCTTATGGACATTAAAGGTCTCAACACCCTTCAACACAACAATTATACTCTCAAACGCAACAATAATCTATATAAACATGGCTCCAGAGAAAATAAGATCCACGGATGGAGGGATCGAGCTTAACCTCTATCCGGGAGAATGGGAAATAAGCTACAGTTATGAGGCGCCAGCAAAGCCGCCAGCACCCCACAAACCATCAGACCAACTCTTATATTACGCTATCGTCGGAGCATGTATTATATGCGTATCCATTCTAGCAGTCCTATACATTATTAGGAGGAGGAAGACTCTTAAAGAATTCAGTGGGGAGGAGGCTGAGATCTTAAAGTATATTAGGGAGAGGGGCGGTAGGGTGCTTGAGGCGGAGCTAAGGGAGAGGTTCCCACATATTCCCAGGACAAGCATGTGGCGGTTAATAAGACGCCTTGAGAAGAGGGGTGTAGTTCAGGTCAGGAAGGTCGGGCTACAAAATGTAGTCGAACTAAAATAGGGAAAATACTACCAGTATTTGAATAGGAGGCTATCCATATACTCGTTTAAAGATCTGATTATGACCTCATTATTATTTCCCCTATATTTCAGGACTTTGACAATAGCTGAGGCTAATTCAAGCGTTGTAACTATTGGAACATTATATTCAACAGCCAGCCTACGAATTATATACTCATCCTTGAGGACATCTGGAGAAACCCCATCCGGGTTCCCAGCTGGGATATTGATAACGAGATCTATCTTGCGCTGGACGAGATAATCGATAATGTTTGGTTTCCTCGAGGTTTCACTAACTTTATAGAGAACCGTTACATCCTTTAACCCGGCTTTATAGAGGGCGTCTGCGGTGTGCTCAGTGGCATAAATCTTAAAGCCGATCTCACTCAAGCTCCTCGCCAGGGGAATAATTTTATCCTTCATCTCCCGCCCCCCAACGGTTATTAATGCTGCTCCACCCCCATCTGGAAATGTGAATTCAACGGACTCGAGGGCCTTCATCAGGGCGTCTGCAAAGTTCTCGCCTATACACGCAGCCTCACCAGTGCTAACCATCTCAACACCTAAGACTGGATCCGCTCCAGTCAACCGCATAAAACTGAACTGTGGAACCTTAACGGCGACGTATGGCATGGGTGGCAGCTCAAGTATACCGATCTCCTTAAGGCTCTTTCCGAGAAAGACTCCCGCGGCAATATCTATTAGGTGGACGCCCCTACTCTTACTCACGTACGGAAGGGATCTGGAGGCCCTAAGGTTACACTCTATCACCATAACCTCACGGTTCTTAACGAGAAACTGTATATTGAATGGGCCCTTTATGTAGAGCGCCCTAGCGATCTTATATGTGTAGTCCTCAATTTTCTTAATCACATCACTGCTCAATGTCTGCGGGGGTATGCACATAACGGCATCTCCACTGTGAACCCCGGCCTGCTCAATATGCTCTATAACAGCGCCTATCAAGACATCTTCTCCATCCGAGACGCCATCAACCTCAACCTCCTTAGCGCCCTCAATAAACTTTGATATGACGACAGGATGCTCCTTCGAGACCCTGGCCGCTAGCTCAAGATAGCTCCTAAGCTCTTCCCTATTATGCGCAACCCTCATGGCCTCCCCGGATAGGACGTAGCTTGGCCTAACTAGAACCGGATACCCGATCTCCTCAGCAAACTTCTCGGCCTCATCAATCGTCGTAAGCTTACTCCATTTTGGCTGTGGAATACCGAGCTTATCCAGAAGAGCACTGAACTTCGATCTATCCTCAGCGGCATCTATACTCTCACTTGAGGTTCCAAGAATCCTGACGCCGGCCCCAGAGAGTTTTAAAGCAATATTATTGGGTATTTGGCCTCCAACGCTCACTATAACTCCGAGGGGGTTCTCCTTCTCATATATGTCTAGAACCCTCTCAAATGTTATCTCTTCAAAATATAGTTTATCTGAGATATCATAATCCGTTGAGACAGTTTCAGGATTATAGTTTATCACTATCGCTTCATCTATTCCATATTTTTTCAGCGCCCAAACCGTGTTCACGCAGCTCCAGTCGAACTCTACGCTTGAGCCTATCCTGAAGACTCCTGCACCTAAGACAATAACCTTCCTTTTTTCATTATCGAATGATATATCATCCTCATCACCATTATATGTCAGATATAGATAGTTTGTCTTAGCTGGCCACTCTGCTGCAAGCGTATCTATCTGCTTGACTACGGGTATTATCCCATGAGCCTTTCTAAATCGCCTAACATCCTCCTCACTAACCCTCAGATACTTGGCGATCTGTGCGTCAGAGAAGCCCAGCCGCTTAGCCTCCCTAATAACTTCAGCCGCACCCTTATCGCTGAGCTTAATCTTTTTGAGCCTCTCCTCCATGTTGAGAATGTTTTTTATCTTGTAGAGGAACCATGGATCTATCCCGCTCAGGCGATAGATCTCCTCTATTGAGACCCCCATCTTCATAGCCTTAACTATCTTGAAGAGGCGCTCATCAGTCGGATTCATTAAGCAATCCTTTATGACTTCTATTGGCTCAGGCTCATCTTCATCGCTATTTCCGACAAGACCGATCTTGCCAATATCAAGCATCCTAACAGCCTTCTGGAGCGCCTCCTCAAAGGTTCTGCCAATAGCCATAACCTCTCCAACAGACTTCATCTGCGTCCCTATATGGCGATCAGCATTCCTAAACTTCTTAAGATCCCAGCGTGGGATCTTAACCACAATATAATCTAGAGCTGGCTCGAAGCACGCGGTCGTTATCCCAGTAACCTTATTTATCAGCTCTGGAAGCGTATAGCCTATCGCCAGCTTAGCCGCTATATAAGCTAAGGGATATCCAGTAGCCTTACTGGCCAAGGCTGAGCTCCTAGACATTCTCGGGTTAACCTCTATAGCCCTATACTCTTCAGATCTGGGATGGAGAGCCCATTGAATATTACACTCGCCAACCACGCCTAGAGCCCTCACAGCCCTTATCGAGGCAGAGCGCAATATATGATATTCGCGGTTGGTCAATGTCTGCGAGGGAGCGACAACTATCGAGTCACCAGTATGGACGCCCATCGGATCGAAATTCTCCATGTTGCAGACAGTTATACAGTTATCCTTATAATCCCTCATGACCTCATACTCAACTTCCTTCCAGTGCCCAATCCACTCTTCAATCAAAACCTGCCTAATTAGGCTGTGTACAAGGGCCCTGCTAACAATTTCCTTGAGCTCACGCCCATTATATGCTACGCCAGTGCCCTTACCACCCAGAGTGTACGCAACCCTAACCATCACTGGGTAGCCTATCTCCTCAGCTACCTCCAATGCCTCCTCAACGGATGAGGCGGATCTACTCTCAGGCACTGGCACACCCGCATCCATCATTGTCCGCCTAAACAGTTCTCTGTTTGATGCCCTCTCAATAGTCTCGATGGATGTGCCAAGAACCTTAACCCCATACTTGTCTAGAATCCCCATCTTAGCCAGCTGGACGCCACAGTTTAGGGCTGTCTGGCCACCAAAGCCCAGCAGTATGCCATCTGGCCTCTCCCTCTCAATAACCTTCTCAACATATCTTGGCGTGACTGGGAGCAAATAGACCCTTCCGGCGAGTCTTGGGTCAGTTTGTATCGTTGCTATATTCGGGTTAACTAGGACTGTCTCTATACCCTCCTCCCTAAGCGCCTTAAGGCACTGGCTCCCAGAATAGTCGAATTCGGCGGCCTCTCCAATCTTTATCGCCCCGCTTCCAAGCACAAGAACCTTCTTAACCCACTCGAATCTAGGCATAGTCCTCACCCAGCCCTCCAAACCCTCTTGATAAATTCATCAAAGAGGAACTCTGTGTCATATGGGCCAGGCGAAGCTTCTGGATGCCACTGAACCGCAAAAGACGGGCCATTCTTGAGCTTTATGCCCTCAACAGTCCTATCATTGGCATTTATAAACCAGCATTCCAGATCCGTCTTATCGAGTGATTCAGCCCTGACAGCGTATCCGTGGTTTTGGATCGTTATATAACATAACCCTGTTTTAAGGTCATATGCTGGCTGGTTCTGAGACCTATGCCCATACTTGAGCTTATATGTATCCCCGCCCAGAGCCAAAGCCATAATCTGGTTCCCAAGACATATGCCCATCATCGGCAAGCCTTCCTCTGCCAGAACCCTAACCGACTCGATCGTCTCCCCACACATTTTTGGGTCTCCAGGCCCATTACTTATCAGGATTCCATCCGGCTTGAACTCAAGAATCTCCTCTGCGGGAAAGTCGTATGGAACTCTTATTACATCCACGCGACGCTTTAATAGGCATCTTAATATCCCAGCCTTAACACCACAATCTATAACGACTATTCTAGCCTTTCCGCCACAATCATAGTATACTGGCTCTTTGATCGAGACCTCCCTGACAAGGTTGCTTTTGTTTGGATCTGGAATGCTTTTAACCTCGTCTAGCAGCCTATCTATATTTGGTTCATCACCCTCTCTACACACCTCCAGTATGCCGAGCATAACGCCCTTTTCTCTAAGCTTCTTTGTTAGGCGTCTGGTGTCAATGCCATATATTCCTGGGACGCCTTCCTCCCTAAGCCATTCATCAAGAGTCTTCCTTGAAGCCCAATGATGCGGCTTTAAGCATAGCTCCTGTATAACTAAGCCCCTAACCTTAATCCCGGTGGACTCGAAGATTAATGGTATCCCTATCCCAAAACTATTATACTCATATTCTGGGACACCATAATTCCCAATAAGCGGATACGTTAGAACAAGAATTTGGCCAAGATAAGATGGGTCTGTAAGAGATTCTGGATAACCAACCATCCCGGTTGAGAAGACAACTTCCCCAGAAACCTTCTTTACAGCTCCAAAACCCCTACCGATGAAGAAAGACCCATCCTCAAGAACTAGAATAGCTTTACCTGCCACCTCTCCCAAGGGAAGATTCATTAACCTCTTGAAACCCTCCTTAAAACTTTAAAAACATAGATTTAAACTTTACTATCATATCCGCGCTCCTTAAGGGACGTGAGGCTGTATAGCTTGGCTAGCGAGTTAAGCCTGTCTCTTGAGGAGCTGAGCGTCTCCTTTAAGCGTAGAGTCTCATCTCTAAATTTGCTAAGTAGAATTTTCCTTTCAGATAACATTCTCTTGACCTCTCTTCTGGATGGCCCACCCCTAACGCTATGAGACTCCAAAAAGCCCGCCAAGCTTACGGCAATATGCAAGTCCTCTTCTTTAACTTGGATCGGATTACTGAGAAAGTTTGCTGAGACCTCTGCCAATAGACGGGGTGTAACATCCTTCAACGTTTTTCCAGACTCTAAGAGGATTTTCACAAGGGAGCCAATGATCTTGTGGGCGACCCTGAACGGGATACCATACTTTCTGACAAGCATGTTTGCAACTTCTGTAGCAGCCATAAAACTATAGATAGGCTTATCAATATTTTCGACCTTCACTTTTAAACCCCTAACAAGCTCTGAGAGAACCTTAAGAGACTCCCGCATGACTTCACATGCATCCCAGAGCCTAGGCGTAGCCTCCTGAAAATCAAGGTTATAGACTGAGGGTAAGCTCTTCAGCACAATTGAGACTGCAATGAAGTTGCCTAAGATGAGACCCATCCTAGCCCTCATAACCTCTAGAACATCTGGATTCTTCTTCTGCGGCATTATGCTACTAGTAGATGTGAACTCATCTGGAAGCTCAATTAAGCCAAACTCCATTGAAGACCATATTATCAAGTCCTCAAGCAAATAACTTAAGTTAACTGCCATAACGGAGAGGGCAGCTAAAGTCTCTAGGAGAAAATCTCTCGACCTAACAGCGTCAATAGAATTCTCAATCAGTCCATCGAAGCCGAGTAGCTCCATAACCCTCTCGCGGCTTATCGGAAAACTCGTTGTCGAAAGCGCCCCAGCGCCCATTGGGCATAGGTTAACGTGTCTATAGGCGTTAAATATTCTTTCTAGATCCCTGGAGAGAGCATCAAAGTGTGATAGCAAGTAGTGGGCGAATGTAATAGGCTGTGCTGGCTGAAGGTGAGTATATCCAGGAAGAACGGTGTTAATGTTCTTGTCGGCAACCTCAAGCAGTGATCCCTGAAGGGCTAATGTCTCCTCTAATATACCGAGGATCTCTTCCCGCAGAGCCATCCTTATGGCCGTCGCCACTTGATCATTCCTGCTTTTGGCGATGTTAAGGTTTCCGCCAACATCAATCCCGGCTCTTTTTATAACCTCCTCCTCAATGAGGACATGAATGTCTTCAACGTCAAGTCTAAAGGGAGGATTTTCATCTAATGTAAGAAGAGCCTCAAGAATTCTTGAGCCATCCTCCTTAGAGATTATACCCCTCTCCACAAGCACTATTACATGAGCCTTATTGACGTCCAGGACATGCTTCAATATCTTTTCATCATATCTAATTGATGAAACATATTTTAGGGCATCCTCCCTCAAGCCAGATACTCTGCCGCCCTTAAGGATCTCAGACAAAATCTAGCTCCTCCGAGCCCTTTTAAGGGCCCCTGCAACCTTGGTCGCCAGCCCCCAGAGCTCTATGAAGCCTCCCGCGGCGCTCTGATCGAAGCTTGAATCAATATTATATGTGGCTAAGCTCATGTCGTAGAGTGAGTATGGCGATGATCTGCCAACAACTGTAGCGCAACCCTTATACAATTTAACTCTAACCTCTCCAGTAACCCTGTCCTGCGTCTTATTGATGAAGGCATCAAGATCCTCCCTTAATGGATCCATCCAGAGGCCAGCATATACTAGGTAAGCCCACTCTAAATCAACATGCTGCTTGAAGAGAATTTCATGTCTAGTTAAAACAAGCTTCTCTAAATCTTTATGGGCCTCTATTATTACGGTTGCTGCAGGGCACTCATAGACCTCACGGGACTTTATTCCAACCAAGCGGTCCTCCATATGATCGATTCTTCCAACACCATGCCTCCCAGCAATATTATTAAGAGTCTCTATTAAATCAGCAGGGCTCATGTTTACGCCATTAAGGGACTTTGGAACACCATTCTCAAACTCAAGCGTTATGTATTCGGGCTCGTTGGGAGCTTTCTCTGGAGAGACCGTCCACTCAAAGGCATCTTCAGGAGGCTCCTTCTCGGGATACTCAAGTATTCCGCACTCTATTGAGCGGCCCCACAAGTTTTGATCTATGCTGTATGGTTTGTCTTTATCTACTGGAATCGGTATACCATGCTTCTTGGCATACTCTATCTCAGCGTCACGTGTCATCCCCCACTCTCTAACGGGCGCTATAACCTTAAGCCTCGGGTTTAGCGCCCTAACTGTGACCTCTATCCTAACCTGATCATTACCTTTCCCAGTGCATCCATGCGCAACAGCCTCAGCGCCCTCAATCTCAGCAACCTCAACCAGCTTAGAGGCTATAAGTGGTCTGGAGAGAGCTGTGCTGACAGGATATTTCCCCTCATACAGGGCATTCGCCTTGATCGCTGGGAAGACATAATTTTTAACAAACTCTTCCTTAGCATCTATGGAGTAGTGTTTTAGGGTGCCAAGCCTATAAGACTTCTCTTCAATAGCTTTTAAATCCTCCTTTTGGCCGAGATCGAGCGTTACAGTTATGACGGCGGCGTCATATTTCTCCTGAAGCCACTTCACTAGCACTGATGTATCGAGTCCACCAGAGTAGGCTAAAACGATTTTCCTCTTCAAGCCCTAAGGGACCCCCATTAAGGTTGGGGGTTAAAGGGGCAGATTAAATATATTTATTTTTTGACTAAGATTAATCAATGATGCCTTGAGTGACCAAAATTGGTCAAACAATCTTTAACTAAAGTTGTTCAAGGTCTCCTAGAGGAGGATCCGTTAATCATTGATTCTTTAGAGCGGGGATACGCTAACATCAGCGCGGTAGCACGCCTATTAAAGCCAGAGATAGAGAGGAGGATGGGACGAAGAGTAAATTTAAGTGGCATAATAACGGCTATTAGGCGCGCAAAATCTGGGTATAAGCCATCCATAGAGCACATTAAGGTTTTAGCTGATAGTGTGATAACCATAAGGACAAACTTAGCAAAGATATCTATTGAGAGGACTCGGAAAAATCTTGAGAAGGCGAGACTATTATCTACCGAGTTCCCAGAAGCCTTCTTCCAGGTTCTCGAGGGAGAGGAGACGCTGACCCTAATAATGGATCAAAGGGTGCTCAGTAAAATTAAGCCAAAATTTAGGGATGATGAGATCATTGACGAGAAGAATGATTTATCCGCCATAATCATCCAGAGCCCAAGAGAGATTATCAATACGCCAAGATGCATCTCAGAATTCTATAATGTAATTTCTAGGAGGGGGATAAATATTGAGGAGACAATAAGTTGCTGCACAGAAACGATAATAGTGCTTAGAATGAGCGATTCAGCAAAAGCCTATAACACCCTTATACATCTAATAGAGGATGCTAGAAGAAGATTGTCCCAGGCCAAATAATGGAGACTGCTATGTCACCTTATACTTGCCGCGAGCCTAATTGCCTCCTCAATGTATCCTTTAAGCCGCATATTATATAATGCGGCCGCTGGATGATATGAGGGAATAATATAGGTTTTTGACTCCCAGAACTTAACCTCAAATATCTTTCCCTGAACTACGCTCATAGACCTAAAGGCGATTCCAGCCTTCGATAAGATGTATGCAGTTGAGTGCCTGCCAAGCGTCACTATTATTTTAGGTTTTATTAAGTCGAGTTGCTCATCAAGATAGGGGCCACAAGCTTTTATCTCTTCTGGGCGGGGATCTCTATTCTCAGGCGGCCTACACTTAACAATATTCGTTATATAAACGCTTTCCCTCGAAAGACCAGCCTTTCTAATAGCCTCCTCAAGCAGTTTCCCAGCAGAGCCGACGAAAGGTTTACCCTTAATATCTTCCCAGTAGCCAGGTGCCTCTCCAACAAAGACTATATTAGCGTTTAGGTCTCCATCGCCTAAAACGGGGTTTTTACGAGACCTCCAGAGGGAACATTTTCTGCATGAGCTTATCACCTCAGCTAATTTCCTGAAAACCTCAATCTTTAACTGTTGATCCAAAACCATTCACGCTGCCACACCGCTCTCATAAACCAAGAGGAAGATGTATGGAAACCTAAAATTAATTTTATTCTCCTATCTTAAGAGGAGGGGTTAGGCTACCAATATGTATGAGGGTGTTAAAGAGCTGCTTCACCCACTCTAGACCTAGCCTTTAAGCACTAAAAACAATTACTAGGATTTCTATGACAGACGCTGTTAATGCTTTCTCGAGAGGATCATCTCTTATAACCAATTTTCCTTAAGAAATCTTTACGCCACCTGACGCCTTCCTCATCTTCAATACCTTGGGGTTTAAAGCCGTCTATTACGCCTAATATGCCCCTACCCTGCTCAGTCTCAGCCACAATAACCTGTAATGGATTAGCCGTGGCGGCTTGAATTGTGCATACTTCTGGGACAGCCTTTATAGCATTGAGCACATTAATTGGGTATGCACCCCTCATAACTATTAGAAAAGAGTGACCACATCCAAGCCTAAGCATATTTTCCGCAGCTATCCTCTTAAGCTCCTCATCTGTCCCATCGACTCTAACCAGCCGCTCACCACTAGCTTCACAGAAGGCTAAGCCAAACTTTATTCCAGGGACGGAGTTGACCATAGCCTCATAAATATCTTCGACAGATTTTATAAAGTGCGAGATTCCGAGAATAACATTACAGTCTTTTGGAAATTCTATATTCACAACCTTAATCTCCATAACTTCACCCTCCATAAAATCAAAATATTATGAAATATAAAGTTAATAATATTTAGTTAAGATCAACGCGCTGGCTCCCAGGATTTTGATATAACCCTATTAAATAAGAGGAGGAAAATGTAGTCGCGGGCCCATAGCCTAAGAACCTTAAAGAAGCCCATTATCCTAAATCTCCTCATAGACTCGTAGATGGTTAAGTCTCTAAGGAAAATTATTCTGCCAACCTTTGAAAGGCGGAAAGCTATCTCATGATCCTCACCACAGGGAAGTCTCTCGTTAAAGCCACCAATCTTAAGGAAAATATCTCGTTTTACCGCAAAAAATACTCCACGAGAATGCGGCTTGAAGAAGGATAGGATGAAGAGGAGAAAATTATAGAGTTTGAAGAAGGCCTGTTCATGCGGCAGGGGGTCTTTGGGCATAATATTACATGTGAGGCCGACAATATGATATCTTTTGAATGCTGAAACAACCTTTCCGACAAAGTCTGGCTGTGGATCAACATCCGCATCCATAAAAATAATTATGTCGCCGCTCGCTTTACGGGCACCGTAATTTCTCGCTTTACCTATACCCCGCTCCCTCAACACGTAAACCCTCTCGGTGAAAATCCTTGCAACATCCACGGTCTTATCCGTGCTTCCGCCATCAACGACAATAACCTCTAAATGTGGATTAATGGCAACTATCTTGGATAGCAGCCTACCAATATACTTCTCTTCCTGAAAAGTCGGAATAACTATTGAAACCTTGGGCGCGCTCTCCCCACACATTCGCATCTTCAAAATTTTATTCCATACGATTTATATACTCTCCTTTAATAGTCTATGGGGGTGTAGCCATGGATGAAATTATAGTGGCAATTGCCCAGCTCGATGTGGCGCTCGGGGATAAAAGAGCGAATACGGAGAAAGCCATCAAATATATTACGGATGCAGCGAAGAAAGGGGCGAATTTCGTCTGTTTTCCTGAATATTTTAGCACTGGCTTTGGATACAAGGACCTAGAGAAGATTCATAAGGAGATTGCTAAGCTTGCAGAGCCGATTAATGGGCAGACCATTAGAATGATACAGCAGGCCTGTAGAGCAAATAGTGTTTATGCTATTGGGAGCATTATTGAATCTGCCCAAAATAAATTTTATAATACAGCCTTCCTCATCAACCCATCTGGCGAGCTGCTTGGAACATATCGGAAGGTGCATCTCTTTCAACTCGAGTCACAATTTTTCCAGCAGGGAAATGGATGGCAAGTTTTTGACACCGATTTTGGAAAGATTGGTATAATGATATGCTATGATGCAATTTTTCCAGAAGCGGCGAGAACATTAGCATTACTAGGCGCAAAATTGATCCTTCACCCCAGCAGCTGGATGGATCCATATCTGCCCCAATGGAGGATCGCAACGAATGCACGCGCCCTAGAGAACCAAGTGTGGCTGGTTTCAGTGAACCGTGTTGGTAGAGATGAACTATTCACATACTTTGGCAGAAGCAGAGTGATCGATCCATATGGTGCCTGCATATATGAGTGCGGTGGGGAGGAGGAACTCGCAACAGTAAGAATAGACTTGAAGAGGGCGGAGGAATTTAAGAAAACCCTAAACTTTCTTGGGGATAGACGGCCAGCAACCTACAGACTATAGTGGGCTACGATGAGTAGAACAAGCATCCACTTTACGTGTAGAGCACAAATCCAAAACTTTCTTTTTTATAACAGAGATTTTAAGACGCTAAAACTATATTAGGCAGCGAGACAAAAGAATGTCTCGCTAAGTAACCTTATAGGGTTTGAGAATATATTAGCATGCTTAAAGTATCCAGTTTTGACCTGGCTTCCTTCCCAATATTATCCGCTTCTCATAGTTTCTCTTTATTCTTTCCTTTGGGATTGCGCTGCTTTTTGGTCTAGGAGGGATCTTTGGTGTCTGGGATCTAACCTTTCCGGCTTTTGATAGGCTGCCGTGAGTTGGCATATAGATTCACCACCATCTAGGCTATTATTTTCATTTCCCTCTTATTTATATTTTTAGCTGGATCTCCCTTACAGCAAATCGCAATATGGCACTTAACGTCATCCTCTCCCTCTAGTAGAGTGAAGTTAAAACCAGCTTTCCACAGAAGTTCTGAGAAGAATTCCCTTGAAAAAACCTTTTTAAGCCCAGTTATGATGATTGCTGCATCCTCTTTTGCAACCCTAGATATTTCGTTGAGGGTTAAGACGGGATCAGGCATATTTTGCAGTAATGTTATCGCGAAAACCTTATCGAAGACGCCGCTCTTAAAAGGTAGGAAGTCAGCATCAGCTAGCACTAAGAAAGTTCTATCAATTCCAGAATCCTTAATTAACTTTTTTGCAATCTTTAGAGGCTCTCTGGCAATATCGACTCCAATAAGCATCCCAGCCGAGTCTGATATATGCTTGAAGAGTAAACCAGTCCCGCATCCTACATCTAAAATAGTCTCAGGCGGACTGAAATCTAGCGCATATAAAACCCTCTTAATCTTTTGGGTCTGCTCATGGGCGTAGAGCGCATTATAGATTGGTGCAAGCCTATTGTAGCCCCAAATTACCTTACGCTTTATCCTCCACGATCTTCCACTTACCATACCTAGGGCTTTCAGAAGATATTTATGTGGAAAGATCTCTAAAATTTATCGGAGGAAACTCTTGGATAGCGATGACCGAGCTATTATATGCAAGGATCCCGACATAGATGAGACAGTGAATAGGCTTAATGAAGCCTTTAATGAAAAGAGGTCAGTCATAATTGTTGGCAGCTGCTGGGTTAATTATCATGGTAGGGCTAGCTCAAGGCTTGAGCCTGGCGAAAGAATAGTTATCGTGAAGGAGGACGGAGCCGTACTAGTCCATAGGTCTCGGGGGTATGAGCCAGTTAATTGGCAGCCCCCAGGCTGCATCCTACAGGCGTATAAGGATGGAGATAATCTCGTCATAAAAGCCATTAAGAGGGTGCCGCGCGAGACCATAATAATATTCTTTGACAGGATTTATTTCCTCTTAACCTTTAGGCTCGTTGATGAGGGCGAATTCTCTCTTTATGCAAGTGAGGAGGAGATGCAGAGGGCGATATTAATGGAACCGTCGTTGATCGAGGATGGTTTTAAGCCGATTGATTATGAGAGAAGGGTTAAGCCGGGCTTCGTAGATGTATATGGCGTTGATAGGAGCGGGCGCATAGTTGTAGTGGAAATAAAGCGGAGAACTGCTGGAAGGGAAGCCGTTTTACAATTGGCAAGGTATGTAGAGACCTTAAGGAGAAGTTTAAATAGAGAGGTGAGAGGTATACTTGCAGCCCCAGAAATCTCAAAGGATGCAAGACATGCTCTAATATCCCTAGGTTTAGATTTCAGGAAGATTGACCCTAAAAAGTGTTCCGAGATACTTAGGAGTAAGGAGGAAAAAAAGATTTCAGATTTCTTTCAGAACCCTAGGAGCGCTCAGAGAAGCTAGTCTTCTACGCAGAGGGAGATTATCAAATTGATTAGCACCGACGCCCTCGAGACTATTTCATCTACTTCTCTAAGAGACTTATTGCCCACATGTTCATGCAGGGTGCTCTCTAAAATACTTATGGACTTTTTCATCTCTACTAGATATTTGAGGATAGGGTTATTTGGCATGACTCCCCTCTCAAGGACCTCGTTAACTATGCCCTCAATAAATAATGGTTCCCCCAAGCTATAATATACCGCCATCTCTGCCTTCTTCAAAGCATCAAATATTAAATTAAAGGCCCTACCATCTCTCCGAGCTATCTTTATCTCCTCGATAGCCTCTCTAAGATATCTTAAAGCCCAGCCCTTCTGGTAAACATCCACTAGCAATTCTATTCCACACGGCCCCTACTTTTGCTTAGGGGTGAAGATGATCCGCTACTCTGCGCCTGAGATATAACCACCAGGCGGGTTATATAGCCAGCAACGCTATTCCTAAGCCTAGACGATGGAACAAGCGCTATACTGGATAGTATTTTCTTGTTCTCCTCAAAATTTGTTGTGAACTTATTGGGGTATCTCCTAAGCAATTCACGTGCAATTCTCTTGATCTTCTCTGGACGCACGTTACCCAAGCAGCATCATCCTTTTCTAACAATGATTGAACTTTCCCTGTAAATATCGTCGTGGGGTTTCATAACCTTTACTTTGAAAGATGTGTATAAGGATTAATGCATTTAATGAAGGGTCGTAAAAAGGCTCTTCAGCGAAAAAGAGGATAAAAATCTTTATATTTAAAGGGAGAAATTTTGAAAGGGGGAAAAATTATGGGAGAATTAGCAATCGCAGCTATGCATAGGATCTGTAAAAAAGCTGGGGCTGAGAGAGTTAGCGAAGCGGCAGCAATGCAGCTAGCAAAGGTTCTTGAAGATATAGGGATAAAGATTTGTAAGGAGGCAATAGATTTTGCAATGCATGCTGGCAGAAAGACCGTTAAGGCTGAAGATATAGAGATAGCTGCAAAGAAAGTTTTAACCAGATGAAAAATTACTGGCTGCTGAAAATACACCCTCCATTTTTTATTCAAAACCTCGTGTAAATGGACCCCTTATCTTTATGAGGGCATGAAAGATGCTTACGGATGAGGCGAGGAGGGAAGCTAGGATATAGGGGGTCTCCGAGGAGAGCTCTGCTGCAAAGCCGCCGGATAATGATCCAACTAGATATCCTAGCCCTAGAAGGCACTCAAAGAGACCAGCTGCCCTCCCCTCAATCCCCCTCCCGCTCTTAAGAATCCTCGCTATCGAGGAGGCGTAAAGCAGCCCTATGCTAAACCCAAATATTGAGAGCGACCCTGAGAAGAAAATTACTGTTGAACCCATCGTCGTGAACGCTAATGCTAAGGCCATTAGTGTGGATCCGAATAGAAACATATTTGCTTCTCCAATTCTGTTTTTAAGCCAATAGGCTCCGAGGAAGGCTGATATTCTAGAGAAACCGAGAAAAAGCATTATTACCCCTATTTTATATGCTGGGATTCCAAGGTTTAAGGCGTGGGCCGGAAAAATGTTGAATATTATTCCGGCGGCGAAGGAGAGGAGAAAAGTGGATAGTGTAGCCGCGAGGAAGAGGGGAGATGGTCCTCCGCCCGGTCTAAAGATACCGTCTCTGGGGCGGAGGGATTTTCTTTCGTAGGGCTCATTAACCCTAAACGTTATGAGGAAGATTAGGAGGGAGAGGACTGAAGAGAGTAGGAAAGGAGCTTTTATGCTGAGAGCGCTGATAAGAGAACCGCCGATCATCGGGCCGATAATCATTGCTATACCCCATGAAAAATTAAATTTTTTGAGGGCATCTTCGATAGGGAGCCCGCTAGCTTCGACTAGTAATGCCTCAAGGGACGGCCAAAAAAGCGATATAGCAACCCACTCTAAAGCCTTGATGAGTATGAGCGTGTATGGATCCGCAGTTAATAAGTATAATATGCAGGAGATACTATATAGAATGGTTGATAAAGAAATAAAGATTTTTCTACCAAACTTGTCTGAAAGAAAACCGGAGATTATTGGCATGAAAGCGTATATTGTTCCGCCAGTAGCGCCTATAATGCCCAATATTGATGGGCTCGCCCCGAGGAAAACCGCGTATATAGGTATCGTTAAGCCAATAGCCCCATTAATCATCTGAAAGAGGAAAGAGGATACTAGGAGATGATTTACAAATGAAGTAGATTTTCCGCGAATCATGTTCAGTTCTTTCCTCAATCAAAATAATTCTATATAAAAGGCGTTATGTTTCAAATATTCTTATGGGGACTTTTCAAATGATAATGCATAAATCTTTCGCCAGCAGGACATAATCCAGCGCTAGTATTGAGCATTAACGATACAGAAACCTTAAATCTCGGCTTTTTAGTATTCAATATTAAAATGTGTTATACATGTGACAAAAAGAGGAATAAGAAGATTAGCGCAATTAAGTATTCAATGCTAGCCATTCTAAGCGTTTTTATAGTCGAGGTTTCTCTGGGCTTAGCTGTTGGTAGCCTAGCAATTATAAGTGATGGGGCCCATGCGCTCTTCGACTTTATCACAACATTTATACTTTTTATTTCTATTTTGGCGTCTTCTAAGCCCCCAGACGAGGATCATATGTATGGTCATGAAAAGTTTGAGTATCTAGGCGGCATGATAGGTGGATTTATGCTGATTATTTTAGCAGTAATGATAATTTTTGAGGCATCTTCAAAGATAATTGCTGGCGCATCTTACATAGACATGAATCTGATATCCTTCGGATACATTGCCCTAGCCTACACTTTCATCATAGACTTAACGAGGATATATGTTCTAAGTTCAGCGGTGGGTAATGCTGCCCCAGGAATAAGGGCTGACCTCTACCACGCCCTCGCGGATTTATGCTCGACACTAATCGCATTCCTCGGTTTTTGGCTCTCAAGCCATGGAATATTTTATGGAGATTCACTGGCATCCCTCATACTAAGTGGGCTACTAATCTTTCTGAGCGTCAGGCTCGTCTGGAGCAGCACTATAGAATTAAGCGATATAGCGCCAAGAGAAATAGTAGAAAAAATTAAGGAGCAAATTACGAAAGCCTCTGGCGGATTACTCACATATGAAAACCTAAAGGTCAGAAAAGTTGGAGATAAGGTCTTCGCTAGGGCAACATTAAAAGTTCCAGATTACGTTGGGTTTGAGGAGGCCCATAACGTCGCGACAAGGATAGAAAACAGTATCTTGGAGGTTCTTGGGGATGCTGACATATCCTTTCATATAGAACCAAGTGGTATTAAAGGGAAGCCTACAAGAGAGTTTATTAGGGAGATTGTAAGCGAATTTGAGGGAATCATAGATGTTCACGACATAGAAATTACATACCATTGTGGGAAGGCTCATGTCTCATTACATATTCGTGTTGACCCAAAAATGCCCCTAAGCAGAGCACATAAAGTAGCCGACGAAATAGAACGAACGATTCGTGCAAGCGTAAAGAACATCGAGAATGTTTTTGTCCATATAGAGCCCTCCAGCATCGAATTAAATAGGGGGAGCATTATAAGCGATGAAGAAATGAACAACCTCGTTCGGCCAATTATTGAGAAATATGGAGGAAAAGTAAAGACTAAACGTATAATAACCTATTTGGCTGATGGGAAACGACGGACGAATATCGAGTGCATCCTTGACGAGGACGCTCCAATCGAAGAGGCTCATAAGATAGCCCTTGAGATAGAGAATAAAATCAAAGAGAGAGTCTCCGAGTCTTCGGTCACAGTGCATGTAGAGCCACGTGAAACCTAAGACTGTTATAAAGACTGTTATATTTACTTGCTTAGCTGGGCTGAGGGGCAAAGGTTATTTAAGACGCATTCGCCGCACTTTGGGTTCCTAGCCTTACATACTCTTCTCCCATGAAATATAAGTAGGTCTGAGAACCTAAGCCACTTCTCCCTGGGGACGATCTCCATTAAATCTTTCTCGATTTCATCTGGATCAGTCTTATCTGTTAATCCGAGCCTTCTGGAGACCCTACTCACGTGAGTTTCAACAATTATTCCCTCAATCACGCCAAAAGCATTTGAGAGAACAACATTCGCAGTTTTTCTTCCAATGCCAGGGAGACTTAATAACTCCTCCATTTTTTTAGGAACTTCACCATTATACTTCTCGATAAGTATCCTACATGCCTCCTTAATGTTCTTGGCTTTAGCACGATAGAATCTAATGGATTTTATATCATTCTCAAGCTCTTCTAAGTTGGCATAAGCGTAATCTGCCGCAGTCCTATATTTTTTAAATAGGTTTTCGGTAACCCTATTGACAAGGTCGTCATTAAATTGCGCGGCCAGCATTGCCGCTACAAGGAGCTCTAGCGGGTTACTCCACTTTAAAATCAATTTTGCATCTGGATGAGCGAACTCTAAAAGATTAATTATCTGGATAACCTTTTCCTTAACCTTCTCCTTTTCAGACAAGACCTATACACCCTTTTCATAACTAAAATAAATTCACGTGAAGGATAACTTAAGACTTATTAACCAGACCTGCAAACTTATACTTTGGATTTAAAGAAAAGATATGCATGTGGATAATATTGTCATTAGACCGAATGATTAAAAAGGCTTATGAGCTTATATGCGATAGAAGAATCGAGCAGATCAGTGATGATACCTATAATGTCATTGGAATGCATGGAACCTACACTGTTGTTAAGGGATCTGACGGATCTATAACATGTAGCTGCCCAGGCTTCCTCACAAAAAAGAGATGCTCGCATTCGCTTGCAGTGATGATGCTTATGCAGCCAAGATTGTTAGCAGGTGTAAAGAGGGAGATAGAGCGGGAGGAAAGAAAAGCTAAACGCTAATTAGGAACAAAGCTATTTTAGTTAGGGCTAATCGCGGTAGGAACGGGTAGGCAGCAATGAGATCAAAGAGAACCTCACTCGAAATGTTTAGGCTTAAAAGGATACTTGAGACCCTAGCCTCAAAGGAGGGCAGGGGGACAGAGCTCATATCTCTTTATATTCCGCCGGGGAGACAGATAAGCGAAGTAATATCTATGCTTAGGGAGGAGTGGGGCACAGCCGCAAATATTAAGTCCACCACTACGAGGAAAAATGTTCAGGATGCTCTAGTAAGGGTTATGCAGAGACTAAAACTATTCAAAGAGGTTCCTGAAACAGGGTTAGTAATATTTTGCGGAGCGATACCTCAAGGCGGGCCTGGAAGCGAGAAGATGGAGACCTACGTCATCATCCCGCCAGAACCAATAAACATTTACCTTTATAGATGCGACTCAAGGTTTCACATAGAGCATCTGAAGGAGCTTATTAAGGAGAAGGAGACTTATGGTGTGATACTGGTGGATTCGAGCGAAGCTACTTTCGCCACCATAAAAGGGCGAAGACTAGAGATAGTTGAGGAAATAACCTCCGGGATACCTGGAAAGCACCGGGCGGGGGGCCAATCGGCGAGGAGATTTGAGCGTATACGTGAAATGCAGGTTCAAGAGTTCTTTAAGCGGATTGGTTCCCACGCAAATGAGATTTTTCTACCAATAGAGGATTTAAAGGGCATAATTATTGGTGGACCAGGCCCGACAAAATACGATTTTGAGGAGGGCGACTATCTGGATTATAGGCTTAAGGCGAAGATAATAGCCACCGTGGATACGGCTTATACTGGCGAGCAGGGCGTAAAGGAGGTTCTTGAGAAGGCGCCTGACATAATGAGGAACGTGAGGTATATCGAGGAAAGACAGCTCGTCCAGAAATTTTTATATGAAGTTGGGCATGATACTGGATTAGCGACATATGGTGAAGTGGAGGTTAGAAGGGCCCTTGAGGCTGGCATAGTTGATATGCTCTTATTATCCGAAGCCCTAGACAGAGTGCGCGTAACTGTAAGCTGCACATCATGCGGTTACACGTATAATGAAGTCATGAGAGCCTCTGAAGTTTTAGGCTTCACCCAATCGCTTATCGGCAAACCCTGCCCCAAATGTAATAATCAAACCCTAGAAGTTACTGAGGAGAAGGAGATTATTGAGGAGTTTGCAGAACTTGCCGAGAAATCCGGCTCGAGAGTTGAGGTGATCTCGCCTGAGACGGAGGAGGGGCAGATGCTGCTGAAGTCATTTGGCGGGATAGCTGCTATCCTAAAGTATAAGGCTGAGGGATATTAGCCAAAAACTTGTGTCTGGAACGACATGCTTATAATGTGGCAGGGGAATTCTTTTTAAGATGTATTAGGGGGCAAGTGGTTTTAGGATGTCCGATCTGGAGCTAGAAATGATTAGGTATAGGAAGATGATGGAGCTCAAGAGGCAGATTGAAGAGAGAAAGATGAAAAGCGAAAAGCCGAAAGAAGTTAATCCACGAGAGGTTTTAGACAAGTTCTTTGTTGATAGGGCTTGGGAGGTCTTTAACGCCGCAAAATACCAGTATCCAGAAGCCGCAGATTATGTTGAGAAAATTCTTGTTAAGCTAATTTTAGAAGGGAAGATAAGGGATAAGATAAGTGGCGAGGATCTCTACGGGCTCTTTCTACGCCTAGGCTATAGAGTTAGGCTGCAAACTCGCATCAACATTATAGAGGATGGAAAAGTTAAAAGCTTGGAGCAAAAAATTAGAGAAGAGATTTCAGGCCAATAAATATTCAATTCTCCAGTAATCAGATAAAGGGCAGATAAAAAAGCTTATCACTAATCAAATATAATTTAATATAAAGAAAAATTGTATGAGGGGTTGATGTTTCAAAAATTTATTCGACCTACTTAAGCTTATATTTGCCTTCAGCAGTCTTTTCCACTTTTCCCTCTTTGATTAACCTTGTTAATTGGCCCTTAACAACTCCAGGCTTGCAACCCGTCGCTTTAATTAGATCCTCAACAGTTTTTGCGCCTGCCTTTAATTCATCAAGAATCTTAGCTTTAACGCTCATACCTTCACCCCCACAAATTGATTTATAAATGGACAAATAAAACTTTTTCGGTCTTTAAAATACAAAATAATAGATTTATTGACCCTTTAAAATCGCTCGCTAAATATTATCGACTAGAAAATGGCATTATTTTAATATTTAAACTTTGCTGTCTAAATGCCTCAAGCAATAACAAGGACTAAAAACTTAGGAGGCAAAATCAACTCCGATCTCAAACCATTAATTTCCAAACTTAAACTTAAAATATTACTCTAAAGAAGTAGACTAGTGAAAAGAAAATGTATGAGAGTGAGACTGAGACATATAGAAGGCGATATCTAAGCATTGAAGAGATCCCGGGAGTAACACCTTTAATAGCCGAAAAGCTCCGTGAACTTGGATTTAATACTGTTGAGTCTCTTGCTATGGCAACTGCGCGTGAGCTTGAGCAGGCAGGTATAGGAGAGAGAAAGGCTCATGAAATAATTAATGCTGCAAGATCATCAATCATGCTGAACTTTGTTCGAGCGGATGAACTATTGGAGAAGAGGAGGAATGTTCTTAGACTCACTACTGGGAGTAAAAGGCTTGATGAACTATTGGGCGGCGGTCTTGAGACCCAGACAATAACGGAGTTTTATGGTGAATATGGCACTGGTAAGAGTCAAATCGCCCACCAGGCATGCGTTAATGTTCAGCTACCGCCTGAGAAGGGTGGATTAGAGGGCGGAGCGCTCTATATTGATACTGAGAATACGTTTAGGCCTGAACGAATAGTTCAGATGGCTAAGTTTAGGGGATTAGAGCCGCAGAAAGTTGTTAAGAATATTATTTGGGCTGAAGCCTACACATCGGATCATCAGATATATCTTTTGGAGAACGCGGATAAGATCATAAAGGAGAATAACATACGCTTAATAATAATTGATTCTCTGACGGCACATTTTAGAAGTGAATATATCGGTCGCGAGAACTTAGCCTTAAGGCAGCAGAAGCTTAATCAGCATCTCCATAAGCTTATCAGGCTGGCGAGAGCATTTAATGCAGTCGCATTAGTAACAAACCAGGTTATGTCCAGCCCGGAGACATTCTTCTCTGAAACAATACGGCCGATAGGGGGGCATATAGTCGCCCACACAAGCCATACTAGAGTATTTTTGAGGAAGGGTGCTAGGGGACCAATAAGGATTGCGCGTCTAATTTCAAGCCCGTATCTTCCAGAAGGAGAATGTATATTTAAGATAACAGAGAATGGCATAGAGGACGTCACAGAAGAAGAAAGCGTCGAAAATGGGTAAAATAACTCTTCCAAACAAGGTCCTAAAGGAATTTTTTGAGACTATTTTAGATAGGAGATTCAGCGAGGCGGATGAGATACTAAAAGGAATAGAGGTAAATGTTAGGGAGGTAAATAATGATTTTATGCGTGGTTTCTTTCAAGGGCTCAAGGGGATTTTCTATATGCATAGGTCTGGTGATCAGGATACCTTTCTGGGAAAACTCGACTTAAATGACGTTGACGCGCTAAGAAAGCATTATAACGAGTTTCTAGAGAACTCTAAAAGAAAGCTGCACTCCGACTATGATAGGGGGTATTTCCTGGCACTAGCAGAATACATTGGCTTTATACTCAGGAGAAGAGGAATCAAGGTTTAATATGGAAAAAGCGTGTATAGCAGGATCCAGAAAAAGACCCAAGACATAAAGTAAACGCTGATGCCAGTTTTAGTAATAGCCGATAGATTGCTAACCTTTGTAATGAAAATTTGTTTTAGGATTTTATCACCAACTATATAAATAAGTATAGATATCATTATCCCAAAAAGGATGTTATCGACCCTCATGATCATGCATAAAATGGCTGCTAGGATACCCAGACCAAACTTTATCCAGTAAATAAGATTTAAAGGCTCCATCGACATCATCCTTTCTTGATGAAAGTTGATGTATGAGCTGAGTAGTTTCGATTTGGCCGCTCTTACAGTTGAACTAAACAAGATTATTAAAGGTTCTCGAATAAATAAGATTTATCAGTTAAATAAGACTCTGCTAATTAAGCTTCGCGGTCAAGACGAGAATTTTAATCTTTTAATAGAGGCTGGCAGGAGGATCCATCTGACCTTCCATGAGATCGAGAGGACGAGGACGCCGCCGAGCTTCTGCATGGCTCTCAGAAAATATTTAGAAAATGGTGTTATCGAAGAAATAGTTCAGCACAACCTCGAAAGAATAGTTGAGATATATGTCAAGCGCGGCGGCCAAGAATATAGGCTTATAGTGGAACTCTTTGAAAAGGGAAATGTTATACTTATTGGCCCAGAAAACAAAATACTGCATGCGCTGTTTTACCGTAAAATGAGGGACAGAAATATTCTGCGCGGTGAAGAATACAAATACCCGCCCCAGAGGGGTATAGATCCAGAAAAGGCTGATCTGGAAGACCTTTACAGGCTTAGAGATCTTGGTGAAATAGAAGTTGTTAGGGGTGTAACGAGATTACTTGGGATAAGCGGCTCATATGCCGAGGAAATATTATTTAGGGCGGGCATCGATAAGACTAAGCCATGCTCATCGCTCAGCGAGGAAGAGATAAAAATAATATTTGATAATATGAGAAGTCTGTTGCATGAAGTTAGGTCTGGGGATTATAGGCCATGTATAATTATTGATGAGGAGGGCAGGTGGATTAGTGTAGCACCCTTCCCCCTGAAAAAGTACTCTGTATTTAGTATCCTTGAGGTTGAGACCTTTAACAAGGCTCTCGACGAATATTATATGAAGGTTATACATGAAGAAAGGGTTAGGCAGGTTGAAGAAAGGGCCTCGCAGGAAATATCGAGACTAGAGAAAGTTCTTGAAGAGCAGAGGAGGAGACTTGAAGATCTCATGGAGAAGGCTCGCTTTTACCGTCGGGTCGGAGATATAATATATAGACACTTACACGACCTTAACCCACTAATAGAGAGAATAATGTTTGAGAAAAAGGAGGGCAGAGATTGGAAGGACATCGCAGCCGAGTTATATAAGGAGAAAGAGAGAAATGTTACACCTTCGGTATACTTTATGTCTCTTGATCCAAGCACATTAACCCTAAGGGTTTCAGTTGACGGAGAAATATTTGATTTAAGTCTTAGGACACCAGCCCAGCTATGTGCGGCAGAATACTATGAAAGGGCTAAGAAGCTCGAGGATAAGATTGAGGGTTTAAGAAAAGCCATAGAGGAGACTATAAAAAAGATCGAAGATGTTAAATCAGAGGCATTAAGGGAGGTTGAAGAAGAGCAGCCAAAGCTGGCGAGAAAGAAAGAATGGTATGAGAAGTTTCGCTGGTTTTATTCTTCAGAGGACTTCTTGGTTATAAGTGGAAAAGATGCTTCAACAAACGAGACAATAATACGTAAATATATGGAGAAGCACGACATTGTTTTTCATGCGGACATCCCAGGTTCACCCTTCACTATAATTAAGACTGGTGGGAGGCAGCCTGGCGAAGAAACGATGTTTGAGGCAGCCCAGTTCACGGCCTCTTACTCCCGCGCCTGGAGAGAACAGATCAAGGCTGTGGACGTTTATTGGGTTAAGCCAGAACAAGTCAGTAAGGCCCCGCCATCAGGACAATATCTTTCGAAGGGATCCTTTATGATTTACGGAGACAGGAATTATATTAGAAATGTTCCGCTCGAGGTTGCCATAGGCATTAAGAGGAATAATGGTGAAGCAAAGGTTATTGGTGGACCTGTAAGCGCAATTTCAAAGCAGACAAATATATACGTGAGAATAGGGCCCGGCAACGTGCAGAGTGGTAGACTGGCTAAAGAAATTAGGGAGAGGTTAGCCAGCATGGTTTCAGAAAAGGAACGAAAAATAATCCTAAAGATACCTTTAGAGGACATCCAGGTATTTATACCCTTAGGAGGGGGAAGTATCATCTGAAACTAATCTAGGGGAAGAAGGAGAAGCGATGTAGATGGTTGATGTTTGGCTTCCATATAATAGGACAGAAGTGCATGTTAGGATACCAAGCGAGAACTTTGTAGAGGTTGTGGAGGTGCATGAGAAACCGGGTACTAGAGACGCGAGCCGCGAAATTGAGAAGGCTATTGAAGGGTTATTCTCAGAGAAGATTGAGGGGGGAAAGGTAACGCTAGCTCTAAACATTCCTGATACAACCTTGGCTAAATTAATAGTCAACTCCGTCATGAGGGAGATGATGCGCATTGGTTTGAAAAATGGGGATTTAACAGTTGTGCTCGCTAATAATCCGCTCACACTTAGGTCGGCGGTTATCGAGCAGTTAAAGGGAGAAATCGCTTCTCCAGAGGTAAGCGTCTCAGTCCATGATCCCGTGCATAATAATTTATACGTCGGTGATTTAGAGGGCGGAGTGAAAGTCTACCTAAATAGGGCGTTTGCTGAAGCAGACATTAGGATTGTGGCAAGCATCGTTGAGCCGGATCCCTATATCATGTATAATTGCTGTGAGACTGGGGTATCCCTAGGATTAACGGGTCTAGAAACAATCAGGGATAACTTGATCCCAATTTTAAGCGCCGAGAATATTCAGGAAAGAATATTTGAAAGAGCCGTTAATATTTCAAGGTTAGTAAGAGTGGATTATAGCATAGGTATTGTTAGGAATCTAGGCGGGGAGATAGTTGCATGCTTTTCTGGAAGACCAGATATTGTGATGCAAGAGAGCTTGAGTACTGTAGACTCACTCTACAAAGTTACTTTAAAGGAAAAGTCTAATGTAGTCATTATTAGCCCAGGCGGCTCGCCTTTCGATACAGACATTTTTGGTGCCTGCAGGTGCCTGGAAAATGCGCTTAAAGCTGTGGGGAGAGATGGAATAATAATACTGGTTGCAGAATGTTCTGGGGGGTATGGGGAGATTAAATTTCACCAAGCGATTAAGAGAGCCAATGGAAACTTAAATTTACTTGAGCAGGCTCTAAAAGATAATTTTAGCGTAAGCGGCTTTATAGCTTACCGATTTCTCAGGGCCTTTAAAAAAGCCGAGATAATTATGGCCACAGCAGCTCCAGACTACTACTCCAGAGAAATACCGGGATTAAAAATCTACAGAACTGTGAATGAAGCTCTAAACTATGCATTAAACAAGATTGGATCTAAGGCTAAAGTAATAGCGATTCCCCATGGAAACCTCATAATACCAGTTACAAAGAGTGAGGCTTTTTAGAAAAAAGGTTAAGTTATAGATTCGTCTTAAGGATTGTTGGGTTCAATTTGGAACGCCCCTTCACATTAAGGAGATTTAGAGAGGAAGACTTAGGGGAAGTAATATACATTAATAGAGTATGTCTGCCAGAGAACTACTCAGAATCCTTTTTCATAGAATTATACATGAATCATCCGGAAACTTTCATTGTTGCTGAAGTAGGTAATAGGATTGTTGGATATGTTATGTGTCGGATCGAGACCAGCTTCTCACGCTTCAATCTAGTAAAGAGGGGGCACGTAATATCAATTGCAGTTTTACCTGGATATAGGCGTAGGGGGATAGGAGAGGCGTTGCTTAGAGAGGCGCTTAGGGCGATGACCGAATATTATGGTGTAAAAGAATGTTACTTGGAAGTGAGGGTTAGCAACACGCCAGCAATAAATCTTTATAAGAAGCTTGGGTTTGAGATTGAAAGGATTATTAAAGGATATTATGCTGATGGAGAAAACGCATACTTAATGCGAGTAAAAATGTCCTAGGTGAGCCTGATTGAGAAGAGAACGTATAACCATTAAGGACGTGGAGCACATAGCTCAGCTCGCTCATATAGAGTTAACCGAGGAGGAAAAGGAGATCTTTGTAGAGCAATTTAATAGAATATTAGAGTTTTTCAGAAAGATTGATGAAGTTGACACAGAAGGTATTCCGCCAGCATATCATATTATAGAATTAACAAATGTTTTCCGCGAAGATGAAGTCAAAGAGTCGCTACCAAGAGAAGAAGTTTTAAGGAATGCTCCAAAAAGGGAAGAGGGATTCTTTAAGTCTCCAAGAATAGTTTAGTTTTCAGGGGAACATGTGTTATGCCAAGGCTATATGAGCAGAGAGCCTCGGAACTCATTGATAAGATTAAGCGCCAGGAGGTAAGTGTGGAGGAATATATAGAATCTTTAATTGATAGGATAGGCAGAGTTGACGCGAAAATAAACGCCTATATAACGACGACGTTTGATGAAGCCCTCAAAAAGGCTAGAGAGATCGACAAAAAGATTCGTGAAGGAAGGACTGTGGGCAAGCTGGCCGGCATAGCAATCGCGGTTAAGGATAATATATGCACTTTAGGAGTGAGGACGACATGTGCCTCAAAGATGCTTGAGAAATTTATACCGCCATATGATGCAACCGTTATTGAGAGGCTTAAGCGCGAAGACGCCATAATAATTGGAAAAACCAACATGGATGAATTTGCAATGGGCTCCACGACGGAAACAAGCTACTTTGGCCCAACAAGAAACCCATGGGACTTGACGAGGGTTCCGGGAGGCTCGTCTGGCGGAAGCGCCGCGGCACTTATAGCGGATGAGACAACGTTAGCCCTCGGTTCTGATACTGGTGGATCCATAAGGTGCCCCGCAAGCTACTGCTCGGTCATAGGGCTCAAGCCAACGTATGGCCTAGTCAGCCGGTATGGGCTCATAGCATACGCCAATAGCTTAGAGCAGATAGGACCTATGGCTAAGAGCACGATTGATTGCGCACTCTTGTTATCAGTTATAGGTGGATATGACCCGAGGGATAGCACGTCAGTCAATATTTCATTAGCCGATTATATCACCTATTTTGTGGATGATTTAAGGGGGTTAAGGATGGGCGTTATTAAGGAGTTTTTCGGCGAGGGTGTTGAGGAGGCTGTTAAAAAGCATGTTTGGAGGGCGATACATGTGCTTGAGGGTTTAGGGGCAAGTTATGAGGAGGTTTCATTGCCAAGCCTTGAATATGCTCTGGCAGCCTACTATATTATTGCCATGTCTGAGGCAAGCTCGAACCTAGCCCGATACGACGGATTAAGATATGGCTTCAGAGTCGAGCATGATGATGCGGACTGGTCTAGAATATACGCCAAGAACAGGAGGATAGGCTTTGGAGCTGAGGTCAAGAGGAGAATAATGCTTGGGACATATACCCTCTCAGCCGGCTATTACGAGCAGTATTATTTAAAGGCCTTAAAGATTAGAACCATTATTCGCAGGGAATTTGAGAGCGCATTTAAGAAATTTGACGTTTTGGTTGGTCCGACGATGCCCCTGCCCCCATTTAAGCTTGGCGAAAGGATACAAGATCCACTTACACTATACATGTGTGATATACTTACCGTGCCAGCAAACTTAACAGGATACCCAGCCATATCGATACCATGCGGCTTTGAGGGGACGCTGCCAATAGGGCTCCAGATAATAGGGAAAACATTTGATGAAGCCACCCTACTAAAAATTTCATATGCTTTTGAGGAGAACACTGACTTCACCAAAAAGAGAGCAGATATATGCTAGTGGCTCTACACAGCTCTTTTATAGGAGATTCTGTATTTCATACTCAAAAATGAAAAAGCGGCTTCTGAGGTTTTACTTGTATGGATGAATTGACCAAACCAGTTGTCGGTGTAACTATTGGTGACCCGGCGGGCATCGGCCCGGAAATTTCAATAAAGGCTATATTAGAGGGAAGCGTCCTCGAGGAGTGTAAACCCATTTTAATAGGCGATCTGAGCATCTTAAGAGAGGTTAATAGTAGACTGGCGCTGAAAGCGGACTTTAGATCTATAAAGTCTCCATTAGAGGCTAAAGGCGACAAGGGGATAATCAAGGTAATTGATACTAAGGTTGTTGAGCCAAGAGATATTAAAGTCGGCGTCGCCTCAGCAGCTTCCGGAATGGCTTCGATAAGATATATTGAGAGGGCGGTCGAACACGCCTTAAGGAAAGAGATTAATGCAATAGCGACTGCGCCAATAAATAAGAAGGCTATTAGCATGGCTGGGAGCAAGCATATAGATCATACAGAGATGCTGGCGGCGCTATGTGGTATTAAAGACCCACTCACAATGTTCTATGTTAGGGGCCTAAAAATATTCTTTCTCACGAGACATATATCATTGATTGAGGCGATAAAGGCTGTAAAAAAGGAGAGGATTATCGATATGACACTAAGAATTAATAAGGTTTTAAGGTGGCTTGGTGTAGAGAATCCTAGAATAGCCATTGCCGCACTAAATCCACATGCTGGAGAAAATGGCTTGATTGGCGATGAAGAAGTTAGGGAGATAACACCAGCTATAAGGGAGCTACAGGATATAGGCCTAAATGTCATCGGCCCAGTTCCGGCTGACACTATATTTCATCAGGCATTGGAGCGCGGCTACGATGCTGTCCTATCGCTTTATCATGATCAGGGCCATATAGCTGCCAAAACCCTAGACTTTTATGGTACTGTTTCGGTAACTCTTGGGCTTCCCTTCATCCGCACATCTGTCGATCATGGAACAGCATATGATATCGCTTGGAGGGGGGGTGGCGAGCCCCAAAAGTTTGATAGAGGCTATAAAGTTAGCCGCGAAACTCTCAAAAACCTATAGTCCTGGAAAAGATTAGGTATGCGAAGGGTTATACTAGATACAAATTTCCTGCTTCTTCCATTCCAATTTAAAATAGATATCCTCAGTGAGATAGAAGCACTTATCGGTAGATTTGAGCCAATAGTCTTGTCAACAACGGTCGATGAGCTTAAAAAGCTTTCAAATTCTAGATCTGTGAAGATTAGCAAGATGGCTTCCTCAGCCCTAGAGTTAATTAGGAAGTTTAGGGTTTTGGAGGTTAATGTTAAGCCGGGAGAAAGATACGATGAAGTTCTGTTACGCATTGCGAAAGAAAACAATTGTATAGTTGCAACCAATGACCGAGAACTCAGGAAGAAGCTGAGGGAGACGGGCATAACAACAATTTTTCTTAGACAGAGATCTTACCTCCAGATAGAGGGGCACTCATAAACCTTATAAATCATCTGAAAAACGCCAAATGAAAAACCTTAAAACCTCATCTTCATCGAAAAATATGAAGAATTATATGCGATCCGCATGTGGTGCTCCGTCCAAAAAATTATTAGACTGGATTATTGACAATATATCATGCTTTTAGTTACACTTTCACTTTCTCAATATTTTTTGGGCGAAACCGATAGAATAAGGGCTTGTTAGCACGTTAAAGTAACAAATTAAGACCCCCTTAACAAGTCAGTAAATCTAAGCGTGACATAAACCATTTTTAAATTTTGTCTTTATCTAAATATCGAATCTGAATGACTCATCAACGGAGCCTGTTGAGATGATATGTGGTGGCTCAGCTTCGCTTTTCATGAGATGGCTTCCGGTCTACTTTCAGTCTTTATTCCGCTTTACATAGTGTCCCTCGGCGGCTTTCTCTCCCATATCGGTCTAATGAGCATGGCGGCAATTCTTCTTTCCATTCCAGCATCATTATTATGGGGCTATCTGTGCGACAAAAGTAGGCGCTATAAGCCATATATTTCGTTATCATTTCTCTCCTTAGCAATCTTTCTCCACATATTTTCATTAACAACGGATATCAGCCTACTAATTGTCTTATACGCCATCATGGCTTTCTTTCACGCGGCCCATGAGCCGCCAAAGAATGCACTGATCGCAGAAAGCTTTATGAGGAGATGTTGGGAGGAGGCGTATTCTGTTTATGGATACATAACAAATATTGGTTGGCTCATCGGAACATTGATTGGATTCTACTTATCAATCCAAGGGGTCTCCTCCTCGTATGTCTTAATAGTTTGTAGCATATTGAATCTGGTGGCTTTTATCCTCTCTATATTTCTCGTAAAAGACCCGCGCTTGGTCTTTGAGAGAAGCCTTGTAAAGATTGAGAGAAGCGTGCAAGGCGCGTATAAGGGACTCATCGTAGCCTTAAGAGCTATGGATAATAGAGGCCATGTATTGGAGATAATGGGGGTCTCAACTAAAGGGTTCTGTCTCGGGCTCATAATCTTCTTCATGGCGACAAGAATTCTTTTCACACCATTACCGATCTTCCTCTCTAAAGATCTAGCCCTTCAAGAAAGTATTGTTTATGCGCTCTTCTGCATAAACTCGGCTGGAAATGTTATTGGCTACTTATTAGCGGGTAAGCTAGGCCTAAATCAAGAAACTTTATATAAAATTTCAGCTCTACGATGTATTCTAACCCTCACATTGACCGCCGCCGTCCTCATGCAAGATTATGGTGTAATGCTTACAGCGGTAGTATTGCTCTTCATGGGACTAACCTATGCTATCTTCTATATTCTATCTCTATCACTATCCATGGAGATACTCCCAGAGGGGATGGCTGGAATGTTCAATGTTGTAGCTGGTTTAGGTGAAGCATTTGGCTCATTCGTGGGTCCCTTTATAGCCGAAAAGCTCGGATTCTCCCATCTCTTTCTCAGCGCGGGCATAATTTTCTTTGCAGCATGCTTAATTCTCAAGAAATATAGAGCCTGATTACGGAAACAATCTTGTCTGAAAACACAACAATCAACTAATCATTAAGATTCCTCTAAAACTCCTTTAAGCCCAGCAATAAAGGATTAATATTGCCTTAGAAATCGTTTCTTATTTTGTGGGAAATAATTTAGAGATTATTAATGTTAAGGTTAATCCTTTGGGCGAAGAAGAAATTAGAGCTATAGTTGAAATTGAACGGCACCCCTCTGTAAGGGGATGGTTAACTGATTATGGAGAGGAGAGCTTTGAGGAGGAGCTTAAAGGCTATATAGAGTTCTTCCGAAACATCAAGAAAAATGATAAAGTTGAGGTTTTAGTTGCTAAAATGGGTGGCCAAATAGTCGGCTTTTTGGCTCTATGGCGCATGGAAAACTATGATGAGGATACAAGAAGTATAGGGGTGAGCGTCCATCCAAATTATTGGGGGAGGGGTATAGCAACAGCGCTTATAAAGGAGACTATAGGTTTGGCTAGAAAGATGGGCGTAAAAAGGATTATCATCGAAACCCTCGAGGAAAACTATGCGATGAGACGTGTAGCGGAGAAGACTGGCTTTAAACTGGAGACCATTAGAAGAAATAAGATCTCTAAGGACGGAAAACATTATAACGAGGTAGTTTATTCGCTGGAACTTAATATATCTAAAAATGTTGATAGAAAACTTTAAATAATTGAAGCGCTTGCTACAATTTTCTATTGTAGCACCATATTGGTGCTACCTTGGGGCGCGCGAAATAAAATATGGGTGAACATTGGAGGAGTATTCTCAAGGAGAGTATAACTAGACCAGAGCAGATTCTAGAGAAATTTAAGGTCGATATAGAGCCGATTAAAAAGGTTGCGAGAATATATCCAATGTTTATTTCGAGATACTATTTTGACCTCATAGAGGAGGTTGATGACCCGATATGGAGGCAATGCGTTCCAAACCCACTAGAGCTCTTAGATCCATATGGGCATGAGGATCCGTTGAATGAGGAGGGCATGAGCCCAGCGCCTGGCCTCGTGCACAGATACCCAGATAGAGTTTTAATGTGTATTTCAAATAGATGTGCAACATACTGTAGATTCTGCACGAGGAAGAGGAAGGTGGGCAAGCCCACAATAAGCTTTACCGATGAAATCTATATAGCTCAGATAAAATATGTTCAGGAGAACCCGTCTATCAGGGACGTTCTCCTCTCTGGTGGGGATCCATTCATGCTTCCAGACGACAAAATAGAGTTTATATTGAGGTATCTTAGGAAGATACCTCATGTCGAGATTATAAGGTTGGGCTCGAGAGTCCCATGTACATTGCCACAGAGGATAACTCCAAAGCTATGCCGTATGCTTAAGAAATATCATCCATTATATGTAAATGTTCACTTCGAGCATCCGCGCGAGATAACCGAGGAGGCTGAGAGGGCATGTGGGCTACTGGCAGACGCAGGGATCCCGCTCGGAAATCAATCCGTCCTATTGAGGGGCGTTAACGATAGCCCAGAGGTAATGAAGGAGCTCTGCCAAAAGCTACTCAAGATACGCGTTAAACCCTACTATCTCTTCCAGATGGATCTTGTAAAGGGGACATATCATTTTAGGACGAGAGTTGAAGTCGGCCTTAAGATAATTGAGTCGCTTATTGGGTGGACATCTGGATTAGCCGTTCCAAGATACGTTATAGATGCGCCGGGCGGCGGGGGTAAAATTCCAATCCAACCGAACTACATTATTTCCATGGATGATGAAAAAGTTGTCCTGAGGAATTACGAGGGGAAGATCTTCATTTATCCTCAGATCCCCGTAGAGAAAGATGAAGTTAATGTTCTTATGCCTCAAGAAGGCGAGAAAACGCTTATACCAGCATGCGGGAAGATCCGGGGAGGAAAATAGTTATCGATGACGCTTAGAGTGGGCTTAACCTACAATCTAAGAAGGAAAATTTCTGATGAAAAACTCCCAGAGGATTTCTATGTAGAGTTTGATGATGAAGATACCGTAGACGCTATAGCGTCAGCATTAAAGAGGGGTGGATGCAGAGTGGTGAAGATTGAGGCTGATGAAAACGCCTACTTTAAGCTACGTAAACATAAATTGGATATAGTCTTTAATATCGCTGAGGGACTACGCGGCGAGAGCCGTGAATCTCATATTCCAGCAATATTGGAGATGCTTGGCATACCCTATACTGGTTCAGGGCCGTCGACGCTGGCAATATGCCTAAATAAAGCCTTAACGCATAAGGTTTTAAGTGCCTATGGTGTTCCCTCACCAAAGTTCCAGGTTTTTAAGAGGTTCGATGAAGAATTAAGCAGCGACCTAGAGTTCCCACTTGTCGTTAAGCCTTTACTTGAGGGCTCCAGTAAGGGAATTAGGAGCAGCTCCCTCGTTAAGGATGAGGAGGGTCTGAGGAGGCAGGTTTCATGGGTAATTAAGACTTATAATCAGCCAGCCATAGTTGAGGAATTTATGCCTGGAAGAGAGTTTACTGTCGGGTTGATAGGTAATGAGGAGCCAGTTGTCCTGCCGATTGTTGAAATATGTCTGGAGAAGTTGCCTAATGGGGCAAGCCCAATATATTCTTATGAGGCTAAGTGGGTTTGGGATACGCCTGAGAACCCATTAAGCATATTTGAGTGTCCAGCAGAGATCCCGCCAGACCTAGAGGAGAAGATAAGAGAGATAGCCATCAAAACATTTGAGGCGCTGGATTGTAGAGATGTATGCCGCATAGACATCAGGTTAGATAGGGAGGGGGTTCCAAGGGTTTTAGAGGTTAATCCGCTGCCAGGTTTGATACCAGATCCTGAAGCCCATTCATGCCTCCCAGAAGCCGCTAGGGCAGCAGGCTTTACATATGATGAGCTAATCTGCACAATACTCTGGCAAGCACTCAAAAGATATGGGCTACAAGAATATTTTGAGGGGAAATTTCTGGTGAAAATACCATAATCCGCAAATAATATCCTATCCTGACGACTAGGGCTGCTTGCCAGCTCTTGCAAGGGCAAAGGATATTATCTTCATCACAAAGTCTTCAAAGGACATGCCTGCAACCTTCAGCGAACGCACAAAGCCAGCTTCCGGCGATATATCTGGGTTTGGGTTAACCTCAAGAACATACGGTATGCCAGTCTTATCCTCTAAGCGTATATCAACTCGGGCATAATCTCTGCAGCCGAGCGCTTTATAAGCCTTTAGGGCAACCCTCTCAACCCTGCGTTTCAGACCCACATCCAGACCCGCTGGGCATACGGGTTTAGTTCTAGTATACTCATCGCTATCTTTAAGCCATTTGGCGGCATAATCAACTATCTTAGGTTCATCATTAAACTCAAAGATTATTTCTGATATGGGTAGAATAATTGGCTCCTCATTACCTAAAATTGAAACATTGAGTTCTCTTCCACTAATGTATTCTTCGACCAAGGCGGGTTGTTTATAAACGTTATTCACATATCTTACTTGTCTCTCTAATTCAGCGATATCTCTAACAAAGCTCCGCCGCGTGATTCCTATGCTGGCGTCTCCCCTCAAAGGCTTAACAAATAGAGGGAAACTCAACCCCCTCATCTTTTCAAACCTCTCCATTACCAGGTATTTTGGGGATGGTATTTTATTGGCCTCAAAGACCGCTTTTGCCAGACCTTTATCCTTGCATAGTCCAAGAGTGATTGGTGTCGAGCCAGTATACGGTATTCTAAGAATCTCTAGGATTGAGGGTATGTGCATCTCAAGGTTGTCATTACCCATGTAGCCCTCAGCCAAATTTATAACTACGCTCGGCCCATACTCTTTTATAGCCTTAATAACTTCCTCTAAATCATCCCTTACTGGAAACAGTTTATAATTGAAACCGAGGCTTTCGATAGCAGATTGAACGGCATTTACTTGGTCGAGAATTTCAGCCTCGGCTAAATAATCTATGTCCTCGCCATACTTTGGCCACATAGGCAAATTGAATATTATGCCAACCTTAAGCATCAGGCGGTCTCAACCCTAAATTTTAGCACCTGAAAAAATTACATTTATTCCCAAAAAGAACATCAGAAAACGCCTTTTAGAAAAATGGCATAAATTGAAAAATTTAGGGGTCTGCTTGTTTGTGGAGGAAGGGGATGAGGAGGCTACCACTCTTCTTCCTCTTCTTCCCACTCCTCTTCTTCCCATTCCTCCTCCTCTTCACCCCAGTCCTCCCATTCTTCTTCCTCTTCTTCTTCCTCTTCCTCCTCTTCCGTTGGTGGCGTCTTCTTCCTTCTTGACATTATCTCACCAACCGAGATAAGTAGGTGCACAAGAGTTAGATAAACCTTACCTAAAAACCCCGAAACAAGACTGCCCAAAAATCCAGCAAAAGCATTATTAAAAATGGCTATTTATCAGATTAACTAAAATTTTTATTGACATTTTAAAAAAAAGGAATTATTTTTTACTTTCAGCCAAAAACGGGAGAGTTTCATTGAGTAAAAATATCTCATTTAGGTCTAAATTTTTGATTTAAATATTACTCTTTTTCTTTTTTAATTCATTTTATAACTTGCCAGTTTTTATGAACCAGAGGTAAAGGTCTAATTCACCTGGGGGGAGATTGACTATGCGGGCTATGTTATTAAGAAGACTTTCGATCTCCAAGTATTTAAGTTTAGTCAATGTTTTTGGTTTCTTAATCAGCCCATATTCTGATAATATACTAAGGATGTGCCGATCTATAATGGAAATACTCGTATAACCAATATTTCTGAGGAAGTGACTCGCCACTTTATAGCCTACGCCTCCAACATTATTTACAAGCCACTCCCTCAGAACCTTTTCATCAACAGACTTTTTTAGGAGCACTTCCAATTGCGGGATATGCTTCCTTGCCTCAACAATATATTTTGCCTTTAGGCTAGGATACCTATGCCCCAAAGCCTTAATTTTTTCAGCCAATTCGTGCTCCGACATATTCAGGAAGCCATCATTTATCTCTACCTGCATCTTTACGGCTCTTTCAGCTTTAAAATTCGCGGCTAATATACAAAAGCATAACTCCTTAAAGATTTCATTAATGGGCTTGTTCCTATTTTCTCTAAACTCCTTCATTCTATCATCGATCAATCTCTTAACGTCGCTACGTTTGAGAGATTCAATAAGAAAAATTAACTTATTTAGATAATCTGTTCCTAAAGGGGATTCAGAAAAACTTCTACTTGTGTTGGTGAGGATAGATTTCTTGCCCCTCAGAGATCAGATTCCTCGTTATTTTGTTTTTGTTTAGCAAGGGATAATTCTAAGGATCATCACCCACCATCTTTCTCATTATCTCAAGAAAGGAGCGCTTCCATATGACCTCAATTTAACCTCTACCTTCACCCTATTTATTGGGTAAGAGGAGATGTTTAAAGCGTCATGATAAATAATATGTACTCAGTCAGCTCCTTATATCTATTTCTTATAGTCACCTCGGTAACATTAGCTACCTCAGCTATCTCTCTTTGCGTGCGCTTTTCTCCAAGCAGCACAGACGCAATATAGCTTGCAGCAGCAGCTATGCCCATAGGCCCCTTGCCGGACGTTAACCTAAGCTCGGATGCAACCCAGAGAATTCTATTTGCTATCTCTTCAACCTTTCCCTGAAGCGCTAGCTGATTTGAGAATTTTGAAATGTAATTATTCGCCTTAAGTGGCGGCAGGGATAAGCCGAGCTCTTTAACGAGGAAACGATAGCACCTTCCAACTTCCCTCTTGCTTATGTTAGCCGCACTCGCTATCTCATCTAGTGACCTCGGCAGGCCGCATTGCCTACAAGCTATATAGACCGTAGCTGCACATATTCCATGGATTGACCTCCCCCTTATAAGCCGCTTTTTAACAGCCTTTCTATAAATTACCGAGCTCGTCTCAAAAACGTTCTTTGGCAGAGAAAGAACGCTCGCTATCTTCGTTATCTCTGAAAGGGCGAAGGCAAGATTTCTTTCAGCGGCATCTGAAACTCTTATTCTCCTCTGCCACTTTCTTAACCTATATATTTGCGCTCTCTGATCCTTATCGAAGCTCTTCCCGAATACATCCTTGTTATGCCAGTCAATTGTCGTGGATAGGCCCTTATCATGAATTGTGAATGTGACTGGTGCACCCGTTCTAGCCCTCTTCTCCCTCTGCTCGTTATCGAACGCCCGCCACTCTGGGCCCTGATCAGCCATCTTCATGTCCACTACAAAGCCACATTCCATACAGACAACTTCAGCCGCCTCATAGTCACGCATCAATTTAGTGCTACCGCACTCTGGACAGCGCTGAATATCGCTGAGTGAAAAGATGGGGGTGAATGGGGGCTCCTCATCTTCGCTCATTTTTATCGCTTCCCCTAACGTTCTTGGCTTTCGGCAAGATATATATTGGAGAATTAACGAGCTTTTTTGGGTCTTGTTCCCCGACCTCTATCTCAACATAGGGCGACTTTACTGGCCCGAAAATATCTATAATCTGACCGATGGGCTTCCGCCTTATATCGTAAACTGTTAATCCAAGTTTTATGGGAAACTTGACCTTTGCTATAACTTTATTACCTTTAATGACATGCAGAATTTCACCAGCCTCTTTCAAGACGAACCCCCATTAAAAAGAACGAATAAAATGAAGAGAAATCTATTATTTAAGCATTTCTTAGGAGGACTGCTGGCCAAGCCTTATTAGTTCAGATGCGATCTCCCTAAGAATTTGAGATTTACGCTTCCCCGATTTACTCACCGCTATAAAGCCAATTTTAATCCAAGGTAACCTAGGATAGCTTGCTTCAAGACAGATTTCATAGTTTAATCCAAGATTTCTAACGATTTTTTCCAGCATGAGGATATTTGGAGATTGGATACAAAATCTTTTTGGTAATCGTCTTCCTTCCCTTCTAGACCTTGATATGTCAAAGTAAACTGGCCAAAGTATTACCATGTCTCTTTTGCGCATCCCAACCCCAAACAATTTTAAGTCAATAATGTCATTATTTGCATATAATTTTTACATTTTTCTTTCAATTAATATCGCGTTTAAGACGCCATCTTGACCTGGCCTAGAGGTTACTCTAGCTATTCCTATCGGAGTTTCGAGGAGGCAACCCTTCGTTATCACTCCCCTTCGATCATAGTCAACGTTGGCTGGGTTTTTAACTACTCTGAGAACCTCAACTTTTTTTGTCTCGCCAGTCTCTGGATCTGCCACATTAGCCCATTTAGCGCTCACCAACCTAACCTTTATATTGCCCCCTCTCCTTCGGCTTATTTTCACTTTATGCTCGCCCAAGGTTGTCTCTGTTGGGAATGAACCCATCTCGAACTTTCGCTTTCCCCTATATGGCCTCCTTTTCCCACCAGTAGGTTTTCTCTTATGTAGATCACCGTGCCAAACAGACATTCGGGGTCACACGCTTCCTTAAAGATGGATTCAATAATATAAATTTAGCGGATCATCTTTCATAGACCGATAAGAGTTATGGGCTTTTACCTACTCTCCTGCTTAAAGGCCTGCTCTTCTATTTCAGCCATTTCTTTTTTATCCTCGTCCCCAAGGGAAGCTGGCAGGGTTTCCTCCCCACGCTTCTCAAAAATCCTCTTTAACTGGTGCTTCATGATTTGGATGTTTCGGCTTAGCCCAAAATAATCAGCAAAAAAGTCGGTTGTTCTTAATATGAAATCTTTACCGCATCTCTCCCTAGTAATGAAGCCCATTTTAAGAAGCTCCCTTATGTGATTATATGCGTGTTTTCCTCTCACCTCAATAACCTGCTTTTGGGTTACTGGCTGTCTGAAGGCAATATAGGATAATGTTCTTAGGGGACCGATTGTCAATAATGGTCTTATAGCAAGCTTCTTAACTCTGTCAGCATATCCCATCTTAAGCTGCATAACAAATCTTCCATCATCAAGCTCAAGCACCTCTATGGCACCATTACGCCGCTTATATTCCTCAACAAGCATCCTGGCAAGCTTACGTATTTTGTCTTCCGAGCGGGAGCCCAGAATTCCACACAGGGTTTTTAGATCCAATGGTCTACCAGCCACATAAAGCGCCGCTTCAATAAGCCTAAGCTTTTCCATTAAATCCTCATCCAAAGTCCTCTTAACGCTTACTCTCCCACCACCTTCACCACAACCAGCTGAAGCAACATCAGCTGTTAATGCCGTCACCCTGCCCCTCCACCCCACTATTAAGTGTTATATAAATTTCATCTGATCCCTCATGCTGCCATAATGCGATTTTACCCCTATGTGCCAAGAATAATAGGATTATAAATGTTCTAACAGCCTCAATCCTACTTTGGCCTTTTATAAGACACGAAAATGTTATAATTTCACCCTTCTCAACGAGCATGCATATCTTCTTGAGTAGCTCCTCAATCTTCTCCTCAATCTCCATTAAGTAAGCGCTTACCACTGGAATAATTTCAGGCTGCATCAGAACAGGCTTCTGACTAATCTTAGAAGACGCAGAAGACTCGTCCCGCAAAGCCTCCTCAAGGGCCTCTAGCAGGCTCTGCAGAGTTGTTGTTGTAAGCTCATAACGTAACGGTGGGAGGAGTATTGGGATCACCTCGGAGATTCTCGTGGGCTCTGTATTCGTTTGTTCTGGCTGAGGACTCTCGGGTCTCAAAAGGAGGCTAGATTTCAGAAGATATATGAGGGCGGAGGAATCTAATGCGACGCCAGACGCTCTAAAATCTATAATTGCTCTCCGCTCCATTTCTTCAAGGAAGGATAGGAGAAGAAACGCTATATTAATGCTCCATGGATCGATCTTCTGCAGACGTTGTGGATCAAAAAGTATGTCCCAGGGCGGCTGGAAATAAAATGGTTTAATAAATTCGCCCATACTATGCCACTCCCTTAAGAGTCATTGAAACGACATGTGAAACTCCATTTTGCCCATATATACCATAAACCTTGTCGGCCTTGCTGATCATCTCAGGCTTTAGTGTTATAACAATAAATTGTAGCTGTTTTTCTGACGCCTCCTCGCTAAGAAGCTCTCCAAGCTTTTCAACATGGAAGGCGTCGAGATGGGCATCTATCTCATCGAAGAGATAGAAGGATGCGGGCGAAAACTCTTGTAGGGCTAGGAGGAAGGCTACCGCTGAGACGGATCTCTCCCCACTACTTGCACCGCTTACCGGTATCGGAGACTTTCCGGGAAACTGGACTATCATGTCCACGCCGCCAGCAAAGGGGTTATCTTGGCTCTCAAGCTTTAGGAAGGCGCTTCCACCACCAGTTAGTTTAGAAAAGTAGCTTTTTATCCCCTCGTTTATTTTATTGAAGGCGTCCATAAAGACCCTAGTTTTCTTCTGTTCAATCTCGTCAATGAACTTAATGATAGCGGATCTCTCCTTTTCAAGCTCGTTAAGTCTCGTTGAGAGCTCTTTGTAACGCGAAACAACTTCTAAATATTGCGACTCGGCGAGTTGGTTGACTGCTCCTATACGCTTAAGCTCTTCTCCAATAACCTTCAATGATAATTCTATTTCTTCAGTTGAGAGATCTTCTAGATCTTCAGGCGGTTCCTCATAGCCCAGCTCTCTTAATCGCTCCTTAAGTCTGCCAGCATGGAGATTAATGTTCTGCACTTTGATTTTAAGATCATTTATTGTTCTTATCCCCTCGTCATACTCTCTATCCAGTCTTGATAACTCCATGTCTAGGGCATCTATTTGCGATGTGTAAACGCTTATCTTCTCCTTAGAAGCGCTTATTTCCCTCGAAAAGTCTTCTTTTAACCTCTCGAGATCCTCAATCTTTCTACGCATTTCCTCTTCTTCCCTAGAAGCCTCTCTTAGATCATTTTCAAGACCCGCAATTTGTGTTGTAACTTCGTTGAGCTGTGCCACTAAATTCTCCATGTTCTTATTTAGAACCTTTTCAATCCTCATCCTTATAGTTGATAACTCCAATTTAACATCATTGTATCTTTGTTTCAGCCGCATTATCTCTTGAGCTATATCAGAACGCCTCTTCTCCGCATCGTGAAATCTCAGTATATCGACATCGCCCTTTAAACGCTCATACTCACTCTTTAAAGTATTCTCCATATTGCTCAGCTCGATGACCCTCGCTTCAAGGGTGGCTAGACGCCCGCGCTCATGCTCCACGTGATCGGCTAAGCCTTTCATCGCGGTTTCTATGTTTTTGATCTGAGATTCTGTTTGAGACAAGGTCCTCTTAACACGGTCAATTTCTCCCTCAATCTTAACCAGCGACTCTGATAGGGAAATAAGGTCACTTTGTATTTTTGATATCTCGTTCTCAAGCTCCGCGATAATCCCCTCTCTATTATTTAAATATTTTCTTAGCGCAGCAACGGCTTTGTCAAGGCTCTTTAGGGCTTCTTCGCTTGGTATAAATGATGAGAGATCGAGACTTCTCCTATAAAATCCACTCTCAACCCCACCCCACGCCTCGTATAAGTCCCCATCTAATGTAACAGCCCTAAACCCTTCTTTCGAAGCCCTTAGAGCAGCGTCCCAACTTAAGGCTAGAAGAGTATCGCCAAAAACAAACTCTACTGCTGGCTTATAATATTCATCACAATGTATGAAGGAGGAAGCCCACCCCATGAGGCCAGCAATATTGACAGTTTTATTAATGTGAGTATTTGGCATAAGATTCTTAAGCGGAATTATCTTTATTCTGCCAAGCCTCATATGTTTAAGAGCCTCTATACATGCAAATGCAACGTTTAAGTCGTCTACAACAAGCGCATCAAGCCAGCCGGAGGCTGCTGCCTCAATAGCCTTAGCATAATCATCATCAATTTTTATTAGGTTTCTCAGCCTGCCATGTATACCACTTATAGCTCCCGCCGCACCTAATTCCTCAAGGTGCTTTAGGGCCACCTCTTCAGGTTTAATCTTTTTGATGAGGTTCTTTTGAGCCTCAAACTTTACAAGGGCCTCTCCAGCCACCTCAGCTACCTTCTCGGCCTCCTTAATTTCCTTCTCAATACTCGACCTCCTCTTAACATACCTCTCTAACGATGACTTTAGATCGTCAACTCGCTTTCTCTGAGCCCCTGCAACCTCCTCAAGCTTAACTAAAAACTCTCGGAGCTTCTCGCCAGCCGATAATAGCTCCTCTCTTTTAGTCTTCAGACCCTCAAGCCTCTGAAGATATACGTTTATTTCAGACTGGAGCCTAGCCCGCTCACCCTCTAGCTTAACCCTTTCCTCACGTGTCCTACTTATCTGCCTCTCTATCTCGTCTATCTGTTTAACCTTCTCTTCAAATACCGATCTTACATCTGAAAGATCTCTCGATATAGAATCGTATAGAGATTGCTTTTCCTCTATCTCCTTACTTATCTGTTCTAAGAGGACGGTTAAATGCTTTGCTCTATCTTCAGAACTCTCGATCTCGCCTCTTAAAGATTCTATCTGCTGCTTAAGTTTTTCGCGGAGCGATTTAAGTCGGCTGAGGTTAGCCTGATCATTATTTATCTTAGAGAGTATTTCGCTTAGCTTAGATTTAAGGCTCCTAATGTTTACCTCAATCTCAATCATGCGGCTGCTTTTCTCCTGAATTTCATAGAAGCCTAGGTTACGCAGCTCGTTCTCAAGATCCCTTCGCTTAATTTTAAGGGACTCTCTCTGCTCAGACACAAGTTTATTCTTCTCTTCAGCCCTAGATAACTCCTCTAAGAGGCTTTTGGCCTCAGCCTCAAGCTCCCTTATGTTCCCGGATATCTTTATTGATTCCAGCCTAGCTATCTCCCTTCTAAGCAGGTTATGCCGTAGGAGGTTGTTTCTCTCCCTCTCTAGATCCTCAACCCTCCTCTGAACCTCACTTATCTGGCCGAGGGCAGTCTTTATCGCTATATCAGCCTCCTTAAGCTTCTGTTCAGCCTCAGCCTTCTCGGCGTCATATTGGGCTATTCCAAGCATATCTTCAATTATCTTCCTACGCTCGATCGTCGATATCTCAGCCATTCTAGTGAGCGTACCCTGCAGAACAATGTTATGGCCATATGGAGTTATGCCAGCGACTGATAAGACCTCAAGTAAGTGGGCTCTTGGAACTTTTCGGCCGTTAATTCTATAAATGCTCTCACCGTTCCTATCAATCTCACGGGTTATTGTAACAGTCGTCGTGTCAACTGGTATGCGTCCATCAGAATTATCGATTTGAATAGTAACTTTGGCTACGTTCTTTCTAATATTAGATTTCTCCCCGCCATTAAATATTAAGTTAGAAAAATTTTCAACCCTAAGTCTCTTTGCGCTCAGCTCGCCAAAACAGAAGAGGACTGCATCAATTATATTGGTCTTACCACTGCCATTTGGGCCAGTTATTACAGTAAACCCCTTTTCAAACGTTAATGTCGTTTTTAGCCCAAACGTTTTAAATCCATCTATTTCAATGCGCTTAATGTATGGCATCCTTTGCGATTCTCTCCACTATCAAATCTACGTTAGCTTGACTTGGGACCATGGATTCTTTCAGATATCTTCTTGATAAAGGCCTTTACATTTTCTTCGGCACCGTATATGAGCACGTATCCATCTTCCTCAACCCTAAATTTCAAGTTAAGCCCACCAGCCACATCTCTAATGAAATCAAGCGGAGTCATCTCCGTCACCTGAATTCTAACCCATCTTTCCTCCCTTGGGAGACCTGGACGAAATCTGGTGGGCTCTTCAAGTATAAAGCCTTCCATCTCAAGCTCACAAAGTCTCCTCAAAATATTATTGACGTAATCTTCCCCGAAAACATTCTTTGCGGCTGATAATATGTAGCTTTCCACGTTACTTAAGTACTCTTCCAAACGAGCAATATTTTCTGGGCGGGCCCTATCCGCCCTAACAACCTCTAACATGACCTTGGCGGAGCGAAGGTCATTAACTACATTTTGGGGAACCCTCTCACCGCGCCTACAAAGGTCCACAATCGCATCAGACAAAATTTTCCAGCGAGCCTCCCAGCTCATAAAATCCCCCTGCAAAACAAGTAGGGATAATTTAGTCATAAACTTATCGTATAAAGAGCAATCTATTAATACATTATAACCATGGAGCATAAGACCTTCTCCACAAAAGAGGAATAAATATAGATAATTATTAATTTCTAATATGCTGACCTATACATGTAAAATAACATTTATCTGAGGAAAACAGATAAACGTATCAGTTTCTGATTCTTAGATTGAGGTTAGCAGGAAAGAGATGTGAGAGGGACACATATAAGTTGGCTTTCAAGGTAAAGCAGGTGATAGTGCTCAGATCTGACATAAAGATGAGCCCAGGAAAAGCTGCCGCGCAAGCCAGTCACGCTGCGGTCTCGTCAGCGGAGGAGGCTAGAAGGAATTATCCATCTTGGTGGAGGGAGTGGATCGAAAGCGGTCAGTGCAAGATCGTGCTAAAAGTTAATTCCGAGAGCGAGATACTAGAATTGATGAGGAAAGCTAAGGAGCTAAACCTCCCAGCAGCCCTAATATCCGATATGGGGTTAACGGAGCTAGAGCCTGGAACGATAACAGCCCTTGGAATAGGGCCAGCCCCATCAAACCTTATAGATAAAATTACTGGGAGCCTACCGCTCTATTAAGGATTAGACCGACCTATGTTAGAGGTTCCGGGCATAGAGAAGATCATTGGAATTGAGGTTTATGCAACTAAGTGCGAGGGGATAGGTGGCGCCATTAAAAGGGCTCCTGAAGACTTCATTGTTGAGGAGATTCTTATCGATGGTTCTAGGGCATCCGTTAGGCCAGAGGAGGCTAGAATAAACAATATAATGGATCATGGTCGATACCTTATATGCCTTTTAATTAAGAGGGAGGTTGACACTATATTAGCCGTAGAAGAGATAGCTCGAAAGATAGGGGTTAGCCATGATAGAGTAAGCTTCGCTGGAATAAAGGATACTAACGCGCTGACAGCCCAATACATAAGTATAGGTGGTGTTCCAGCCAGCAAGGTTCTTCAGGCGAATATTAGCGGATTCCTAATAAAGCCTCTGGGCTACTCTAATGAGGAGATATCTTCAAGGAAACTCTTTGGAAACAAGTTTACGATAACTGTGAGAGAAGTTAAGCTCGATGAAAAGAGAATTTATGAGAGGATTGATAGGATTATCTCTGAACTTGAAGATTTTGGGGGTATACCAAACTTTTTCGGACATCAAAGGTTCGGCACAAATAGACCGATAACGCACCTGGTTGGAAAACACATTATTAAAGGGGATTTCAGGGAGGCTGCTCTGACATTTTTAACATACGTAAGCCCCTTCGAGGGTCATAGGGCTAAGGAGGCTAGAAGCGAATTATATGAAACGATGGATTTTAAGGCGGCGCTCAAAAAGTTCCCGAAAACGCTCGTGTATGAAAGAGCCATGCTTAAGCATCTCGCAAAGAGCCCGGGGGATTACATAGGAGCATTTAGCAAGATTCCATTAAGTCTCCGCACACTCTTCATTGAGTCATACCAATCGTATCTTTTTAATAGATTTTTAAGTGAAAGAATAAAGCGTGGCATACCATTAAAGGAAGCCCAGATTGGAGACTGCGTTGTGATGCTAAATAGTGCTGGGTTACCGACAAAGAAGTTTATTAGGGTTAGAAGCGAAAATATCTCCTTTGTGAATGATGAGATAAGAGCTGGAAGAATGGCAGTAGCGCTACCGCTAGTAGGCCCCAAACAGCAGCTCTCAGAGGGTTTGCAGGGGGAGATTGAGAAAGAAATTTTGGAGGAGGAGGGCGTATCAGGCGAGGACTTCGAAAGGGCGAGCATGATTAGGGTTAAGTTGTTTGGCGGACTGAGAGCCGCGCTGGAGAAGATAATAGATTTAAGAATGGAGGTTATTTCTGGGGATAAGGCGACTGGAAATAGCGTTAAATTTGAGTTCACGCTTCATAAAGGCACATATGCGACAGTAGTCTTGAGGGAATTCATGAAGCCAAAAAATGATGAAGAATTGGTAAAGTGTGGCTTCTGAAAATTTGTGCTACTCTTTCTTAACAACCTTTATATTCATCGTAATTATTCTGGTAACCTTTTCAGCTTTTACATCTACTTCCACGAAAGCTCTACCACCATTACCGTTAGCTAATACTACTAGAGCTTTGCTAGCCTCCAACGTTATTTGCCCATTCTCCTGAACTACGAGCTTCATTTGCATAACTCTAACATCGGTAACATTATATCCCTCATTAATAAGCTTCTGAACATCCCCATCCGCCTTCACTATACTCAAAACCTTTTCTTTAAACCCCTCACTTAACTCTACTCCAATACGCTTCGGGCTTTTAAGTCCAAAGGGAGGCCAGCCGCATCTAAAAGCGCGTGAAAAGTTCTGCGCATCCCCCGTATATTTCCATGTAGCTATTATGTCATCACGCTCAGCCATCTGCTTCGCTACGGCAGATATGCCAGAATAAGCCAGAGAACAATGTATACTAAAGGAGATAATAATGGCGCCCAAAGCTACCAGAGACAAAATCGCCAACATAGCAGCCTTTCTCAATACACTTCACCAAGGTTTATGGTGACGCCATCACATAAAAGGATTTTTCAAAATTATATCCTACTTTTTACCAGAAAACACATATTTATTTGAGACTGAGGTAGAGTAGGACTGCTAAGGCTATCAGGGCGAACATATCTGAGAGCATGGCGAAGGGCCCTAGGCCGAAGGCCCTGAAGCCGAAGAGCATTTGGATAAATGGATTCGAGGATATCGTGTAAAGAAGAAGTATTAGTGAGAAGATTACTAGACCGAGGGCAAATTGGGCGCCGGTCTTTCGGTAAGCATCTATATATATTATTAACAGGATTATTACGAGCGTAATATTGATGGATGATATTATTGATCTAGCCGTATAGAATAGCTCGAGATCTGGTATTGGCATGTGTGGTGGCGGGACTATACCCCACTCCCTAAATCTCGCCAGCATGGTGGATTCGAGCTCTGTTGGGCTCATCTCGCCACGCCGATATCTCTCCATTATCTGTCTAATCTCGTCTATCTGGGCCCTAGATAAACCCCAACGCGTCCTTGTCTGGCGTTCTAGGGCTACTCCGCTAACACTTAAGCTACCTATGGCAGATAAGATAGCAACCGCTATAATAATGGCTATTATAATAAGTGTAATCCTACTTTTATTCATCCCATTTCTCATTCCATTTACTTCCTTTTCTTCTTTTCTCTAAATTTCTTCCAAATCTCCTCAAAAATAGCATAGTTCTCTTCCATATCAGAAGATAAGAAGTATGTGACACTATATTTTTCTCCGACGGATCTCACAATCCTATTCTTTTCGAGAATCTCAAGGTGATGCCTTATGGTTCTATAATCAACCTCTAGCAGATTGGCTAATTGATTGGCGTTCATCGGCGACTCCTTTAAGGCCATAATTATCCGGGCCCTCATGAGACCACCTCTACTTCCAGCAATGAGCCAGCCAAGTATATACCTTAATTTTTCAGCCCGGTTGCTCATTAATTTCAGCTCCAGAGAGAAGAGCCAAAGAGCAGCTAAAGCACCCTACTAGATTTTTTCCACAACTCTCTAAAAATATTAACGGATTTGGGCATAATTGTGGAAAAATCTTTTTATAATAATTTTTTATGCAGATATTGTAGGCCGAGGCGAGAAAATGTATGCGCCGGAAGAGGGCAGAAAAAGGATACTATTGCTAGTGATTCTTCTTCTAGTGATAGGTTTCTCCGTAGTTGGATACCTCGGCTATATAATTGGATATACAACCGCTAAAAACGAGATAAGTGGGCTGATGAAGCGAATTGAATCTTTAGAAGAAAACGTGGCGGCTCTGAGAGAAAATCTTGAGAAAACTACTAAAAACGCAATGCAATATAGGCTGCTTGCCGAAAACATTAGTCTTACAGAAATTTATGAGCGGGTTAAAAATTCCGTTGTGAGTGTAAGGGGGATTATACGCGTGCCAGGCATTTTCGGCTACAGCTATAGTCGGGTTCAGGGCTCCGGCTTCGTCTACAACTATTCTGGTCAGATGGTTATAGTCACAAATTATCATGTTGTGCGAGAGGCAATAAATATAACTGTGACCTTTGCCAGCGGAAATAGTTACCCCGCCTTTATACTTGGGTACGATCCATATGCAGATCTAGCTGTTCTTAAGGCAGACGCGCCTGAGAGCGAATACTATCCTCTGGAAGTGGTAAGTTCTTCCACGCTTAAAGTTGGTGATATAGTTATAGCTGTAGGTAATCCCTTCGGCCTATATGGGTCGATGAGTGTCGGCGTAGTCAGCGCTTTAGGGAGAACTATGACCGCCGAAATCGCTGGCAATTACCCAATAGCCAACCTCATACAGACAACCGCACCTCTTAATCCAGGCAACTCAGGAGGCCCGCTCTTGAATATTAGGGGGGAGGTTGTCGGAATAACTACGGCGATTATAAGCGGCTCTCAGGGCGTGGGCTTCGCTATCCCCTCAAACATGCTGCTAAGGGTGATTAAGTGGCTGGTTGAGGAGGGGAGATATGATAGACATCCGTGGCTCGGCGCCGTTGGAGTTGATATGAATTATGAGATTGCGAAAGCCATGGGCGTGAACGTAACGTATGGTTGGCTGATAACCCAAGTTATTAAGGGTGGCCCGGCTGATAAAGCTGGATTGAGGGGAGGAACAAGAACCATGAACATAGCTGGAGAACTAATTACTATTGGAGGCGACATAATAATCGCGATAAACGGCGTTAAGATAACTGGGATAGATAGTCTATCATCATATCTCGAAGAATATACTGCACCCGGGCAGGTAGTGAAGGTTACGATAATAAGGGATAATCAGATACTAACGCTAGATGTGGAGTTGGGTGCCAGACCACCATTACGTTAAAGAACTAAATTTTATGGAACGAGCCTAAATCTATCCCTTGGGAACAATACCACTTCCCTAATGTTTCTTATGCCCGTTAACACCATTATTAAACGCTCAAGCCCAATCCCCCAGCCAGCATGCGGCGGCATACCGAACTCAAAAGCCTGAAGGTGATACTTGAAGGATTCTGGATTCAAGTTCTGCTCCTTCATACGCTTAATTAAAAGCTCTTTATCGTGTATACGCGTTCCTCCAGAGGCTATCTCAATCCAATGCCACATTAGGTCGAAGCTCTCGCTTATTTCGGGCTTATCGTCCCTTGGCTTTATATAGAAGGGCTTTAGATTCGTGGGCCAGTCAACTATAAAGTAAAAGTATGGGTGGAGTTTACCAAGAATTCTAAATGCTGGTGTCGGCACATCCTCGCCCCAATTAATCTTTACCCCAGCCTCTCTAAGCTCATTAATTATCTCATCGTATGTGATACGCTTGAATGGCACTTCTGGAACTATAATTTTATGCTTGAGTATCTCTAGCTCCCTCTTACACTTCTCGCTGACCACTCGGCATACGTGTTGCAGGAGCCTTTCAGCAACCTCCATAACATCCTCCGCTACAGCAAACGCCATTTCAATATCGACGGACACAAATTCCGCCAGATGGCGCCTAGTGTGGGATTTTTCCGCCCTAAAGGCTGGGCTGATCTCATAAACCTTCTCGAAATCTATTACAAGTTGCTCTTTATAGAGCTGCGGGCTCTGGGCTAGGAAGGCCTCCCTCTCAAAATATATTACCGGGAAGAGACTTGCACCACCCTCTGTTGCAGTCGCAATTATTTTTGGCGTATGAACCTCAATAAAGCCATTTTTAGAGAGGAACTCTCTAATGGCTTCTAGGGCTGTATGGCGTATTCGAAAGATCGCCTGCGGCTCATCCCTAGCTAGGTCGAGAACCCTAACATCAAGCCTAACGTCTATGTCTGCAGGAGTCTTACCAGTAATATCTATTGGGAGAGGCTGCTTCGCCCTATTTAAGACAATTATGCTCTCCGGTATAACTTCAACCCCTCTGGGAGCCTTAGCCATCCTCCTAACTTTTCCCCTGACACTTATACAGTCTTGGCGTTGCAGATCCTCAGATAATTTAATTATATCTTCGCTAACCTCATCTCTCGGAATAGTTATCTGGATAAAACCCTCTTTATCTCTCAATAGCAGGAATTTTATGCCGCCTAGATCCCTAATATCTTTCACCCAACCTGCCAGAACAACCTTTTCTCCATCCATCTCTGGAGTAATCTCATTGCTATAATGGGTTCTCCTCCAAGGATAAACGCGAGACAATCTCTCCACCACCCATAGCCACATATTTATTCGGCGAACTCGACACGTAACGTCATTCCCTTAATTCTCTTCGCAATTTCCTTTGCAACATCAATATTTAATGATCTCCTACGTTTATCTTTTCCTTTAAGAATGACACGGGTTTCAACAGAACCATCCGGCAACCAGATCTTGTTTATTGTAACAACATTTAGGGGCGCGAAGAGATCCTCAATAAATTTCCTCTCGCTAGAATTATATTCAAGTATGCGAACATTTTTACCAAACTTGCTCTCCAACGCCTTAATTATTTTTCCGCCATAACTCAATATTTTGCTCGCATCACCCCTCCTAACAAGTATAACTAGGGTTTCATTAACCTCAAGCGCCCCTCGGAAATAGACCTCCTGGAGCATGGGATATTCATTCTCAAGAGAGACGAGTGAGCGGGCGACCTCTAAATCTAATTGTGTTATCTCGCCCCTCTCAACTTTCATCCTACATTTAGGGCATAATATTCCGCTTCTCAAGCAGAATTGGCAGAGTTCGGCTTTCACTCTTTTTTGACCCCTCCAAACAAAGAGGGCGGCAGAGCACCACTCTAAGCCTCACCTCAGCGGACCAGCGTTATCTCAATTCTGCCCACATCTAGCGGCGTTAGTCTATCTCTAGGTTGAGTCTGCTCCGTCCTTACATTAATATTTTTTATTTGAGCATCCGATAGAAACCTATGTCTAAGAACCTCAACAACGCTCACAGCCTTACTTATCGCGCGCCCTCTAGCCCTAACGCCGATCTCCTTTGCTCCGCCCCGAAATAATGCTAAGCAAGCCACCACGTAACTTCTCACAGGTTTCTTGCCCACTAGTATGGAAAATCTCTCCGGCATATTTATACCGCCCCTCTTAATTCAAATGACATGTATAATAATCAGATAAATATCTTACGGTTCCCACCCACTAAAATGGAGACAAAATAATATATTTATCTTCACATAAACCATTTATGAGAGAAAAACATGATTGAAAGAGTTTACACTGGGATACCAGGACTGGATGAGATATTAAATGGTGGAATACCGAAGCGTAATGTTGTCCTTTTAGCAGGCGGCCCAGGTACTGGAAAATCTATCCTCAGTTACCAGTACCTTTACAATGGATTGGTTAGGAAGGAGCCTGGAGTATTCGTCGCCCTTGAGGAGCATCCGGTTCAGGTTAGGCTTTCTATGGCTCAATTCGGCTGGGATGTTACGCACTTCGAGGAGAAAGGATTATTTGCCCTAGTAGACTCTTTCACAGCTGGTATTGGCGAGGCGGCAAAAAGGGAGAAGTATGTTGTTAGGGCTCCTGACGACTTTCAGATGCTTATTGACGTTTTGAGGACTGCCATAAAAGATATTGGCGCTGAGAGGGTTGTCGTGGATTCCGTTACAACATTATATATAACCAAGCCCGCATTGGCCAGAAGCATGGTCCTCCAGCTTAAGAAAGTTCTTTCTGGCTTAGGATGCACATCGATACTGGTCTCGCAGGTAAGCGTGACCGAAAGGGGGTTTGGTGGGCCAGGCGTCGAGCATGCCGCTGATGGAATAATTAGGCTTGACTTAGACGAAATTAACGGAGAGATTAAGCGCAGCATTATTGTTTGGAAGATGCGTGGAACAGCCCACTCAATGAAGAGACACCCCTTCGAAATAACGGATAAAGGTATTATTATAAAACCAAAAGAAGTTATTATAGTGTCCCAAAGGAGGAGTGGGGAGGTTGAGTGAGGAAATACCTCTCACACCTATTGGTAGAGAGCAGATACATAGACTTGAAGCGGTCCTATTAATAAATAGCATTATGAGGCCGGAGGTTCTCGAGGAACTAAAGAATCCAGAAGAGAGGTTAACATGGGTCGATAGCCTTGCGGTAGCAGCGGCGGCACTTGCCAGAGAAAAGGGGAAGATGCCGATATCACAGATAGCTGAGGAGCTTGGCAGGACAGAAACCACAATAAGAAGCCACTTACAGGGCAGAACTAAGGCTGGTCAAATAGTGAGGGAAACATATGAGAAGATGGCTAGAGAGGGAATAAAAATTCAGCTGCCAACACTTGTCTCAACCGAGGAACTACAGCGCCTTAAGAGCGAGCTGGAGGAGGAGAGAAAGAGGAGACAGGAGCTGCAAAATCTGCTCAAGGAGTTGCATAACGCTCTATCTCAAGCGCTCAGTCAGATAGAGAGGCTCGTATCTTAGCGGCCTAAACATCCATTAAATTATTCTCACAACTTTTGGGGGAACATTAATGGATGTTTTTGAGGCCATTAAGAGCAGGAGGAGCATACGGTCTTTTACCAGGGAGGACATTAGTGACGAGCAGGTGGAGAAGATTCTTGAGGCTGCCAGGTGGGCGCCCTCAGCTGGAAACCTTCAGCCATGGGAATTTGTGGTGATAAGAAGACCTGATATTAAAAGAGAGATTGCCAGGGCAGCCCTAAATCAAACGTTCATAGAGGAGGCGCCAGTGGTTATAGTTGTATGCGCTAATGAAGCTAGGTCTGGCAGTGTATATGGAAGCAGAGGCGTTAATCTCTACTGTATACAGGATACCGCCGCAGCCATCGAGAACATGCTATTAGCGGCGTGCGCCCTTGGTTTGGGGGCATGCTGGGTCGGCGCCTTCTATGAGGAGGAAGTTAGGCGGATACTTAAGATCCCCAGAGGAATAAGACCGGTGGCAATAATACCTATTGGGCACCCTCATGAGAGACCTATGCCTCCACACAGGAGACCACTCAAGGAGCTTGTACACTACGAAACATTTTGAAATGATTGTTTACGCTTTTTTGGTGCTGGAAATTCTTTCCGCTATCTCCAGTATCTCAGCGGTCTGCTCGCTTGATAGTGAAAAACCATGTAAATATTTCCCTTTAGCCCTCAGGCTTGCTAGTGAAGTCTCTTTTATTGGTATTGGCGGCTCAAATTTATATAGTTCTTTAAAGATTATTGCTCCCTTCCAGTTCATGAGGTCACATTCAAGGCGCTCTTCATCACTTAGATAATCCTTTCTTACAAACTCTTCCACTATTCCATAACCTATGAAAGAGTCGCCTACACTAGATTTTCTAGCAAAAAAATATTATGCTACCCCTCCCCCAACGTCTAGAGACTCCAGGATAATACTTTTTTATTCTATAAACCCTTTCTAACCATTCCTCCCTTGTTATCCTCAATATAAAATTCTTAGGCTGGGTTTCAACACATTTGCCCAAACTAATGCACGTCTCCTAAAAGAAAAATTATCTTGGGGAGGATAAATAAAACTTAGCAGAGAATGGCTATTATTTCACTATTCCATAACCAATAAGGCGCCATCTTCCCATTATTCTGCGGCTTATAGCCGCTCTCGAGTTCTCTTCTGCGCAGACAGGTCTTGTGAGCTTTATCTCAATAGTATTCCCTTTGATACGAGTAACATTACCTGTTGTAATCGCTGTTCCAACATCTAGTAAGAGTGTTTCACCAACATTTATCTGCTCAACCTTGATCTGCTCTTTTGATCCAATAACCCGCTCAAATAGGTGTGTCTCTATGGTTAACTCATATCTCGTCGGCGGGAGGAGACCAGGTTTGCCGACAACGTTTCCCGTGAGCCCATCCGCTTTTGTTAATGATGGATCAAGAAGGGTGCCAACACCAACCAATCCGCCGCAAACGGCCTCATCAACATATCTTCCGCCAGTATGAAGGCTTACTATTTTAGTGAATAGAGATTCGTAGACACCCCTAGCCGAGGTACTTATACCAGGCCTTATTTCGATCTCATCCCCAATTCTGAATTTCCCTTGAAGAATAGATCCGCCTATAACGCCCCCAGCAAGATTATCTATCGGGGTTCCAGGCTTATTTATATCAAATGATCGCACAACATACATGCGGGGGGGCTTAGTTGGATCGCGCGGCGGCGTCGGAATATACTTCTCTATCGCGTAGAGCAGCAGATCTATATTGGTTGAATGTAAGGCTGAGACAGGGATTATCGGGGCTCCCTCAGCTACAGTGCCCTTAACAAAGTCCTTTATTTCCCTATAACTCTCAAGAGCACGCTTCTTATCAACCAAGTCTATTTTTGTTTGAGCTATAACTATCTTCTTCACGCCAATTATCTCTACAGCGGCAAGATGCTCCCTCGTCTGTGGTTGTGGGCATGGCTCGTCAGCCGCGATGACAAGTATTACGCCGTCCATGACAGCGGCTCCAGAGAGCATTGTTGCCATTAAAGCCTCATGGCCAGGGGAGTCAACAAAGCTGACAGCCCTAACAAACTCTGTCTTCGACCCACACCTCGGGCACACCTCGCTTGTTGAATAATTATGTGGCGGCTCGCAGACAGGACACTTGTATATTGGGGCATCAGCATACCCAAGCTTTATTGTTATGCCCCTCTTCAGCTCCTCGCTATGCCTTGCAGCCCAAACGCCAGTAATCGCCTCTACAAGCGTCGTCTTTCCGTGATCCACATGACCTATTGTGCCAATATTAATTTCGGGTTGGCGCGGAAGACCAGCTTTACCCATAACTCATCAACACTAGAAGGAAAAAATGGTGTAGAATGATATAAAGCCATCGAATAAAATACTGAAGTTTTTATAGCTGTTATTTCTTCCTTAATATCACGGTGATACTAAAGTGACTACATGCGATAGGTGCGGCTTTAGTATTCCAGAGGATGCGGTTTTTTGTCCAAACTGTGGAGCACCCGTAAGAAAGGTTGTGGGGAAGGAAAAAATTCGTGAAGATATATGGAGAAATATAAGGCTAGGTTTGCTGGGAACATTTCTTGCATTAATTATAAATTCAATGATTTATACGGCGGCTGAGGGGCTAAATCTATACTTTATGCCACATTTCCTTTCAGCCCTAATAGTTATATGTGCTTCTAGAACAAAGAATATTAAGGATGCGATGATAATCTCTATGCTGATCTACATGCTTACAGAAGCAATATTAACCGGGCTACTCCTCGGAACATTATATATGAATGGTGAAAAACTGGCATCTTATTATTCAATATATTATAAGGATGCTCCAACTTTAGCCGACGTAATATTTTATTCGATCTCGCCGATATCTTCAATATTAGCTGGATTCATTGGATTTAAGATAGCTCCCAAGAGAAGAGAAGAATATTATGAGAGTTCTAGGGCAAGCGCGTTTGGCCCAGCATTACTCCACAGCACGAAGGGGAAACTCAAAAAACTTAAATATATTTTTCTCGGCTTTTTTATAGAGTCCAAGTAGGTGCGAGCGGACGCTGAAAATGAAAGCGCCCAAGGAAATAAGGACATATTGCCCAAAATGTAATAAGCATACTATACATGTTGTTTCGCTATATAGGGATGGGAGACGTAGAGCTCTGGCGAGGGGGGAGAGGGCTCATGAGAGGGAAAGAAAGGGCTACGGTGGACAAAAATATCCATTACTCAGACGGAAAGCTAAAACAACTAAGAAACAATCGTTAAAGCTGCAATGCAAAAACTGTGGGCATATTATTCAGCGGGAAGGTATACGATTAAAGAAGATTACGATAGAATAAAGTGGACCAACGGGGCTGTTGGGGATGAGGATTTGGGAAAAGATTATACCGAAGCCGAGAAGCAGTTTTATTCAGGTTAAGTGTCCAGAATGCGGCAACGAACAAATAACCTTTAGCCACGCTAAAATTATTGTCCGCTGTAATATTTGCGGCGCCATCCTCGCAGAGCCGACTGGAGGGAAAGCAGATATAAAGGGCGAGATTACAGCTAGATTTGAGTAATAGGTCGACCGGATATGCCAGTATCAAAGGAAGATGAGTGGCCCGAAGTTGGCGAATTAGTTATTTCGACAGTTACTGAAATAACAGATTATGGCGCATATGTAAAGCTTGATGAGTATGGTGGAAAAGAGGGCTTCCTACATATTTCAGAGATATCATCTGGATGGATAAGAAATATCCGGGATTATGTTCGTGAGGGTGAAAAACTAGTTTTAAAGGTTTTGAGGGTTGACCCCGCAAGAAATCAGATAGACCTCTCATTAAGGAGGGTGACTCAGCGCGAAAAGAGGGAGAAGATTCTTCTTTGGAAGAGGAGTAGGAGAGCTGAGAGCCTAATTAAGAGCGCAGCCCAGAGATTAGGTATGGAGATCGAAGAGATCTATGGTTTAATCTCGGAGCCCCTTGAGAAAGCCTTTGGTGATATTTATGGTGGGCTTGAGGCTGCTGCGAGAGAGGGAGCTGGAGTTCTGATTAAAGCGGGGATACAAGAAAACTTGGCTAAAGTCTTAGCAGAGATTGCCAAGGAAAAGATTAAGCCGACGTTCGTTAAGGTTAGGGGGATACTTAACCTGACATGTAATAAACCTGATGGAGTTCTAAGAATAAAGGAGGCATTGTTAAAGGCTAGGGAAGGAATTTCTTCGAAAGGGGTGAGCGTTAATATATATGTTATTGCTCCGCCAAAATATCAGGTAGAAGTTATCGCTAAAGATTATAAGGAGGCAAACGCAATCCTAAAGGGGGTTGCTGAAAACGCTATAAACGTGATAACGAGTCTTGGTGGGCAGGGCACATTCACCCCAGAGAGTGGATAAAATCTGATGGTGTGGTTATTAAGGAGATGTGTAAAGTGTGGAAAATATACGCTTAAGAAGAACATGTGCCCATATTGTCATCATGGAGAAGTGCGCATCCCGCATCCAGCCAAATTTTCGCCTGACGATAAATATGCCATATATAAGGGCATGTTAAGGAGTAGATTACCCGATGAAAAAGACAATAATAATAGAGAGAGAGCAAATCGAACTTAAAAACCCGGTTTTAATAGAGGGGCTACCGGGTTTAGGCATGGTTGGAAAGATAGCGGTAAAATACTTGATAAAACAGTTAAGAGCGAGGAAATTTGCTGAATTATACTCACCACACTTCGCCTATTTTGTCCTAGTAAATAAGGAAGGGACTATAACGCTGCTTAAGAATGAATTTTATTATTGGAAAAACGAGTATGAAGAGAACGATTTAATACTCTTGACTGGCGACTCGCAGGCACAAACCGTCGAGGGGCAATATGAGGTCGCGGAGACAATACTTGAATATGCGAAGAAGAAGAATACTGAAATGATCATATCTGTTGGCGGTTATAGAAAGGATGTCGTTGGAACACCACAGGTCTTTGCCTCAGCCACGGATCCAGATGTTCTTAAGAGAGCCCTGGAGGCTGGGTCATTGAGCAGCCCCCCAAGGAGCCCTATTGTTGGAGCGGCTGGCTTACTCATAGGCTTAGCTAAATTTAAGGGTATGAGTGGGATATGTCTCCTCAGTGAGACGCCTGGTTATATGCCTGATCCAAAAGCTGCAAAAAGTGCATTAGCTGTTATTGCGAGGATCCTAAACTTAAAGCTGGATTTAGCAGCTCTTGATAGAGAAATAGAGAAGATAGCTAAAATTGAGGAGGAGCTTCGGAGGATGGAGGAACATAGGGCTATTGAGGAAGAAGTTGTAAGGGGAGGAAGGGATAGAATATCCTATATAGGGTAATTTAATTATACTATAAAGCTCTGGCTTCCCTTTAAATGCGCCCGTAATGCCTTTTTAACTTCTTCGAGATCTCTAATTGTATGGTTAATCATGCTTATGTGTAGGTTTATTATCTCGTGAATATCGTCCTCTGAGTCAGCTTCAAGGAGGTCGCCCTCAATCTGCTCAATCATCAATTGCGTTAATTCATTCCGTCTAGAGACGGACTTAAGCGACTCTAAGATCCTCCTCCTCAACCCATCAACATGAGGCTTTGGCAGATCACCCTTAATAACCCGATCCACAATGTCATTTATCATACCTTCCTCTGACAGTGATATGCTTTTCCGAGAGGCTACCTCACCCTTGGGCGTTAAAAATATCATCAGGGGGACACTATTAACATTATAAAGCTCCACCAGATCAACATTTTCCGGCTCATCGACATTAATGAGGCGCACGTTCAGGTTCTTCCTTGCTCTCCGGAGCTTTTTCACTATTGGCAATAGACTCCTTTTGCTCTCATAGAGACTTGAATAAAAATATATTATCTCGATCTTCTTTTCCTCCATTACTTCTAAGCCCTCTATAAAACAGCCCCATTAAAAATAATAATGAGGAGAATTTGAAAATTAATTATTTTTTCTGATCCCCTTTATGCCTTCTTTGTTATCTCTTTAACTACACCAGCGGCGATCGTTGTCCCCATATCTCGTATGGCAAACCTGCCCAGCTGCGGGATTTCAGAATAGTTTTCTATGCATACCGGCCTTACCGGCTCAAATCTAACTAGAGCAGCATCACCAGTCTTGAGGAAGGCAGGTTTCTCCTCCACAACTTGACCAGTCCTCGGATCAATCTTCCTCAATAGCTCAGCGAACCTAACAGCAACCTGCGCCGTGTGGACATGCATAACCGGTGTGTAACCAGCGGCTATAGCTGTCGGATGATATATAACTACTATTTGCCCAATAAACTCCTTTGCAACAGTAGGCGGGTTGTTTGGATGGCCAGCTACGTCTCCCCTCTTTATCTCATGCTTAGCAATACCCCTAACGTTAAAGCCTATATTATCTCCTGGCTCAGCTCTCGGTATCCTAGTATGATGAGTTTCAATAGACTTTACTTCACCAGTCTTCCCCAAGGGCATTATTATTATTGTGTCGCCCTCCTTCAGCACACCAGTCTCAACACGCCCAACAGGAACTGTCCCAACACCAGTTATCGAGTAAACATCCTGTATTGGTATCCTTAAGGGTTTATCAATAGGCTTAGGCGGAACCTCAAAGTAATCTAGAGCCTCAAGGAGCGTAGGCCCACTATACCATGGCATATTAGAACTGGGCTTAACAAGATTATCTCCATACCAGCCTGACACTGGTATAAATGGTATCTTGTCAACTCTGTAGCCGACAAGCCTCAGCATTCTGCCAACCTCATTCTTTATCTCTTCATAGCGCTCCTTGCTCCAGTTGACTGTTGGATCATCCATTTTGTTAACTAGAACTATGAGCTGCCTAACGCCGAGCGTAAAGGACAGAAAGGCGTGCTCCCTCGTCTGTCCACCCGGCCCTATGCCAGCCTCGAACTCACCCTTCTTAGCTGAGACTACAAGGATGGCGGCGTCCGCCTGGCTCGCGCCCGTTATCATGTTCTTAACGAAGTCTCTGTGTCCAGGAGCATCTATAATTGTGAAGAAGTACTTTGGAGTCTCGAATTTTAGGTATCGTAGATCTATTGTTAGACCTCTTTCTCTCTCCTCTTTAAGGTTATCGAGTATCCAAGCATACTTAAAGGACTCCTTCCCCATCTTCTTTGCCTCTTCCTCATACTGCTTAACTGTCCGCTCATCAACGACGCCAGTCAAATATAGGAAGTGGCCCATAGTTGTTGATTTACCATGGTCTACGTGGCCAATTATGATTAAGTTTAGATGCGGCTTCTCTGGTTTGCTCATCCATTTATCCTCCATTACATCCTATGCTATATTAATCTGTTTAATTAATCAATATTTCATTCAGTTATTTTAAGTTTACTTTCTCTAAATTCTTTTTTCTTTTATATAGAGAAACGGGTTTGTTATATCATCCTTTGAGTCGATATATTTGATTGAAATTCTTCTTTCCGGGCTGATTATTGGTTTCGGCTTCCCCAGGAGCTCAAATCTAAATAGTGAGGACTTATACCAATATATTCCGGGGTTATTATCAACCGGAAAATTGAATCTTGAGGTGAACATTTCATAATTTGCTGTCTCATATGATGTTCCATATTTTGAGAAATCTTTAATGATATCCGTTATTATACAATTCATTTTTAGGAGCATTAGCTCCACGCTTCTCCATTTTCTAGGAGAGGCTTCGGCCGTTGAGAGACCAACATATCCAGCACTCTTCTCATTTAAGCATGCTATTCCCCTGGAAAGGAAAGCCTTTAATCCGCTCAGCGTTTCAAGGGGCTCTGAGGAGAAAACGTCGAACTTACCAATTAAGTCTTTGGGCAGCGGCTCTGAAACATCATACTGCTGAAACTCTATATTCAGCCCATATCTACCACATACCTTATTCAAGTATTCCCCGAGCCTCGCATCAATATCTAAAACAACTATTCTTGAGGGTAACCCGGTTAGAGCCAAGGCTATGCTTAGTAGGTCGTCGTCACCTATAAGTATAAAGGACTTATCTACCAAGTCATTATAATGGTGCATTAGCGCTATCCTTGATATCACATCATACTCACGCATATAACCTTGGAAGAAACTTGCATCCGGCTGAGGTCTATCTTTAACTATCTGCGAAAACTTCTCCGCAACCTCTTTAAAACCGCCGCCAAATGTTATCTTCTTCCCCTCACATTTATCACATATTTCAGCCCTGAAATCTAGGGCCCTTCTATTTGTTCTCTCAAGCCCTTTCTCCGTTAAGCGAATTTTACCATGCTCTACTTTTATAATGCCTTCAGAGAATAACTTGTTGACGGTATCCACAAAATCTTTAACTGTAAACCAGCTCGCATCTAAAAGCTCCCAAACGCTTTTCTCGGACTCTAGGAGGAGTCTAAGTATATGAGACTCTATTCTTTTCATAGAACTCCCTTCTTATAATCTTCTTCTCCACAATATTTGGTTTAAGCTCCTCAACTAGTAGGTCAAACGCCTTGAGGGCACATTCGTCCGAACCACAAGTAAATATGTCTAGTGCAACATAACCGCACTCTGGCCACGTATGAATGCTCAGATGAGATTCACATAAAATATATGCGGCAGAAACACCATGAGGCTCAAACTGATGGAAAACTGATGAGACGGCATGGAGACCAGATTCAGAAATAACCCTATCTAGAATAACGCGTAAGTCTTCTACCCGCGCAATCTTCCTGGGATCCACTCCCAGGAAGTCGGCGATTATGTGGATGCCCAATTCGAACATCCACCGTTTCTCTCTGATGGACTTCAGACAGGAGTATTTTTCGCCAGCCCCGCATACAGTATTACATACTCCTTATTTTCAGTAATATTAATAGAGTTTTTATAAATATTTCGGAGGGAGAGATAAGATTATAATCTTCTTTAAGGGCGTAAAGGTGCCTCTTTTTCTTCAGGAGAAGGTCTTAATTATTTAACCGTTACAGATTTCGCTAGATTCCGCGGCTTATCTGGGTCCAATCCCTTTTCAACAGCCATGTAATAGGCGAATAGCTGCAACGGTATTATAAATACTATTGGCGAGAATATCTCGGAGACAGTACGCCCTACCTCGAAATAATCATCTGATAAGCGCTTAATCTCCTCGTCACCCTCCTCAATAACGGATATTATTGAGGCCCCGCGGGCCTTCATCTCCATAATATTTCCAATAATTGCCTTCCGGGTTTTATCTCTGGGGCAGATAAATATTACTGGGACCCCCGGTTCGATCAGGCTTATTGGCCCATGTTTACTCTCACCAGCAGGGAAGGCAAGGGATGGAACGTATGCTATTTCCAAGAGCTTCAGCCTACCCTCAAGGGCAGTTGCCGTGTTTATCCCCCTACCAACAAACACGAAAAATCTACTATCCCTATATTTCTTAGCAATTTGACTAGCCTTTTCCACGTTCATTTTTATAGTCTTCTCAACAATATCTGGTATACTTTTAAGCTCCTTCTCTAGACCCTTAATCTCCTGGCTACTAAGTTTACCACGCAACTTTGCTACTCTTAAGGCTATCTGCGCTAATACTAGTAGCTGGGCTGTGAAAGTCTTTGTCGCCGCAACGCCTATCTCTGGACCTGACTGCTGTAATATGTAGACTCGTGAGATTCTGGTTAAGGTTGAGCCGACTACATTTGTTAAGCCGAGGATGGTTGCCGCCCTATTCCTTGCATAATCAACTGACATCAAGGTGTCCGCTGTCTCGCCAGACTGGCTGACCGCTAAAACAGCGCTGTCAATATTGACTGCTGAACCAAATTGCTCAATGAATTCTGATGCCACTACTGGGTAAGCTGAGATACACGCAAGCTTACTGAACATGTAGGATGCTGCTAGGCAGGCATTATAAGATGAGCCGCAGGCAACTAGAAAGACGTTTTTTGCTCTATCTAAGAACGTTGCAATAAGATCTAGATATAAGTCTTGCAGCCTGAGTGTGTTTCTGAGAGCAAGCGGCTGCTCGTGAATTTCCTTTAGCATGAAATGCGGGTAGCCCTGCTTCTCAGCCATCTCCACCGTCCACGTAATTATCTCTGGCTCCCTTGCTACGATAGCCCAATCATTTAATCTTCGGATCTCATATCCCCTAGACCAGATGACCGCGACCTCCCCATCATCCAAAGATATTATTTTATTCGTTAGTGGTAGTAGGGCTGGTATATCTGACGCACAATACATCGCTTCTTCTCCTATGCCTATGATAAGCGGGCTCTCTTTCCTGGCGCATATGATCTTGTCTGGCTCAAGGGTTGATATTATGGCTAGGGCATATGATCCATCAAGCCTCTTCAGGGCTTCCTTAACAGCTTCGATAAAAGGGAGACCATGTCTAAGATTCTCTTCAATTAAGTGCGGTATAACCTCCGTGTCCGTCTTAGATTTAAATGTGTGCCCAAGATTCTCTAGCTCAGCCTTTAGCTCATCGAAGTTATCGATTATGCCATTATGGACAACAGCGATCTTTTCACCGCAATCGGTGTGCGGATGAGCATTGATTTTGCTCGGGGCTCCATGCGTCGCCCACCTAGTATGCCCTATCCCAAGAGAGCCTGGGAGATCATCAAGGTTTAAGAGCCTGTGGACATCATCAATCTTACCCTGATCCTTCTTGATATAGATTTTTCCTTCAAAAATTGTGGCCTCGCCAACCGAGTCGTATCCTCTATATTCGAGCCTCTTTAATGCGCCATGGATTATTTCTGCAGCATTAGAGCCGCTCGTCGCGCAACCAAAAATTCCGCACATGAAGAGTCAACCAAAACAGTATTCCCGAGGGAACTATAAGAATGTTGCGGATAAATGGAAATATTTATGCGCGTTCCCACAGATTCTTTTAGAGGTGTGTTCATGCTCTTCGTGATCGAGCACTTGGAGCCAGAGATCGGTAAGTGGCTTTACTTTGAATACGATCACGCATCGAGGATCGTTGGTAAAGACAGGCTTGTATTCACAAACGTTAAGAAAACAAGAGACGCTAACATCCTCTCCTCGATAGGGATGGTTAGAAGCGAGAGTTTTACTGAGCTCTTTGACCAGAAAAAGATAATTATTCTTGACCCAAAGGCTAGGGAGAGACTTAAACCGGAGGATTTTGAGGGGAAAGAGGCTGTCATTATAGGGGGGATTCTTGGGGATCATCCGCCGAAAGGTAGGACAAGAAAGCTAATAACCTTAAAGGCTCCCGAGGCTGCTGTAAGAAAAATCGGCAGGGGGCAGTTTTCTATTGATGGGGCGGTTTACGTAGCTAAGCTGATTAGCGAGGGGTTTAAGCTCGAGGATATACCGGTCAAAAGAGGATTGCGTATAAAGATAAATGAGGGAGCGGAGATCTATCTGCCCTATATGTATCCGCTTAAAGATGGAAAGCCTTTGATAAGCGAGGATTTGCTCAGATACCTGGTCTCCGAGGAGATAATTAGGGATGAGGAGACGCTTTTGAGGTCCTAGCTAAAAAATAAAGTGTGGATCATTGGGCCAAACAGTCAGGACGCTCTTCTTGGGGTCAAAAACCGCTTTTAGGGTGAAGATCTTAAGCCCTTCTTTAATGGAAGCCTTCAGTAAGCTAGCGAATTTTGGATCCACATCATAGTTAGGTTTTACATGCGTGGCATCTGGTCTCTGAACGGAGAATATTAGCCCAGCTTTAAACCCACTTTTCAAGAGTCTAAGCATCTCCAGCAGATGGCGTCTACCCCTTAATGTCGGCGCATCTGGAAAGAGAGCAACATCATCCACAACATGCGTCACGCTCTTAACTTCCAAGTAATATGGGGCATCGGCATTATTTGTAAGTAGAAAGTCAAGTTTAGCGTTTGAGACTTCTGGCCTAACGTTCTCCTTTATGATTCTATAGCCCGCTAATTCATTTATCAGCCCCATCTCAATAGCTCTTTTAACCAGAAGATTCGAGAATTGAGCGTCCACGACGATAGTAACATTATTGCTGTGGAGAGAAGCGAATATGCTATAAATGCTCTTTCTAACTCGGTATCTCCTCGGCTCTCTTAAATATAATTTGACGCCCGGATATAATGTTGTTGTGAGCCTGCCTGAGTTTGGGAGATGTGCATAGACATTTTTGCCATCCACCTCCACAAGGGCCATAAAGCGGTTAAGCCTGGAGATAAATCTCCCCTGAATAACTTTAAAGTCAACTGGGAGCAAGAGCATTAAAGCAGCCCTCAAGATAAACATTAATGGAATGGAAAAATTTAAATTAGCGTATTCGGCTCCCATAATTGGTTTTGTAAAGAGGATTCTTAATGAAGGTCTTAGAGAAGGATCTAAAGCATGGGCGCATAACCCTTGTCCCAGAGCTCCTTGACGACTTCTGGGTTCTCTATAATGTTGTTCAGAAGGGTGATATAGCTTACGCTAAGACGACCCGCGATGTCCGCTCAGGGGAGAGATACGAGAGACCGGAGAAGGGAAGGCGCATACTGCTTGTATTAGGCTTGAGAGTTGAAAAGGTCATATGGGACAGAAGCCTAAATAGGCTTAGAATACATGGAATAGTATGCGATGCGCCAGAAGATATTGGGGCCTTAGGTTCACACCACACACTCAATATAACCCTTAACACGCCAGTAACCATCATTAAGGAGAGGTGGCTGGACTACCAGCTTGAGCAAATCGAGCGGGCCTCCTCGAAGGGAGCTGCACCATTGATAATAATGGCGATAGATGATGAGGGATACTGTATAGCCGCTTTAAGAGGCTTTGGCCCAGACATAATCGCCGAAGAGAGCATAAGTCTCCCAGGAAAACATATGGAGCAGGAGCGAAACAGAATCCTTAACGAGATGTTTAAGTCTGCTTCAAGATCCCTGAAAGATGCCGTTGAGTCAGTGGGTGGCTCAATAGTGCTCATAGGGCTCGGCTTCATCAAAAACTATTTTCTAGAGTTCTTGAGGGAAAATATGCCGGATTTCTATGGGAAGATAATTGATGTGAAGAGCGTAAATAGTTCTGGTAAGGCTGGCATATATGAAGCCCTACGATCCGGCATCCTTGCCAAAGCCTTTAAGCATGCAAGGACAATTGAGGAGACAATTGTGGTCGAAGAAGTTTTAAAGCGTCTTGGCATGGGGAGGGGGGATGTAGCATATGGTTTAAGCGAGGTTGAGAAAGCTGCCTCACTGGGAGCTGTTCAAGAGCTCCTTGTAACAGATGAGCTCCTAAGGGAGAGCGATGATGAAACGATAAAATCTCTCGAAAATATGATGCGTGATGTTGAGGCGAGGGGTGGGAGAATAAGGATAATTAGTGTTGAGCATGAGGCGGGGGCCAAACTTAAATCGATCGGTGGGGTGGCAGCCCTCCTCCGCTTCCCATTAGGGGACCGCCACCATTAACCTCCACAATATTTTCTTATCTTCTCTAAAATCATCTTCTCGGCATAAGCGGCTATATCCCTCAGCTTCTCCTCATACCTTGCCTCAACCGTTAATCTTATGAGGGGCTGTGTGTTCGAAGCCCTAATCAAAAACCATCCATCCTCGGTAACTATCTTGATCCCATCGACCGCTATAATCCTGTATCCAAGAGACTTAAACTCTTCAAAGAGCTCATCTATAACCTTAAACTTAACATTGTCTGGACAATTATAGTTTTTCGCTGGTATCCGCGGATATCTGGGGATGGAATCAGCTATCTCTGAGAGTTTTCTGCCATCCTCAGAAATGGCTTCGGCTAGCTTAAGCCCCGCATATATGCCATCATCGAATCCATAAATATCCCTGAAGTAGAAGTGGCCGCTGGTCTCTCCACCTAAGACCGCATTCTCGGCGATCATCTTTTCATAAATATATGTGTGTCCAACCCGGCTTAAAACTGGTTTACCGCCAAGCGCCTTAATGATCTCCTCAACCACCATGGAGCAGCTAACCTCATAAACGATTGGAGCACCCCTATTCTTACTCAAGTAATGTCTTGCCAAGATGGCCAAAACTATATTACTTGAGACAAGTCTGCCCTTATCATCAATAAAGACCGCTCTATCACCATCCCCATCAAAGCCTACGCCAAACTCCGCATTATTCTCTAAAACTATTTTCCTAAGCTCCCTGATGGTTTCGTCGTTCGGCTCGGGTGGGTGCTTTGTGAAGGAGCCGTCCGGCTCGGCATAAATTGTGTAGGCCTTTATTCCAGCCCTCTCGAAAACTGTTGGTGTAAGGACTGTAGCTGCGCCTCCACCTGGGTCAACAGATATTTTAAATCCACTCCTAACATTGGTTTTCTCAGAAACATATTTTATATAATCTTCTATTGCGTTGGGGTTGACTCTGACTGAACCCTGCTTCTTCCCCCTAAACTCTGCTTTAAGCGCTATACCCATCAGATCCTCCATGCCCATGCCCATGCATATGAAGCCCCTATCAAGGAGTATTTTAAAGCCGTTCCACTCGGGTGGATTATGCGACGCCGAAACCATGACGCCCCCATTTAGCTCGTAGAATTTTGTTGCAAAATATAGTAGTGGTGTCGTAACAACACCTATATCCATAATATTCAGTCCTCCAGAGACCATACCACGTATAAACGCTTTACTTAAGGGTTCACTACTCACCCTGAAATCCCTACCGACAACGAACGTCTTTCCCTCGCCGACATATTCAGCTATCGCTCTTCCAATCGTCTCGGCGACCCTCTCATCTAAGTCGACACCGTAAACGCCACGAATATCATACGCCCTAAAAATGTTAGGCGAAATCATTCTTTCCCAGCAAATATTATATTGGTGGAATATAATTAAATTCTTTGCCACCAATCGCACGCTAATCCAGGGAGCTCCCTTGGAGGAAGTAGAGGAGATAGAGGCTTTCGGTAATCCGCTAATAAAGGCTACGCATAGATCAACTTTTGAGGTAACAAGGGAGATGCATTTAACTGAGAGGGGCGACTGTATAATAGCGATTGGCGCGAATAAGGCTGCCAGAGACTTAAATAAGAGGTTTAAGGAGGCTGCGAGGAGACCAGACTCTGAAATAATAATCTTTATTGAGGCTTGTGGACTGAGGGAGGTTGTTAAGGCGTATGGCAGCCCAAACCTAACTTTCACACACCCAACAGATATTGTTGTCAGAAAGAGCGGCTATATATGCGATAGGACTGTAGCCATAAGGGCTGATAAAGCAGCCCGCGACCTCTCAAGAGAGCTTATCGAGAAACTGAGGCTGCCAATGAAACCAGTCAAAATAACGCTATTTGTGAGGGCATAAGCATTTCTACTTAAGCATGTTCTCTAGCTCGCTCAGCGTATAATATCTAACACCATATGAAAGGGCCCTCTTCCTAGCCCTATCCGATATCCCATTTGAGACTAATACAGGTATCACTGTTATTCCAAGCTTCTCCCTAAGAATATGCCTGACATACTCATCAAAGTCTTTTTTGGTCTGAGAGACAGCCCTCGGCCCAGCGGGGCTGGACAAATCTTTAACTTGGACGACCAGAACTAAACCTCCCCTCCTAAGTATGAGGTCCTGGATGCGGTTTCCATGCCTCTTTCTAAGCTCAACATTCCAGCCGTAATTCTTGGCGATTTCAGCAACTTTTTCCTCCAAACCCAAGGCAGGCACCAAGAAAAACATTGTTGTTCTAAGAATATGCTTCGAGACTTAAAAAATTATCTTAGTAAGGGCTACAAGAAATGCCTCAGATACCCCAGGGGCCCTCATCAATCAGGTACTGCAGCCCTCCTCATCGGCAATATTAAATTAGCGTGTATCGGAAAGATAAGGAAATCGGTTTTATCTCTGACTTTTAAGCCTCTTGACCGCTTCATTAAGCTCTTCAATAAATTTTTTGAAGTTTTCTTCGGGTATTCTTGCGCCAGCGGCTTGTGGGTGGCCGCCACCGCTCCCGCCCAGTTTAGGCGCTATTTTACGAAGGATATTATTTAAGTCGAGGTTTTCCTCGCATGTTCTTATACTCATATCTACGAAGCCCTTTCTTGTCTCGCCAGCGACTCCTATAATAGTGCCAGCTAGCGCCCTAGCGTAGATCGCCGATTTACCGAGTGGGAAGGGGATATTTAGCAAATATGCTACTTCGCCATGGATATGAATATATCTTCCCAATTCACGTATAATCTCCTCCTCTCTTCTCGCGTTCTCCAAAGCTGACTTGAGAAGCCCCTGATGCGAGCTCGGCGGTAAGCCGCGTGAAAGATGATATACAACCTCACGCTTAAAGTCATGATCTCTCTTATGCCCCTCCAACCCCTGAACTAGGACACCAACCTCAAAGTATACAGCTCTCTTATCCCAGCCATGCAGCAGCTGGCTTATAACTGGCGTATTATCCATGTAGTCAGCTATTGCTCCACAGATGGCGACTCTATCCATGGGCCATGGTAGCCCATCTCTAAAGAATGTATATGTTAGCTCGGAGGCTGATGATTTAGTATCATGGAAAACTGTTCCTGGAATCATGTAGCTCTGGAGCCACTCTGGTAATGGGTGATGATCGATATAAATTAGTCTACCAGAATCATTTATCTCCGAGAACCTCTCCAAAATTTGAGGAATATTATTTTCAGAGAGAGCTATATCACATATTATCACTACATCGCTGGCGCCAGCATTATTCAAGTCCTCTAATAGCCCAACTGGATGGGTGAAGAAGACCTTGGCCTCTGGGTTAGCGGCGAGGGCCAGCGCTCCTGAGCAGATGCCGTCGCCATCACTATGAGTAAAAATCCACTTAGACATATCTCCCACAAAGATTTAATATTTTAGTCTCCAAAGTTAACTTTACACGTTATGGGCTTCAGGTTTGTCGTAGGGAGAGCTGTGACGCGTGGAGCAGGACGAAGAATTATTCTATGTTGTTGATGAAGACGATAATGTTATTGGATGCGCCCCAAGGAGCGAATGCCATAAGAGGGGGCTGATACATAGATCCGTTTATATAATAATCTTGAATAGTAGGGGCGAGGTTTTCCTCCAGAGGCGCTCGCTGAAGAAGGATCTTTATCCAGGATACTATGCTTGCTCATCTAGCGGTCATGTGGAGTATGGGGAGAGCTATGAGGAAGCTGCCAGAAGGGAGCTTATGGAGGAGCTGGGGATAAAGGCTCCCCTGAAAGAGTTATGTAAGTTCAAGTGTTTCTCTGACATGGAGCGTGAGATCTCAACCCTCTTTATATGCCATTATGATGGGCCACTTAAACCTAATAGTGATGAGATCTCTGGAGGGGAATTTGTAAGTATAAAGGATCTTCGGAGAATTCTTGAGAGGGGAGAAAGGAAGTTCGCTTATGGTTCAATCCTAGCCTTAAATGAATTTCTAAGATATTTAGAGGGGAATAAGCTAAGCTAGCGCCCCTTCCTAGCCATGAGCACCCTATACCCGCCCTCCCTAGCTAAAACCGTAAAGTTTCCAAACGTCCTCTCAAAAATATCCCTAAATCTCTCCCTGCCAATCTTAGATTTAACAACCATCTGGAAGGTAGCACCCTCACACATATGCTCCGGCGCCCCAGTTATAATTGCCTCAACCGTAGCCATCCCAGCGCTTATCGGAGGGTTTGAGAGAATACAATTGAATAGCATCCCTTTAACTGGCTCGTAAAGGTTGCCACGTCTAACCTCGGCATTCGCTATACCATTAAGCTTAATATTCCGCTTAGCAAGCCAAATGGCCCTCTCATTAACATCAAGCATAATGACATATATATTGGGATTCAATGCCGCTGCGGCTATCCCGATCGCACCGTAACCACATCCAATATCTAAGACAAGTCCTTTTTCGGGCAAAATCATGTTCTCTATTAAGAGCCTAGTTCCAGGATCAATGCGCCTTTTAGAGAAAACGCTACTTGAAGTCCAAAACCTAAAGTATCTCCCGCGCAGGTAAGCATTTATCAAGTTAAGTTCCATTTTTGAGGTTGGTTTCGGAGTAAAATAGTGTTCAGTCATACTTCTCACTGATGGAAACTAGATTGATTTCCTGATAAGTATGCGGATTCATCCTCTAAAACCTGAGCACCTTTAAGAAAAACTCTTCTGCTGGGGATAAAAAGCCCAGTAAATTTGCTTCTAATCCCCGCATTCCTATCAAATGCACGCATAGAATGCAGGATCTTTCCGCAGCTATACCAGCTGTTTACGGTCTCAAAAAGAAATAGTGAGCCGCCCTTATCGTCATGCTGAAGGAAGAGGAAATATATCATTGTTGGATGGACAGTAAGACTCCGTGCAATAATGGCATTATTATAATCAATGCGTTCAGGAGGAATAAGATTAACGAGGGGAATTAATCGATCCCTTAAATAATCAACCATCTCGCCAAGCTCCTTAGAATTCACTATCACAAATTTGTTCTTCTCAAGTCTATGTTTAACCTCGCTTAGATTTCTCGACTCCTCAAACTGGTAATAAAAGATAAAGACCCTTTTCAAAGACCCTTCAATGCTTGGCATTTTTATATCCGCTTCAGCCAACAACTGCAGTTATCTAGTGAAAAATTTATTGAAGGTTTTAGATAAGACCTCCGCTTAGAGAAATCTTCATAATTTATTCTCTTTACTCCTTTATTGCTCCCAGAATGAGCGCTAGGAGAGCCATGCGCACAACTAAGCCGTTCCTGACCTGCTGGAAGTATTTGGCGAAGGGTGTTGAGTCGACCTCAACTGAAATCTCATCAACTCGGGGAAGCGGATGAAGTATTATTAAGTTTTCCTTAGCCTTTCTAAGAATGTTTAAGTCAATTTTATATGAGCCCCTAACTTTAGCATACTCAGCAATATCGGGAAACCTCTCCTTCTGTATACGCGTCACATAAAGGACATCTATTTCTGGCAGGACGCTCTCTACGTCCGTATGCTCAGAAATCTCGATGCGCTTTTTTATGTCCTCCAAAACCTCCCTGCGCATCCTCAGCGATTCTGGAGAGACTAGTATAAGCTTAACATTATATAACGATAATGCATGTGCGAGCGAGTGGACTGTCCTGCCATATTTTAGGTCGCCCATTAAGGCTATCGTTAAGCCATCAATTCGACCTTTCTCCTTAATAATTGTGTATAGGTCTAGGAGGGCCTGTGTGGGATGCTCCTCAGCACCAGACCCCGCATTTATGACTGGAACCTCAGCATACTCTGCTGCAAAGCGGGCGGCTCCCTCAGCTGGATGGCGCAGAACTATCACATCAGCATATTTCTCGACAACGCGCACAGTGTCCGCGAGGTTCTCGCCCTTCCTTATAGAGGATATTTCTGGCTCGCTAAACCCTATGACTGCACCGCCGAGTTTATACATGGCCGTCTCAAAGCTTAGCCTTGTTCGAGTGCTGGGCTCAAAGAATAACGCCGCCATAATCTTGCCCCTAAGCATATCTGAGCCGCCTTTAGCAAGGTATTCCATCTCCCCGGCAACCTTAAGAATATAATCGATCTCCTCCCGCGTGAAATCCTTAATTGAAATTATATCCCTCCCAACAAAATCCGCGGCACTGACCATCCCAAATACACCCAAAAAGCAATAACATTTTCCACACAATTAAAATTCTCGAAATCTATATATGGGAGACTACCGCGCAAAAATATCCCTAATGCTTTTTATACAATTATCGCAGAAAAATCTACTTTTCCTATCTGTCATCCCTATATGAAGCGAGAAAAACATCACGCAGAACTGGTTCTTGCAGTGTTTTAGGCCGAGGGTGTGTCCTATTTCATGAACGGCTTCTTTCAGCGCTCTCTCTAAAAAGAGATCTTGGTTCGGCTCATCACCGTAAAACTCGGGTCTAAGTCTAAAGAGCGAGATTAGGGCAGCTCTGCCTGGACACTGGGCCAGACCAAAAATGAAGTTCATTCCGGGGGAATATATATCTACATCAGCTACCCCTAAAACAATATATTTTGTTCCGCTCTCGGGGCTCAATTTTAAAGCATACTTTGATACTTCTTCCAGCAATAGTTCTGATAGATACTGTCCCCTAAGACTATTATATGCCTTCGTGGGCAACTCTAATATATCGTCTATAATCTCGCAGATCCCGCCTCTAATACTCTCCTCGACGCCCTCTCGAATATATTCTAAAATCTTCTCCTCGACGCCCTCAAACCTAACTATGTAAATCTTTATCCCTAGCATTCTATATCACGAATGATTCTCCTGGATTCGGGGAGAACGCCTCTAAACCAACCTCACTCCTAATCCACTCAGCAAATTTCTCACAATTTCCCTCAGCGCCGTGGATAGTAAAAACTTTTGGTTTTCCCTTTAGCATCCTAATGGTCTCCTTAAGCTCCTTAGCGCCACAATGCGACGAGAAATCAAAGAATGCTACCTTAGCCTCAACCTTACGAACCTTTCCATCTATAACACATCTGCCCCTCTCAAGGAGCTCTCGCCCGGGTGTTCCAGGAACCTGAAAACCGACGAAGAAAACGGCGTTTTTAGATTTCTTTCCAATAATCTGGAGGTAATATGGCGCTGGCCCACCCTTCAACATACCAGCTGGCGATATTATCACGCCAGGCTTCTTAGCTATCTTCCTCCGCTCCCTCCACTCATCAACCCAGTTAATCATATGCATGGCTTCCATGAAGAGTTTTGGATCCCTAAGGTACTCAAGATAGTTCATTAGGATCCTGCTTGCCTCACGCGCCATTCCATCCATGGCGGTTGGATACTCAAAGTGGTGTGCGGCTAAGACGCAGGCTATCTCCTGAGCCCGTCCAACACTGAATGCTGGGACAAGAACCGTGCCCCCAGATTCAACGACGCTGGTAACCTCATTAACAAATTTTTCTTCTAGGATCTTTCGCTCAGTATGGTCTTCTGTGGCATATGTGCTCTCAATTATGACCGCGTCTAACACTCCGTAATCTTGATCCGCCTTTGGGAGCAGCCTCGTCTCTATAGTATTAAAGTCGCTCGTGTAGAGTAGGCGCTTTCCCTCAGCCTCAATTATGACTGATGCTCCTCCAGGAAGGTGCCCTGAGTTTAATAGGTGGAGGGTTATGTCACCAATTCTTATTTCCTCTCTATAATTAATGCTTATGTAGCTCCTGATCATCGAGTTTAGTTCAATATACTCGAATGGTAGGTAGTAGCTGGATAGATGGATAAAGTCCTTTATGAGGAGGGATGTGAACTCAAGGTTTAGTCTCGTCCCATAGACGGGTTTCCTCTCACTTATATAAAATATTGGTATCGCCCCACTATGATCTAAGTGGCTGTGTGTGATTATTATCGCATCAACATCCTTAGGCGGTATATGCATTGGGAAGCCCGGGGTGTGATTAAGCATAACTCCATAGTCTAGTAAGACCTGAGCCTTATCCGTCTTAACAGCTATGGCTACCCTGCCGACCTCCTTCGCCCCACCCAAAAATTTTATCTCCACTAATTTTCCACCATCATAGCATTAAATCCAAATTAGTCATATTTAAAGGGTCAAAGATATTATTTTTTTCGGTTTTCAGATAGCATCAGACGTTGAGGATCACCACATTGGCATGGACATTCCTTTCTGAGAGCAATCTTGCGCAGATCTCTGCCAGCTTACCGCTCCACGTATCTTTCCTAGCAAGGATAATTAACCTCTCATATTTTGTGGCGGAAATATACTCCAAAATTCTCTCAGCGACCTCTTCTATAACATCGTTTCCTGGGGGGTAAGCATACTCATATTGACATAGTGGATAGATCTCAGACAGCTCTACTGGTATGATGCCGAAGGGCGGCGAATAGAAGCATGGATGTATGGAGAATGGATCCAAACCATACTTTTTGCATACTAAAGAGATTATCTTTTTGATGTATCTCCGTCTACGGTTCTCCTTGCCCTCGGAGTCTGGAATTAACAGCAGAGTTTTCGCCTCTTTTGGAGGCGTATATCTCTCCAGAAGCCTTCTCCTATAGCGTATTACCTCCGGCCTAATAGAGTCGAGCATTGAGCCAAAGAAGAAGATGCCCCTCCTCTTAATGACTGGTGTTGACTTCTCAATATAATCGCTGTATTTCTCTAATCTCTTCAGCGCTTGTAGAAGGGCTGGGTGGCTATGAGCCCTCATCTCAATATACTCCCATAACCTCCCCTCGAAGATCGCCTGCTTAATCCTTCTGATCTCAGAAAAGCAAACATATAAGTTGTGCCGACTTAACTCAACCTCCCTCTCAGCCTTCGGCATCTCTAGGAGGTCCCTGGGGCTATGCTTCACACATACGGGGCATGAGCATGGGAGATATCTAAGATTCTCTAATCGTATTGTGCCATATTCTGTCAGATATCGATCCTCCCTTGCAAAGATAGAGTAGGCGGCCGAGTCAAATAGGTCGCAGCCTAAGGCGACTACTAGAGAGAATATGAAGGGGTGTCCGGCTCCAAAGAGGTGGAAGGGTCTCTCGATGGGCACATTCATTTTAGCTGTAAGTATCATGTCGACAAGTATATGGAAAAAATATTGCTCCATGACGGGGGTTGGGCTTCCAAGGGCATGTATATCGAAGGGTAGGGCTCCCATCTCCTTCGCTGAAAGGGCTATAAGGTTTATATATTGCCCACCTTGAATTGGCCCAACCCAATTTATATCGCTCCTAGACTTTATAGACCACAGACCACGCGCCCTCCTCAAAGTCTCCTCAACGGTATATCTCGCGTAGTCTGGCGTTACATCCCAGCCAGTTGGCAAGTCGAGTATAACCGCTATATCTGAGCCTATTTCTTCCTGGTATCTAATGATCTCCTCATTTGTGACGCTAACCTCACCGTATTCCAGGATCTGATAGGCTCCTGAGTCAGTCATAACTACGCCTGGAAAATCTAGCAGCTTATGGATGCCCACCTCCTTCGCCTTCTCGCCAAAATGTTTTTTCACGAGATAGGCATTTGTTATAACAATTTTACAGTTATAGTTCTCCCATAGCTCCCTTGGGGAGACATGCCACTTAACTGGATTTATGACTGGCAGAAAGGCTGGAGTCTCAATGGTTCCACTCTTCGTTCTAAGCCTCCCAATCCTCGCCAAGAGATCCCTATCAAGAACCTCAAAGTCAACCATTGTTTAATATGCACCCACCACGACATTTAATTATAACTTTCCTCTAGTTATTCAATAATCATATTATCTGGTGATAACGGTGGCAAATAGTTCCTCCCTAGTGAAATTTTATGAAAAGCCAAATTTAAATGATCCAGTTTTAATTGAGGGGTTACCCGGGATAGGGCTCGTCGCAAATATTGCTGTCTCCTACCTCATAAAGAAACTGAATGCGAAGATCTTCTGCGAGATAAGATCACCATTTTTCCATGATGCTGCGATCACAGGCGAGGATGGCTTAATAACCTATCCAATCAATCAACTCTACTATTATAAGGGAAGGGGGGAGGAGAGAGATCTAATATTGCTCTATGGAAACACGCAGGCGCTAACCAGCCGTGGGCAATATGAGCTGTGCGGCCGCATACTAGATATTGCAGAAAGCTTAGGCTGCAGGTTCGTCATAACGCTAGGAGGCTATAGGCCTGGAAAACCGGTCACTAAGCCAAAAGTCTACTTCGCCGCATCAGATCATGAGATGGCTGGACTCGCTAGGAAGATTGGGGCTGAGCCGCTTAAAATAAATATTCTCGGTGTCGCCGGGCTCCTCATTGGTCTCTGCAGGCTACGCGGCATAAAAGGCCTCTGCTTACTGGCTGAGACGCCAGGAGTGTATCCAGACAAGGAAGCTGCAAGCGAACTTTTAAGAGTTACGTCTAGCATACTTGGATTAAAGATTGACACAAGCGATATTGGGGATCCAAAGAAACTCATAAGCGTATTACCTCCATTCGATTTCGGCGCCCTTACAAAGAGGGAGGAGAAAACTAGACCCGAATGGCTTGTCTAAACCGCTTTTCTTTTTATTGCTTAAAGGTTGTCGAAAGATTCAACATCTTTAAATATGAGTTGTTCTTTGTTGAAGTTTCCGAATTATGAACTTTATCTTAAATAAAGTTTTTTAATATCCTTGGAGGTTGTGCGGTCAGTTCCCTTCAAATATGAGAGAAGCGCCGAGATAGATAAGTTGCTTTCTGATTATCGAGAGATCGTTAACGCCTGCATAAAGAAGCTTGTGGAGTTAAGAACTACATCGCTTAAATCAATTCATGAGGCCATGTATATGGAGCTTAAACGTAAATATAGTTACCAAACCGGCTTTTACGTTACGGCTTACAGAGTGGCAATTGGCGCCGTTAAGGCTTGGAGAAAGAAGGGTGGAGAGGTTCCAGAGGTTAAAAAGCTGTTTGTAAAGGTTTCTCCCTTAGCCTACAAGTTTGACGGTGAAACCATAAGGATTTCAGTTAAACCTAGAAAATTTGTTCATTTAAGGCTCATTTATGGAAGCTATCAGAGGAAGTTTGTTGACGTATGGAAGCGTGGAGAGCTGAAGATTGGCGAGATAATAATAAATGAGCAGTATGTCCTCATACCCTTTAAACGAGTCGTCAACCTCTTAGAGCCTAAGGGAGCCATAGCATTAGATATAAACGAGGAGAACATAACTGCGCTGGCAACTGATGGTGGCTCCTTCGTCATCAACACATCTGAGATTAAAAGGATACGCTCAGCATACTTTGAGAAGAGAAGGCGAATTCAAATGAAGACTGCTAAAGGAACAAAAACTTATAGAAAGCTCGTGGAAAAGTATGGGAGAAGAGAGAACAATAGAATTAAGGACGCTCTTCACAAATTATCTAAAGCCATAGTCGATAAGTGTAAAGGCTACATCATAGATTTTGAAAACCTTAAGGGGCTGAGGAATACAGCAAATAGAGGGGTGAAGAAATATAACAAGTTCAGCGGAAAGTTCAAGGATGTTCAGTTCATTCTAAGCGGTTCAAGAGAGAGTGGAACACCATGCCAGTAGGAAAGCTGCAATACCTCGTTGAGTATAAACATCTGCTCAACGGCTACACAACCTCTTATGTTGATAGGAGAATACGTCTAAAATCTGCTCGGTATGTGGCTCAATTATAGAGCCAAAAGAGCAGAAGTGTCCAAAATGCGGAATAGATAGGCATATAAATGCTTGTAGGAATCTGCTTGGAAAGTTCCTCCAAGATGTGAGGAGCCCCAGGCTCCCTCGAAAGCTCCATGATGAATGAAACCCGCCCTAACAAGCCTATGCGATGAGGACAAGCGGGTGGACAAGAATGGAGAAGTCAAAGGTTCGACAGATGAAAGACTTATATTTAAAGATGTCGAATCTTTCGACAGCCTGCGCTCAATAAAAAGACAAAAATGAGGAAAATACGTTTATTCGCCTTTTGTCTCCCGAACAAACTGTTCATATATTTTCTGAACTCTCTCCGCCGCTGGGCCGGTTCCCTCCACGACACCGTCCTGTGTCACTTTGATTTTATCCATAACCCATATGAAGCCTTCCTTTTCATAGAGCCTAACCATCTTTGGGAAGACCCTCTCCAACCTCTCGGCTAAGCCTTTAAGGTCAAAGGGCTTCTCCGCCGAGAAGATCTCCGCTACTCTACTCCCGCTGATTACGAGCTTAGGTATTATCCGCCCCTTATCATCCCTCGCATCTGATAGGCATAAGCTCAAACTGCTTGGATCTATCCCTATTAGAACCCCAGAATACATTTTTCCATCAATAGTTATGACGCTAACAGGCTTATCAATCAATAAACTAATTTCTGTTATGAACCTCCTCTCGACAGATGACATAACGCTTTTCTCCCTTAATAACCCCTAATATTATTACCATTTGACACTTATTTCTTTATTGGATCGATTTACGCCTGATTTGCTGTTCTAGGATAAGGATTGTGTTGGATGGAACATCCTCGTAGACGATGACGTTTGGTCCAATCCAGCAGTTGCAGCCTATCGTTACGCCGGGCATGAATAGAGCGCCTACACCAGTTAGCACATTATCGCCCATGATGACCCCAAGCTTTACCCTACCAGTATCAACAACCTCGCCCTTAACCCTCATCTTAACAGTTTTTTTATCAAAACGGAGGTTCGCTGAGATTGATCCGGCTCCAAGATTACAGTTTTCGCCTATAATGCTATCGCCTATATAAGATAGATGGCCCACGTGGACATTATCCATTAGTATACTATTCTTGATTTCACAGGCATTCCCAATCCTAACGTTTTTACCTATGCTTGTGTATGGGCGTATGTAGCAGTTTGGGCCGATGTCACTTCCACAACCAATGAAAACTGGCCCCTCAATATATGATCCAGACCGGATAAGAGCCCCCTCGCTAATAAAGACTGGACCCTTAATATGGGCGCCCTCCTCTACATCCCCGAGAATAGACTGCTTAATCTGAGCGAGTATGCGCGCATTAGCCTCCAAGAGATCCCATGGTCTCCCAATGTCAAGCCAGCTTTCTCCAGATATCTCTACAACCGAAACCCTCCTATTTTCGCTGAGTAACAGCCGGATTGACTCTGTTATCTCTAGCTCCCCCCTCTCCGATAACTTTGTCCGCTCTATATAGCTGAATATATCCGTGGGGAAAACGTAGATGCCAGCATTAACTAGGCTGCCGGTAACCTCCTTTGATGGCTTCTCCACTATATCGATTAATTCCCCATCTTTCACTTTAAGAACCCCAAACTCTCTGGGATCACTAATCCTAACGGCGGCCAGCACCGCATCCGAGCTTTCCTCACAAAATTTATCTATAACTAGCTTTATTGCATCTGGGGAAAATAGAGTATCCCCATTGATGGCTAAGAACGGCTCATTTACATATTCTCTAGCGGAAAATATTGCGCCAGCAGTCCCAGAAATTTTCTCCTGATAAACATACTTTATTTTGACACCATATTTCGAGCCATCGCCAAAATATTCTTTGATGACATCCGCCATATAGTTTACAACGATTAGAATATCCTCTATCCCAGAAGCCTTAAGCGCATTTATAACATGTTCTAAGACTGGTTTTCCTCCGACAGGTATCATGTGCTTAGGTCTAGTATAGGTTAAGGGTCTAAGCCTCTGCCCCTCACCAGCGGCTAATATGACAGCCCTCATTTACATCACTTGAAAATCTTCAATGTTAATCTGGCAACCCTCCTTCCAAACTCCCTACAAAGCTCCTTGTCCTCCTCGCTCTCGGGAGCCCCAACGATAGCTAATCCATAATGCTTATCTTCAGGGTTTCCCTGAACTATCATTCCATGAATTAGCATTGCTTCAATTATAGAGAGCAGCGTGGTCTCCGCGCCAGTCGCGGTGCCTCCAGAAGTCGTGAACGCGGCTCCAACTTTCCCATCAAGCTTTCCATGAATATCAACGCTTTTATCTAGGAGGGCCTTAATCTTAGCGCTCATAAGGCCAAAATATGTTGGGGAGCCAATAATTATTCCATCAGCACTTAAGAGGTCATCCAAGCTTGTCTCATCGACCCTCTTAACCCTACAATTTACGCCATTAACCGACCTAACGCCCTCAGCCACTAAATGAGCAACCTTCTCAGTGTTACCAGTCCTAGAATCATAAATTATGAGAACCATAACCAAATCTATCACCCAACTTAACCGTTAAACTTCTATTCCATGGCAACCTTATAATTTTTAGGTCTATAGATTTTACCATACTGATCATTTCTGCTGGGCATAGTATGGCTTCTTGACATATTTATACGCTTCTATAGATGCTGTTATTGCCTGGCCTATGGCAGACCCTATCTGTTTTATTGGGTGTGTAGTTACATCCCCGGCCGCATAAATCCCTGGCACATTGGTTCTCTGAAGGGAATCAACAACTATATAGCCCTCATTATCAACTTTTATCCCGGAATCCCTGGCGAACTCACTATTTGGGACAGCTCCAACCAAGATGAAGACCCCATCAACATTTAAGGTAAACTCCTCCCCGGACTCAATATTGCGGAGAACAACACCCCTAACTTTATTGTCTCCAACTATCTCCTTAACCTCACTACTCCATAAGACCTCGATCCCCCTCCTAGCAATCTCCCTAACATAGATATCCTCAGCCCTAAACTGTCTCCTCCTATGCGCCAAATAGACTTTTGCCCCAAGGTCTGAGAGGTATAGGGCTGAGACAACTGCGGTGTTACCTCCGCCAACAACCAGAACTTTTAGACCCTTAAAGAGGGGACCATCGCAAAGGGCACAGTAGCTAACACCTCTCCCCTCAAACTCCTTCTCCCCAGGAACACCGATCTTTCTATGACGTGAGCCAGAGGCAATTATAATCGCATCCGCGGGGTAAACTCCCTTATCAGTCTCAACAGCTATCTCATTACCACTAAACTCTATCCTAGTAGCCTCCTCAAACTCATTTATCTTGGCGCCAAACCTAACACATTGGCTAACTAGCTTCTCCGCCAACCCTTGCCCACTAATACCACCCGGAAAACCCGGATAATTCTCTATTAATGGTATCTCGTTTAATGCTCCCCCGGCCTGCCCCTTCTCCAAAATAAGTGTTTTAAGCCCGCTCCTAGCACCATAAATCCCAGCTGTTAAGCCAGCTGGTCCAGCCCCAATAACAACTAAATCCCATCTATCCATATCCATCAGTAATACTCTATTATTAAGCGGATATATTTGAAAGACCCCTTTTTAAAAAATGTGGGCCTGTGGCATTTAAGGCGAAAGAAGCCTTATTTTTCCCCGATAGGATTTCCATACCATTATCACGTATTGCGCGCAGAATTACAATTTAGTTAAGTTTTGTGCTCGCTTGCTACTAATAAAGATAGGATCATGGCAGATAAAATGGTTGCACCGGATAAAAATACATTATTTGTTCCAAAGGTTAGCTGTATTGGTAGAGTGAGTATGGGGCCTGCGACTGCGCCCGCATCCATGAACGTGCGGAATAGTCCTATGGCGCCCCCCATGTATTCTGATGCTACTTGTTCTGGCAACAAAGCCCAGATCGCAATTTGGATCATCCCCATCCCCCAACCATCGAAAAACCCTATGAGCAAAAGGGCTAGAGGCGAGGATACCATGGTGTATGAATATATGCAGAGACTCGATACTAAAATGCCTATAGAGGCTACTGGTTTTCTTCCAATCTTATCAGACATTACACCACTACTGAAGATTGCAAAGCATAGACCTAAACTTCTCACACCAAGTATAACTCCTATGAAACCCACGTTAAATCTCAAAAAGTCATATAGATACAGAGGCAATACTGTGGAAACTACGCCGTAATTAATAAACATCCTTGAGAAATTAATCACGGAGATTGCGAGAAGGCGACGGTTCCTTAAGCCACCCAAAGTTTTTCTGAGCGATATATTTGCCGTCTCGCCTCCTGAATAAACATTTAGCCGTTTCAGGCTTCCCGACGTAGATACAATTAGCAAGCTTATAGCTGTTAATCCACCACTTAAATAAAATGGAAAGGAAAAACCCATCTGCTCTGCTAGGAAGCCTCCCAAAGGGGACCGACAAACTGGCCAATGAACTCTACTCCCTGATAAATTCCTAGCGCTGTTCCAAGTATATGCGCATCAAAAATGTTAATTATGGTGGATATGTTGCCCATGAAGAAGATTGCTGTGCCTAAACCCCAAAACTCATTCCCAATATAAGTGTATAAATAGTGGAGGAGAAAGCGCATAGAAATGCGCCGAAAAAAACCAAGAAATAAACCTAAAATGATAAACTTTCTTACGCCAACCTTGTATAAGAGAACCCCTGAGGGAAACTCAAAGAAGATCCTTGCAACAAAAAAGCTTGAGACGCAAAATCCTACCAGAGTTTGAGTGGGGTCTAGGTTTCTTGCAAAAATTGGGAGGAGGGGGCGTATGATACTATATGCAAGCATTACTAGAAAAGCAGCAATTGTTAACTTAAGGTATAGCGAGGGGAACTTCATTCTAGCCGCTAATTCTTACAATGAAACTTATTTAATTTTTCCTTATAAAGGATATAAAAGCTTTAGATGCGCGCTAGCTCGCTTCTAGAGGAAGACTTTGTTCCATTAACCACCACTTTTCCTTCTAAAAAATAGGAGCCTTAAGTAAAACTTATATCTCTCGTCTGTTTCTATAAACACAAGAATTATCTCGGTGCTAGGGGGGTTATTATGGCTTATCTGGCTCAGACAGCATCGGGTCAACCAATATTAATATTGAAGGAGGGTACTGCTAGAAGTAGGGGGAGGGAGGCTCAGAGGAACAATATTACGGCAGCTAGGATTATTGCCGAAGCCATAAGAACGACGCTTGGGCCTCGTGGCATGGATAAGATGCTTGTTGATAGCCTAGGCGATATAACGATAACAAATGATGGTGCAACAATCCTTAAAGAGGTTGAGGTTGAGCACCCAGCAGCGAAGATGATGGTTGAGGTCGCCAAAGCCCAGGACAATATGGTGGGCGATGGGACGACAACCGTAGTCGTTTTGGCTGGGGAGCTACTAAAGAAGGCTGAGGAGCTTCTAGATCAAAACGTTCATCCAACAGTTATAGTTAGTGGCTTTAGAAAAGCTGTGCAGAAGGCGATGGAGATTCTCGATAAAGTTGGCATACCCGTAGATATAAATGATAGAGAAACTTTGAAGAAAGTTGCGGTGACAGCAATGGGCAGCAAGGCCGTCGGCATCGCCAGAGAATATTTTGCGGAGATATCGATCGACGCCGTAAAACAGATTGCCGAGAAGCGTGGTGATAAGTGGGTTGCCGACATCGATAATATCCAGGTAATAAAGAAGGAGGGAGAGAGTCTACGCGACACACAGCTAGTCAAGGGTATAATACTTGACAAAGAAGTTGTCCATGCTGGCATGCCTAAGCGTGTGGAAAAGGCTAAGATAGCCCTACTCAACTGTCCGCTTGAGATCGAGAAGACAGAGATAAGTGCCGAGATAAGAATAAGGGATCCACTTCAGATGAAGGCCTTCTTAGATAAGGAGACAGAGATGCTTAAAAGCATGGTTGAGAAAATCAAGAGGGCTGGCGCCAACGTGGTTATATGCCAGAAGGGTATTGATGATATGGCCCAGCACTTCTTAGCAAAAGAGGGCATCCTCGCGGTGAGGAGGGCTAAAGAGTCAGACATGGAGAAGCTGGCTAGAGCCACCGGTGGGCGTATAGTTACGAATCTTGAGGATCTTAAGCCTGAGGACCTTGGTTACGCTGAGCTCGTTGAGGAGCGGAAGATAGGCGAAGACAAAATGGTATTCATAGAGGGATGCAGGGATCCACGCTCAGTATCAATACTTATACGCGCTGGTCTAGAGCGCATGGTTGAGGAGGCTGAAAGAGCAATGCATGATGCCCTCTCCGTAGTCTCAGACGTAATAGAGAGACCTAAGATTGTTCCAGGCGGAGGAGCCATAGAAGCTGAGCTTGCGAAGGAGCTACGGAGGTATGCTGCCCAAATCGGAGGTAGAGAACAGCTTGCCATAGAGGCCTTTGCTGAGGCTCTAGAAATAATCCCGAAGACCTTGGCTGAGAATGCTGGTCTAGAGCCCATAGACATAATGGTCGAGCTAAGGGCTGCCCACGAAAAGCCCGATGGGTTCGCATATGGTGTCGATGTATTCAGCGGTAAGGTTGTAAACATGCTCGAGAAGGGCGTTATAGAGCCATTAGTTGTGAAGGAGCAGGCTATCAAATCCGCCGCCGAGGTTGCCTCAATGATCCTTAGGATAGACGACGTTATCGCGGCCGCTAAACCTAAAGAAGAGAAAGAGAAGGGCGAGAAGAAAGAGGAGGAAGAAGAGACTAAGACCCCCGAGTTCGATTAGCCTCCAAGACTTTACTCAAGGATAAGATTTTTATAAAATACTCAAAGCTTTATTTTTTTGGTGTATTTTTATGGCTGAGATACGTGAGATGCCATCAAGCCTACACCGTTTTGAGAGAGTTGGCGCGCATACTCATATTAAGGGTTTAGGTCTAGATGAAAACCTCCGGGCTGTTAGAATAAAGGATGGAATGGTCGGCCAAGAAAGAGCCCGTGAAGCAGCTGGATTAATCGTCCAAATGATTAAAGAGGGTAGGCTGAGTGGGAGAACAATCATTTTAGCTGGGCCCCCTGGAACTGGGAAGACAGCTATAGCCATGGCTATAGCTAAGGAGCTTGGGCCGAATGTTCCATTTATACAGATGAGTGGAAGCGAAATATACAGCAGCGAGAAAAAGAAGGCTGAGGTCTTAATCGAGGCTATGCGAAAAGCCATTGGAGTAGAGATACATGAGCTCAGGAAGGTCTATGAGGGTGAGGTTGTAAGCCTCGAGATAAAAACGGCGCCACACCCATATAACCCATACCAGAGGGTTCCTGAGAGCGTTAGACTGACACTAAAGACAACTAAAGAGGAGAAAACCCTTGAGGCAGGCGCCTCAATCGCACAGCAGATAATCGCGCAGGGCGTGACGGAGGGATGCGTAATACAGATAGATGCTGAGACTGGGAGAGTTGCGAATTTGGGTTTATGTATAGAGAGTAGCAAGGCTAAAGTCTATGAGATCGATGCTCGCGAAAAGGTTCCGAGGCCACAAGGCCCTGTTCTTAAAGAAAAGGAGTTTGTATATACTTTAACGTTAGATGATTTGGATAAAATGCATGCTAGGAGTAAAGGCGGCAGCCTCTTCTCACTCCTCTTCGGCTCTAGTGAAACCAAAGAGATAGATAGTGAGGTTAGGGTCGCCGTTGATGAAATGGTTAAGAAGATGGTTGATGAGGGAAGGGCTTTTATACATCCAGGAGTTCTTTTCATAGACGATAGCCACCTCCTCGACCTAGAGGCCTTTAGCTTCCTTGGGAGAGCGTTGGAGAGCGAGCTCGTCCCAATAATTATACTTGCAACAAACCGTGGAATAACAACGATACGTGGAACCGATGTTAAGAGTCCAATGGGTTTCCCCCTAGACCTCCTAGATAGAGCTGTTATAATAGCGACGCATGAATATAGTCCAGAAGACATAAAGGATATATTGCAAATTAGGGCTAAAGAAGAGAAAATAAAGATAGATGAGAAGGCGCTTGAAAAGTTAACTGAGATAGGGTCAACATCATCACTAAGATACGCTGTTCAGCTACTGAGCCTAGCCGCCCAGAATTCAAAGATCATGAAAAGAGATACGGTGACCACTGAGGATATCGAGAGAGTACAAGCATTATTTATGGATATCAATCAAGCCGTAGATCACCTAAAGAGATACGAAATGAAAATGTTATATTATTAGCCTAAACCGTTCTCGCATTGCTCTGAGCCATTTAAAGTAAGCTTCGTCATAATTATCGCTTGTAAGAATATAGTCTCTGATAAACTCTGCATGTGTTTTTACGAGGCTCTCGATCCTTTCATCACTAATGGTAAGCCCTTTCTCCATAGCCGCGATGGACTCTCGAATTAAGATTTCTAGAGGCGTAAAGTAATATGGCGTAAAGATGAATCGAAGAAAAGCCTTAATTCCCATCTCCCTCAATCTTTTTACCAGCCTCCTCGCAGGGTAATCTGACAAGCATATTGCTTTTTGTCTACAACCGCTTTCGATAAAAGTCTTAAGTATGTAGTTGCTTTCATCATCAGCTGAGCTAGAAACATTATTAATAATACTGAGCACAATATTCCGCCACACCTCAATGTCAACCTTCCCAGTAATATTCACCCTCAAAATTAGCTTAGCTATTTCTTCAGCATTTCTTGTAGACAGGTTCTCAGATAAGCTGCTTCTATAGCATATTATTTTTAAGTTAGGTCTCCTCAATCTTAATCCTCTTATCGCCAAAAGGATTGATTTAAACCTATATTCCCATGAACCTATTGACTCACGCAAGATATTGGTCTTTTTAACTGCCTCTATAAATTGTTCGTAGGGGGCTCCTAGAGCTATCTCATTAATCAGCCAATTTAACTCGCGTGGAACATGAAGGTAAAGAATATTAAAATCTATACTTTTCAGGAGGGTTGCTGCTCTTTCATAGGCTGCTTTTAGGTTATGGGGCAAAAACCATACTTCAAAATTAATAGACATAAAAATAAAAATGTGGGGTTAAACGCTTTATATTATCTAAGATGGATTTTAGGATGAATCTTTACTCAAATTCTTTGCTCTCAGTCTCTTTCTCCTTTGGAGTCTTCGGCGCCTTCGTCTTTCCAGCAGCTATAACATCATCTATCTTTAATATCATTGTTGCAGCCTCAACAGCGGATTTAATAACCTGCTTCTTAACTACAAGCGGCTCATAAACGTCCAGTTCCCGCATATCCCTAACTTTACCACTAAAGACATCTACGCCAGCCCAAGTCTCACCCTTCTCGTGCTTCGCTCTAAGCTCCGAGATTATGTCTATTGGGTCTAAACCAGCATTCTCGGCGAGGGCTATCGGTATTATCTCCATCGCATCCGCAAATGCCTGTGCTGCCAACTGCTCTCTACCCGAGAGACTGTTAGCGTAATCTCTTATGGCTCTGGCAACCTCTATTTCAGGCGCACCCCCGCCAGCTAGAACCTTAGGTTCCTGAACAACATCCCTAACGACGGATAGGGCATCATGCACCGAACGCTCAGCCTCGTCGACGACTCGCTCGCTTCCACCCCTTATCAATATCGCCACCGACTTCGGATTCTTGCATCCCTCTATGAATACCATTTTGTCTTCGCCTATCTTCCGCTCCTCAACGAGCTCAGCGTAACCAAGGTCCTCAGGCTTAAGATCCTCAAGATTCGTAACTATACGCCCACCAGTAGCCTTAGCTAACTTCTCCATATCAGATTTCTTTGCTCTCCTAACAGCCAGTATACCTTTCCTAGCCAGGAAGTGCTGAGCCATATCATCAATACCCTTCTGGCATATAACCACGTTAGCGCCAGTTCTTGCGATCTTCTCAACCATCTCACGAAGCATATTCTCCTCCTCACGTAGGAAAGCCTCCATCTGCTCAGGCGTCTCAATGTTTATCTTTGCATCAAACTCTGTCTTCTCGATCTCAAGCGGGCAGTCAAGTAGGGCTATCTTAGCCTTTTCCACACGCTTAGGCATGCCTGGGTGAACAACCTCCTTATCGAGAACGATACCCTTAATTAACTTAGTATCCGCTATTGATTCACCAGGCTTTTTCTGAACCAAGATATCATCCAAGTCGACCTTGTACTTATCGCCAATCTTTTGAGCCACATGCAGTATGGCTTCAACGGAGATATCGGCTAGGTACTCTTTATTCTCTGAAACCAGCTTGCTTGCCATCGCTGTCATGGCTATCTTCTTAAGCATTTCCTTATCTGTGGGCTCAACTGGGATAGATATTTTCTCTAAAACTTCAAGGGCTTTTTCAGCAGATTTCCTATAACCATCAATGATCACTGTTGGGTGCACATTTTTATTCAGTAGCTCCTCAGCCCTCGTTAGTAGCTCGCCAGCTAACACAACTACTGAGGTTGTTCCGTCACCAACCTCTTTATCTTGGGCTTTGGCGACCTCAACCATCATCTTCGCTGCTGGGTGCTCAACCTCAATCTCATCAAGAATCGTTTTACCATCATTTGTTATCGTTATATCGCCTAGGCTATCAACAAGCATCTTATCCATGCCACGAGGCCCAAGCGAGGTTTTAACGGTTTCGGCTATTATTCTAGCCGCCATAATGTTATTGTGCTGGGCCTCTCTGCCCCTAGACCTCGTAGAGCCCTCCTTTAATATTAGGACTGGGATACCACCACCAGCAGCTGCCATAAAATCCCCCTCGCTAATTCAAATTCTTGGGTATTATTGATTTACGCCAACTTTATATACTTTTCGTCTGCTAGGAGAAAAGCATTAATTATGCCAAAAATGAAGTAAAAAATTGCGTGGTTTTAAGAATGGGGATTAAAAATGGATTATTTTATCTAAAAATCCTTATTTATGACTATTTTTCTAAGGCAGCTCTCGCAGAATCCCTCTTTATCTAATGTCTTATTTTCGAGAAGCCCTTCATACATTAGATCTATGGGTTTACCATGGTGTCTCAGGCCTCTACTATGCCCCAGCCCATGCGCGGCCACCATGGCGGCAGATTCACCCTCTATGGCAAATAGAGAAATTATGCCAATATCCGTTGATACATAGTCGTGTACTAGATTAGCCATCCGCCTTACCCCCTTAGATCCGAGCCTAGAATATATTGCTACCACGGGATCCACTGTTACAGCTAATAAGAGATCCTTTGTCTTTATTGCCATTCGAATTCTCTTAACTTTATCAAGCAAATTGTTGAAAATGAACGCCTCGTAAGGCGCTCCGTTTATCTCTATCTTTATATCATGTCTCATAATAATATTGCCAAGATATTTAATTTCATCCCATACGCCCTTAGGAAAATATTCTATGGCCCTCCAGACGATCTCAAGAAAATCCTCAAAGTTTTTACATGTATCATTAATGGTCAGAATTTCGATTGAGGGCATCTTGAACCCCTCTTTTACCCAAAATAAAATTTATGAAGATAGTTCTATAAAGTTGTTCTATCTACTGTTTGAGGAGGCTAAATGAGGTTCGAGGCAATCTTACTTGGCATCATTCAAGGTTTAACCGAGGGGTTCCCGGTCTCCAGCACTGGACACTTAAAGCTGGCTGAAAGAGCCCTCAGACTACAATTACCATCACTTTTCACCATTATACTACATGCTGGAACATTGGCAGCCACAACAATCTTCTTCAGAAAAGATATAGAAAAAATGTTAAGGGCGCTTATAAGACTTGATCTCTCTAGATCCGAAGGGGGCACGATCTTCCAAAGAATTATCATTGGAACAATATTCACGGCTATTACAGGTCTCGTAACAATAATAATTGAACCCCTCTTTTATGAGGTTAGGGCTATAGGAATATTGTTTCTTCTTTCTGGGCTAAGCACCTATCTCTCAAGAATAAAGATCCCTGAGAAGCGCCATATAAGCTTTAAGGAGGCAGCCCTAATTGGAGCTGTACAAGGCTTCTCATTACTACCTGGCTTATCCAGAAGTGGCTTGACAATCTCTACAGCATTAATGCTCGGCGTAGAACGCGAATATTCCTTCAAATTCTCCTTCCTACTCTCAATTCCAGCCGTGCTTGGAGGGCTAATAATAACATTAATAACACAGCACGAGATCCTCTACAAAACCGGGCTGGAAATCGAAGACATATTCTTTGGAATCCTCACATCGGCGCTCTTAGGTTATATCTCACTAAAGCTTCTAAAAAAGACCCTTAGATATTTCCATAACTTTGCTTTCTACCCGATTTTTCTTGGTCTTCTACTCACCCTGCTAGGAGGATAGTATGGTGTCTCTTTTATGCACATTTTTGATCTAAAAAGCTTTAAATATAACATAAAAACACAATTATTAACAATCACGGTGAAGAACGCTTGGGATCAAAAAATAACAATATTCCAATAAAGTTTCGCATACGACTAATTAGTATCTCAGATCTTAAACCTCATGAGAACACGGATAGCATTAAATTAAAATCTCTTAAAGATGAGATATTCTCTGATGGTATTCTCAAGAGGCCTATTGTAATAGATGAAAAAACTAAGGTTATAATCGACGGCCACCACAGGGTGGATGCCTTACGTCTTCTAGGATGCACAAAAATACCTGCCTGCTGCGTAGACTATACATGCGATAAAATAGGCTTAAAATCGAACTTAGAAAATATTAAGATAACAAAAGATAAAGTTATTGAAGCCGCACTGAACAATTGCCCATTTAACCCCAAATCAACTTGGCATTACATTAAACTTGGAAATGGTATAAAGCATATATCATTTATACAGAAAAGAGTGGACATGCCGCTCGAAACACTTAAGTAAAAATTTCATCTCAACCTTTTCTTCCCTATAACAGCGGGGAGGGGAGAGGCTCATGGGGAACCCCAAACCAAAAACACTACCACCACAATTTGGTTCCCCTGGCCTCTCCCCTCCAGTAAAGAGAATGGAGATATCGTGGATAAAAACTTTACTTTCCCATTTTATGTTAAAAGTTTTTAGATGATGGAGATTTTAGAGAGTTAAAAAACAGCTCTTTCTTCAGGCTTTTTACTTTCCGTTAGTTTTATAGCCCTTTTCTTTAGTCTAAAATTTTTGATAATCAAATTTAAGTTTTTGTATGTCCAATTTTTATGTCGGGATGTATACCGCGCCTACACGTTATCCTTGACATAATCTTTGAGGTGATTTGTTGCTTGAGGTATGTCAGGAAAAGGGATGGAAGGCTTGAGCCCTTCGATCAAGAACGTATAACTAATGCTATATGGAAGGCTGCCAAGGCTGTCGGCGGTAAAGATAAGGAGCTTGCAAGACGACTAAGCGACAAGGTTGTTGAGGAGATTGAAAGGCGCTTCGGCGAGGACGGTGTGCCCACTGTTGAGGAGATTCAAGATATTATTGAGAAGGTCCTTATAGAGAATGGGCATGCAAAGACTGCTAAGGCTTTTATATTATATAGGAAGCAGCATCAAGATTTAAGAGAGATGGCTGAGATACTCAGCTCCACCGAGCTTGTCGAGAAATACCTTAACCTGGAGGACTGGTATGTCCGCGAAAATTCGAATATGAGCTTCTCGCTCCAAGGATTGAATAATTATTTGACGACAAAGGTTATAGAGAAATACTGGACTAATAGGATATATCCGCCAAATATTGCTGAGGCCCACTACTCCGGAGACGTTCACATTCATGATCTCGGGGTATTAGGGCCATACTGCGTCGGGTGGGATCTAAGGGAGCTCTTGCTTTCAGGATTTGGTGGGGTGCCCGGCAAGATTGAGAGTAAACCTGCAAGACATTTTAGGACCGCCCTTGGCCAGGTTGTCAACTTCTTTTATACACTACAGGGTGAGGCTGCCGGGGCACAGGCGTTCAGCAACTTTGACACACTCTTAGCACCATTCATCCGCTATGATGGCCTAGACTATGATGAAGTTAAGCAGGCGCTTCAGGAATTCATATTTAACATAAATGTTCCCACGAGGGTTGGTTTCCAAACGCCCTTCACAAATATAACGCTTGACCTTAAGATTCCAGAGTTCATGAAGGATGAGCCAGTAGTTTATGGCGGTAGACTGGTTGATGATACATATGCTGAGATGATGGATGAGATGGTGATGTTTAACATGGCTTTGGCCGAGGTTATGGCTGAGGGAGATGCTAGGGGAAGGGTATTCACTTTCCCAATACCAACATATAATATAACTAGAGATTTCGACTGGGACTCACCAGTCTCGCAGAAAATATTCGAATTGACCGCTAAGTATGGTGTGCCTTACTTCTCAAACTTCGTGAATAGCGATATGAGACCTGAAGATGTTCGGTCAATGTGCTGCCGCCTAAGAATAGATAATAGAGAACTGCGTAAGCGTGGGGGAGGCTTCTTCGGTGCTTATCCACTCACGGGCTCGATCGGTGTTGTCACAATAAATCTGCCGAGAATTGGATATCTAGCAAAGGACGAAGATAGATTCTTCGAGAGGCTCGGTGAGCTAATGGACTTGGCTAAGGACAGCCTGGAGATAAAGCGCAAGGTTCTTGAAAGGTTTACCGAGAATGGATTATATCCATATTCTAGGCATTACTTGCGCTTCATCAAGGAGAGATTTGGCGCATACTGGAAGAACCACTTCTCGACTATCGGCATAATAGGCATGAATGAAGCGCTCCTAAACATGTTTGGCTATGGTATTGAGACAGAGGAAGGCTTAGAGTTCGCGGTTAAGACACTGAGGTTCATGCGCGAGAGACTCTTAGAGTATCAGGAGGAAACTGGCAACCTCTATAACTTAGAGGCTACGCCCGCTGAGGGGGCATCATATAGGCTTGCTAAGCTAGATAAGAAGAAGTATCCTGACATAATAGTTGCAAATGAAAAGTATCTTTCTATGGGCGCTGAACCATTCTACACAAACTCAACTAATTTGCCAGTAGATTATACAGGAGACCTCTTCGAGGCTCTTGAGCACCAAGATAAGCTCCAGCCGCTATATACTGGCGGCACAGTCTTTCACATATTTCTAGGAGAAAGGCTATACTCTTGGGAGAGCGCGGCGATGCTTGCCAAAAAGGTTACGCATAACTATCGCATACCATACTTCACTTTAACGCCAACTTTCAGCATATGCCCAACGCACGGATACATGAGCGGTGAACATAAAGTTTGCCCAAAATGTGGGGCTAGATGCGAAGTATACTCAAGAGTAGTCGGCTATTTAAGGCCAGTGGATCAATGGAATGACGGGAAGCGGTCAGAGTTTAGAATAAGGAGGACATTTGATAAATCTATAGCGCTTGTAACCCAGAAAGCATCTATTTAAAGGGATTGTTGGCGGGGCTTCATAATTTTGAAGTTTAGTGGCATACAGAAGACGAGTCTAATTGATTTTCCTGGAAGAATATCTAGCGTCTTATTCACGCCCGGCTGCAACCTCCGCTGTCCCTATTGCCAAAACTGGAGGATAATAATCGATCCACAGGGGCCATTCATATCTGAGGATGAAATACTAGATATGCTTGAAAAGAGGAGAAAATTCGTTGATTCCATCGTAATAACTGGTGGGGAGCCTCTAATACATGAGGATGCGCCATCCTTCATTAGAAGATTAAGGGAGAGGGGGTTCGCAGTAAAACTTGATACAAACGGCTTCTTCCCAAAGAGACTTAAAGACTGCCTAAACCATGTTGATTATGTGGCCGTAGACGTCAAGACATCGCCCAAAAAATATTATCTGCTTGGAGCCGAGAACATTAAACCATTACTTGAAACAATTAGCATCCTCAAGGGAAGCGGAGTTGAGTATGAATTTAGATGTACGGTTGTGCCAGGAATAGTTGAAGAGGAAGATATACGGGAGATAGGGGATATCATAAAAGGGGCGGAGCGCTTCGCCTTCCAACAGTTTATACCAGAAAACGCAATGCATGAAGCATACAGAAAAATCCAACCATACACAGAGGACACAATAAAACGATTCTCAAAAATAATGGAAAAATATGTTAAAGAAGTTATTTTAAGAATCTGACATAAGCTAAAATTCTTAACTCCAAACCTTCTCCCCAAAATAGAAAAGACCCTGCTGGAAAGAAGACAAAATACTTAAAAACCACCTTTTAAATTACTAAATTTTGGTAATGGGCGGGTAGATCAGCCTGGTATGATCGCGGCGTTGGCATCGCCGAGGTCGAGGGTTCAAATCCCTCCCCGTCCACCAGTCTTTTGGTTCACATTCCCTCGCTTTTTAAGTTCTGCAGATTCTTCTTTTTCAGGGCTTGGATTGAGGGAGGAGATCTATGACTCCACTAGGAGGGTTGAGTGTTATAGGCGGATTATCGCCGGGCTTAGGAATGGCGATATTGCGCTTAGGTTGCTGGATCATTTAGCTAGCCTTGGATTTAGCGAGGCTGCACTTAGCAATTAAGCAGCACATTTAATCGCCGTGCTAAACTTAATAGACTTTGATGTTAGGGAGGCGACGCTCGTCTTGAGGAGGCATATTTTACGCTTAGGGCTGACATGCTAGGCTACATGAATCAGGACGGATTAAACGGCTCAATTATAATATTGATGGGCTGTAATGGAGCAAACTCAGAACATGCGATAAGCAGATTATTTGAGAAGGTCGTTAAAGCCATAATAGCTTGGGACGGATACGTAGACCTAAACTACACTGATGAAATAACACTAAAGTTTATAGAAGCCGTCTAAAAGATGGACCTGGCTTCGAGGAAGCAGTAAAAAAAGAATTATGGATGAGTATGATCCGGACTGGTATGCGACCCTATAGAAGCGAGCTTAAATATTTAATTGAACCCGGTTAATTAGAATTTTAATTAAACTCCCATGTAGACTTCTATTTGGAGTTGTTTGGCTGTTTCTATGGCGTCTTCGTCGGCGTATGGTGTCACAATTATCAGTCTAGAGGGCTTTTTCCCCTCAACTTTCTCGTAGAATTCAGCTTTGCGCTTAAAGGCGTAGGCGTCCGCTCGGCTAATATGCGACTTAACCTCAATAAGAATTATTTTGTTGTCGCGTACCGCTACGTCTACGTCTATTGTGCTTGGGTGTCCGAATACGTAGCCATCCCCATCCCATTTAACCCACTTCTCAATCTTTAAGCCTAGCTCCTTCTCGGCTACTCCTTTAAGTCCCTCTCTGAAGGCTTGCTCGCTTATAATGCCCCATCTAGCGCCTAAGGCGTCAATATGCCTCCTAAGTAGGTTGAAGCCCTCCATCATATCGGCCCTAAGCCTAATGAGCTCTTCATCGTATCTCTTAAAGCCGGCCATCATGTCTTCACGTAGCTTGGTGAGCTCCTCATCATGCCTCCTAAAGCCAGCCATCATATCCTCCCTCAATCTATTCGTCTCCTCTCTAAGCTTGGCAATCTCACCCCAAACTCTGGCAAACTCCTCGTCGTGCCGCCTGAAACCTTCAATCATATCCTCCCTCAATCTTGCAATCTCTTCATCATGTCTCCTGAAGCCCTCAATCATATCCTCCCTTAATTTATTCATATCCTCTCTAAGCTTAGCTAGCTCGGCTTCTATGCTGATGAACCTCTTAGAGTCATCCTCAGCCTTCCTATTAAAATCCTCTCTAAGCTTATTGAAGTCTTCTCTAAGCCTCACTAGCTCGGCTTCATTCCTATCAAGCCTACGGAGTATCTCCTCAAGCCCAAGTAAGCCCGCCACCGCATACCTAAACTCAACATCCTCCCTAAGCAAAGCGAAGAACTTAGATTTGAGCTCGCTAATCTCCACCGAGCTCCCACACCCGCTAACATTCATAGAATATTATTACGTCCTTCATATATGTTATTCTTAAGCAGCCGAGCTTTGAGCTGTCTTTAACGATTCACTTTTATTTCCCTTATTTGCTTTTCTAAGAGAGCAGAAACTTAGAGTATAACGGTGGATCGTTTTTCTCTTTAATTGTTTCTTGATCTATAGATGGTGTTTTTGGCCTCAACTCTCTTCTTTATTCGTTTTATAATGTCTTTTTTTCTTTATCCAGTCGTAGACTAGGTATGTAATACAGGCGATTAGAGTGCTAACGGATATTATTGAGCCCATATAGAACCATTTTTGAGGTTCATACTCTATACTAATTTCTAAAAGGCCTGTCTGATTGATCCAGAAGCCGTTTATCACGCCGTATAAAGGTATAGATTGTATCCTTTCTCCGTTTACGTAGGCGAACCATAATGGGTCGTAGGATTCCGCGAAGGAAATTATGAATGGTTTGGATGTGTATATTTTTACAATCCATCTTGTAGGCTC
>Ga0209394_1000051_pt1 | contig 106052 bp, 106 predicted proteins | sample JNZ201metaG_FD_184122 | JGI IMG/M metagenome (GOLD analysis project Ga0209394, IMG submission 184122) | Hot spring microbial communities from Jinze hot spring, China to study Microbial Dark Matter (Phase II) - JNZ 20120812A (SPAdes) (version 3) ...
ATTAAAGTTCTCTGCTTCATACCACCAGAAAGCTCAATAGGATACATATTAAGAACTCTATCAGCATCAAGCTTAACAGCCTCCAACATAACCCTAGCCCTCCCCAAAACCTCACCCTTATCACTAAATCCATGTGTTTTCGCGGTCTCTATGAAGTGGTCTTTAACTTTTATAGTTGGATTAAGAGCATTCAAAGCACTCTGAGGAACCATAGAAATCTCCTTCCATCGAATTTGCGTTCTAAATAACGTATGCGGAAGATGTATTATCTCTAAGTAGTTATTTCCAAGCTTGTATAGAACCTTCGAGTTATTGTCTACAGATGCTATCTCTGGTAATATTCTTAGGATGGCATTAGCTAATGTTGTTTTACCGCAACCACTTTCGCCAACTAAGGCTATCGTCTCCCCTTGAGTTACATCTAAGCTAACGTTGTTGAGTACTTTAATCCCCGAATATAAGACAGACAAATTCTGTATTCTTATTAAGTAACTCAATTTATTCACCTTCTTCTATCTTGGTTCTTAGAGCTGGGTTGAATACCTCTTCAAAAGCTCGAGCTACATTAGCTAAGCTAAACTGAATCAGAACTATGGCAATAATGGGTCCCCAAAGACCTAGTTGTACTGAGAGCTTCTGGGCATATAGACCGCCAACCGATGTAGCGAGATTTATTTGATACCCCCAATTATCAGCACCTACAGGGATTATACCGAGGAATGATAATGAAGTATACCCATATATTCCGCTAACCATCGCTAATACGAACTGCATTGTAATGTAGGGTAGGAGGTATCGCATAATTTCTCTGAATATTATGTATCTTGCCCCAAAACCTAGCGCTTTAGCTACCTCTATGAATTCCCTACGTTTTAATGATACAACCTGTGCTCTTACACCTCTAGCTATAGTACCCCACGCTGTTATACTTAGAACGCCTGCTCCAACAAGTAGATTACCTCTAAGCTCTTGAGGTAATAGAGCTGAAATTATTAAAGCTAGAAATGTTGAGGGTATGGTTAAAGCTAAGGTTATCAAGAAGTTTAAAGCTCCATCGATTTTACCTCCAAGGTACCCTGCTGTAAGACCTACTAGCATTCCTACAATAACTGTTATCATAGCTGATAGAAATGCAACTGAAAGTGTTGGTGCTGCTGCTCTAACTAGGCATAGAAATAGTGGTCTTCCGGTACCTTCTGTTCCTAAGATATACCACGGGAAGTTCTCTAATGATGGCTGTTTATACATATGGAGGTATCCTCTTGGCGGTGGTAGTGGGGGGACAACATTAAGGTATACCAGAATAGTTGCTAGTATGTAGAGAGATAACACAATGAAGCTAAAAGCTGTGGTAAAGTCTTTGAAGAAGATCTTTAACATAAACTTTAGCGATCTTACAATCCTTGGATTGAACAATTTCTTCAACTTCATATCATATTACCCCTAGTCTGCTCGAATCCTTGCTCTAGGATCTATGAGGCCATAGGTCATATCAGTTAAGAGATTTGCAAGAACCAGTACTCCTACAAATGTTGCGTATACACCTAGAATTACTGGGTAATCTCTGCTACCGATAGCAACGGAAAGTAGAGTTCCAATACCTGGTTTTGAGTATAGGTTCTCTAGCCATACTGTTCCTATCAGTAATTGGGCAAAGGTTACGCTTATTGTTGCATATGTTGGTAGAAGCGAATTCCTTGCAACATAGTTGAATAGTATTCTCCGTGTTGTTAAACCTCTAGCTTTTGCGTAGGTAATGTAATCGTCCTTCAGGGTCATTATAGCGATAGAGCTTACACTCCAAGCCCATCTAGGTAGAGAAGTTAAGACTAGTGCTATGACAGGTAAGAGGTAATAGTAGAGCACATTCACAATGAACTCTATGCTAAACCCAGGCTTTACGCGCTGGGCATCGTAAGGCCCCATATATGGTAGAAGTCTCCACATATAGCCTACATACACAAATAGAATTACCCCCATAACCCAGTTAGGTACGGCATTTAAGATGCTGAGTATGAATGTCACAAGTTTGGAAATAACCGCTTTTCCTCTATAGTATGCTAAGATTAACCCAAGGGTTACACCAATAGCCATAGTTATTAGAAGAGCATATGATACAAAGAATACCGACCAAGGTAAAGTATTAGCTATTAAAGCGGAAACAGAGACTCGATATGATATAGATTTCCCTAGATCACCTCTTACCAAGTTCGCCAAGTAGTTCGCTACTTTAACATAAATAGGTTGCTCAACATCTATGCCGAAGTATGATCTGACTATCGTCAAAGCCTCAAAGTATGGATACCCTTGGCTCACTAACTGCGTAATCATTATCTCTAGAGGGTTTCCAGGTGTAGCAAAAACCACGAAAGATATCAATATTATAGCTGTGAACCACATAGCAATAGCCATTAACACATTCTTTGAGATCCAACCCCATGTACTCATAAACAAACACCACCATAGGAATGCAATGTGTCTATCATCTAATTGCTATAAAAATTTAATAAAGTTTAATGATTCTATATACTAGCACATAGATACAACGGTTTTTCTAATACTTCGCTGTAATCCTTAGGTACCTCTAGTTTAATCCATTGTGATGGGTCTTCAATTATCAACTTACCATCCTTCTTTAAAGGATTAATAATAAAGTCTTCCCCAGGTAATTGCGCTTCATAGAGTTTGATTCTATCTAAGGGTAACCCACTATAAACAGTAAGTTTCTTAGCATAGGGAACATATATGTACTTGTTCATATCCCTAGGGAATATCTTTAGCTTAAACGAGTAATATAATTTAGGATCGAATAAGTTTTTATCAAGGTATACACTCCATATCTCATGAGTGTATCCCCATCTACCTGTATCAGATCTTAAGCTCCACGTATCTCTAAAAGCAACAACAAGAAGTTTTGGAACTCCATCCGGTAGCACCGTGTAGTGCGGATGTCCTAGCTGAACTATGTTGTCGTCGATTTCAAGTAAGTGTGTTATAGGTGTTTGCATAATAATGAACTTTCCGAAGAATTCATCTGATGGTATTTCATCTAGCGTTGGCCCTACGAAGGTATGCAAAGTCCATTTAGAGCAACTATTTTGTTCTGCGAAAATTTGGAACCTTGGTAGTAAGGTGAAGTCCATTACATCGTTGGACCCCCATCTAGCTATAACTCCAAGGTTTTCTGTTGTCACTTCATCTATGTTGTCTATGTTTTTTACTGTGTAAATCTCTAGCTCTTCTTTTCTTTCACTATTCCTAGTAACAGCAATAGCGTCTCGATACTTTGTGTATACACCCACGGGTTTTACAGGGAAGCCAAAATCTCTAACTGATCCGAGGTCTATTATTTCTTTGTATTTTTTCAAGTTCCACTCATTATCAAAGGTGTAGAGGAGTATCTTAGAGCCATGGGATGTTGTTATAATAAATTCGTCTTTGGTTGCATTGTAAAATCCTCTTACTGTATTATGGGTATAAGGTGCACTAACTGGAAAATCATATCTTAATATTTTCTTCAATGTATTCCATTGTAGAGCTAAACTTTTATCTACTTCAACGACGAATACCTCCCTTAATCTTCCCCTAGGATCCCTCCAACCAGTAAATAGAAGCCAATAAACATTCCTCTTAATATCGTGTATCAGGTTTGGGGTTCCGACACCACCCTTTATATCCTCAACGCTTTTAACTTCGTATGGTATTAATATAGGTTCGATCTTTACCATACGTGAACTCCTCTGCGAGTTATTCAGGAAGTGACCTTAATAACTACATGATGTTAAATAAGATCTCTCCATCTATAACCTCATATAGTATTCTACCTGTTGCTAGCTTAGGTATTGGGATGCCTAGGAGCGCGCAAACAGTTGGTCCTATATCTTTTAGCCATACACCGTAGTCAACTCTGAAACCTTTTTTAACCTTAGGTCCCCTCATTACGAACATAGCTTTGTTAGTTCCAATGGATAGCCTAGCCGATGGAAGTCCCTCGTGAATGCTTGAAGCCCCACCCCATACACCGTGTTCAGGATCTGGTAAACCTACATAGTCTTCTTTCTTTAATTGATATTTCCTAGAAAGACCTCTAACGATTGCATACCCTGGACGTGGAGCGTATAGGATATCTAGATCTTTCTCCCTATAACCAAGAACCTCTGCTTCCCATCCAGGTATAACGAGGTAAAATACATGTTTCTCGCCATCTTTTAGTGAAAGCAGTACATCGATTAATTTTTCTATTGTTTCCTTATATTCGTCATCCCTCTTTATAATACCATCACTATACCTCCACACAGTATTAAGTGTAAGTCCATCGTATTTTATTTCTCTAACAATGCTCTTAGAGGTATCTATAGAACCATCTTGCTTTAAAGCAATAAAGCCTTTATCTGCAAGATAATCAACTAAGAAAACGACTTTTACCCTAGCTATGTGTCCGTGATCTGAGGTTAGAACTATCAAGGTATTTTCATCGGCTAATTCCAAGATCCTACCGACAAACTCGTCTATCTTAGAGTATACCCTTTTAATAACTTCTCTACATTGATAATCGTCTGTATACCCCGGTTCCGCGGGGTCTATGCAATGCCATAACTCGTGCTGAACATAGTCTACTGCATGTAGCTGGATAAACAGTAGATCCCAGTCTACCTCCTTCTTTAAATAGGTAGCTGCTCTACAAATCCAGTCGAGATGATACTCGAGCTCTTCAAAGAATGTGTCAAAACATTTATGTGCTAGGCATAGCCTAGAAGGGTTATCGAGGAAATAACCTACAACCTTGATAAGTTTCTTCTCTATATCACTAGGGTGAACAAAGCCTTCCACAGCGTGAATCTGGGTTCTATACAAGAGAAAATTCTCGGGGTCGCTTTCCAATAACTTAAACCTACAAACACCTTGCACTATGTTGCCATCTAATTTCTCGATAGATATTAAAATAAAGTCGCTCCACCTACCTCTACTCAAGGTTGCTACAACTTTAGAGAAGTCTTTCTCAAAAGCTATGGATAGAGTATCGTAGGATTCACAGCTTTTTGAATATAACAGTAAGTAAAGTGTAACCTGCTTAGCATTCTTTAATTGAATAATCAGAGAAGTTTCAAGAGGCTTTAAATTAGTGCATATAATATCCATGGGCATGTTTCTCCATGAATTTGCTGTACTCCACTTAATTAATATTGATTCAAAGGTGCCATGCAGTCCCCCCGAGTAGCGGTATATCTTCTTAGACGAATAGAGTCTGCTTTCTTCTAGAACACCTACACCGTCGTGAGGAGCTCCATCACCAATAACAACAGTATTGTTATACCTGGGAGGGAAAGAGCTTGGGAATCTAATTAAAACAATCTTCTTTCCATGTTTAGAAGCAATATCCCAAACACTTTCAGCATTCCTTACATCAGATTTGAAAACCCATTCAAAAACATTGTGAATTGTAGAATCAGCTCCTGTTGCTATAGTAGCCCAGTTAGTTGGGGTATAAGTTGGCATAGAGGGTAATGCGTAGCCGTACACTCCTTCCTTAATAAGTTTGTTTATATTAGGCATAATACCTTCTTTAGAAAAGTATTCCACGAAATCTAAAATCATAGAGTCTATACCTATTAAAATAAGCTTCTTACTCATTTGACACCCCCTGTGTACAGCTATCAGCAGAATTAATTTGTTTTATGGAAGGTGTAATGTTAAAGTAGCTGTTTAGCGTTAATAGAGTTCAACTTCGGTAATCCAACGACCAACCCATTTTATTAATAGTAGATTCAGTAAAATAAATACAAGGATAGAAGCTATTAAGGTTAGCATAAAACCAATGTCAACAAGTATTCTATTTGCGATAAGAGAAGTAAAGAGAGATAGACCAATCATAGATGGTGCTACGGGTAACATGAGTATTGAAGCATAAATATCCAGCTGCGTACCGCTTGTAGAGCTGAAGTAAATTAAGGGTTTTCCTCTATGTTTTCTTAGGTATTTAACTCCGAGTACAATAACTAAGTTAATAGATAAGCAAGTTATTGGAAGAATTAGTATTGGTAAAAATAGTAGGTGAAGGTTTCGAAGAACTATTGAGCTAAACAAGCTTAGAATAGCTAATGTTATTCCTAGATAAGATAAGTACTTGATGTTTAAGATCTTTACAAATGGTAAATCGTTGCAGGAATAAATTTTGAGAATCCATAGAGATCTAAGGTCATTGAAGAGAAGCTCGTTTATTAAAGGTATGTGCATAAACATAATACCAACCCCTATTATAAATCCCGAGAAAGCTCCTAGATTTTCTATTGTAATATAATGTATCTTCATAAATACTACTCTAAGGATAAAAGCTATAGATATAACAACTAAAAAAGCTAATGTATAGCGCTTGACATTATTACGAGGATTTAGAGGGGACAAGTCTATTAGAACTTGCTTTAAAACTTCTTCAGGCGATACCCACGAAATTAAGGGTTTTCTTTTCAATTCATTCTCTATTTGTTTAGCCAATCTTTCTTCATAAACATCCCTTATGCTTATAAAATCTTCTACACTTAAAAATGGGTTTACGTATCTTATTAAGACATAGAATGTACTGAATGCCGCTATTATTCCGAAAATATAGCCAATAAAACCTATGAATTTTGATATCTCAAAAGCTATTATGTAGGGTAATTTTATCGGTATTGTTAAGATAGACGATATCGTGGGGAAACCGCTGTCTATGGATAGAATTATGGAATGGGAGATCCCTATGAATATGTATACAAATGCGATGATCTGTATAGAAAGGAAATAAAAATCTCTTCTCTTCTTAAGCAATATCGTTCTTACCACATCCAATACTAAGGTAAAAGGCATATAGTATACCATAACATATACTAGTAGTAGAATAAATGATACAATGACTCTTAAAGAAGGTGGTATAGAGCCTAATGTAGTGTTAAAGAAAAAGGATATAACTAGTGGAATAGATGCCATTAACATGAATATCGTTATGCTCTGAAGGGTAATTCCCAATGTAATACCCGTGATTATCTCATCGTGCTTTACCGGTTGATATAGTAGGAATTCGTAGCCAGGAGGTAAGCTTAGTCCCTTTGCTGGTGTGAAGATAAATATAATTGATGTAAATACTAAGAAAAAAGCTAGAATTAAGTCTATAAATATATTGGATTTCCAAGGATTAATAAATAAATCTTCACCGTAGGTGTAGCTTAAGATAAGAGCCGTCAAAATAGATACAGTGTTTGTAGTGATAATCGCTAGGAACTCATATTTAGTGTAGAGAATTCCCCTAATCGGCGTACCTACAAAGAATTGTCTAATACCAAATAACACAAAGGTTTTCGCGATAGCTAAAGCTTTCCTCACGTTTTTCTACCCATTATTATTGCATAAAATTCTTCGAAGCTTGCTTTTTCTCCAGCAATATTAAGTGCTTGTTCCATTGTTCCTTCGAAGACCATCTTGCCTTTGTTTATTAATCCAACATCTGTGCATACACCTTCTATAAGAGGTATCATGTGACTTGATATAAGAAAAGATATTCCATTTCTGCTTGCTAGTAACTTGATTTCTTTCTTGAAAGAAATTTGCGAATCTATATCTATATTAGTTAAAGGCTCGTCCATTACAACAACCTTTGGCTTAACAATTAGCGAAGCTATTATTGCTAATTTCTGTAGTCCTCCGCGTGAAAGTATTCTCACAGGTTTCTTGATCTCTTCTCCGAAGTAGAGCAAATCTACGTAATACTTAATCTGATCCTCGACATCCTCTTTTTTGAAACCTCTTAGCGCAGATACAAGGTATAGAACTTCAAGAGCTGTTAAATGACCTGGAAAATCAGGATAGTCAGGTACAAAGCTTATTCGCTTCAATGCCTCAATTCTATTCCTAATAACATCGTATCCATCAACTACAACATAGCCTGAATCAGGTTTTATAAGACCAACAACAATTTTAAGGGTAGTTGTTTTACCAGCACCATTAGGACCCACTAAACAGTATATACTTCTTTCACCAATATCAAACGAAAGACCTTCAACAGCAACTATTTTTCCAAATCTTTTTACAATATTCCTAACAATAACAATACTACCCAATATATCATCCTATTCCACTATTGTTATAGATTTAGCTAATCGAGTAATAACTTTACTAGTTTAAAATTTCTTTAATTCTTTAATACATTATTGTGATTACTTTATCGTGAAAGTCGAGGTATACCGGAAATCATATTAATGATGTGCGTTGATATTCATGTCCAGGACTCTTAAATAATTCTAACCCTTAGTTTTACCTATGGTTGATTTGTATGTCGAAAAATCTTAAACGTAAATTAAAAAATAAAGAGTTAACATTAGGTACTTGGATAACAATCGCACATCCAGACGTTGTTGAAGTTTTGTCTACGCTTCCGCTAGACTGGATGGTATTTGATTTAGAGCATGCACCAATAGATATCTCCACACTTGAGGTTCTACTAATGGGTGTAAGAAACCCCGATATAGCTACCATTACCAGAGTTCCTTGGAATGATATGGTTTTTATTAAGAGAGTTCTTGACGTAGGCTCAACAGGTATCATGGTTCCTTGGGTTAATAGTAGGTCGGAGGCAGAAAACGTAGTTAGATATGCCCGGTATCCACCAGCTGGTATCAGAGGTGTTGGTCCTAGGAGATGTATACTGTATGGAGCAAGAGATTTTCTAAATTACTACAGATATTTTGAAGCTGAAGAGCTTGTGATAAGTGTTCAGATAGAAACCAAAGAATCTATTGAAAATGTTGAAGATATAGCTGCTACCGATGGAATTGACGTACTCTTTGTAGGACCTATGGATTTAACTGTTAATCTTGGAATACCAATGCAATACGATCACCCAAAATATATAGAAGCTCTTCAAAGAATAGTTAAAGCTTGTCAAAAATATGATAAAGTTTCAGGGATCTATGCTTTTGATGTAGATTTCGCTAAAAAGCATATAGCTATGGGCTTCAGGTTTGTTAGCCTAATGTCCGATACGTCTATACTTAGATCATCAATGGATAAAATAATCAAAGAAATTGAATTGTAAGGTAATCATAAAGGTAATCATTATGTGTAGCAAACTCTATAGCTTAGCTATGGTTAACTATGATTTCTTAAAAGATTATATTTACATATCCGATTTAATTGGGTATCTGAAGAGGTATTGCGATAGGATAGACTTTATAACAGTACCAAAAGAGATCTCCGAAGAGGAACTAGCAAAAGTTCTACAAGGTTATCACTTCTTAATAGTATCTACTTATCCACGCTACGGACGAAAATTCTTTGAGCTAAACAAAGATGTTCTCTTAGTTTTTAGGTTTGGGCTTGGATACGATAACGTAGATATCAAAGCTGCTGAAGAACTAGGGGTTGCAGTAGCAAGGATTCCTCCCTATGTAGAAAGAGAAGCTGTTGCTGAACATACAGTAGCTCTCATACTAACTAGTTTAAGACGAATTACGAAAGCCGATAAACTTGTAAAAATAGGTAAAATTCGTGTAGCTGTTTACGACACTAAATTCATTAATGAACTTGCCGGTCCAAAAGATCTAAGTGAAGCCGTTGTCGGCATAATGGGTTTCGGAAACATAGGCTCTAGGGTTGCAGAGATACTAATTAAAGGGTTCAATTCCAAGGTTTTAGCATATGATCCCTATGTACCCAAAGAGAAAATGCTCCAAATGGGTTCAGAACCTGTTAACTCATTAACCGAGTTATTCGAGAGAAGCGATATAGTATCAATCCATGCACCTCTGACTAAGGAAACGTACCACGCTGTAAATAAAGAAATTCTATCTAAGGCAAAAAGAGGTTTAATAATAGTTAATACAGCACGAGGAGAAATAATAGATACTGAAGCACTTATATGGGCTTTGAAAGAAGGTATAGTTGATTTTGTAGCCCTCGATGTAGTAGAAGGAGAACCTATACCACCAGATCATCCACTTCTAAAATTCGACAATGTTATTGTGGCACCGCATATGGCTGTATTTACGCATACAACACTAAGGAAAATGTTTAAAGCTGCTGTCAATGCTATAGTTAACTATATAGAAGGAAAATCAATAGAAGAACAACTCGCAACCCCGAAAACTCCGAGGCTAAGACCTTAGTAAATTTAGAAGAGTAGTGCATTATATAGTGTTATAGTAACTGACTGTATGTCTATTACTTTTAATTCCTTATATATTTTTAAACAGCTAGTTCTTCGCTTATAGACTCTATGTTAACTACATATAGAAAATATTATTATGTGTTCCACTAATGAAGTAAAGATCTTCCTATATAATTCTCAGTATACTGTAATTATCGAAAATAAGCTTTTCTACAACTTTGTAATTCATAGAAGTCTTATGCAGTGGACCGTGAATAACTACTGTATGGTATTCACCCCTTTCACCGAGAGGATCGATGCCTAAGTTCACAGCCTCCTTAACAAGATCGCTAATGTTATCTATAGTGAGTTCAACACCTAACCACTTATTAAGGGGATTTATACACCCAATTACAACTGATCTAATACCTGACTCAAATTCTCTATATATCAGCTCCTGTGGATCGTATCCCCATAGGGGTTCTACTAATGTTGCACCTACTTCTTTAGCTAATTTCTCCATATAGTTTAAGTGCTCTTCTACGTATACATCTCCAGCAATTAATGTATCCGCATTAAGTTTCTTAAGAACTTCAGCTGTTTCGTTGAATTCTCTACCTTTGTTGAGTTTAACCACTATAACCGGTAACCCACCTAAAAGAAGAGTTTCTATTGATTTACCTATGTTTATTATGTGGGGACTTGGCCTTGGAAATTCGTAAATAAGCATTATCCCTATATCTACTCTACTACTGTAGCGATAAACAGCGTAATACGAATCTTTCCCCCCTGAAACGAAGGCTATACGTAAACCCATGTTGTTTCACACCCCGCTTAAAGCCTTCAATGGATAGAATATTTTAACGTATTTGAGAGGGGTTATATGGTATGTTGTTCTCGGAGGTAAAACGTCGTTTTTCGAAACTAGTTTATAGATATCGTTTACTGATAACTTAGGCATAGCTATGCAGATATCGTTGGCCAGACACAGTGCTGTATTTGTAGGTCTTTTAGTTAAGCCTAGTTTATTGATACTATTTATGTAATTCTTTAGAACAAAATAAAAATCTATGCTATCGACTTTGATTTCGTAGGTAGATTCACCTAGTTTAACAATAACATGGTTACTACCACGTTTTGATAAAGCTTCTATAGACTCTACCAATAATATGATATCTCTATAAGATATTTTTCTTTTTGATTTTATATACATCCAGCTATTGATATCTACTATATCTTTATAGTAATCCGCTACTAAAACTGGTACATATTTTACCCCAAGAAGCATTAAAGCCTTAAGTCTATGGTGACCATCTATAACAATACCTTTTTTGCTATCAATGATTATGGGTTTCATTAAACCTTCTTCAAATTTAATGGCTTTGAGAGTTCTTATTAATCGTTTTGAATTTATATCCTCGTGGGGTAGTAATGACTTTATTTCAACAACCTCAGTATTATTTAAATAATTTAGATAGCTTTTAGAGAGGGCAACTTTTTGGTTCATGGAGTTCAACCATATGCTGTAATCGATGAATAAAGCATGTATAGAACAAGTTCTAGTAATACAAAGGAGATGCATAAGTATATCGATAGCTTTAGAGCTTTGATTATATCTGAATTCTTTGGAAGACTGTATTCTCTTCCTACAGTATAAGCACCTATTTTCTCAAGCTTAACTTGTAGACAACCTGATGCTGCGGATATCACCACTCTACCATTGATGCTCTCGATATGCTTCCCCTCCTCTTTAATTATCTTTATGCTAATTCTAGGCGAACCTTTAACTAAAGTACATAGAGTTATCATCAGGAGCATAGTTAGTCTTGCAGGTATATAGTTAACAACATCGTCTGCTTTCGCTGAAAACAATCCAACTTTAATGAAATCTCCCTCTTTATAACCAAGAGCTGCATCCATAGTGTTAACAAGCCTCTGAAAGAGAGCGCCAAGAGGTCCAATAATTAAGTAGTATAGAAGAGGTGATACAAATCCATCTACTATGTTCTCGAATAAAGTCTCTATAGCTGCTGAAGAAATGTGGCCTTCTTCAAGTTGTGAAACACTTCTCCTAACAGCACCACTAATAGCTTCTCTCGCGCAAACGATATCATTGTTTACAATACATATAGCAGTTTTATGGACATGGTCTAAGAGGAGCTTCAAAGATATTGAAACTTTTAAGATATACGTGGCAACAATAAGCCATAGCATCCTATTCAAGATACTAGATAAGTACAGCAGTATACCATAAAAAACTAGATGTGTAGATACAACGGCAAACCATATACCAATACCCACAGCTTTTGTCTTAGGGAGCTTACGAAATATTTTCAATGCCGTGAAGTAAGCGGTATGCACTGGATGTATTTTATACATGACTCCACTATGAAATGGATACAAAATGTCTGCAACTAGAGCAATTAATAGCACAAAGCTGAACTCCGTTAAATTCTTTGGATAGAACCAGGTTAAATCCATGTAACCACCCAGTAGGAGATTAAGGTTATTAAATAGAAGAACTCCGAGGAAAACCCAAGAACATCTCCGTTAACGAAACCTAAAACTTTATGTGCAAGAGCTCTTGACAGTACTAAGACAAAGACTAAAGCTATTAGTGTTGCAACCAAAAACCAGAACCCTATATTTGTAGTAAAGGTTAGGGTTAACGATATCGTAGAAGATAGAACTAGGCTTACGACCACATCTCCGAGACTTAAATTCCTCTTAAACATTCTACCAATTCCTTCTGGCGGTTCTCTACCAAAATAGGATATAAGCATTATTATCATTGTAGACCATACCTCGCTGATAACAAGTAAACCCATCAGCTTAACCATAGATAATCTCTCTATAAGGGCTGTGACGACAGAGAAGAGACCCAAAGTATATACGCTAAAAGCTGCTATAGCGTAGGACCCTCTGTATCTGTCTTTAACGACTTTATATCCGTCGACTCCAAACCTATGGGCTAAGATAGCCTCTGCAAAATCTATTAACCCATCGGCGTGTAAAAATCCCTGCGATATGAAGTGGAATGCTATAGCCGTAAAAGCGATAATATGTGCACCTTCTATTCTTGATAGCGAATACACTACTAAGGGTACTACCGTTACTCCTCCCCTTAAGAGTCCCACCAACGGTAAAAAATATAAGTTGCTAAACATAGGAGCATCGAGGAGAAATTTTCCTGGAATAGGTATTACTGTGAAGAACGATACAAGAGAAAAGAAAGCTTTGAATATTCTCCTAAAACCCCACCTCGTTGTAGACCACCTGACCTAAAGCCTTAATTAGCTCGTTATCCTCATCTATACTCCTAAGTGCTATCCTGATATAGTTAGATCCAAGCCTCTTGAAGGTTTTGCAGCTTCTAACAGCTATACCTCTCTTTCTAAGATCTGAAACAACTTTATCTCCATCAAAACCTAAATCTACGAGTAAGAAATTCGTAGTACTTTCAAATACTTTGAACCTTAGTCTTTCAAGAGCTTTGGAAACCCTATTTCTCTCAATCTCTATATACCTTCTTGAACTACATATAAAATCCAGCAACGTGCTCCTTTGCTTCAATAAATTAACAGCTATACACTCAGCAATGCTGTTAACATTCCATGGCTGCCTAAGCATATCAACTCTTTTAAGTAGCTTTTCATCTAGTAAATATGCAAATCCTATTCTGAGCCCCGGTATAGATAACCATTTCGTTAAAGACCTTACAATAGCAAAATTCCTAGGCATGTTCTTTGCCACCTCTACATGACAACATGTACAGAGTTCGGCGTAAGCTTCATCTACGAGTACCTTAGCCCTACAGCTACCCAACTCATCAAACAATACATTAATAGGGGTATAGCTACCACTTGGATTGTTAGGGTTGGTAATAACAATCAGCGTTTCTTCATCTTTACAGGCTTCTTTCAGGTCGTTGAAGTCTATGTAAAAACTGGGTTCTCTCTTACGGTAGTAAATATCTATGTAGTCTATGTTTAGAACTTTAGCTAATTCCTCATATTCGCCATAAGATGGCTCGACAACAACTAACCTCTTGGGCTTTGCGGCTAGAATAATCAAATTAATAGCTTCTGCACTGCCATTTGTTGGCACAACATTATCTGGGCTACAATCATAGAATTCTGCTATCAATTTACGTAGATCTTTGTATTGGTAGTCTGGGTAACTCCTTAAAATACTAATATCTGTACAGATCGATAACGTATCCTGTAGCTCCTTCGGCGGACCAAGGGGGTTGGTATTGGAGCTAAAATCTATCTTTGCTTCCCGATCCCCTCCATGGAATCGCATAAGCTTTCAGCCCATTTCATATCATCAACAGTATCTATATCCCTTAACTCCGGGTGTTCCTCAAAGTATACGTTTACCCAGCTTCCACCAGCTCTTCTAAAAAACGATATACCTGATTCCCTACAGTTACCGTTTTTACAAACCATCAACGTTACTACATCTGCTGTTTCTTTCTGAGCTAGGTCTAGAAACTTCTTCAACACATTCGAAGTTAGGAAAGGCATGTCAGCAGGTAATACAATAACGGGGAAATTTGATGAGCTAAGTATGTAGTTTAAGTCTTCTACGTATCCTAAGCCAGGGCATAAGATGACCTCAATTTTTGGATCTTCTATGATCCCTACGAGAGGCGCATCCTCTTTTTTTATGCATATACGTATTTTACTGCTGTTAATTTCTTTTGCTGCAGTTAAAGCTACATCGATTAACCTTCTACCGCACACCTCTAGGAGCTGCTTTTTTACACCTCCTAGCCTTGATCCTCTACCTCCAGCCATTACAACTGCGTCAACCACTGTTTTTACACCAAGTAATTCGGGTAAAACTTTATAGATTTGATTTTAATGCTTTTCAAGGTTAAGACCTTGAGTATCTATCGTATATTCTGCTAAGGACACCTCCTACCAATGCTGCTACAAGATCGTCTGTTATTGGGGGTAGGGATCTCATCTCCTCTACCTCTCCCTTCTCCTTCAACCTTTCAACCCAATAGTAAGCCAGCAGACCTTTGAAACCATTTATGTACTCCGCAAGAGATTTCCCCGCTAGTTCATCAACTACTATACCTGGTGAATCAGATTTATACTCATCTAAGCTTATAGCAGGTACAACACCTAGCGCAAGAGCTAACTCTAAAAGCCTCAACCCCCTCACGAACATAGCCACGTTAGGATCGAGTACGATGATCTCTAGCTCTTTACGTATTTCATCCCTAGCTTTCTTGTCGTCTATCTGGGGTAACCTAGCTCTTGCATAAACCTTCATGATCATATCCACCACCTCATCTAAGCTGCTGAAGCCGAGGGTTTTCGCTAAATAGTTTCCATTATAATTAATCCTCAGCTGCTTTGATAACGCATCTACAACAGCTATAGCTGAGGCTAAACCAACAGCTGTAGCTATACCAGCAAATTTCTCAACACCTCTGGGAGCTACAACAGCTGTAGCATCTGATGCTGTACCTATAGAAGCTCCAGATACGCATGTGGGTCCTCCTATTGCTATAGTCATGCCCTTTACCTCAGAGACTAGCCTAAATAGGTCTAGTAAACCAACTTGACTTAGTGGTTTATCCACTATCACCGCGACGTTGATGGTTCCGATAGTATCCTCTCCCGGGGTACCAATGCATGAAGGGCTGTTTACGCCATACGTAACATAGGCCTCTGCTTTCACGTTACCGTACACGTATACGCTATGGCTATAAGTTGAAACATCTACTGCTGTAAGGAATACCGTTGATTTTTCGTAGTCTAAACCCATTGAATTCGTTAATTCTTTGCAGTAACTATCTAGATCTACAATGTTAAAGTTCTTTGGCACCGATTTGAACACTATATACTTGGTGCTGGAATATACCTTTGGACATCCAGCTGTTGATAAAGTCAAGTATTCGCCTTCGAGATCTACGAGTAACGTACCTTTATCTAAGAGTGCGTGCTTGACCATATTAGGCAACTTATTGTGTGGTTATACGATGATATTCTCTGTATATATCTTCAATTAAATTGTTGATATCCACACCTTTAGCTAAAGCTAAGAATGCTGTACCCCCAGCTCCTACCCCTTCCTTGACGAATCCTTCTTCGTACGCCCTAAGTCCTTGGAATGGGGCATTGCTGAAGTCTAGAGTACTGTACACAAAGCCTACTTTAGATGTAACCGATTTTATGAATTCTAGTATTTCCTTGCCTTTATCAAGGAAAATCCACCTGCTGGTAGCGTGGATAACTTTTGATTGATCGAAGTCGGGGGAGATACTCTTCATGATTCCCAGGGTCGCCAGCATCTGCGTGCCGCCAGCGAGAACAGCTACACCACCTACCTCAACTACTCCTAGCGCTAGACCTGCAACGGATATATGTAATGGATCTCCAACTATATCGTTTAACGTGAAAGGATCTTCTACACCTTTAACTCTTTGCAGGGCTTTATCGACAACTAACTTCTTTATCTCAAGCGGGTTCCTACTAGTTGAGCTGCTGACCAGATTCTGTCCTTGGTATCCTAGAGCGTGGAGTATAGCCATAGCCGTTGTTGTTCCTGCAGGAATACTCTCCCCAATTAGAACAACATCTGCTACTCTACCAAGCGTAGATCCAACATATTTAGCTTCGTTGAAAAGTCTCTCCGAAGTTCCGAGGGGAAGAGCGTTTTCCCTATCTATTCTACCGCCTACACAACGGCTTGGCAAAGCTATTGTAGGCATTTTAGGTGGTACGTAAGAGCCTACATCAACTACCACGAAGGATGTTTTCAAGAGCTGAAGCGCTGTCCTTGTTATGATAGCCGGAGTGGGTATCCCCGTAGGTGTTGTAGGTATAACATCTAATGTAACCGGTTTACCATAGTAGAGATACTCAACATCGAGTGCAGGCGTAAATAGTGTTGCTATGGGCATTGTTCCAGCTATAGAAATGCCCGGTACCGACGAGGTCATTGTAGAGCCTATAACGTATATAGCTATTGTTTTCCCATGTTTAACTTTATCTATTGATTCATTTGTGTTTACAACCACATAACCTGAGGATTTGGGGGGCATATGGATCACCCAAAAAAGTTTCTCCTAGGTTTAGGCATCACCACCAGGTTCCGATCGCTCAATTTTAGAACCTCTATCTCAACACCATAAACCTTCTCAACAATGTTACTAACGAATACATCCTCTGGTTTTCCTGAGTACACTATCTTACCTTTATCCATTACTACAACGAAGTCACAATACATAGAAGCTAGGTAAAGATCGTGAAGAGCTATAACAGTTACCAGTCCTTCTTTAACCGTATACTTCTTCACGTAATCTAGGATTTCGAATCTATACCTAATATCTAGGAAAGCCGATGGTTCATCTAGAAGTAATACACTGGGCCTTTTAATCAAAGCGTGGGAAATTATTACCCTTTGAAGTTCTCCGCTGCTGAGCTGATCTAATCTCCTATTTAGTAGATGGGATATGTTAAGGTCTCTAGCTATACTATCAACTATTTCAAGGTCTTCAACAGATTCAAAGTAGCGTAACATGTTATGATAGGGATAACGAGCAGTTAGCAGAAAATCTAGTACAGTCATAGGTAAATCTCTTGATATCTGAGGCTCCTCGTAAGCTATTAACCTAGCAAGCTCCTTAGGGTTGTAGAGCTTATAGTCCTTGCCATCTATATAAACAACCCCCTTATTTGGATTCAATATAGATGCTATAACCTTAAGGAGAGTTGTTTTTCCAGCCCCGTTAGGACCAATTACGCATGTTATTTTCCCTGACTCAAGATTTAAGGATACATCTTCGAGTACTGGTGTCGAATTGTAGTGAAAGAATACATTTTGTACCTCTATCCTCATCTCTTAACACCTTTAATTATTAGGTATGCAAGAAAAGGAGCCCCAATAACGCTTGTAACGCTACCAAGAGGAAATTCCCCTTGAGCTGTAACCATGGCTAACAACCTAGCTCCTACGTCTGCTAAAACCGTTATAGCCGATCCTAATATAGCGGATAAAACTATCGTTATTCTGTGATCCGATGAACCGGCTAGCAATCTAGCAATATGGGGTGCGGCTAAGCCTATGAAACCTACTATACCCACAACAGCAACGCTAGAACCAGTTAATACACTTACAAGGGTTGCTGTTAACAAGGATAACACCCTGGGGTTGTAGCCTAGTTGTTTAGCAAAGACATCGCCGAAAACGTAGGCGTTCAACTTCTTAGGTAAACCTAGGGTATATATGGCGATTAAGCCTACCGCCAAGACCACTAGAAGTATGTACACATCTTGGGCTATAGCTGTAGCCGATGTACCCATGAGTAGAAGGTGGTACGGTGATTTAATCTTTGATTGAACTATGTACAATAATATGTGGGAAAACCCAGAGAAGGTAGCTGTAACAGCTATACCAGATAAAATAAGGGAGTAGCTTGTCCCTCCGGCTAAAAGGCTTAGCGTAGAGGTTAAAAAATATCCTCCTAAGGCCCCGAAGAACGTTATAACCATGGATAGGGAACGTGAAGCAATAACAGATGGATTAACTATTATCGCTATTGCAAGAGTTGTTAGAGCTGTTGAGGATAAGCCTAGAATATAAGGTTCGGCTAGAGGGTTTCTAGCAATAGATTGCATCAATGTACCCGATATTGCAAGTAGAGCTCCTGTCAACATAGCTGTTGTCGATCTAGTAAACCTATAGCTAATTAGTATCTCGGTTAGTTTACCGCATTCTATCCTAAATAGACATGATAGAACTTCGCTATAAGGTATCATAGAAGTTCCAATAGAAAGTGAAAAAACAAAAAACACAAACAAGAAGGCAGTTGATAAAGTAATTGAAAAAACGAATCTTCGAATATTTTCCCTTCTAATCTCTATAGCCATATATGCTCAGCTCCGTACTTCAATAGGCAACCCGAGCGTTACTTCATTTTAAAAACTACTCCTATCCCTGGTTCGCCGAACAACTCACGATATAAAATCTGAGCAATAAGCTTAATTGCTTCACCTATTCTAGGACCAGGTCTCACTAAAACATTCTCAGCTTCTTGGGATACCACAAATACCCTACCCTCTTTAAATGCTTTTGTTTCCTTTAACAAAGTATTTCCTATATCCTTAATAACATCTTCAGCGTTTAAACCCATGCTAGGTATTATAATTACATCAGGATCCTCTGAGACAACATATTCGAAGTCCAGCAACGGCCACCCTGAGTACTTCGAAGCTATGTTAATGCCTCCCGCTGTTGATATAACCCATCCAAGGAATGTATCACCGCCAACACTGTAGAGCCCCCATGACGGAGGACCTAGGAGCACTAGGACCTTCGCCTTGGTTATGTTAACACTGGATAACTTGCTTACAACAGAGCTTATTTGATTGAATATATCGTTTATCAACTTGCTGGCTCTTTCTTCAACACCGAATACCTTCGCTACTACTGCTATATCTGTGAATACCTCTTCAGCATTACTGGCTCCAGAGCCCTTAATGTATAGAGTCTTTATGCCTAATCCTTCTAACTTATCCTTAAGTGCAACATGCGGTTTTGTGCCGCTTGAGCCTATTACAAGGTCTGGGTTTAGCGCTATTATCTTCTCTACATCTGGATTCCAGTAGCCACCTATAACCGTAAGCTTACCTTCCTCAACGAGCTTAGGTACCTCGGGTGGATAATTGCAGTAGCTTGTGACACCGACAACCTTGTCGCCTAAACCAAGAGCAAAGAGTATTTCTGTTATTGATGGCGCAAGAGATACAACACGTTTTGGTGCTTCTTCGAATACAACTATCCTGCCAAGACCATCAACAACGGATACCGGAACTTTTTTCTCAACTGTTTGAACAACTGTTAATGTTACAGTCTTCTCCACAACTACCTCACGTTGAGGCAATACAAAGTAGCCTACAGCAAAACCCAAAACCAGCATTAGTATAGCTACTACTACTACTAAGACAAACGATCTTAGCTGCATGTTCTCATCACCTGCATATGGTTAACCTATCCATATATCATTTAGGTACCTAAATATAAGCTTTAATACCGTTAAAAAGCCTGCAAATTTCAATTTAGCCAAATAAGGTGTTAATAGAATTTTCCAGGCATACTATTTTCGAGGCTAAGGCTGTAATATATAGTAACCGCTTTTAGTTATTAGATACATAGTTGTAGCATCCGATATCAATTGATAAAGCTATGCGAAATTTATGATTCTTGGAATCAAATATCCCTTACATCCGATGTTGAATCTTACGTTATTTAACCTTCACGAAAGGAGTTTGCAAGAGGTAGCTACACTTAACTTAGATCCATAGATAAGATAAGCGCTTAACTAAATTTTTAATTATAAGATTATAAGTAAAAACGAGTTGGATATTCTATCGGTTACATACGCTGTTTTATGATCTCAACCTTGCTCGCAATAGGGGGTAGGGCAAGGGACGATATTATTGTTGGTATGAAGGAGTAATAAGTCCAAGGAGCCTTGAATCCCCCGTAAGCACTAATACTTATGGCCAATACAAAGCTAATCACCATCGTGATCCCGACAGCTGATGCTGTTACTTTTCTTGAGTATAACCCGTAGATAACTGGACCCGTTAGAACTCCAGCTAATATTGATGTAGTTGTGCCGAACAAGGCTATAACCATTTCTGGGGGCTTCAATGCTAATACCATAGATATTAACGCTAAAACCATAGTTGTAACTCTGTAGAATATCACCTCAAATCTATGGGTCGGCATTTTTCTAACACCAATTAAACCTTTTACGCATTGGGTCATAACGCTTAGCAAAGCTGTTATAGTTGACATAGAAGCTGATATGACTGCTATAAGGAATACTATATCGAATCCCTGCGGAAATAAGAACTTCACTAGGTATACAAATGCATGATCTGGTTTAACATCGTTGCTTACTACCAACCTAGTTGCAGCTGATGCAATATTAAGGGATAACGTAAATATTGCTACAAGAGTTGTAGCTACAACTGTTGCTGTTCTTAGCGATATTCTATTTCTAACACTTATGAATCTTAGTAATAAAGCTGGGTTTCCCCATCCAAGAAATCCTAGGCTTAAGTAAAGTGAGAATAGTGGTAGAATATCTCTGTAGGGCCATCCAGCTAGAGATAAATCTATAGATTTTAGTTGTTGGTATAACATAGATAATCCTCCTACCTTCAGTAAAGATGCGGCGCAGATGGTTAAAGCCATGACTATCATAAATACCGCTTGTGCCGCTTGGGTCCATACCTGTGCTACGTACCCACCCATGGCTGTGTAGATGGCGGTAACAATAGTTATCAAAATAAGTGCTAACGAATAATCTATATCTGCTACAACTTCTACAGCTCTTACCATACCAACCAAGATGGATACAACATATATCAACAACCCAACAAACATAACAACAGAGGCTATTAACCCGGCAATTCTAGATCTATACCTTTTCTCAATGAACTCCACAACAGAGCTAAACCTCAAAGTCTTCGATAAACATGCAAGCCTACCCCCCAGGAAGATGAAGGCAAACAAGGTTCCAATTAGTACAACGAATACATCCTTCCATACAATAGGTAAACCGTACCGCCACCCAAGAGCCGTTGCACCAACGAATACCACAGAGCTGAAGTACGTTGTAAAAAACGATAAAGCCGTTAAAACTCCGCCAATATTCTTACCACCAACATACATATCTTCAACGCTCTTTATTCTCTTCATAGCTATGTATCCTATTAAGAGCATTGCAATTAGATAAAGAGCTAGGAAAATAATTACTGGAATGGTCATAGAGAATCGCCGCATTTATCCCCGTCTTCTGATTTAAAAGCAAATACTATCGCTATCAGTATGGCTATAAGATATAGTGAAATTCCTAAGATTATATCCGGCGATACAATAATATACACCCCTAAGAATGAGGATGTAAATAGTGTTAAATTAAAAAGTTTATCGTTTTATCAAATTACATGGATATTCTATGCAGTTGATAAGATCAGTAATTATAACCTTATTTCCAAGGTAACTTAGCCTAAGTAGCACCACGACATGGTTGGCTGTATGTTGCCACCTCCGCATTATGCTTTTTCTTTAAGCCTATGTTTCTTTTTAGAAACTTAAAGTTATCTCCATTACGCACTCTTCTTCAATGTTTGTGAAACAGTACTATCATTTAATAAAAGAGCCTTATCAACCCATGGATAACATCATAGGATATTAATTAGATTACAACTCTATTCTTCTATGCTTTTTAGGACCGATGTGACCCGCAATTGTTTGAACTATTACTGTCTCTAAGCCCTGGGCTTCTAAAATTTCTTTAATTTTAAGCATTTCACCTATACTAGGTCTTTCAATGTTTCTTCTTCTAAACGTCGGAAAATAATCTAGTACTGTAACCTGTATTTTCTTGTCTATTGAGACTATTCTTCTACCAGCTTCGGCGATTTCGTCAAACGATATCAAATCTTTATTGTAAACCAACCCAACCCCAAGGTATACATTATTACTATAATTTTCATAGATATATTCAACTGCTTTCCAAGTTGTTTCGAGATACTTTTCAGCAAGGTCTCTACTAGATATGCCCGTAATTTTCATATAGGTTTCAACGTACAAGCACTTAGGCTCAATACCAATATTGTTACACCCTGCTTCAATGAGCTGATCTATGTAATCATGTGTAAGAATTGTTCCGTTACTATCCAAGTGCCTTCTAACTTTAGGTTTAATCCTTCTGGAGATCTCCTTGAAGAACTCTATGAGCCACCTTCTATTGATAGTAGGTTCACCTCCGCTAACTGCAATACCCTTAGTACCATACCTCCTATGACAGTAAACAGCGGCTATAGCCGCTTCCTCTGGTGTTAATGGCTTTGAAAAGTTATCGTATGTAACGTGGTAGTTTTGACACTGAGGACATCGTAGGTTACATCCGGCAACCCATATAGCTGCTTCGACGTAGTTTACGTAATCTACCTCCCACCAGGGTGTAGCTTTACCGCCTACCTTATGAGGGGATGGTCCATGGACTATTCTAAGCGGTTTAAAATGCTCAATATTCGTATCAACCCTCATATTATCCCTAACAGGTGTTATGCATGTTCTCTCAAGCTTACCATCTATAACTAAGGCACATGCCCAACAACCACCTGTTCTGCATACTAAGGTAGGCTTACTAGAGCTTGGATCGGCGAATATAAAACCACAGTAATCTCTTAGAGCTTCAGCTACGGGAACACCCTCTGGGACTCTATATTCAACACCATCAACATAGACCCGGATAAACCTAGGCTCAATGTTTTCTATAACGATACTCCTCGCTTCATATGGACATGCATAGTAACACGATAGGCAACCAGTACACCTACTAGGAGAATAACATACGTTAGTATTTGAACAGAAACCACATTGTCTGCATTTCTCAAAATCTATAGTAACCTTTCTCGACATCATTTTCCTCTAATCCTATATAAAAACACCTACAAGATTACTTAAATAGCGTTAGCTGAGTTTCAACATATTTTATTCAACGAATTTCTATTAACCAGAATACCTCTCCATACATTGTTCAAAAACCGGGTAAGTAAACATGATCGTATATAATGGTGATTACTCCAACACATTGAGTATGCTATTTATTTTCCCCGCTAAACTATTTAGGGGAACTTCGTCTCTGTATACCTTATAAACCCATAGCAGTTCAAATTAATGTGGGAAGAGACTTGGTAAAGGTGCACATAGATAAAGTTGTTGAAAACATGTATATGCTTCGGTTAGACGATGATGAGGTTAAGTATTTCGAAGCTCTCTGGAGCATCCCGGAAGGTATTACCTATAATTCGTACATTTTGTTAACAGACGAAGGTGCTATACTATTTGATTCATGGAAACACACCTACTCAGAACTATTTTTAGAGACTTTGCGTAAGGTAGTAGATCTTAAGGATATTAAGTACATTATTATACATCATATGGAGCAAGACCATAGCGGTTCTATACCGAAAATACTTGAAGTAGTTAACGATAACATAACTGTTGTAGGACACCCAATTGTAAGGGATTTAATTAGCTCATTCTATAGAGTTAAATTCTCCTTCAAAGCTGTTAAAGACCTAGAAGGTATGGTCGTTGGAGGTAAAAAGCTTAGGTTTATCTATATTCCGTGGCTTCATTGGCCTGACACCATAGCTACTTATATCGAGGATCTCAAGGCTTTGTTATCGTGTGATGCTTTCGGCGGCTACGGTATACCATCAATGCCTTATGATGACGATCCGCAGGTTGTTGAACGGTACCTTCCATTTGTGAGGAAATATGTTGCCACAGTTGTTGGACACTACAGAGAACACATAGTTAAAAATATCGAGAAAATAACCGGTTTGAACTTAGAGATAAAAATGATTGCTCCTGCCCATGGGCTTGTATGGAGAAACAACCCCAAGATAATAGTTGATTACTATTATAAGCTTGGGCTTGCGGAACCGGATATGAAGAAAATTGTTGTAGTTTACAGCTCTATGTATGGATTGATGGAGAAATCAATAGAGGTTATAATAGATGAGCTAACCAAGAAAAACCTCAACGTAAAGGTCTTCACCTTTACGGACAAGAACCAAGCAGCTATCAGCGATATAATTGGGGATTCCATAGATGCTTACGCAATCATCTTAGGTGCTTCAACTTACGAAAACGAGCTCTTTCCCCAAATAGAGTATGTTATTAAAATGCTTGTTAATAAGGTAAACGCTGAGAAATTCGTTGCTGTAGTGAACACCTTTGGGTGGGGTAAGGTAAGCGGCGATTACATTAAATCGTTGTTCGATGGTTCGCGATTTAAAATAGTTGAAGTGGTTAACATACGTGGAACTCCGGAGAATAAAGATATAGAGAAACTTAGGCTAGTAGTACAAAAGCTTCTATAAATGCAGAGCTAACAGCTAAAGCTACTCTATCAAAGCAAAAGATGTTTAAATTGATTTAATATTTACACAAGGTCTACAATAAAAACCATTTAATTACCTAATTTTTTAGTGTGTTGTGGGGTTAGATACTTTAGGTGTAGATATGTATACATAGCTTTTAAATAGTTAATTTACTAGATAAGATATTTAGATTAAACGTAGATTTACATTAGATGAAGTAGTTTGGATAGGGGAAATTCCTTGCATGTTATGAAAATTATTCGAGGAGCTTGCGAAGACGAATATTTTTCGCATCACGTTTATAGGTACCTAGCGAAATCTCCTTTCGTGAGTAGAAAACTAAAAGAAATTATTGAAAAAGCCGCTGAAGATGAATTAAAACACTATATTTTCTGGAAGAACATTGTAGGTGAATGTGCTTCTAAGGTATCTATACTTAAGGTTTTGCTATCCACGGTAATTTTCTATTTATTTGGTTTAACGGTTACACTAAAGTTCATTGAATCTAAGGAGTCTAATGCAACTCAGTTGTATAAAAGCTTGGTAGAGAGTAAGCCTGAGCTTAGAGATGAAATTAATAGGATTATTGAGGATGAAGAAAAACATGAGAAAGAGTTCGCTTTAAGTGTGGATGAGGGTAGAGTTAAGTACATAGGGTCTATAACTCTAGGTATATCTGATGCCCTTGTTGAGTTAACAGGTATTTATACGGGATCTCTAGGCGCATTTGAAAATACCTTGAATGCGGGTCTCACAGGTCTTTTAGCGGGTGTAGCGGCTTCTATATCTATGGGGATAGCGTCTTATGCTCAAACAAAACATGAAGGTCGCCTTAACCCTAGGCTCTCAGCTTTCTACACGTTTACAGCATACTTAGCTGTTGTAATTGTTTTAGCACTACCTTACTTCTTGATAAGTTCTTTGACCATTGCTTTCAGCGTGATGCTCGTATTGGCCTTGGTTGTAGTAGCTTACATAACGTTCTACGCTTCTGTTCTCCACAATAGAAACTATTTTAGGGAATTCACAGAAACCGCTCTCCTGATATTCGGGGTATCGATTCTGCTGTACATACTTGGTTCAGTACTTGGATCGGTCTTCGGCGTAAAGCAAGTTGATTAAACTTAGGGTTTTGTATTGGCTATAAATAATATGTAAGCATTGAAAAATATTATTCGTATTTAAAAATATAAGTTAGCTATTGCTTAACAAGGGTTTCCTCCATAACTACTACTCCATCGGGGATCCTAAGTCTTACAGCTATCGAAGACCACGCCCTAAACACATGGTAGCCATCCTCAGGTCCTATATAATCTACTTCAGAGTTCCCGCCGTAAACTACGTCTAGCACCTCTGATGTTGACGAAATTACCAGAGCTTTATCATCTGGAAGGACATGTGAACCAACTACTTCGTCTACAAGCATTTTTATGCGTTCAAGGTCTGTAACACCGGTTTTTTCGCTAACACTTAATAGTTTTGTATACCGCGGTAAACTAACCACAAGTATGTAAGGTCTTCTATAACCTCGCTTAGTAAGTTCACTAACAGCTTTAGCTATCTCTATAACCGAAGTACCTGGCTCCTCCCATTTGCTTAGAGGTAGCCTTGCTTTACCTTCTTTAAGTAGAACTTCTGCAACTAGTTTATCCTCAGCTGTAGCTAGGTTTATAGCGGCTTTAACTGCTTCTGGCATTTCTATTGGTTGTTTAGTCCTGATAGTGTAGTCGAGTGCTTTCTGAGATACCCTAAATTTGTAGCTTAATTCACATAACGGGAGCATAGCTCTCTCTATCTTTTCATTAATGCTTTCAAGTACAACCGTATCGACTCCACGACCTAGAACGACTAAGGGTAGCTTCTTAACAAATACCCTCGTAGCATCAACGAGTTTTTTAACCTCATTAGCAACAATACCCTCAAACCACCCGGGGTTACCGCTGTTTGAAGAACTAGTAACAGGATCTACTACTGCAACTCCTATGAGCTCTTTGACTTCCTCAGCTCCTTTCTTCAGCTCCTCTACTTGCTCTGGGTCAAGGTTTTTTAGTAAAGCTAGAAACTCACCTACATGTGTTTTTTCTTCTCTTGCAATTTCTTCGAAAACTTTTCTAACACTATCGATATCAATTGCTCTAGCAAGCTGAAGATAGAGGTTAATAGCATCAAGTTCAGCTATTATGGCAAGTCTTAGAGCTTCCGCGACTTCTTCTTTGATTAGCTTCCTCCCAGGAGGTAAATCAAGTGGATGTTTGGACATCATATAACGTCACCTCTGTATCTCTACCCCCACTTACCTTTCTTCATATGACTTTCTAGTTCAGCCATAATCTTTTGGATTGTTGTAAGCGCGAATTCTTTCTCTTCATTAGCTATTTTAACACATGGTGGATCGAGATTATCTTGAATAATTTCTTCAGCTACTACTAAGAGCTCTCTTAGTAGTGTAAGAGCTTTCATATGTAGGTAATTAGATTTTCGAGATCTAACAACTAACTCAACCTCACCTCCGCTCAATTGCCTAAACTGCTCCTTAGGAGCTCCACACTTAGGACATTTCTCTGGAGGCTCAGAACCCTCAAATATAAAGCCGCAAACCTGGCACTTCCAAAGAGGCATAAACTATCCCTAAGCTATTAATAGCACCCCCAATATTTAAGGTTTGTTCATATAAACAAGTATTTCAAATCACAGTATAAATTATAAAACTACTCGTTATTTACGCATCTACAACCTTGTAATTAATCTTGCGTAGAGAAGCTATGTATTCAACGTCGCTGAGGATTAGACCTAACATATACCGAGCCTAATTTTAGATTTGAGCCGTAAAACTGGTGGTACTGGAGGGATATATCTTGTTTGTTAATTAAACTAGTAATGCGTGTTTTAAGGTTATATAAAGGGTTTCCATGGTTTAAGCTTACGATAGAGCTATAATCAATAGTTTCACATAATGATAACTTAATGGGTGATTTTATCTATGCTGTTGCATTAAAGCTCTGATGTTAATGAGCTTACACGCTCTTCTTGGAGAGCTCGTGCATATATCGCATTTAGCTACATCTATATTTGGGCTCAATCTTTAAGTGAACCTCGCATAGGTGTTTCTTGGACATGAAATACATCGATATTTGATAAATTTCTTTTACTATGACATATTTATCTCTTTAACCCTATGCAATCCTATCTACGAACTTAATGATGTGCTCCATAACATCTCTATACCTTCTTAAATCTATCTGACCCTTAGTTCACTTTTTCGATATCTAGGTACTGGTGATAGTAAAACACCTAGAAGGTTTGTCATCTCTATACCCATGAAGCCTTTCCTAATAAGCTTTAGCACTACTTCTCTTCTTATCGCAGGGACAACGTACTTTGATCCAAGCTCTAGCACAGACTTCATTATAACACCATTATCTTCTTCTTAACTTCTTCAACGTTATTTATAATGTCTATGAAATCTTCTACTATTTCTAGAGTTCCTAGGTATTCGAAGTTATTGTTTCTAACAGCAGCTATTAGTAACTTACTTTCTGTCTCCAATCCTGGTCCAGAACTTTCTATGATTGGTTTTACTAGCCTTAAGCTAATCAGCAACGTTGCGAACAATTTTTCGAGACTTGGAGGATGACAGAACTCAAGCCTTCTACCGAGTATAGTCTTTGTTCCTACGAAACTTTTTCTAAATTTGCTCTTACTAAAGAATATAACTCCATCATTTTTATCTGCACAGGCTATTTCTAGTGAGAGGGTTTTTAATTAGCTCTTTAACCTCCTCTACGTTTAGGTACCCTATTTCTAGATCTAAATCTTCTTCTCCTTTAATTTCGTAGAGTAGAACTGATTTCTCCTTAGAGCTCCACTTCCTATCCTTGACATCAACTATCCACCCTATCTCATCAGCTATTCCAGCTATAACACTTCACTCACCTTAACTAAACAAAGTCCATACAGCTGGAAACAGAATCTTCTTCCCCCTAAGGACAAGCTCCGCAATTTCTCTAGCGATACCCAGTCCTAGTTCCCCAAGTTTTCTAAGATTCTCTAAACTTCTAGACTCTTGAACCTTTCTAGCTTCTTCAAAAAATTTTCTAAGCTTAACAAAGATCTCGTCTTCTCTAAACCAAAGAACCCTTAGAATAGAGTTCGAGTTTCATATAATTTGATGCGGTTTGTTGTTAACCCTTGACTTCACAGACCTCTCTGGGCACCTTTCATCGGTCTCCACCTGTTCAGGGTAACCCAATCCACAGCTCCCCCTTCATCCAACTCGGGTTCACAGCTGTGGGAGAAACCCCACATTCTAATGTACTTGAGGTAGGTGCTGAGAGAAGCTAGCTTCTGCCTACGATATAACATAAGTTGTTTATTTACTGTGTTGAATGCTTAAATCTCCAGCTTCATTATAGTTTATCGCATAGCTATTGAAAGTAGACGTGATGTTACTTGAGGGGCAATGAAGTTTTTGTAGGTAGTTATGGGGATTTAAAACGTTTAATTGTATTAATTAAGGAATTTGTTGGTATAGCTGATATTGTTGGCTATAAGGTTTTCGGAGGCTCCGTTATTTGGGGGAGCATATCCGATGTTAATGATCTTCCCTTAAATGTTAGCGATATCCAGGGTCCTGGGTTTTTCAGAATCACCAAAGGTACCAGGTTTAGGCATAGCGTTGCTTCTCCAAAGGTTTTCCTTAATCCATCTGAGCAACTTCTGCTTATGGTTTCTCGGAACTACGATGTTGAAAGTGTTGTGGGTGAAATCCCTAGAGTTGTTCTATTTGGTATAAAGCCCTGCGATGTTAAGTCTATCGAAGTTCTAGACTCTATACTTGGTAATCACCCCCTATACGCTAAGGCTAGAAAAGCGATAGCTGGTATAGTTGTTGAAGAATGTTTAGAACCTGGTGAAACATGTTTTTGTGGAGCAACTGATAGCGGACCTAATGCTGGGAAAGGCTTCGATATTTCTTACGCTAAGGTTAACGAAAATAGTGTGATATTTAGATATGGTAGCAACCTAGGTAAGAGAATAATTGGCGAGTTAGGTCTTAAAGAAGCTGAGAGAGATATTGTTGAGGAGTATGTAAGACTTGTTGAGAACGCTAAAACTAAGACCGTTAGCAAAATCCCTAAGGTCGTCGATGTACAGAAAGCTCTGTATAACTGTATTGAAGATATTTCGATATGGGCTATGCTATCGAAGAACTGCGTTGGCTGCGGTAATTGTAACTATGTTTGTCCAACATGTTTCTGCTTAGAGTTCGAAGATGAGATAGTAGATGAACGATATGCAAAAAGAGTTGCTAAATGGATTGGATGCTTAACCTACACTTATGGGCAAGTAGCTGGTGGACATTTTAGGCCGCAACTATATATGAGGTATAGACATTTCGTGTTACATAAATTTCTTTTCTACCCTAAGCAGATAGGTTTACTTGGATGCGTAGGCTGTGGGAGATGCATAACTTGGTGTCCCCTAGGAGTAGACCTTAGGAAAACGCTTAGCGAAATCGTAGAAAGGTGCGTGAAACATGGGTAAGAATACCGAATACCGTGTACAAGACTTATTCTCTTTTAGACCAGCGGTGGTTATAGGAGAAGTAATGGAGGCTCCTAACGTAAAGACCTTATACCTTAAGGTCGAGGGCTCCTATAGCGTTAAACCAGGTCAATTCAACATGATCTACATTTTCGGCTTAGGCGAAATACCTATATCGTTAGCCAACCTACCATCAATGATTAGCAGAAGTACCGTAATCGAGCATACGATAAGAAGTATTGGTGCAGTTACCAAAGCTGTTGTAGGAGGTGTAGGCGTTGGTTCTACCGTTGGCTTGAGAGGGCCATACGGAAACGGGTGGCCCCTAGACGGAGTAGAAGGTATGGATATAGTTGTAGTAGGTGGTGGTATCGGTATGGCTCCTTTAAGGCCTATAGTGAAATACGTAGAGAAGTATAGGAATAGATACGGAAGATTAAACGTATTACTTGGAGCTAGAACCCCGAACGACATGCTGTACAAGTACGAGGTCGAGAAATATAGCGGTATACCTAATACAAAAATCCTATTATCGTCTGATACTGAAGCTCCTGGATGGAGGTACTTTGTAGGTTTTGTAACAAACTTAATTGATTACATAGACACCGATCCCAAAAACAGCGCTGTATTTGTATGCGGACCTGAAGCTATGATGAAAGTAGCGGTGAAGAAGCTTCTTAGCCGTGGATTTAAGAAGGATAGCATATACTTGTCGCTAGAGAGGAGGATGAGGTGCGGTGTAGGTGTCTGTGGAACATGCCAGTTTGGACACTTCTTTGTCTGTAAAGACGGGCCCGTATTTAGGTATAGCTATATCGAGGACTACATGTGGGTTGAGGGAATTTAGATGTATAAGTTAGCAGTTATTAAAACGACTTCATGTTCTGGATGTGTAAACGAGCTCTTATACGCTCTAACATCTAGTCCTGCTCTGATCGAAAATTACGAGATTAAATACTTTACAGAGATAGTAGACTCCGATGAACTGGACAACGAGATAGATATAGTGTTCGTAGAAGGTTCCATCTCTAACCTTAAGCAAGAAAGCCTTCTAAGAAGTATTAGGGAGAAAGCTAAATTCGTTGTAGCCATCGGTACATGTGCAGCATTTGGAGGGGTTCAAGCTCTTAGGGTTGGCGAAAATCTAGATACTGTTAAAGGAAGTATCTACCCTAACCCAGGTTACGTAGATGTGTATAGTGATGTTAAGAGCATCGACAGTATTATACGTGTTGACTTTGTTTTCCCTGGTTGTCCGGTTAACGGTAACGCTATTGCATCGTTTTTAAGAAAATACACCCTAGGTGGGCTCCCAATTACGTTCTACGAAAGCGTGTGTGGGGATTGCAAAAGAAGAGGGATTGAGTGCGTAATGGTTTCGAAAGGAATTCCATGCCTAGGTTCTGTAACGAATAGCGGATGCGGAGCTATATGCCCATCCTTTAACCGTGGTTGCTATGGCTGCTTCGGTGTTAAGAGCTTTGATATAGATAAAGATAAGCTTAAGATCTTCACCGATGCTTTAACAAAGCTTGGTATAGGTAAGAAAGAACCTCAAATTCTCTTCAAAGGCTTCAGCTATAAGGTTTACTCAACGCTTACTAGGGGTGAACTAAATGAGTAAGGTTTTGACCAGAATTGAAGGTGAAGCCGAGGTACTAATCATAGAAGAGAATAATGTCGTTAGCAGAGTTGTGTACAATGTTACAGAAGCTCCTAGGTTCTTCGAATACTTAATCAAAGGGATGGAGCTGAATACCGTAGCTGATATCGTTAGCAGAATATGTGGTTTATGCGGGGTTTCCTACTCCTTAGTTGCAGCAAAAGCTTTCGAGAGATGCCTTGAGGTAGATGTATCTGAGGAGGTTGAGCTATTCAGAGAAGCTTTGCATCTCGTCGAGAGAATTAAAAGCCATATAATCCACGTATTCTTCCTCAACCTGCCAGATCTAGTGTATACAGGCACATCGATAGACTTTACTAGGAGGAATCCAAGACTAGCTAAAGCGGCTTCACATCTTATTTTATGGTCGAGAAAAGCCATGGAGATGTTCGGAGGTAGGTTCCATAATGTAGTTAATATAAGGATCGGCGGTGTATACAAAATGCCTAGTAGGGAAGATGTTGAAAAGCTTAGGAGATCAATTAACGAGGCTATGGAGATGTTCAAGCTGTTCGCAGATTTTGTGCTTTCCCTAAAAAATATTCCCGAAGAACCCCAGCAACTAAGCTTAGCATCGCTATACACAGAGAATTCTTACCCACATATAGGTAGTAAAATCAGGCTTGAGGATGAGATCTACGACATCGGTGAGTTCTACGGAAAAATCGTAGAGGTTATTCAGAAGCCTTACTCAAACGCTCTACACTATAGATTGCGTAGCGGAGAGAGTTACATAGTTGGACCTATTTCGAGATTCAACAACTTCTACAGTAGGTTAACCTCTGAAACGAGAGAGTTCATAGAATCCTATGGGTGGAAAGCGCCGTTAAAGAATATACAACAAAGTATTGTAGCACGTATAGCTGAAACATTAGAGGCTCTGCATGTAATTAAGAACTTAATGGAAAATTACAAATATGTTGAACCTTCTTTAGAAAAACCACAAGTGAATCAGTGTGAATCACTATGTGAAGCAGCTATAGAAGCACCTCGAGGAATACTATATCATAGATATGAAATCGATCAACAAGGTAGAGTTGTACACTCAAATATAATTACGCCAACAGCTCAAAATTTAGCAGCAATGGAGGATATGGCAACAAGTCTGCTTAAAGGGCATAAGATTAGCGAAAAAATAGTGGATATAGCTAAGAGGATCCCTATAGCGTTCGATCCATGCATTTCATGTTCAGTCCATAGCATTCCAATAAAAATCGTTAAAGAACCTATCTCTTCATTTTGAACCCCAGTAAAACTACCTAGAAGAGCTCAAAGCCTAAGATAGATAGCTGACGAGATTTAAATCTATGTACATTTCTAGAATATTGTTGGAGGTGGAGCGCAAAATCTTACATTGTTGCTGCAAATAGGTTTCGTTTCCATAACTTAGAGAATGTTTATGTTTTGAATTCAATGTAAAACTTAAAGCATTTTAAGAGATGCCTACTTTTAAGATTAGTTGGTACTCCTACATGTTAGTTAATGTTTAATGATAGAAAAACTATAAGTTAAAAACATTTAGGTTGGGTTATTACATCTTTGGCTTATAGAAGGGATGAACTACTTTATCTTTTTGAGTAAGTATTTCATCTATCTTCGGCTCTCCAGTCATAGCTCTCTTCAGCGCTAGTTTTGTAGCTTCGTAGTTATACTTGAATACCTTATCAGCATCTCTGGCAGCTGGGTGTATAAATACTCCACAGATTATAACAACATCGTCTACTATATCCTTAGGTATGATCCCCTCCTCGACGGCATCCACCACAGCTTTTGCAACAGCATACTGAGCTGCACCAAAGATAAGCTCTGCTTGCTGCATTTTTTTAATCGTTACCTTTGGGACTATTAGTGTAACAGGTTTTGCAAGAAGGTTAGGAGTTAGAACAGCGAAGAGCTTTGTATGTCCGTAGCTCTGATGAGCAAGACCAAAAGCAAAACCTACGCCAGCCGGACCATCCTTATCTCCGATAATCAGATCGATATGGGCTACCTCATTACCCTCTCCAACCAAGGCTTCCCCAAACCTAATGCCTACCTTACCCACTTCAATCACCGCGTATACATTAGCTTTAGCTATTATATAAAGGTTTCAATTAGGATACTAAATAATTTAATAGATTGTCCATCTACAGTATACCGCAAAACATGAGTAAATTACGCTAGAAACAAAACTATTAATCTAAGAAGTCTAGAAAAACACTTGATGCTTATACCATCAATTAACTCAACACCTAATTAAATAAAGATAAACCAAAAAACATTAAAACAAGCTAATCTCGTATGAAACAAAAATCTTTAATTACAGCTAGCCTTTAGATCGACGACACCTTGGTGATGATTTCTTCCCCTCCTTCTTCTCCTCTTTCTTCTTCTCACTCATACACAACACCAAACCTAGACTCTAAAAATCTATACCTAACTAGCTATATATATCGCGCTACATATTAACCTCATACTTGAACTATATAGACAGATCATATATAGGATACAAAGTGATAAACAAATCTTCACCCAAAAATCTATATACTATTCGTTAACTATCTCCCTTTCTACAAATCTTTCTTCTTCACCATATAGCTTCTCTGCAACACCAATGCTTTTAAATTCATAGAAATTCTTAGCCCATGACTTAGTAGAGCTTAAATAACTTGAATCTACATCAAAACAACATATAAATAAAAATTGCTAATACATGATGGTTGATTTGTAGAAGATAAAGGTATTGATTATACATAGAGATATGATCTGCACACTTACACTATTTTTACTAATTCTAGCTTCTATGTATACTTCTACTGCCTACAGCTAATACCCAAAATATTAAAGTAGATGTCTACATAGAGATTTACCGTATCGTTGATGGAGATGCCTTTGAATCTTTCCTGGTTGGCAGGGTTTAGGCTAGTTGATGTAGATGCACCTTGAGCTAAATACACCAGAAGGTGAGCAAGCTAAGCAAGCTTAATCTAATCTTATATTGATCTATGGCTCCAAAGGGTATCTAGACGTAGACGATCTATATCTTATGGATAAGCACAACCGAGTTATTGCAGTTACATACCTAAGGTGCAACAAAACGCATCTAATCAACGTAAACAAATGGCTTATAGATGACGGCTACGTGGATATATCGGATTATTTGAATGAATTCAATCCATATACGTGAAGTCCATACGCATACCTACCAGACTATGCCCCATGCGAAAAATTAGTAACAACAACGTTCACCGTAACTTATAGGGTAATCGAAACCACAACAATAAGAGCTAAAACAACATTAACGGAATGTATGTCAATAACATATACAACATCAATTTTTTCTCGACAACAATAACAAAAATAGAGAAAATAACCATATTGATAACAAACGTTGTAACAACAACCATGAATGCCATAGAAACATTCGCAGGAATAATATTTATTGTTATGCTCGTTTTGGGAATTCTTATTATGTTCCACACATTAAAACTATTAAAATGACATAATTCAATTTTAAGACCTTAACATCACCGATATACCAAAGCAAGGATTGTAAGTTGCAACTATATATTTTTCGTATTTTTAGATACAATAGAGGGTAAATCATGTACAAAAATGAATTCAAGGGTTTGATATAGTGGAAGTAAATTGGTAGGATATAGGTTAACATTAGAATGAACTTATTAAATTTTCTTTTATTCCAAATAAATTTTTCTTACAATGCAACCACACAGATTTTAGGGCGAACTTTGTTGAAAATTGACTTGCTATAATATTCGGTTTCTTCAAAAGAATCTTTAGTTTGACTTTAATAGTGTTATGGAATTTAGTATGACTGATATATCGCTTAAAATCATTGCTATTGCACCAAATTCTGGTTTTAATGTTAATCCTAAGGGTTTGTATAGAAATCCAATGGCTATGGGTATTAGGGTTATGTTGTATATAAATGCCCATACTAGGTTTTCTATGGCTTTTCTTTTTACTTTTTTACTTAGGTTGTAGAGTTTTATTATTGTGTCTAGCCTGTTGTTTGTTATTATGATGTCTCCTGCTTCTTTGGATATATCTGCTCCGCTACCCATTGCTATGCCTAGGAAAGCTTTGCTTATTGCTATAGCGTCGTTTATGCCGTCGCCCACAAACATTGTTTTGCGTTTGTTTTTCTGTAGGTTTTCTATGAGCTCTGCTTTATCTTCCGGTCTTAGTTCTGCGTATGCTTCTTCTACGCCTACGGTTTTCGCTATGCTTTTAACTGTTTTAGAGGAGTCTCCCGAGGCAATTATTGTTTTTACTCCTATGCTTTTTAGGAATTCTATAGCTTTTATTGCTTCCTCCTTAGTTTTATCGCTTACCTCTATTAAACCGATTAGCTTGTTATCTATAGCGATACATATAGGTGTAGATCCTTCTCCACCAATTTTCTCGATAATACCCCTAGCCGTACCTATATCTATATCAAATTCTTCTAAAAGTTTCGGAGAACCTACTATTATTTGCCTACCTTCCACAGAGCCTACTACACCCATGCCCGGTATATGCTCGTAGCTCTCAAGCCCCTTAACCTCTATACCTCTATCTTCGCAGTACCTCAGGATAGCTTTCGCAAGAGGATGTTCGCTTTTCTTCTCGATGCTACAGACATAGCTCATAATCCCGTTCTTAGAGGAATTAATGAACATTATCAGATTTTTAACCTCTGGTCTGCCAAAGGTTATAGTACCTGTTTTATCAAGTACAGCTGTATCTACGCTAATAATTTTCTCAAATACTGTGCCACTTCTAACTATTAAGCCAAGCTGAACAGCTTTTATAGAAGCTATAGAAACCACCATGGGTATCGCTATACCTAGAGGACATGGACATGCAACAGCTAGTACAGCTGCTGCTGATAGTATAGCCATATCCAAGTTGCCTTTAGCTAAAAGCCAGTATGTAAAAGAGGCTAAGCTTAAAGCTATCACAATCCATGTAAGAATCCCTACAATATTATCGGCGAAGCTCTGGAAAGAGGGTTTGAAGAATTGTGCTTCTTTAATTGCTTCGTATATGTGGTAGAGCGAAGTCTCTTTACCAACCCTAGTTACTCTAACCTTTATGTAGCCAGATGCTAGTATTGTCCCAGCTAGGACATAATCTCTATTCTTAGAAGTTTTAAGCTTCGGTATAGGCTCGCCAGTAAACGTAGATTCATCCACATACCCCCACCCATCCACAACAACACCATCAACAAGAATCCTCTCACCACTTTTCACCTCAACTACGTCGCCAACCTCTACCTTGCTTACGTCCACCTCCTCTACCTTATCGCCTCTAACAATCCGCACCCTACCTTGCTGCATCTGCAGAAGTTTCTGAAGATTTTGAAGAGCTCTAACTCTAAGCTTCTCCTCCAGGTATTTCCCAAAAGCAATAAAACCTAGCACACCAGCTGATGCCTCAAAGAATTCTTGATGAACAGGTAGAAACTCTAGAGATGATGTTAAGCTGAATATGTAGGTAATTGATGAGGATAGCGCTACTAGAGAATCCATCGTAGGCGTACCTCTGAAGAGCACTTTAAAACCGTTAACTAAAATCCTCCTGTTAAGGAGTAGAACAGTCGTAGCTATAAAGCCTAGGATTAAGCTCTTGGAACCCCAGAGAGGTGGCTCAAAAAATAAAGTACCAATGACGTGGTACCCAACTGCAACAAGACCTAGGATAAACGATGTCAGTTTCAGCAAAAGCTCTTTTCCACCATAATTACCGGGTTCTACGAGCTCCTCTTCGCTAATCTCTTTAACGCTGAAACCCATCTTCCTAATTTCAGAAAGTATAGAATTTCTATCAACAGTATACGGATTGAAAAGAATCTTAACGGTTTTCGTAACAGGCGAAGCCCTACAATCAAGAACACCTCTTATTAACCTCCTCAGGGAATTCTCAAGCTTCGGAATTTCCTCGATTTCAACATCGATAACAAGAACCAGCGACTCTTTATATACATCGTAGCCTGCATCCCTTATAGCCCTATATATATCCGAAGAGCTCGCGAGAGACTCATAATAAACTACTACACCTTCTCCAGAAGGTATATCAACGTTAAAATCTTCTACAGCTTTCAACTTAGCTAAAGAACCATGAATAGCGTAAACACACGATATACAATCAATCCCTATAATCTTAAACCTCTCAGAAACCTTAGCACCCATACCTAGACACATTACCCATTGCTTGGCATACCCTTAGGACCTTGAACTAAATAGTGCTCAGGATTCTCCTCGAAAACCTTCTTACACCGAGCACTACAGAAATAATATATCTTCCCACGATACACAGTCTTAAACCTAACCTTCGAAGGATCCACTTTCATGCCGCACACAGGATCAACAACCAACTCCATAAAAACACCCAAGAAATATAACCGTAGATAGCTTAAAAACATGTACATGATGACATAGCATATCACTAAACACATATCACAAAACATAAATCAGTGACTTATTGATGTAGATGGTAAACCCAACACACAATAATTGCAAACACAAAACAAACTAATATGTGGAATAAGTAAAAGGGTTCAACGATAATTGATTACCTTTATCTAATCAAAAATATGTCCTCATGGAGACCCCTCAAACTAGGACATGAACTTAACAAACATTAAAAATCTTCCCCGAACACTTAAGGACATGAACGAAATAACATTAAGTACCTTATTAAGATCTTTTTAGGTATCTCTATTTCTTCACCAATACGGCTGTTGAATAGAACTTTATTTACTTAAATTCTAAACCTAGAAGTAATCTATTCAAATATTGTTATATCAACTTCTACCATAAAATATATAGTGTTAACCCTGTTTATCTTCTACAACAGATAAATACATTAATATTAATCAATTTATTAAGTAACAAGCATGTAATTGATGGGGTAAGAGAAAAATAGATGTAGCTAACCACAGAGAGAATTTATGTAGAAAAATAGAAAGGATAAGAAATATAAAAAAGAGTAGAAGAAACTTAACCTTGCCGGAAACGTTTAATTTCTATCTCCTCACTACCCCAAGGACTAGACTTTATTGTGAAATATTTAAATACTTAGATTTAGATATGGTACTGCACCAACTTTATATCATATATATTGCATAATGCTTCTATAGCTTGGAAGCATAACATGAAAAGCTATATAATCTATGTAGTTCTCCTAAATCATTATTGGTTGGTGTTTATGGATATATTGCTTAGGCCTATAGGGTATGTTAGTCACTATTTTAGCGATGATATTGTGTCGAATAGTATAAATGGAGTAGAAGGGTATGTGGTGATCTTTCCGGAGTATAGCGATGGATTAGAAGGTCTACATGGTTTCTCACATATAATTCTCATTGCATATCTGCATAAAGCTGGTGAGAAGGCTAAGGGTGTACTTAAGGTGAAGCCCAGAGGTTTTGCAAGAAAACTTCACCTAGATATTAATGAAGTTCCCTTAGTTGGTGTTTTCGCAACAGATTCCCCCTATAGACCGAACCCTATAGCTCTCTCCATAGTTAGACTCATTGGTATAAAAGGAAATATTCTCCATGTTAGTAATCTGGACTTGTACAACGGAACCCCAATACTTGACATTAAGCCGTACACCTATGCAAGAATAGTTAAAAACCTAGAGGTTCCCAAATGGTATCGCGAGTTATTAAATAAAGCTAGGAGTATAAACCCCGATGTAGCAGATTTGTAGAACATTAACTGTTTATACTTTGAAAATATCATTAGCTAGAGTATGTAGGATAGTAAGGGGGTTAGCATCTAAGAATAAAACAACCTAATTGAGATTTAGCTAGCTATAATCTAGTACAGTATTCCTTAATCAAACAAAGAATATAAAATACTTGTGAGCGAATTAATGTTAATTAGGTTGTCCATTTTTAATATAAACAACATGTTAACCATTTTGGCTCCACATAAATAACAAAGCAGATAAAAGCCCTTGCTTTAGGATATAACGAATACCTATGACATCAACATAATATCGTTAAGTTAATTTCTTTTCTCCATATCTAGCTAGGGTCTTAGTACAATACATGGTGAACTTAAGTACAACTTTATAACATCAATATAAAATCCATACCATTTTTGAACATAATAGGTTACTTTTCAATTATTCAAGGATAGAGAGATTTAATTCTAATATAAATAACTAACCTAAATAAGGATTTTCCAGGTTGTTTTAAAATAATATATTGGATAAATTAAAAATGAGTTGATGAATTAATTAATGTTGATTTAAATTGTTATTTTAAAGAATGTTGCTAGCGTTGCTAATATTGCAAAAGTTGTCCAAAGTATACTTCTATAGCGAGTATTATTGCGCTCCATATAGGGGTTCTTATCTCTTTTGGAAGGTATTTTCTCCTATGTATATGGTTTACTCCAGCTATTAACACAAGTACTATGTTCGAAATATTCGCCACCATCAGTATCCATGCGAAAGGCACTATCCCGAATACTTAATTTAGTGCGAACGCAAATATTATCCAAATTACTATAAATGCTAGTGACTGTATAGTAGAGCTTTTTAACATCGCCCTTTGTACATCCTTTCATTTTCTCACTAGCCTACCATATAAGATCAACCATCGTCCTTGTTATCATATCTGTTAAGCCTAGCTGTGTTGAGAATAACACCCATGTCCCCACTAGAAGTGCTATTACCCAACTCACAGGTCCCAGAGCTTAGAGAAGTACTCCCCCTGATAGGCTGCTATTCTCCATGTAGGTAGTTTTGATCCAGCCAGTATGAGTGCTACTGCTAGCAGTATATAAGTACATTCCTAAAAATGTCCCAAGGGTAAGCACACCGACTATGTCTATCCATGTAATATTCCTCCACAACTTCCACCTCCTAAGATTTTCAGAATCTACCTTAAACACTTTACCCACAGGGCTAACAGTAATTTCTCTTCCCTTTATTAATGACGGTATTGCCCAACCTTAGCACCCATACCAATACCTTTATCGCGGTAGTAGTTAAACAAAGTTGTACAAAGTTGTATTGTTCAACTCACCTGCTCCAGCATAACCAGCAAGCGCACCTAGCAGGACTATTGTTGCACCTTTAGGTAGGTAGCCGAATGTAAAGAACCCCTTAGCTGTTTCAACGGCAATAGATGCAGGGGCGGCAATCGCACATAGCACGGCTAGTGTTATAATTATTAGAAATATCATTACCCATTGCACAATTTTAGCGCTCTTTCTACAACACCATCAATAGATACAATATCAACTATAATGAGGGCTAGAATTACACCGGCAATCATAACTTAAAGTGTTTCACCAGCTCCTGAATCCTGCCAATTATGGCCGCTACTACTGCTGTAGCTACCGCAAAAGCCCAAGCAGACCAGGGCCTTTCAAGAATTGATAAGACTATAAGTAGTGAACCCCAGAACCTTGGGCAGAACCACAATCTTAGCATACCATTGAATATAGGTTCGCCAGTATACATTGTATAACGTACCATTTCAAGGTTAAGTATTGTCTGTAACAGTATAGATGCCGTTGCTATCCATAGTATATACGGTCCATAAAGAACAGCGTTATTAGGTCCTATAAGCCATTTACCCGAACCTATAGCAACACCCAAAACTATAGCGCTAGGTCCTATGACTCTTATAATACTTGAAAATTTTAGCGGAGATGGTGGAGGAAGCTCGTCAACTTCAACTAGTGGACCATAACCTAATGGAATTCTACCTTGCGTACTATTCCCCATATCCTCAAAAATATAAATCATCTCTAAAACAAATTTATATATCTTCTACATGGTAGAGATATTATAATCAAATAAAGAATTGGATCCATCATTAATCAGTTTAAATCGCAGTTATTACTGGGCTAAGTATAAAGTAATTGATAATATGGTTTATAAAAATTGTGAAAACAACCCCCAAGGTTGCTACTATGTATTCCTACTCATTACGGTTGTATTAGTCCAACAAAGTATATCGCGGAAATAAAAGTAATAAAACTATATTGAACATTGGAGATATATTTTGACTAGGTACATAGCCAACATTGATACCTTTATTGTAGCTCTAAATATAGAACCATAACAAAATTATGTTATAGGGCGTTTTATTAATGAAGATTATATCTCCCATACGTAAACTGCAATAATATTGATATTTTGAATGCTTTTATATTTATTCAGTTAATTGATTTAGAGTAAGATACGTCATTGATAACATTAATTATGTTCAAACCCTGCGTTAATTTTGATTATTTATTTTAGCGCCGCGGCCGGGATTTGAACCCGGGTCACGGGCTTGACAGGCCCGCATACTGGCCGGGCTATACTACCGCGGCGCTGTGTTTTGGTTTTTCTGTTTTTGTTTATAAGCTTTATGGTGTTTTTCTTTTTGTGAGCGTATTGGTTTTTTATTTTGTGGTTGTTTTATATTTTTGATGGTGTGATTTTATGGTTGTGGCTATTATAAGTGATTGGGATGCAGATGGTGTGGTGTCCGCCGCTCAGGTTCTTTATTCTCAAGGTATTTTAGGGGTTTATCCTCTTAGGGGTAAGCATAGTGTTGTTCTTGTTCCTGCCTCTGTGAGGAGTATTGTTGATGCCGCTGAGGAGATCGTTGGGAAGGGGGCTTCCTACGCTGTTGTTCTTGACATAGCTTATTCGAGGTATACTGATAAAGCTTTTGGCTATCTTCGTTCGAATAATGTAGAGGTTCTATACATAGATCACCACATATCAACAGCAATACATATAGACGCTGTTAAGTCTAAGATTAAGAACGTTTTGGTTGGAAGAACTTCTACAGCTATGCTAGTATACAACCAGCTTAAATCTATAGGTGTAGATGTTAGCGAAAGACTCAAGGCTTTTATAGAGGCGGTTACGGTTATTGAGAGAGGAGAGAGAAGGTATTCCAAACAGGTTAGTGTTAAGCTCATCGACATAATAGCTAGTTTATCAAGGGCTCTAGTGAATTCAAAGAATAGAAATCTATGGATCAAGGTAGTCCAATGGCTTACAGAGCCCTTACCCTTCATCTCCTTACCCTTCGCCCTAGATATAACCAAGTTCGCAAAAACATCGTCTGAGCATCTAAAAGAGCTAAAGGCTATAGCCAACGAAATTGCTTTAAGCGCTAAAAAAATTTTCGACGTAAGGTTCATAGACATACGTGGAACCAAGTACCCACATAAATCAACTGCTATAGCCTCAGCTCTTCATAGGCTACTTAAGACCCCTGTGGTCCTACTTGCAAGAAATAAGCGTGGAGATGATATACTGATAATAAAGTCCAGAGGTGCAACAGCCTACGATTTAGCTCTATACCTCTACAGAAAAGGAATAGCAGAAGATATTATGGGGCATCAAACACTAATAATAATGCTTCTAAAACCCCAGGTTTCACCACAGAACATAGCTAACTATATTAGGGAATTCCTAGTTAATGGGCCCGCCGGGATTTGAACCCGGGATCACGGGGATCTCCGCCGGTAGAGGTCCCGAGTCGGGCACCCTTATTGGGTGTACCCCGCATCCTAGCCAAGCTAGACTACGGGCCCTTAACCAAAGTATGAACATATTAGCAATATAATAAGTTTTACTTCTTATTACAAAACGGAATGTGTTTTGTTAGTGAGCACCTCTTTTAACTTGTTTACAAAAACCGCCGAAGATAGTCGACCTACATGGTTAAACCAAGTGTTTAGTAAACCGGTTTAATTTCATAGGGAAAAGAAAACTATTTTATGTTTTGCACACCTAATGTTCAAGGGATATACATGCCCTGCGGTGAACAAAAAGGCGAAGCTTCGTTTCAAGGCGTAGAGTTCATAGATATAGATACCTTCAAGAAACTAGACCTAAGGGTTGGATTAGTTAAAACCGCTGAAAAAGTACCGGGTTCTAAGAAACTAATAAAACTCGTGATCAGCTTGGGTAATGAAGATAGACAAGTTATAGCGGGTCTTGCTGAATGGTATAAACCTGAAGACCTTGTAAATAAGTACGTTGTAGTTGTAGCTAACTTAAAGCCCAGAAAGCTCATGGGCCTAGAAAGCTGGGGTATGATATTAGCAACATGCGATAAAGGTAAACCGGTAATATTAACAGTTGCAGAACCTGTTGAACCTGGCTCAAAGATTTGCTGAAAATATCAGCTTAACACTATAAACCTTATAAGGTTACACCATAATTTATTAGAGGCGAAGTAGCGAATAAGCTCCTATGTAGGTGAACAACATTATCCGGGGTAACGCTACAGATAAAAAATAGGTATGACCCCATAGCTGTAGAGAAGTGGGTACTAAAGTTCTGGAAAGAATACAAAATCTACGAAAAAGTTAAAAAAGAGAGATGTTCTGATAACAATCAACTATTTAGGTTCTTAGAAGGACCTCCAACAGCTAACGGTTTTATGCATGTAGGACACGCTAGGGGAAGAACATTCAAGGACGTGATGCTTAGATTTATGAGGATGAAAGGTAACTGCGTATGGGATCAAGCAGGATGGGATACACAAGGACTCCCCGTAGAGCTTGAAGTCGAAAGAAATCTTAAGTTTAGAACTAAGAAAGATATAGAGGTCTACGGTGTTGAAAAATTCATTCAAGAATGCCAGAAACTCGTTGATTACTACATAGATCACTGGAGAAGAGCAAGCGAAAGACTTGGCCTATGGCTGGATTACGATGTAGCCTATGAAACTAGGCATCCAAAGTACATAGAGGTTGTTTGGAGATTCTTAAAAACTGCATGGGATAAGGGATATTTATACGAAGATTTCAGAGTTGTACCGCTGTGCCCAAGATGTGAAACAGCTTTAAGTACGCACGAAATAGCTCAAGGATATGAAGTCGTTGAAGACCCAAGCCTATACTTTAAGATACCTTTAGCTAATGAGCCTAACACTTTCTTGATTGCATGGACTACTACGCCGTGGACTATAATAGATAACGAAGCCGTAGCGGTACATCCAAGTGAAATGTATGTTAAGATACAGGTAGGAAATGAGTTCTGGTTACTTGCAGAAAAAAGACTTCATAACTTGGTGTCAGAAGTAGGGTTGAAAGATTACAAAGTTGTTGATGTTTTCCCCGGCTCTGACTTGATAAACATGAGGTATATACATCCGCTACTAGAGGAAGTACCAGTACATAGAGAACATGAAAACAGTAATCACAGAGTTTTAGGTGCTGAATGGGTTAGCATGGAGGAAGGTACAGGGGTTGTACACATAGCCCCTGCACATGGACCCGAAGATTTCGAGCTGGCTAAGCAGTACGGATTAATAGTGTTCAACAGTATACAGAAGAACGGTGTTTTCGGGGATCAAGGAGGTAAGTATAGAGGACTATGGTTTAAGCAAGCAGATAAAGTTGTCGTTGAAGATCTAAAGTCTAAGAACCTTTTAGCTCATATCGGGGTATATCAGCATGAGTACCCCCATTGCTGGAGATGCGGAACACCCCTTATGTTCTATGCAGATAAGCAGTGGTTCATAAAGGTGGACCCAATTAAGCAACCTATGTATGAAGAGAACGAAAAAGTTGTTTGGAGACCTGATTGGGCAGGTAAAAGATTCAGCGATTGGATAGCAAACGCAAGGGACTGGTGTATATCTAGAGAAAGATTCTGGGGTACACCGTTACCTATATGGACCTGCAGTAGCTGTGAGCATAGGGTTATAGTTGATAGTGTTGAAGAAATAAGGAAGTTATCTAAAACAAGCGAAATCCCTGTCGACTTCCATAGACCTTGGATAGACAAGGTTGTGCTTAAATGTCCGAAATGTGGAGGTGATATGTATAGAGAGCCATACGTAGTAGATGTGTGGATGGACAGCGGTGTAGCCCACACAGCATCGCTTGTACAGATAAATACGGAACATCTATTCAACAAATTATTTCCATATGATTGGATAACAGAAGCTGTAGACCAAACAAGAGGTTGGTTCTACACACTTTTATTCACGTCAGCTGTAATGCATGGCTGTTCGCCGTTTAAATCGGTTTTATGCCAAGGACACGTGCTGGACAAGTATGGTAAAAAGATGAGTAAAAGCAAAGGTAATGTAATATACGCTCTAGATTTTATGGAGAAGAATGGAGCGGATACGCTTAGGCTATACCTGCTATCTAAAGCAGCTCCGTGGGATAGTGTGAACTTCGATCCCGATGAGATTAGGGATATCAAAAGAGTTCTAGACATACTATGGAATTGTGTAAACTTTGCTATAACTTATATGGACTTAGATAAGTGGCACGCTGAAAACTTAGATAAAGACCTTGAACACCTTAAAGCTGAAGACCTTTGGATGCTCTATGAAACCCAGCAAATGCTTGATAGAGTAAGCAAATACGTGTTATCCGGGGATCTTCACCTAGCGGCTAGGGATGTAATGAACTTCATAGTTGAATCTCTTAGCCATAGATACATAACGCTTGTAAGGCCTAGGGTATGGTTGGAGGAAGATGCTCCTGAAAAAAGAGCTGCGTACGCAACTTTATACTTAGCTATATCAACAATAATTAAGGTGCTAGCACCTTTTGCGCCATTCTCTTCGGAGTACTTGTACCAAGGGTTTATCAAAAGGTATACCCCGGAAGAATCAGTAAAAGAAAGCGTTCATTTAGAGCTTTGGCCTAGCCTACCAAGGTATCTACTTAGAGAAGATCTATGGAGAGCGGCATCGCTTACGTTTAAGATGGCTGAAGAAATTTTAGCTCTAAGAAATATTCACGGTATCAAGAGGAGATGGCCTTTAAAGAAAGCTGTTGTAGTGACTTCAGGTGAATATAAGGAATTGTTTAAAGAGGTTTCTGAGATACTAAAGGTATACGCGAACGTTAAATCTGTTGAAGTTATGGATAAAACCGATGAACTATCTATGGCTAATCCTGTGGAGGTGGATCTTAAGGATATAAAGGGATATGTAGATATTATTCTAGATGAAGAGATAGTAATGGAGGGGTTAGCAAGAGATATTGTCAGAAGAGTTCAAATGCTACGTAAAGAGAAGAATCTACCTGTAGACTACGTGATGAAGCGACTGATGATTTACGCTGAAGATAGCGCCGTTGTAAAAGCCGTTGAAAGGTACTCCAGTTACATTGCGAGAGAGACAAGAGTTGATAGAGTAGAACTAGTTAAAGCTAAGCCTGAGAACTCTATAGAACATAATATCGAGGATCATAAGGTATACATAGCCGTAGAGCTTTAGCGTATGAATGTACATATTCTGCCAACAACTCTAAAAAGAATTTTCTCGCTTGCCCATACCTACTTTAGAGAAAGCATTCAACTTGTTACAGGTCCTAGGGAATTCGTAGGACATAAACTTAGATCTGAAATCTATTCGTATACCCATAAGGTTGTAGCAGTAGGAGATGTTGTTTGCTTAACATTACTAGAATACGTAGGTGTGCCAAGGTTATGCATAGCCGATGGTAAAACGCTGAGAGATATTCATGGTGATATCGATAAACTGTTAAAAAATTTCGCCGTTATTCTTAAGTGTAGAAATCCCCCTGGCTCGATATCGGAGGAATGCCTACAGGTTATATCTAAGGCATTAGGAGAGCCTATACCTAAGCTAATCCTAGTTGACGGTGAAGAAGATTTGCTGACTTTAGCTGTGATTCTTGTTGGAGAAGACGTAGATTTTGTTATATATGGTGTTCCCAGAGAAGGTGTAGGGATGATAGACGTAAAACGTTTTACCATAATAGCTATAAACCTTTTTTCGCAGTTTGAGCTAAGTAAGATACCTCAGTAATAGGAATTCCTACTCATGAAATACGTTAGCAATGTACTAAGCTTATCCCGCAAATATTTGCTGAAACCTTATAGCTTAGATGATGTATGTTACTCTCTTTATAGTGCATTCAAGGATAAAGCAACTAGTATTGCCTACGAGAAGCCTAACTGCTCACATATGTTCATAGTTGGGAGTAACTACGAGGTAAGGGTATTCATAGGCTCTCTACGTGAGGTCCAACTGAATCTCCTAGTGGATGTAGGAGGAGCTATATCGAGTAAAATTGTAGCGTTCGCTCAATCTATGTTCTATAATCTTGATAGAATTCTAAGCAAGTTCTGCGAAGCTGAAAGTGATATACACATACTGTTTAGATCGACGTTTAGATGTGAAAGAACAGCTATAGACGATATAGAGAAGAAGCTTTCCTACCTAGGGGTAGCTGTTTTCTCCAGAGAACTTCATACCGTTAGCGATATAATGCTATCCGTAATTAGAGGAAGATTTGTTGGGAGAAACCTTAAACGCTACGATATTACTGTAACTTTCATAGAGAATGAAGGTGCAGAGCTAAGCGTATCAGTAGAAACAGATGCCAACATCAAAAAGCCTCTAGAACAAATTATAGAAGTCCAGGATATTCTATTCAGCTTAATCGAGACCTTTATTACAAATAACAATCATAAAGCTTCAACTAAGTACAAGTAGCGTACAGTAAACGTTTAAAGTAGCTTAGGTGCACAGATTATGCATGAATGGGCGATAGCCGAGGCAATAATTGAAACCATAATTACCAAGGCCTCTGAAAGCAATACAAAGAACTTTAGCTACATCAAGGTTAAGCTAGGTAAACTTCAGCAAATAGATAGAGAAATCCTTGCTTTCGCCATTAATGAGCTGCTGAAGCTAGCGAAAGATGAGCACGGTATAGAGGTTAAAGAAGTAGTATTCGATGACGAGAAAGCTGTTGCTAAATGCCTAAGATGCGGATATGGGTGGGACCTAGACCTAGGATCGATGGATGAGTCATCTAAGGAATACATTCACTTTATACCCGAAGTTGTATATGCATTCATATCTTGTCCTCGATGTGGTTCTCACGATTATGATATAGTTTCTGGCCGAGGTATATCTGTAGAGTTGGGGTAAGGTGAATGCATTTAGATCCAAGACTCTCGATTATACCTAAGAGGTTAAGCGGGTTTAAGCACATAGTCCTTGTTTCAAGCCCAAAAGGTGGTGTAGGAAAAACAACCGTATCAGTAGCTCTTGCCCTTATACTTAGCCAAGAACGCGATAGAGTTGCGTTGCTAGACCTAGACATAAACAATCCTACAGCTCACATAGTTTTAGGATTAGATTTAAGCGGATCTAAGGTCGAGGAAGATAAAGGTATACTTCCACTAAGAATCCTAGGTAAAAATTTAGAGTTTATGTCTATAGCGTTGTTTACCAAAGATAAACTCCTTCCGTTAAGGGGAAAAAACGCATCGAATGCTATTATAGAAATCTTGTCAACTGTTAGATGGAGTAGCACAGCAATGGTTGTTGATACTCCACCCGGTTTCTCGGATGAGGTTATGGAATTTGCTAGATTATATCCAAGAGTAAAATACTTAGTAATTTCAACACCGGACATACTATCTATTTTATCAGCTCAAAGAATTGTTGAAGTTATTTTTAGCGAAAAACATGAAATTTTAGGTGTTGTTGGAAATATGTGTAGAGATAAACAAGACATTGAAATTCTAGCGAAAAATATAGCTACATTAAATGTCGAAGTACTAACATGCATTCCTTGGATAAATGAGGTACATAGGTATTATGGTGAACCAAAGGAGTTAATCAATTTATTCAAACAATACCTTGAACCTGTAGTAATAAAGCTAACCAGATGATATGAAATGCTGATCGTAAGATTAAGCGAAGCCTGTGAATATTTTGAAGACCTTATAAAGAATTCTTATGCATTTATTTGTATAGGGACACACCTTAGATCTGATGATAGAGTAGCTTTAGAGTTTTGCAGCAGACTCTTAGAACTTGGATTAAATATTAACACAATTCTCTGCGAATACGGTCTTGAGTTGTGTGTCCATGAAATAGCAGAAAAAAAGTTAAACAAAGTAGCACTAATAGATGCTGTTTACCTAGGAGAATTTACGCAAGGTATTATAGTTTTAGATGTCGATGAAATCGACGATAAGTTGATTACTTTTACAACTCATCAGATACCGACAAAGGCTATTTTGAGATACTTAAACGAGATAATGGGCGAAGTAAAGGTCGTTGCTATAGGTATTCCCGTTAAGAACCTTGATATAGGGTTCGAGTTAAGCCCTGAGGTACAAGATGTTGTTAACATATTAATTAAGTGTTTTAATTCTAGGAATTGACTGGGTTCTGGGGATTAGCTAAGTGGATGTAGTAGTTATTGGTGCAGGTATATCAGGGCTTTTATCGGCTTACTGGCTCTCAAGGAATAAACATGTTAGTAGTTTAATTGTATTCGAGAAAAGGCCTCTTAATGCAATTCCAAGAAAGCACTGTTCTGGGGTAATATCTAGGGATACAATGCTTAGAATACCCTACGCAGTTAAATTCATTGAGAACAGCTACAACCGATTAAAGGTATATGTAGCTGAAAATTTAGAAGTAGAATTGATCTTTGATAAAAATGCTATATATAAAATTGATAGGGTTGCCCACGAAAAACTCCTCCTGGAGGTCGTTAAGGAAAGAGGAGTAGAAATAATGCTGAATACAAACGTTGTAGATGTAGAAAAGGTTAAGAACAAGTATAGAGTTAGAGGCTTCAATGTTAGGGGTGGGGAATTCGATCAAGTTATTGTAGCTGAAGGGTATCCTCCTAATTTATCGAGGAAATTAAATCTTGAATCTCGGTTCAACACTTTTAAAGGAATTCAACAAGAAGCGTATTTGAGTAGGAAGCTAGACTGTGATAGTGTTGAAGTACTCTATGTATATATAGGTCGAAACACAAAAGGATTTGCTTGGCTTATTCCAGTAAATGAGCGTAGGTTAATCGTTGGTGTAGCTTCTAAAGATAACGTATTTGGGGAACTTAGTTTAGTTAAAAGATTCTTCGAGAAGAAACTAAACATTGAGATGACTAAAATGAAGGACTTATATGGGGGTATAGTGCTAAGGGGTTACCCCAAAAAGCTTCTTAGAGGAAGTATCCTAGGTATAGGTGATGCTGTAGCTATGGTTAAAAGCTTAAGTGGGGGAGGTTTATACCCTATATCCGTTACATCAACGGTATATGGAGAAAACCTACATAAACCAGAAGTATTAAATAGAAAAACTAAGTCTATAGCCAGAGAACTTATGAAACAGTACAAACTATACGAACTCATAACCAGAGGCTTAAAACTGCCTAGATCTATACTGTTATTCAGTAATATAACTGCGTACATTGGGGATAGCTACTTCTACGATCATCACGAAAAGATCCTGGCAAAAGCTTTTACCACCATAAAGTTCGGCTAATCATTTTAAAAAACGAATTTAGCTACTATCAATTATAAAGTAATTCCAAAACAACTTTACTATGTTTACCGGAATCTATCCATTATGTATTATTATATTAACACATTATATTAACTCTAAGATCTACTAAAAACAAAATACGATCATAGATTATTACAAGGTTTAATATAAAATAATATTTTGCTAAAGATGCAAAACATCTAATAGTTTTACTACTATGCATATTTCTTTAATTACTTTTAGGTTTCAACTTGTTGAATATAAAGTTTATCAGTAGAATAAAATATTAATTAAGGAGATATAATAGCTTATCGAAGAAATTATGTGGTGCTGCATTGGCTTATCACTTACTTTATTAAAGCTATAAATATATCGTTAACATTGGTTCCCGTATAGCCTGTTATTATTGCTTGTCCTAGTTTACTGAAGAACGTATAACTATCATTATTGTCAAGATATTTTTGGGGATCTAAACCTAGCTTAAATGCATTATTTACTGTTTCACCATCAACTATAGCACCTGTAGCAGGGCTTACACCATCTACGCCGTCAGTAGCGAAGCACGCTATTATAGTATCGGTTAAACTTTTAATCCCTATGGCCAAGGATAAGCAAAGTTCTTGATTTCTACCACCAATACCTGAACCTCTTACTGTTACAGTTGTTTCACCGCCAGCAATAATCGCAGCTGGTTTTGGTACAGGTTTACCATATATATGAACGCTTTTTATTATTGAGGATAACACCTTCCCTACTTCTTTAGCTTCTCCTTCAAGCATGGATGTTAATATTACTGGATTAAATCCTAGCTCGCTAACCTTCTTAGCCAATTCCTCAACAACTATATAATTGCTGGCAACGATTACATTTCTAACGGTATTAAATATAGGGTCCCCGGGTTTAGGTGTATCAAGTACTTCGCCTGCTAACCCTTTAACAAAGATTCTTCTAATGTTATCCGGGAGTTCATCCCAAAGCCTATACTTAATCAGAACATCGTATGCATCTCTAAAAGTTGTATTATCAGGTGATGTAGGACCTGAAGCAATAGTATCAAGCCTATCTCCAATGACATCGCTTACAATAATAGATATCACATTTTTTGCTTTGATATACCTCAGTAGTTTACCGCCTTTAAGTTTAGATAACCTTTTCCTAACAGTATTAAGTTCAACTATATCAGCTCCCCTCTTCATAAGCTCGCGGGAGATGTAAGCGATATCGTTTAATGATATGTCATCCTCGGGAACCTCGAATAAAGCTGAACCACCACCAGAAATCAGCACTATAACAGTATCATCCTTAGTGCCTCTATCAACTATATATTTTAGTAGTTTCTGCGAAGACTTAAAAGTATTCTCCCTAGGTATAGGGTGGTCGCCTTTAACAATCTCTACAGATCCAACGATACCTTCATCACTTGGGGATATGATAACTCCTCCAACAACCTTGTCTCCGAGAATATCTACAATAGCTTCAGCCATTCTCTTAGATGCTTTACCGAATCCAATAACATGAACTTTTTCGCCAAGTTCAATAAGGTTACCCCTTACAAAAATGTTGTTGCCTTCAACCTTAACATTGCTAGCTATCGCTTTGTAGGGATCTGCAACATTAAGAGCATACTCAATTAAATCTATAACTAAACCGTAAAAAGGATTTTTCACCAACTCACTTTTATTCTTTATCAACATACAAAAACCCCTAAACCACGTTAATACCAAATACATGACAGAATTTGAGCTTATCTACTACTGTACACTTTATATAAAAATCGTGTAAAACTCTATAAAGGTGATTTAATAATCTATGTGTAGTCAAGTTCAAGTATCTGAAGATGAGCGGTTGTGGGGTTTTATCGCATGGATTATACCATTGATTGGCGGCGTAATTGCATTAGTACTAAAACCTGGCATCAAGTACATTAGGCATTGGTCCTATTTATCTATAACCTTTGGTATTGTTATGATTGGGGCGGCTATAATTGGAAGTTTATTCTCTTTCATACCTTTCGTGGGATGGTTAATAGGAACGCTAATAGGAATAGCCTTACTTGTTGTGTGGGTTATAGGTATAGTTAAAGCTCTAGATAAAGTACTATGGAAACCTCCTATAATATACGATCTAGCTAAAACTCTTGGCTTTCAAGTTGAGTAAAAATCGCTTATACCTGCGGTCTAGGGTTAGCTAAGAGTATTAAATCAAGTATTTTGTAAGCTTCGACAACGTCTCTTGACACAAACTTAATGGTTTTTCCATCTATTCTCTCAACGAATCCTAATAACTCAGCTGCATCAACCATCTCAGTACTTAGAAACCTTACTTTTACCTCCAAAGGGTATTTAGCCTTAATAGGCGGTATCTCACCTTTCTTAAATTTTTTAACGGATTCCTCAAGTGATTTTTCGAGATCGTTAAGAATTTTTGAGAAACTTGGGCTTATACATGAGTACCTAGATAACGCTTCCTTGAAAATAACACCTTTTACCCAAGGAGAATACTTGGCTACATCTCCTTCAATTAGAGCTTTATCTCCTGCAACAAGAATTACAGGTACGTTGTAGTGTCCTGCTATATATGCATTGAATATATATTCACTGACCTCTACCCCGTTAACCTCTATGCTATCAATTTTAGCACTACTAAAAGTATGATCAAAAGTAGCTTTAGGAGCCCCCGCTTTAGCATGGTAACCAAGAAAAACAGCGGCATCAGTCTTTTCAACGCCTACAATCATACTCATAGGCCTTGGCCAACCCCTAACAACATAGACGTACTCAGGCAGATTCTCGACATCTATAGTAACCATAGATCCATGACTATCAGCTACTATAACTTCATCAAAACCTAATCTATGAAGAACCTCAACAACGTAAACCGTTATTTTCGTGGTTATTCTCCTAGCTTCATTGAATAGAGATCCTTTAATACCTAAATGCTCAGGTGAAACTATGTAGGGCATACCCTCTAAATCAACAGATACGTAGACCTTCAAATCCATACACCAATAATTAAAACTATGCATAAACTTAAAAATTACTTATGAAGTGCTGTTTCAGCTTACTCCCTCGAATGATGCTAATCAATATGCATAGGAATTAAAACGTTAATGTAGGCTTCTCGGTTATTAATAATTAAAGCTAAGCCCAAGTTTAGATCACGATACCCCTGGTTGGGAGATATTACTTTTATTATTTAGATGGAAATTGTGAAGTAAAGCTTGCATTAATAAAAAATAAGATGATTCATAGGTATGCCTCCATGAAGTTACCTTTATCTTTATTACAATTGATTTTGATGCATTTATAGGCATGGTTGTGAATACAATTAATGCTTTCATTCAATCTATTTCATGCTTTAGGCGTTCAATATTGTTCTTTACATATAAAGTGTTTAATACTCTCATAAATAGCTGCAGAAGATGTCTACAAATGTAACAGAAATCACTAGAAGGATACGTTAAATGAGGTTAATCATACCGTCGAAAATACTCAAAGAAATTCTAGAAAAATGTCGTAGTCTAGATTTGGAGACGATATTCATAGGTATAGGTTTTTTAGAGAACAATAAGTATATAGTTACGGAGATTTTCGAGTGCAGAAATGTATCTCCGTATCCTTGGACGAGATTTCTTGCAGATCCTCAATGTCTTTACAATGTGTTTAGGTATGCGGAAAGCAAAAAAATGGAAATAGTTCTACTAGTTCATAATCATCCAGCACAACCTATTCCAAGCAGCGAAGATGTGAGAGGTATGAGATTGTGGAGAATACCTTGGCTAATAGTTGATAGTTTAAGTGGTAGATATAATGCTTGGATTCTAGTTAACGATGAACTACGTGAAGTTCTGATTGAAGTATCTTAACATTATTAAAGACCTAATTCGCTAGCTACTTTCTTAAGAGCCTCTATTGCTAATACCATGAACTCCTCTAACTTTACTCCCAATATCTCGATTTCTCTAATCCTTTCTCTATCAACACCTCTAGCAAAGTCCTTCGATTTATACTTTCTAATAACCGTCTCCAATCTTACTTCAGCTAATTTTTTGCTTGGCATAACCAAAGTCGTGGCAATGATGAGTCCTGAAACATGATCTGATGCTCTAAGGGCATGGAGAATTTTCTTAGATTTTTCAGATGTTATTTTGAAACCATTATTTTCGTTGTGCCCTGCTATAGCTTCTAGTGCTTCTAAAGGTAAACCTATACTCTTTAGTATACTTAGCGCTTCTAGACCGTGTCTCTTCATATCTCTTTCAACGAAGTCATAATCTATATCGTGCAGTAGGCCAACCAGCATCCATATAGTTTCATCTTCGCTAAGTTTCTTCGCAAGAGCTCTCATAATAGCTTCAACAGCTAGACAGTGTTTAACTATCCTCTCATCCTTTAGGTAATAACGAAGGAGGTTAAGAGCTTCTTCCCTGCTTATCAACAGTATCACCGCAGGTTAGTGGGATTCATAGTAAACATAAAATTTGATGCCTTTATTTTGGTGATATTTTACCTACAAAAACTTCATGTTTTTGAGGATAAAAGCATCAACTATATACCTAGGTATCCTACAACTTAAATAACCTATGTAGCTTTATGTAGCTTTATAAAATTCAAAGCTATAGCAATTCTGAGGGGAGTATATGAAGAAAGGTATTTGGGTAGCTGATTTCTGCCCATCGTGTATGAAGAAAGTTATAACTAGTACTATCCTTGAGGAATTTAGGAAGGAATTACTTGAGGAGGGGTTAGAAAAAGCATTAAAATTAGTGTATAAAATCCCGGACATAGCTAAATTCGATATATTGATTACTAAGGATAGAGATTCTCCAGAACCTTGGGATGCACCTATCGTGTATCCTCTATGCAGAAATTGTTCGAGATTTGCTCGAACTGATAGATTTAAGGAAAAAATTGCGAACAACCTTAAACAGAATAAACATAAGCTACAATTTATAGAGGGCTTTGACTTTAAGGAGTGGGTATCAAAATCAAGGGAAGGTAGGTGTATCTTCTAGCTTAACCTAAACCTAGATGCAATACTGAACGCTCTAAGAATTTTAGATAATTAGATGAACCTGATTTAAGGCTTATTCGAATACATTTAGATATACAAAATGCTGACTAAACCGATTATTGAACTACTTAAGTAACATAGGAATATAAAAAGCTATTAAGCTTCTCTAATCTTTTCAGCGGCAGTATTTATCAGCTGTGGAAAGTTTTAGAGCTACACGGTATTGCAGGTGTTTAGCGGGAATACAAAAATATGCATTCAATGTAAAGGCTATAGGCGTCTATGCGGATTACGTAGGTGTCTTCTTTCTTCGTCGTCTATCTATAGGTCTAAAGCTGTATCATTAGTTGAGAGAGGCTATATTGAGGGATCTACCCCGCCTACAGTCATCGTTGGCGAAAGAGGGTATCCGTTGGTAAGAGTTTATTTTGGCGTACCTCCAGGTATTAAAGGTGAAAAAGCATCCTTCTACGATAATCCTAATGAGTGGATTGATAAACTCAATCTAGAGGATGTGATAGATCTTAGGAGTAGCTTAATTCTTGTAGCCATGCATAAGCTTAATGTTTATACTGTTCCAATGATTGTTAATGTAGAGCTTTTGCTTGCTGGTGTATCTCTGAAGCCCGTTGATACAGAGGTAGTTGTAGAGAAATTCATTAGAAAATCAATACTTTTAGACTCTATAGTTCCTCCCCTAGGACCTTCTATATTAGCTAGGAATATTAGGGTAACAGGTAACCCAAATCTACCTAAAAGATTAGAGAAAATTATCGATGATGATCTAAGAGCTTTTGATGCAGTTATCGAGTTATATAACGATGGGACAGATTTCTACACTATTGCTAGGGCTTTCTCTCTAGGACTTCTAGGTCTTAAGAATAATAGAAAAGCTGTGCCTACACGATGGTCTATAACAGCTGTAGATCAATCAATAGGAAATCACCTGTTATCAGCTCTTAAGCTAAACCCACCTATATCGAATACCCTAGTATTCTACAATAAGAACCTATATAATAAGTACTTAGTGATCTTAGCTCCTGGAACCTACAGAGCTATTTGGATAGAGGTTTGGCACCCATCTTCGGCTTTCAACCCTAGCTCAAAAATAGAATACTTAGTAGTTGAGGAGTTTCCCGCGAGCAGGTATACAGTTATGGATGGGGGATACATAGCTGCAAGAACTAGTATTTTGGAATACCTACACAAAATGAATAGACAAGCAAAAGTCGCAATAATAAGGGAGATTCTACCGCAATATATTTAACTCTGTAGGAAGTTGGCAAATAAGGTTAGCGGTTAAGCAAGCCCTTGAGAAAGGACCTATAATGCGTAACCCCACAGTGTATGAATTAAAGGAATTTATTAAGACGAAAATGAATATACCTGCTGAGGCTTTAGATAAAGTTCTAGAATTTATCTATGGTTTAAAGCAGAGAAAATTAGAAGAATTCATAAATAAGTAATGAAATAGGGTGGTCTTTAATTTGAAAGAGCAATAGCTTCTTAATACTCGTTACTTGTTTTGAGAAAAACATCAATAAATAAATTGCCGGGGTTTCCTAATACCGTAAACCCGTAGATCAATTCCAGCTTAATGGACTTTTACACTCTAATCTTCACCATATCGGGTACATCTATAAACATTTATAAACATTATTATAAACATTATAGTAAATGGACTACATAAATGTGTTTACAATCCTAGTTACGAGACCTACATAAATTGCGTAGGCTCTAGATAGCTATAGAGCTATATCCTTCCACCGTATAGCTCTGATACTGTTTATGGATATAGTTGGATGTAGCTTACTATTCTTCCTCGTAAATCATAGAATGTAGCTTCCTCGATCCTTACATAAGCTTGTTTACCTAAAGCGCTAGATCCGGCGTCCAAGATAACAGGTCTATAATTGTATAATCTACCTATAGCTCTACCTCTTTCTTTGTCAAACTCCGTAATCCATACCTTAGCTATTGAACCTATATATTCAGTGTTTATGTTAAGAGCTACAGCCTCGTATGCTTTCTCAATGTAGCTACTCCTCATCTTCTTGATGGGGTCCGGTATCTGGCTCATTAGAGAGGCTTTTGTTTGAGGTCGAGGTGAAAATCTTGCAATGTGAACCCTATCGATTTGATATTCAGATAGTAGTTTAACGCTCTCAAGGAACGCCTCTTCATCTTCTCCTGGGTAACCCACTATTATATCTGTGGCTACGCTTATACCCTCAATTTTACTTCTAATCTCTTTAATCATTTCAAGGAATAGCTCAACATTATGACCTCTATTCATGTAGTTCAACACTTTATTGCTACCACTTTGAATAGGAATATGTAGGTGTTTGTAAACCCGCGGATCCTTAAGCACCTCTATAACATAGTCAACGAAGTAAGCTAAATGTCTAGGGTTCATTTGGCCAAGCCTTAAAACGAAATCATGTCTCTCCAACTCTAAGATTTTCTCTAAGAGGTTAGGTAACGAGTATTTGCCATATAGATCGTATCCGTATACCGCTAAATCCTGCGCTGTTAACTCTATCTCCAGAGCACCTTTATCTAGAACCTTCTTAACCACCTCAACTACTTTATCTATAGGTACGCTACTTAAATGAGGTCTAGCTACTTTAACTACACAGAAAGAGCACTCATCTAGGCATCCTTCTGCTACAGGTATTGTAGCTTTAACTCCTTCAACGATCTCAGGAAGTACCTCAAACTTCTTTACTTCGTCGAAGTATGTCACAGGTTTCTGAGCCTTAACAACGTTCAAGACCTTATCTATGCTCTGTGGAGATAAAATACTGAGGTTGCTGTCTATGGTTCTAAGCTTATATGGATAGATTCTAGTTAAACATCCGGAGACGATGAGCTTCTTACCTAGCCTTATAAGTTGTTCAATTCTTTTAAACATTCTAACTTCCGTATCATACCTAACAGCGCATGTATTGACTATTATTATATCTGCTTCCTCAATAGAGTCTACTACTTCATATCCTCCCTCTATTAGAAGCTTCTTAATAGTAAGGGAATCAGCTTTATTCAAAGCACAGCCGTATGTCTCGATATAGATCTTGGTCGCAGCCATATCGTGGTTAGGTTAAAAGTGCCCAGCTCTTATAAACGTATATAGTTAACCAATTACCTTCTTGAATGCAACACAATATCATTCGATAATCATAACCGCTAATTCAATGCTATAAAGTATGTAAACATCAAAGCATTGCTTATACGTACTCCAGCGCATTAAGTTATAAGCAGGAATCTACAAAATGTTGTAGGGTTGACAGTTGAACGATAGAGAATTCGAAATACTAAGTAATTACGAACTCATGCTTGAAAGACTCTACAAGCAACTACCGTCTAAATTAACAGGTAAAGCCTATGATATACCATCACTTGACGTTGAGTATATAGGCGAACACACATACATTAGGAACTTTGCCCAAGTATGCGAAAGACTTCGAAGAGATCCAAGGATAACTATGAGGTACTTCCTCAAAGAACTTGGAAAGCCCGGAGCTGTAGATGATAAAAATAACCTGATAATATATGGACCGATAAAATCCCAAACAATAAGGGACCTTTACAATAGGTTCCTAGAAACATACGTTAAATGCCCTACCTGCGGTAGCTACGATACCGAACTTCATAGAGAGGGTAAGGTCTTCTACATAAGGTGTCTCGCTTGCGGAGCTATTTCATATGTAAAGCCCATCTAGGTGTACATCTTGGAGTCAAATTTTTATTTAAAGATCCATCAATACCAAGGATATCTGATAGTTGCTGTATGTGATGAAGAAATACTTGGCAAAGTTTTCAAGGAAAGCGATGTAATACTAAATGTATCACCAAATTTTTACAAAGGGGAGATAGTAGGTTTTGAGAAAGCACTTGAAGCTATAAAGAGCGCTGATATAGCTGTTATAACAGGTAAAAGAATTGTAGAGAAATTAGCTGAAATAGGATTAATAAGCAAAGATTTTGCACTAAAAGTTGGAGATCAACTTCATGTTCAAATAGTCCGAGAGGTTTTGAGCATTGACAAGATTCTGCGCTAACTGCGGAGTCAATGAAACAGAAGGTATTCCTATAATAGATGGGCTATGCGTTAAATGCTATGTAAAGCTTAAAGACATTATCAAAATTCCTAATACGATTGAAATAAGCACATGCAGTAGATGTGGAGCATTACTAGTTGGTGGTAGGTGGTTTTATCCTTCAACCGCTGAAGAAGCTCAGGAAATAGCTAGGAAAATTATTACCGAGACTATTAAGCATGGCGAAGATATAACTATAGGTAATGTTGTAGTGGAACTTCTACCACCTAATTACACAAGAGCCTGCACATGCATAGACCTAATAATAAGAAACAAGTATAAGTATCTACTTAAAGCAGATGTAAATATAAAATGGGTTAAAGGACTATGCCACTCATGTTTCAGAAGAGCCGGTATAAGCTTTGACGCCGTTGTACAGCTAAGATTTGTACACATGGATGAATCAGCTAAAAGGTTTATAGAGGAGATCGAGAAAATTTTTCAAGACCATATAATTGATGTAGAAGAGCACAGCAATGGTTTCGACATTAAAGTTATATCCCATAGAGTAGCCCATAAAATTGTTGACCTAGCCAAAAAGATGTGGAAAAAGATTAAGGTAATCGAATCTTTCGGAGATATAAGGCACTCTAAAGATGGATCTCGACGTGGAAAGCTGTATATATCGGTGAGAATTATCAATTTAAGAGTAAATGACTATGTAGTACTAGATGGCAAAGCTTATACAGTAGTTTATGTAGATGAAGAGACTATAAGAATTCTAGACAGCAATGGGGATAAGAAGACCATACACATAGAAGATTTAATTTCTTATTATCAGAAAGCAAGAGCTAGGTCAAGATAACAAACACTTGAAGCGATTATTGGGTTAAAGAGTTAAAAACAAGTTCAGCATAAAGTTATACAAGTCTTTGGAGGTGGGAATCCATATCAAAAAAGAAAGCACCCGAAGAACAAATAACTAAGAGCATTACCTTGCCTGGCGAAGGACAAGTTATATGCGTCGTTGAGGAAGTCATAGGAGCTGATCATGTAAAAGTTAGGTGTATGGATGGTGTTTCTAGAGTTTGCAGGATTCCAGGTAAGTTTAGGAGGAAAACATGGATATCTGAAGGAAATGTCGTTCTTGTTGCACCATGGGATTTCCAACCAAACAAAGGAGATATAATTCATAGATATGAGAAAGACGAAATAAAGAAGCTGGTTAATATGAACATGGTATCCAGGGAGTTTATTGAGGGAGGAGAATAGATTGTATTGCTCAAGTGATATCGATCATGAGATAGACAGAAAAATAGCTAAAAGATCTAAAGAGCCTAGAGTAAAAGATAAAGATCTTTTTGAGGTGGTTGAAGAAGTATTTGATAGAGCTACAGTATTAGCTATTATAGAGCTTAAAAGGAGAAAATGCCTAAAATTGTTGAAAGGAGTTGTATCGGCTGGTAAAGAAGCTAGGGTCTACTGGGGTAAAGGTTTTGATGGGTCTGACTTAGCCGTAAAAATATACTTAACGGCAACTGCTGAGTTTAAGAAAGGTATATGGAAGTACATTCAGGGAGATCCAAGATATGAATGGGTTGCATCGCTTCCATCACATAAACTTATGAGTGTATGGGCTAGGAAGGAATTCTCAAACCTCAAGAGAATCCATAGCATTGGTGTAAATGCCCCAGAACCAATCTGTGTTTACAGGAATGTGCTTACCATGAAGTTCATAGGCGAAAATGGTGTTAGAGCTCCACTTCTTAAAGAAGTTTATGAAGTTGGAGAACTAGAAGAAGACGTAGCTGAAGAGATATTTAAGAAGCTTATAGAGGTTGTGTATAGGCTCTACTGGAATGCAGAACTAGTCCACGGAGATTTAAGCGAATACAATGTTATGCTATTTAGGGGAGAACCATATATAATAGACGTAAGTCAAGCTATAACACTTAATCATCCCAATTCGCTTAGCTTCTTATATCGAGATGTAGGTAATTTAGTTAGATTCTTTAGAGATGAAGTAGGTGTAGAAGTACCGTCAGTTGAAGAAATCGTTGACAGAATATTAAATAAGCGCTTAAACTTATAACAAGATCCTATTGCATAATTTAACAATCAGCATAATGATTTATGCAGTAATTTTAATAGATCGGAACCAACATACGATTATCATCAAACCCTGACTGTCAAATCATATTAGGTTTAATACCGTGTAACAATATATAAAGCTAGGGTAAAGCTATGGAAGATATAATGCATAGTAAGCAGAACACTAAGAACTATAAGGAAGATGAAGATATAAAGGTAAAGAATACGGGGGTTCAAAGCAATAGTGCTGCTACTATTATCAATTCTACCCAAGTTGTTCAGAACAAGCCTACCGATGTATTAAGTTCGAAGATTATAAGACCCAGATCATCAGTAGGTATTACAAAGGTTTATGTAACAATACCCCTTGACAGGGTAGGGGTAGTTATAGGTAAGAGCGGCGAAACCATCAAGAAGATAATGGAGGCTACAAAGACCAAGATAGCTGTTGATGAAACAAATGGTGTAGCTGTTATAGAACCTGCTTCTCCAAATACATCACCATATGATATAATGAGGGCTCAGGACGTGATAAAGGCTATAGGCTATGGTTTTTCACATGAAAAAGCCTTTAAGTTATTAGAAGAGGATATTGTGCTAGTGGTTATAGATCTTACCCAGTACGTGAAGGATTCAGAAAATCATTTGACAAGGATTAAAGGCAGGATAATAGGTGAAGAAGGTAGAGCTCGTAAGAATATAGAGGAGATGACAGGAACCCATATATCTATTTACGACAACATCGTGGCAATAATAGGAAACTATGAAAATGCTAATGTAGCACGCGAGGCAATTATGATGCTTATTGAGGGAAGACAGCACTCAACAGTATATAGGCATATAGATAGATTAATGAGGCAAGTTAGAAGAACTAAAATAACTAGTTTATGGTATAGAGAGACCTAGGCCATAATGCGATACCCTATTAATTCAAGCCATAAGATGCTGGAATAAACTTATAAAACCTTCAGCAAATACAGTTCTTGTAGACCTAAACCTAGATGATAGATGGTGGGCCCGTAGCTCAGCTAGGTAGAGCGGCGGGCTCCAGCACTCTTTACGGGTCTGTTGACCGTTAAGGGATGAGAGAAAGCTGGAGCTTTGAACTGTGGAGAGACCCGTAGGTCGGGGGTTCAAATCCCCCCGGGCCCACCACAGACCTGCTATTCCCGATATCTTGAGAAGTCCTCTGCGCATTTAATTACATAGGCTATTCTTATATCGGTTGAGGGATGTGGGGATAGAAGTGTTCTCCAACCCCTTATTTCCCCATTTATGTTTTTGATTTTCTTAAGTAATTCAATGTATAAATTAGGGTTTTCAAGTTTAGATGCAACTAAGCAGTCTGCTTCAATTTCAAATCTTTTCGTTATTAATCTGGTGATTAATACCACTAATAGGTATCCTAGAATTAGAAAAGGTATTCCAATACTGAGAGCTGTTAGCTCGCTTTCAATAGTTTGGGTGATAAATATAGCTGTTAGAGCTATAACAAGCATCAATGCAAAAGATACAACCAGTAACTTTATTTGGTGCTTGAATTTACAGTGAGCATATTCATGAAGGAGTACAGCTTTTAATTCTTCAGCACCTAATATGTTCAATAATAAGTTAGTTAGAACTAGAGTTCTACATCTAAAACCGATAACTGCTGCGTTAGCTATGTAGAACCTCGAGCTAACTCTAATATTCTTAAAAGGCTTAATACCAATTATTCTTGCTACTTCTTTAGCTAAATTGTGTATAAATGGATCCTCAAGTTTTGATGAGTATAACCACCAAAGATAAACTTTAAATTTTCTTATAGCGTTTCCTAATGATTTAATCAATATATTTACACCTTTATGGTAAAATACTAGGATACCGCTTAAATTAAATTTTAATAGTGTGTTAACCTTTGGAAAATATAGCTATATGAGGCTTACTTAGTTGGCCTTTATGCCGTGTTGCCAAAGGGTCTAAGCTATGAAGAAATTCATAAGAAGATACATTATGATTAAAGGCAAATTCGCGGAACTTATCCTTGCAGGCAAAAAGACTACAACAATAAGGTTAGGAAGAGTCGTCCCTAAATCTAATGAAGTGATAATTCATAGTAATGGAAGACCTATAGCTGAAGCTAAGATTAAAAACGTTACCTACAAAAAAATTAAAGAATTAACTGATGAAGATGCTAAAAAAGATGGATATTCATCACTACAGGAACTTCTCAATGATTTAAAGAATATCTATAAAACAGACTTAGACATAAACATCGAGGTAACAGTAATAGAATTTGAAGTCATCAAGAGATTTGATGAGATAGATGTTAAGGATATATATCTAGGGTTTTCCCCTCATACGATAGCTGTATTAGCAAATAGGTATTTAAGGGATATATTGAGTAAGGATGAAAGGAATGTTGTTAACCATATGCTTAGGTATAAGAATATTAGAATAACGACGATAAAGATGTTTGGATCTTTAAATAAGAGATGGGTTACACGAAATATTTTAAGAAGGCTTTTAGCAAAACTAATGGATAAAGGTGTTATAAATATTGATCAAGGGGTCTTAGAGAAATTAGCTACTGTTTCGATTTTTTGGAGAAGGTATCTAAGGAAGAAGATCGGGGCTAATACCTCTTATGAGTATCAGCAAGGGACTTTACCTTAGCTATTCTCTAAAAAAGAATTTAGCTGGGGAACCCATTGACAGAGAAAAATCGATTCAAGTAGTATATGGTATTCTTAAAGGTGCTAAGCTTAATGGGGTGGTACGCCTGCACCAACGATGTTCACGTTAGCTCCTTGTTTTCCTAGTACTATGTCAAATATCATTTCTGTAGCGGCATGAAGGTTATGACATATTAATTGTAGTCTTTCGAAGAAAGCTTTGGCATTTATGTAATCCTCGAGCGATTTATACTTGGGAATAACGTCGGTTTCCATTTTCGATATAAATTTTGTTGATTCCAGGGCTATATCTATAGCTCTGCTAGCTATATATACATCGTTCTTTGTCAACGTGTTATTCATTATATCTAGTAGGTACTGCACATACATGTTCAATTCATCGAGTCTTTCCTCAATAGATGCCTTAACTACTTTCATTAAGTGTGGTTTATCTAAAAATATGTTTGCTGCTTGAGCTAAAGCATCGCCGGTATCTTCTAGTGCTTTTATTAATGCTCTATACTCGGTAACAAATGGTGTTATACTTAAGAGGCTCAGCACATAAACATACCTAATAGCTAGAGCATGAACTCGGTCCATCTCGACTTCAAGCTCTGTTATCTCCTTTAAATAGTCTACATTATCGCTCCTAATGGATACTACAAGGAAGTTGAACATATTCTTAAGCGTCGATATTATCCTAGAAACCAAAGCGTCTAAGCTATACCTATTGATATCTATGAATATCTGTATCACAACTCTTCCTTGTGCCTGTTCAACGATTTCTGAACCGATAAGCATCCTTACAAGCAATCTTATTGCTTGCATATGATTTGGTGTTAGATCTCCATTGCGGCACTCAATAATAATTCTATCATAACCAGCAATATAAGCGGCGTAAAGCGATCTTGTTAAAAGGTCGTCGGGTGTTGACTTAGAAACAACAACTTTTACTTCTTTACCTTTAGTTTTCTGCTCTAAAATAGTCTGAGGAATGACGATGAGTGCTCCATCTTCTCGTACCTCAAGCCGAACCATATCTGATGGTCTGAGATTCACTAGTTTAACCCACTCAGAGGGTAGTGAAACCATAAGCGTTGATTTACCGAATTTCTGGACTTTTCTGGTTTCAATAAATTTTATACTGCTCATACAATCCAATACCCAATACTCTTTAAAGATAATAAAGTTTAAAAATGTTAATAAACAGCAAAAATACCTATAAGAAAACTTACATTTATACTAACTGTATGTACTTAGCTTAGCTTTGCTTTGATACGCCTTGGATGGATAACCCTACCAGAGAGCCATTCTTAATCCTAACTATAATGCCATTCTCAAGTAATAATGTCTCTTCTGCTTCTTCATCCGCTAAATTTATGTGAAGAGTGTCGGTTAGCTGATCGTAAATAACAATAGCTTTCTCTAACTTACCTAAATCAACAACTACCTTCTTTATCTGTTGGTTTATATACGTATCTTGTTCCTCCATTTAGTACACCTCTATTTTCTTACCTTTAATAACAAAGATTTTCGGTATATACATATTTTCATTAACCACTACTTCGATTTTCAAGGACATTCCATCGTTCAATACAGCATCTTCGTATATGCATTCGTATGTAGTTGGATATTCACATTCTTCTGTTCCTATACCACATATATTAACCGAAACTTTAATACCTTGATTATGAAGTTGTATCCTGATGTTTTTAATTAGGTCTGCGCATTTTCTTGAGTAAAAGTTCCTAGATTTGCTCTCTATGGTATTGTTTATACGAGTAATAATATCTTCGGCTTCTTTACTTAAGGGTAAGCTCCATCTATAGCTAACGATAAGTATATCCTTTTTAATAAGTAAGCGTAACGTAATTAGGTTATCTAACTTAGATAATGTTTCTAGGTATATCCCATAACGTTTTGGGTATAGTTGACTAGATAAACAATTTAACAAATTGTGTACTTCACTCATGCAGTAATTTAGTAACTGCTTTACTGAATTGTGAATGTTTATCAACGTGTTGAGATCCTCATCGTTTTTCTTAGATCTAATAATCCTTATATCCTTTGTTATATCTTTTATCCTCCAATATTTTACCAAAATCGAGTACAACGATGCATCTATGTAGAGTAGGGGAATACCTATATCTTCACCTTGCTTAGTAAAGGATTTGATTACGCTTAAAGCAATATCTCGAAAGTTCCTACCTAATACATATCCGTATGAGTTAATCGTATCGTAGGAGTAATACACGATTACGCAGTTTTTAGGTACAATGTGTTCAACTATTTTCTTCGCATTAAATGGTACAAGGACTTTGCACTCGTTGGTGCTACCTCTATATAGGATCATAGAATCTTCTTCAATGCTTGACTTTAATAGGTAACGAACATTAGGAGCCCCAAAGGTAGCTACTACATCAACTACTTCGGATAAAGTCTTCAGTTGCTCTATCATGGAGGCACCGAAATGTTTCTATCTATAAATTTTATCATCGAAATTCATAAAGCTAACGTACACATAATCAATTACTTTTTTATATTTATCTTCACAGCATATGTATATATAAACTCCCGGAGGATTCTAAGGCTCAACGAAATCATTCGGTTCGATTTGAATGTCGGAGAAAACAAAAGTTATAGATCTTAAGCCTGGTATGGAGAATATAAATGTGGATGTACGTGTTGTGGAGAGTCTTGGTGTAAGAACAATAACAACAAAAGCTGGTGTAAGAACTTTAGGAGAATACATTGTTGGAGATGAAAGCGGAAGAGTAAAACTAGTAGTCTGGGGTTCTAAAGCAGGATCACTAAACGTAGGAGACACCATATCCATTAAAAATGCTTGGGTAACACAATTCAAAGGAGAAGTACAACTAAATGCTGGCAAAAATACAACTATAGATAAATTAGCAGATGAAGATCTTCCTCAAGCCAACGAAATACCTGAGGCTATGCCTAAGGCTGAAGGAGGATACCAACCTGCGAGGAGGGCTCCGCCAAGAAGAGGTAGAGGACGAGGAAGAAGATCATGGTGAGAGGATATGGAGGAAACTTCACCGAGAGTTAGATGGAATGAAACCTATAGGAAGAAAGGTGTTGAGTTCGGTGTTGAAGGAGGTGAATTCTTAGTAGCTGCAGATGAAGAAAAAGTTTATGCTTTAGCTCCTGTAGTATACTATGTATGGAGTAAGTGTGATGGAGAAACAACTGTTGGCTCTATAGTCGAAGAACTAGGAGAATATGTAGAAGATGCAGGTGAAGATGTTGTATACAATGCTGTTGTTGATATTATAGATAGGCTTATGGAGGTGGGTTTACTCGAAAAAACGTAGTATCCCTTATTTTTGATTTAAATTGTGTAGAGTATTTTTAACTATGCTATTGTACTTTGGTAGAGAATTTTCCTAAGGATCCCGGAGAGAGCTCCTCAAGAGCTTCAATATACTTCTAAATATTGATTCTTTAGTTTTAGCTCGGCTTAGAAGAAATCTATTTCATCAACGTAACATTTAATTAAATAGTTATAAGCGTCAATAAACCTCGGGAAATTTGCTGATGATACATAATATCTGAAAAACATAGAACTCCATCTTAATACTTTTTTAAATTATAAACTTTGCCAATGATAATATACGATGACAGTTTCTCTTTGTAAATCTTTCTATGCTAGCTCTAATACTACATGTAACTTCTTCGATTAGTTCTTGTACACATAAGCTTATTACAACTCAACAAATTCATGGCATAATTTTACAGCATTTTCCTTTGTACCATATCAAGGGATGTTCATCTGTCCCCCTGTAAGCTTTAACAACTTCGCCTATAACTACTATGTGATCCCCTGTGGGAAACTCGACATGAAGCTTACATTCAAGGGCTATAAAGGATTCGGGTATTATAGGTGCTGTAACAACTTGAGCTCTAACAGGCTGTATACCGGCTTTAGCAAATTTATCTATATGTTTACCGCTTAAAGTTCCGAATATCTCTATAGCTATTTTCTCATGTTTCTTAGCAACAACGTTTATTGCAAATGCTTTGTACTCCTTTATTAGCTGGTAAGTATATCTTGAAGATGCCATCAATACAGCTACAAGAGGTGGATTCCAGGAAACCCTTGAAAACCATGCAGCTGTCATACCACCCCTCTTACTTGAGTTCTCGGGATCGCCAGCTGTAACTATAACTAATGGATGGGGTACTGCGTCCAATGCCTTGAACAAGTCTATTTCCTCCACAAACCCTCAACCATTGTTTAGTCCTATTTGAACCCAAATAAATATCTTGTTGAACCTTATCTTGTTGAAATAGCTATAAATTGTTAATCTACAAGTCCTAACTTCTCTGCTCCCTTCTTTGCTTCTCTCGTCATTAGGAGCCCTACAATAAGGATAGCTAAAGTAAGTAATGCGGCTACAATAATTAATAGTTGTGCAAGAGATGGTGCCCCGAATCCAAAGCATATTGGTATAAATAGGATAACTATACAACCACCTCCACCAATATCGATGCTCTCGACTTTACCGCTGAAAATAATATTGATAAAAGGTAATAGTAAAGCTACGAGCATAACTACGAAGCCCAAGGTTATAAGCATAAATCCAAGCTTCATCAAGTTCACTTCTACTCACCGCAACAACCAATTTAATGTACCATAAAAGGTGCTATCTTCGATGTGAGAAGGAATAATGCTATAGCGAGCGTAGTAAGTATTATCGCCAATATTATTAGCAGTTTAGAAATTCTCTGGTTAGTCCCTATAACGATAGGTAGAGGACCTATAACTATAACACCCCCACCTTCTACATGTCTTTCTTCACTTCTTAGAGATCCTAAAAACACTAGGAGAAAACCTACAATCATGATAATAATTCCTACAACCATTAATAATACGGAAATGATTACAATATTTAATAACATTGTGATTACACCTCATCAGATAATTTTAATTAGACAGCATATAAAGCTTAAGAAATAAATAACATAGAATCTACATGTTATAACTTATTACCTCTGTACCCACAACTCTCGATCTGGAGGGGAAATATATGGTAGAGGAATTTATAAATACGTTGATTAGTGTAGGTAAACAAATAATTGCTGCCATTCCTACTGTGCTATATGCTGTAATAATTGTTCTAGTAGGTTATCTCATAGCCGTTGGAGTTAAGGTTAGTGTCAAGTTCTTATTCGATAAAGTTTTAGGCAGATTTTTCGAAAAAACAGTAGTTGGTCAAAGACTTAAGGAGGCAGAGGTTGATCTAGGGGGAATAATAGGTACATTAGTATTTGCTCTAATCATATTACTTTCAATTATGATTGCAATTAGCGCACTTAACATACCTGGCGGGATATTCATTATAGAGATCATACGCATTATAATTAATGTTATTGGAGGGCTACTTGTAATATCTATAGGTGTACCTTTAGCAGTTCTTGGAGCTGAATACCTTGCAAAACTAATAGCTATACCAGTCAAAGATAAACATGAAACATTTCAAAGTATTGTATCAATGGTATTATCTGTGCTATTAATAATGTTTATTTTTGGTATCGCTTTAGCAATAATGCTGGGCTCCATAATATTATTACAGATGCTGTCTGCGGCTTTACCAGCGGGAGTTATGGCCGGTGTAATTATTGTTATCGGCTATATGATAGGAGATATAGTTGGTAGATTTATTATGGATGTTATTGAACGTTTAACTAAACCAGTAGGGGAAACAGATATTGGTAAAGCTTTGAAAACAACAGGAATAGATTTACCAATACTTATTAGCAACATCGTTAAAGCAACAATAATAGTCTTAGCCATAGTAGTTGGCCTTGGAATGTTGGGTACTGTAGGAATAGTAAGCGACATTCTTGCCATGGTCTCCTCGTATCTGCCACGAATACTTGGGGCAGTAATTCTCCTAACGCTCGGACTAATTCTTGTATTGATGTTATCGAAGTATATAGGTAAGATGTTTAGAGCGATCACCAAGGAGAAATACGAGCCTCTTGCAACATTATTTGAGAATTTAATAGCTCTTGGTTTAATAGCAGCATTTATAGCAATAGCCTTAAACATACTCGGTCTTCTAGGGGGGTTTGTATATGCAATAATAATAGGAGCTATCGTGATATCCATAGGCATAATGATGGCTGAAACCATGACCAAGCTATTATCAGGTGTTCATACTACGCTTGATAAATTAATACCTGTAGTAGGGTCTATAGTAACACTTATCTTTGCATATGTTGGTGCATCAGCTATATTAGCAGAAATACCTGGTTTAACCGAAGTTCTAAAGACTATAGGATGGGGTATAGCTATAGCCTTCGCAATAATGTTGGCACCAGTAGTATTTTACTTTATAAGAATAGCGTGGAAAGAAGCTGAATCGGTGAAGTAGATCTATCCTAATATTTTATTTTTAGCATAAAGCGATACAGCTGAGTATTAAGCTCTATAACCCTATATAAACTTTAATTTATTTACAGAAGCTAGACATAAAATGTTTATTTCGGGCAAATTATAATTTAGATATCGAATATTAAATATCAGTTAGTAAAGGTTATAATTATGATGAAACATCGTTGATTTTCATGGTATTTAAGAATAAACTGTGCACATACTGTATACACTATGCTGTATTAATACTGAGATGATAAACATGATCTACAAAGACTATGACTATCTTCTATAGTGTACAGTAAAAATTAATTTGTTGAGATCTGAGGTAGGTTCTATAAATTTAAGAATGTTAGTGGTATATGTGTATTTCTAGGAGACGATGATAGATGTTAAGTTTATCAATGTAAACCACTAGGTTGCAGTATCTATTCCTTAATATTTGATGAAAGAGATGGACCTATACTTGATCCCGAATGTTCTCTTAGTAAAAATAGTTCAATTAAATGCGGTGAAATAACCAAAGGGTTGAGTCTCCTTAAAAAATTGATGAATATTATGGAAAAGAATAAAAGATTAAAATTAATTGGCACATATTTAATCGCGGTGTCAAGAAGTTAAATTAACTTCCACCGGAATAATAACATCAAGTGGGTTCTCCAGGTATACTAAGGCCCTACAAAGTTACCCTCGCCTATTATGTAAATCTTTATAAATTTTAGTACAAACTAAATCTTGGTACCATATAATTTATACAATGTTGCTCATGCTTCAATCATATGTAATATAATAAACACCCACCTATCAATATTTTTAGGCAAGAAATGGTGGGCCCGCGGGGATTTGAACCCCGGACCTCCGCCTCGTCAGGGCGGCGTCCTACCAGGCTAGACGACGGGCCCACTAGTGTGTATATGGATAACCTGGTGAATATAATTTTTATGCTTATATTATCTACATAGAACAGTTTCTATTTTATTTTGAACGTTTAACTTAGTATTGATGCATAAAGTTCTATTAACTCGATTATAGTTGTAATATTTAGCCGTTTTTTAAATATGAATTCTCTTTTCTTTAGAGGTATTACGCTAACTATTTTATTTAATGCTGGATCGAGTTTTTGATTTGGGGATACCTTAAACAATAGAAGGTTTTGGTTAAGGGGTATTTTGAGCAATAATTTTATGTTTTGTTCAATCCATTTCTCATCTATATTTTTACTAACAAATATTCTGTCAATGTCTGTACTAATATTACCTAAGATTTTTCGAATTAATTCTTTAAGTTGCTTTATATCAATGCACTCATAATAACCTATGTTAGGTGCATAGAGAATGTATTTGCTTACATCCACTATAATAAATTTCATCATGTTTTTTGACAATTTAGATAAAACTTTATTTAAATACATATATACATGGGTTATTTCTACACAATTTTCTTGTGTTTTCACAAAGTACATCCCATGTTAACGATTTATTTCCAGCAACCAGTTGAGAATATAGTTAGCACAAAACATATTTATGTTTTATTTCTAGTTAGGTTAAGAGTCTTATCTAAAGATATAAGCTTAGGTTAAGTTAAATGTTGCGGTGGTAAAGTGAAATTAAATGAAGAAGGGCTTGGTAAGTATAGAGCTTATGTTCTTTACGGAAAAAATGTTGAGAATATACTACAAAGGATAATAACTTTTGTAGGAGGTTGTAAAAATGTAGTTGCTGATGTTATACTAGGAGAATTCTTAAGGAGATTATGCTCAGAGGACTATACATCTGTTGAGCTAAAGGATTACCGTGACGTTGATAAGGTTATTTCCTTGATAGAAGAAGGTAAAGCAATTGCATTTTTTGTTGAATCTCCTAGGAATGATGTGTATGCTATTGCGCTTATACCTGTCGATGAACATAACAAAGCTGTCGTAGGATGATGTTTATGCCTACGATTGGGTTTAGAATAGATAGTATAAGAGCTGAAAGATATAGCTTTGAACCAATACCGCAACTAAATATCAATATGAACTTAGTGCTAGGCAGACCAGCTAAAAAAGACAGCAACTATATGGTGGAATTCGTTATTAGGATTGATTGCTCCCCACCTATAGCGACCATGGATGTTAAAGGTGCTGTATTTATATCACCTTTGAATGTTGAAGAAGCTAAGAAGATAGACGAGGATCTTTCTAAACCTTCGCCACCTCAGCCAATTGTAAATATGGTATTCAGTTATACGCTCCCTATAATAACCTTTCTCTCCCGAGAACTTGGCTTACCTCCACCTATACAGATAGCAGTACCTTTTACAGGTAAAAGCTCCGAAGGTACATATGAATATCATATGTAATTAACTTAAAGTTTTCATATTTTCTTAATATCATCAGCAAAACAGAGTGCGAGGGATACGTGCTCTGGCCCTGATAAATGGATTAAAGTATCTTTAAAATCCATAGACTATACAAAGGTAAAATAGAGGTTTTACCCAAAATACCTATAGAGAGCTTAGACAATTTTTCTATCTGGTATACACCAGGAGTTGCTCTTCTAGCTAAAGTTATTGCGGATAGTATGCTGAAGAATCCGGATGTTTCATACGAATATACCTATGAGTGGAATTTAGTGGTCATAGCTTCAGATGAGTCTAGGGTTCTAGGTCTGGGGGATATAGGCCCTGAGGTAGCTCTACCCGTAATGGGGAAAAGCACTGTTATTTAAATTTGGAATCGGTGTAGACGCTATACCTATATAGTTCTACGCGAGAAAGATCCTAATAAACTTGTTTGTATAGTTAAAGCTCTGGAGCCTAACTTCGGAGGAATAAATTTAGAGGATATAGAGAGCCCTAAATGCTTTTACCTATTTGAGAAACTTCAAAAAATAGCTAGATATACTTGTGTGGCACGACGATCAACAAGGAACTGCGCTAGTAACAATAGTAGCATTGATAAACGCTTTGAAGGTTGTAGATAAGAAACCCCAATACACCAAATTAGTTCTTGTAGATGCAACTAATATAGCCGCATAACGATACCTTAATCTCCTTGGTTTCAACCCTAGAAACATAGTTATGGTGTATTCTAAAGGTGTTTTACACCCATATAGAGATAACATGGGGGCTAAGAAAATTAAATCCATGGAAGTACCAAGTAGCTGTAAAGACAAACCCAGATGTTACGAAGTGGTACCGAGGAAGCTATGAAGGGGGCTGATGTTATTATAGCCATGAGTAGACCAGGACCTGGTATAATAAATAAGAATTGGATTAAAGAAATGAATAAAGACGCCGTTATATTTACATGTGCTAACCCTATTCCAGAGATATGGCCTTGGGAAACTAAAGAAGCTGGGGCAAAAATTGTTGCAACGGGTAGAAGTGATTTCCCTAACCAAGTAAATAACTGTTTAGCTTTCCATCGGTCTTCAGAGGAACCTTGAGCGTAATAGCGAAAAAAAAATGGTTGACAAGATGTTTATTGCAGCCGCAGAAGCTATTGCAAAATACGCAGAGGAAACAGGTCTTAGCAATGATAGAATTGTTACATCCATTAACGAGGTAGAGGTATTCATAAGGGAAGCTCTAAGCGTTGCAGAAAAAGCAATTGAGCTAGAGTACGCAGGAAGGAAAATATCAAAAACAGAGCTTGAAAAGGAGATTAGGGAGCTTATAGAGAGACCTAAAAACATACCTAATAAGGACTGCTATGAATGCAGGACTCATAAATAGGTCTCCTTTAGCCTAGATTATATAAATACAATTAAGTGTTCTCCAGACAAAATTGTGCCTAGATATATGTTCGTTATAATTTTAAACACTGCAACATCGAGATTTGTATATTAGATAGGTGTGCTGAAATATGAGTAAAGCGATTTTTGGTATTGAAGCACTAGATAAGATGATAAGCGATGCCCTAAGATTCCCTTCATTAGTTGTTGTAGCTGGTCATCCTGGTGCTGGTAAAACTACTCTTGCTTCGTCCATATGCTACGCTAACGCATTAAAAAATCTTAAATGCTTGTACCTATCATTCCAAGAAGATAAAGAAAAACTATTCAAAAACATGAAGAACCTTGGCATAGACCTAGAATACACAGAAAAACGCGGAACTCTAATCTTTATTAAATTCCCGGTGGTTCTATCTATCGATTCGCTGATGAATGAGTTATCGAAACTCATAACATCTTTTAATCCTAGGATTGTTATTGTGGATTCTATCAATGTTTTGCTAGCCTCTGTTGATAAAGACGAGGTAAAACGTGCTTGGTTGCAGAATTATTTTTATGAGCTTTCTAAACAGGTTAGTGGCGTTGTTGTTCTTGTATCCGAGCTACCGTTCGGAGAAGAAAGACTCCAATTAGGAGCAATAGAATTCATAGCCGATGCCATACTTATACTCAAACATAGAATTGAAGATGGTAAACTAGTTAGGATTATGGAAATAAGAAAAATTCGTGGAGCTCCGGTAACCCTAGCAGAAATACCCTTTGTTATAACCCCTAGATCCGGGTTAAAAGCGCATCTTCCTCTAATATTAGAGGAGATACCAGAAGAAGGAGAGCCCATAACCAATCCGTGCAAAATCTTAGATACAGCTATTGGAAGATTACAGAAGGGACATACTATGCATATACTATACCCTGTTGGAGCAAGACCACCTGAGGCATTTATTGTACCAATAAGTTACGCATTGATAAATAGAGCAAAAATTCTTCTAATTAGCTTTAGAGCTTCACCTAAAACATTGAGAACAACAATAATTAAAAGTTTCGAAACAACAGGGTTTAAAGAAGAATACATTGAGAAGTTCCTAGATGAGTATGCTATATTCAAAAGTTTTAATCCATTTGCATTATCTAGTTCGGAACTTATTTCCCAACTTATTGAGGTTATCGATAATACTAACCCAGATGTAGTTGTACTACATGCCTTCGATATATTTGCCATAGCTTATAGACCTAGGCATTTCCCTGTAATTTATAACGTGATAAACTATTTGAAGAGTAAAAACATATTAACCATAATATTGTCCATTAAAGCCAATGAGAATATTATTCTATCCCTTATAAGATTATCTGACGCCATTATAGTGTTTAAGTTCAAGTACAGAAACGGTAAATTAGTAAAGACTGTGCACATGTGGAAAAGAGAAAGAAACCCATATATAGTATCGGAAGCAGAATTAAAGAATTGTATAGAAGATTTAATCAACATCACACTAAAGCAAACTCAGCAATATTGATAAATAAGGGATTTAATTAAAAATTAATTATAGGCGGTTTAAACATGTAGCACGTTAATGACTTATGCAAGCGTGTTTTAACATGAATCTAAGAGAAGGACTTGTTAAAATCTTGGTGAATTTTATAAGAATTGTTGAGACCTCGCTCCCTTTAGATATTGTTAGAGCTATAGAAGGTTTGGTAAACGCAGAGGAGGGGATAACCAAGGAGATAGCGACTGCTATGCTTAGAAATATAGAGGTAGCTAAGAAGTTCTCAGTACCTATATGCCAGGATACTGGGGTTCTTATGTTCTTTGCCAAAGTTGGCTTAAGAAACTCATTCATTTACTTTCTAGGTAAATCATTGATCGAAGCCGTAGAGGTAGCTACCAAGGAAATTCCCTTAAGACCTAATGCTGTTAATCCATTTACTAATGTTAACAGCGGTATCAATATAGGTAGGTATATTCCTTGGATAGAGTACGAAGTCGACGAGTGTTCGGATGTAATTGATTTATGGCTTTACATTGCTGGAGGTGGTAGTAGTTATGCTGGAGAAGCAAAAGTTCTGAACCCAGTTAATTGGAGAGAACAACTCATTAATTTTGTTGTCGAGAAAACTCTTAAGTATGGAGTAAATGCTTGTCCACCTCTGCTAGTTGGGATAGGTATTGGTCCAACTATAGAGATCGCATCAATTCTATCCAAGAAAGCTCTTCTTAGGAATTTAGGTAAAAGGCATGAGGAAGAGCATATAGCAATACTAGAGAATGAGTTAAGAGATAAACTTAACTCCTTTGGCCTAGGACCACAGGGACTAAAAGGCAGGGTTTTGGTGATGGACGTGTTCATTGAGTATTCATATAGGCATCCAGCAACTTGTGCTGTAGCTATATCGTTTGGATGCTGGGTACATAGAAAAGGCCTCCTCAAGCTTTATCCCGATCTAAGCTATGAAATTCCTACACATGGTATAGAGAGGACACGATATGACTAAGATTTACCATGTTAGATCACCCTTTGACGTATCCTTGGATTTCCTAGAGGTAGGGGATATAGCCTACCTCTCAGGTTTGTTAGTAACCGCTCGTGATCAAGTACATAAAAAGATTGTCTTGGATAATATGAAACCTCCCATAAACTTGAGAAACCTTGCTTTATGGCATGCAGGGCCTGTTGTTCATAGAAGGAATAGTGAATGGATCGTAGTATCTATTGGTTCTACAACTAGCACTAGAATGGAAAATATTGAGGCAGAGTTTATTGAGAAAACGGGTGTTAAAATGATAATAGGTAAAGGCTTTATGAGGGAGAAAACCATTAGCGCCTGCAGAAAACACAGTTGTGTTGTAGCTCTATACCCAGGGGGGTTAGGCGCATTAGGAGCTAAAGCCGTTAGAAAAGTTTTAGCTGTTTACTGGCTCGAGGAACTAGGTATACCGGAAGCGCTATGGGTTCTAGAAGTAGAGAATCTGGGTCCACTAATCATAACAATAGATGCTCATGGACACAGTATGAAAGATCAAGTTATTCTCTGACTAAACAAACAATAAAATTGAAAACTTTATTATTCCTCTTTATTAGTATGTATATAGCTGTGGTGGTTAATCTTATGATAAGTCTATGGGAGATACTCAAAATAGTTACTATATCATTTATTTTACTGTTCTTACCTTTACATCATATCACATGTTTTTCTCAAGAATCATCACCTAGTGTTGTAGTAGGCATTGATTCTAACGGTTTAGTGAATGTAAATGTTAAACTTAGCCTAAACGAAGGATTGCATGAAATTATTTTACCTGTAGAACCAATACCAATAACTATAGCCGTTGTAGGTGATGACAAAGATTTGCCGCTAATATACGAAGAAGGGCGCCTTTACATATATCTGGACAAACCCTTGAATATAAATATCAACTATATCGCAAACATCACCATAGAAAACAACGTATTCTACCTCAATATAAAAACTCCTGATGTTATTGAACTTAGAATTAGTAAAGAGGTGATATTACTTTCATGGCCTGAAGAAAATGTCGTAGATATAGGCTTTGCTCAAGGAATCCTTACCCTATGGATTAAAGGGCCTATAACAATAAATTACGCGATAAAATTATCTACAACACAAACATCTAAAACGATAACCACGTCCACATCTCCACCACCTTCCACGACAGCTATTAACACATACGAATCGCCCACTTTGGCAACATCTACGGCTACCCCCACATTCACTAATGGACTTTCAAAATCAATGAATTTGATTATCATTGCGATCATCGCAGCGAGCGTAAGCTGCGTTGTTGTATTCTATACTTTATTTATAAAGAAAAGAAAGGTGGGGCAAAGTTCTATTCTCGATACGCTTGGTGAGGTAGATATAGCTATCATAAAGTCACTAGAGGCTAGAGGTGGTTCAGCTTTTCAAACAGAACTTCAGAACGATATAAATGTTCCTAAAACAACATTATGGAGACACATTAAAAAACTTGAGAAGCTCGGTATAGTCAAGATTGAGAAAATAGGTTTACAGAACAAAGTTGTTCTTACCAAGAAAATTAAGCTAACGTAATCTATCTCGATCTAGGCTATTGTATGGAGGTACAAAATGGTTCTTTCTTCCTCAAAGCTACAACCCCTTATTTTTCACCCCAACGTTGCTTTTTGATAAATTTATCAAGTTTAACTTCTTTAAGTAATTTCTTCAATAGATAGGATTTCTCTATCCATACTTTTGACTTTAGAGCACTATGTTTATCCAATATGTTCAATGCTTCACTAATACTGCTCACAGCAATTGGATTTTCACTATACATAGCTCTTAGTTGTTCCCGTACGAACCATACACCTATTGGAATATCGAATCCTGGATAGATCTCCCTAAGGACTATGGCCATAGCCTGTCGCCTAATTCTTAAGAGATATTCAGTTGTTGCGAGTCTGGCTGCGTAGTAGCACCCGCCTATCGACGCGTAGGTTTCTCTTTTCGCTGTATAGAGCTCATAATCGCCTTCTATAGCAACTTCGTCGCCGCTGATATTCCATGTTGAGCCGGGAAACCAAGCCTCCATCCATTCAAAGCACCACTTACCTGGGATGAGTATGGCTATGAATAAGTTTTTGTGTACAGATCTTATGAATACCTTGACTTCGTCAAGCTCTTTTAATTCTTTAATGTGTTCCTCGACTAAGTACTTCGATATAGCATCGTCTACAGCTGTTATAGCCCACCTGGTAGGAACAAATCTTCTGAACTTCTTCCTACCTACAGCACCTACACTAAGCAGTTTCTGTATGTATGAAACAGGTATCCCGCTTCTATAGAGCTCAACAATAGCTGTTAATGCTTTAGCATCTATATCGCTATAAAATTTCTCGATAGCACTATGCGAAGCTGTTGAACCTACTATTCTTAAGCTTACAAGATTTGCCCTAGGACCCATAGGAGGTTCATATTCTGAAAATAGGACTCCCTTAGGAGGTTTATCAAATATCATCTCTATATCTGTTGGTTTAACATTTAAAACAAGTTCATGAATAGCTTGAGCAATTCTAGAATCCACATCTGTTATAGCATGCTTTGTTCTACCAAGAACCAAAGTAGTCCTAAATTCGACAACCTTTTCGATGGGTAGATTTCCCCAATTCTCCGGAAGATCATATAATGATGTATTACCTTGTTCAGGTGGTGCCATGGGTCCTACATAGACGTAGGGGTAGCCATAGCGTCCTACGAAAACAGCTGGAGGACTAGACCCAAAAAAGTTTTTCGCTTCAAGAAGCCCCTTGGTTTTAACCCATATATGAACCCTGGTTGTTATTGGGCAATAAGCTTTTCCGCAAAGATTTCTACCTCCTCTGCAGAGGATACAGATTTTAGGATCTATAGTCATATCTTTACCTCATAGATGTCGACATAACTCTTTTTGGCTTTACAAGTAAGATACGTTGTTATAGGCTCTATAAACTCTGCCTCTCCGAGATAATATAAAGAGTTGAGTTAATCGTGAGCTATAGGTATATATCTAGCCCTATGGCTTTTAACCATGAATTCTTTGTGTAGATTCTTAACCTTACCCGAGCTACCTAAAACAATCACCATACATATACATCTTTTCTCCACATGATTGTGGGTATAGCTTACAATTATATCTCGATACGATTCAACAACTTTGTCGATTAAACCACATTCTTTAGCTTCTACAAACATTATACCACAACACTTATGCTCTTCAAGGCTATGCCGGTGTTCTTCAACGAATTCGCTTAATGCAACTTCTACAAGCCTAGATCTATCGATGTTCATAGTCTTAGCTATAGTATCAAGTTTTTCTGCAAGCGAAAAATCGATTGCTACCCCAAACCGCTTCTTCCTACCCATGCATTCTCAACCTTTTTAGGGCTATCGAAATAATGTATGCAGCTAAAGCTATGAAGCCTATAGCACCTGCAGGTGCCAGATTTAACTTTATTGCAAAGGAGAAACCTAAAAGACTAGATGTTAAAGAGATACATACACTAGTAAAGATTATCCTCCTACCTCCCTCAACAATGTTTATTGCTATAAGTGCTGGTAATAATAGTAAAACATGTTCAAGAATATATCCAACAATTCTTACTAAGATCAAAGAGGTTAAACCAAGTACGGTAAAGAAAAGAAACTCATGTATATGTATATTACCGAACGTAAGCACAGCACTATCCCTATCAACGCCTAGGTATATGATGACCTTGTATATAGATATAGATATGACCACCACAATCAACGTCAACGCTAGTAGTATGTAGAGATCTCTGCGCGTTATAAGAAGGGGATCTCCTAAGATCAAACTCCATAGGCTGTAACTAGTTCTATACCTTGTTAAAGCGAAGTACATAGCGATAACACTACTAGAAACAGAAAACGTTGTAATTAAAGATGTTGCTATATCAGGATCTATGCCTCTGTTAATGAATGCCCCTACGCTATATACCATAGCTATGCCTATTGTTATAACCCAGAACATTTCATTCTTTACAATAGTTATATTGGTTAAGATTATCGCCAATATAGCTGCAAGTAAGGCTATATGGGATACCTCAGCTGCTAAGAAGTATAGCCTTCTAGCAGCTATTAACGGGCTTACAATTCCCATCATTATAGAGGATAGCAATGCTACAGCTATGTATTCAACCTTATTGACCACTACCATACCTATGAATAAAGATAATAGTAGTATTGAAGATATTAAAATGGTTGTTTTATCTAAGAATTTCATTTTCTAACCCTTTGTATAAATAGAACTGCTACAAGAACTGAAACAACAATAACAAAGATCAAGACCGTTATCTCTAAATTAAAGCTAAGGGTTTTACCTTCATTAGGTTTCAATGTTAGAAGATTTTGACATTCTTTTGTAATATTCTCTAAGTAGGTTAAAATCGATTGTGTTGTCATTATGGGGTTTGGAATTACCAATATCTTCACGCTATACTTAAATGCAAGCTCGCTTAGTAAATTAAGTGCAGAAGAATCCTCAGTTATAACAACTATAGCTTCTTGCTTATATAATTTTAAAATTTCCTCGACCTTGTCGATATCTTGAGGCACTACAGGAACATCGTGTTCAACGGCTAAGATATAAGTAACATTAGCCCCAAGCCATGTAACAAGATATTGAATAACAGGGGTATCTATTACGGCCTTGAACCCCTTTAAGGGCTTGGAATGCTCTATGCTTTCAATTCTGTTTATTAAATTCTCAACTCTATGATAGTACACATTAGCGCATTCCGGTTTAAAAGTTGATAAAATATCTCTTAAATACTTTAGAAAAATTATGTAGTTGTAACCATGGAATAGTATGCCGTGGTAATTTGATACATTAGTAGAGGGGTTCTTGAGAATCAGTATACCTGGTATGTTTGGTATTTCAATTAGTTTTGTATTTATTTCCCCTGATAATATTAATTCCTTAATTCTTGCTTCAAATGGTGTATGTGCAGTAGATACCACTATGTTCGCTTTCGCTAATATCTCTGCGTCTCTGAATGTAAGCTGGTATTCATGAGGATCTACCCCTAGAGGAACTATGCTGGATACTTCATCACCTTCACATAGAATTGCCTCTATATCTTTGATCATTAGAGGAAATGTAACTACAATTCCAAGATTGTTCGTGCCTTGGGCTAGAAAAGCGGTTTTAGGTAAGCATGCTAGGAGCACCAACAATATTACTCCTAGGATAACCCGACTTCTAATAATGCTCATCACCATGATTTGCAGCATACCTCAAGCATCTTGTGCACAGAATAATTTATAAGCTATTCTGGATATGTGCACATAGGGTAAAGGATTGGTAGAATTAAGGCTTGAGGATTTAAGTATAGGATACGATAAGCCGATAATTACTAATATAGATTTTAAGCTAAGATCCCCCGTTCTCGTACAAGTTATGGGGCCTAACGGGGCTGGTAAAACAACATTGTTAAAAACTATTATAGGTGTTCTAAAACCTCTGAAAGGTAAGATATTTATTGATGAGGAGGATGTAACTGGAAACCCGGAGAAAGCAGGTACGTATATAAGTTATGTACCTCAAGTATCAACATATGTTCTCGGTAATGTATTCCCGATGTCTGTGTGGGAATTTGTTGAATTTGAAGCCAAAGCTTATATGAAGCGACTTGGATTACATAAAAATGGGTTATCCAAGTTTATTGAAGAAATTTTAAATACTGTTGGTATACCTAAGGATCTGTGGCATAAAGGTATAAATAAGCTTTCTGGAGGGCAAAGACAGAGGCTCTTAGTTGCTCGAGCACTTCTTAAAAAAAATACACCTATCTTAGCGTTAGATGAACCGCTATCAGCTATAGATATAGAGGGTAGGGCTGTGATAGCTAATATTGTTGGTAAACTTAAAGAAAATAACAAAATAATTATAATAACCTGTCATGACCCAGAGCTATTAATGGACTTTACTGACTATATTGTACTTTTAGGTAGAGGTATACACGTATTCGGAAAACCGAAAGAAGTGTTAAAGCCATCTGTATTAAGTGAGCTCTACCATGCAAGTTATGTTGAGTTAGAAAAGCACATTCATATATGCGATTACCATATATAGTTGCAACTATCTCTTTTTACCGAAAATAATTTTCTCCCAATCTACTAAGACCATTACCGTCATGGTAATGGACAAGACCATTACTGTGACAATAAAAGACGTAAAATCGCTTTCAAAATCTATTATGTTAGACCATAGTCTACCGAAAAGGAGAACTAAGTATACCATCATGGTTTTACCTAGAACAGTAAAAGGCAGCATCTTCAGTACATTATACCTCATGATGCCGAGAGGTAAATAAAGGACTTTATCTGGTAAGAATGTTAATGAGAAGATGAAAGCTAGAAATGGTACAGCGAAAGACCATCTTTGCTCCATAAATTTAAGTAAAACATTAATTCTCTTAGCATATACCGTCTCCTTTAAAACACTATATGAAGCTCTACCAAAAAACCAGGCAATAGCTTCGCCAAGCCCTGAACCAATTCCTACAACTATAGATGTTAATATTGGATTGACATATCCCGCAATTTTGAATACTATTACTATGTATGGTATAGGTATGATAGATAAACATGAAATAAATGATATTAAGAAAAGCCCTAGTAGACCGAAGGCACTTGAAAGCATCTTTATTATAGACGACTCGTGTATATGTATCGCTATGCTAATTAACACCAAAATTAAGAGTGACAAGTATAATCCAGTAACCCTTTTGTATTTCTCCCACTTGCTATTTGCACTCATTATGTATGACCTCAATATTCTCATTTAGCATTTTATAGGGTAAAATTTTATATTTAATGTTACATAGATAAGGATTGTTATGAGGCGGATTATAAGTGAAAGTGAAAGTTAAGTTATTTTCATTGTATAGGGATGCCGTTGGTGTTCCTGAATTAGATTTAGTAGTAGAAAAAGGCTCCTCAATCAAATATATTATCGAGAAGCTTGTCGAGGACTACCCAAACCTTAAGAGTGTATTTAGGGAAATAAAGCCCCTTGTACTTATGAATGGCGAAGTAGTTGAGGAGGATACAGCGATATACCGTGATGCAGAAATAGCATTAGCACCACCAGCTTCTGGTGGTACCAGTATTAGGGTCTCATTATTTAGCGATGATATATCTATAGACAGATTAGTAGAGGAGATGGTATCAGATAAAGTTGGTGCTATTGCTGTCTTTATAGGCGTTGTGAAAGGCGATGTCGATAACCATAAAGTTTATGAACTTGTATATGAAGTTTATGAACCTTATGTTACGAAGGTTTTAGAGAGAATAGCTGAAGAGGAATTAACTAAGTACGGATTACACGCTGTTCAAATTCATCATAGAGCTGGAGTTGCTAGACGTGGACAAAAAACAGTTGTTATAGCTGTATCTGCCTCAAGTAGGAGAGAAGCTTTCGAAGCATTACATGAGATACTAGAGAGGGTTAAATCCAAAGCACCTATATACAAGCTTGAAAGAAGAGATGACGGCGAATATTGGGTTATCGGCGATGGTAAGAGGATCCGGAGAATTAAATCTGAATAACTTGGTATAGATACTCCTTAGCTGGTACGTCAATACCAAGAGTCTCGATGACCTTGCTAACATTTTTAGGGTTTAACTCTGGGGTATAAGTGTACTCATTCAAGGCCTTCTTAAGAATGGATGGCTCTATGCCTACAGTAGCTGAATACCAATCAATAAACCTTTTCTTATCTTTGTTGAACAACTCAATAGAATTCATGTAGATTTGGGCAATTCTTTCTATAATATCTTGGCTGAGAACCCTAGTTACAGCAAAAGTACAGCAATGACTGACTTCTTCGAGTTCAGAGCACCCTAAAATTTTCTTACCTCCAGCTGACTCCACATCGATATTAATTGGATGCCATACAATAGCGTACTTAGCTAATCTTCTTCTAATCATAGCTATAGCCTCTCGAGGAGAACTGAAGTACCTTGTACTAGCCGTTGAACCATAAATATACTTTTTCTTTAGCGCTACAGCTCTACATAGATCCATTGTAGATATTTCGCTGGATATAATTGTTTCTGATAAATTATGCGGAATTTCATATATATAGCCTCCACCACTAGCACCTCCACCAACTATAACAATACCTTTAGAGAGTAAATACCCATATATCTGAGTTACCATAGGACTTAAGGTTGCATCTACTTCTCTTCTTATTAAAGCAAGTACCGCCTGAAGTGCACTTGGGTAGATGTTAATGATAAGTTCTATTCCTTCTTTTTCCTTAAGTAGTTTGGCGAAGTATCCTAAGAAGAGGTATTCGCTCGACCACACAATACCTAGCTTAAGAACCTTAGCCTTAAATTCGAATAAAGATCCCACAAAAACTGGTTTAACTAAAATCATATTCCCTACACGAATTCTGTATACAAGACCTTGTTTTTCTAGGTTCTTTAGTACTAAGCTTAGGTATGATTTTGAAACCCCCAGAGCTTTAGCTAGCTGCGATTGGGGAACGCCTTCGGGGAACTTAGTTATAAACTCTAATATCTTAGCAATGGTACTCAAGGTTCTGCACATAATATAATTCAATTCAAAAGCTTATATGCTTATCTCAGTAAAACTTTTAATCTATTCCAAACTTGTACAATTATGAACAAATGTTCGTAGGTGATCACTATTCGTCATACAAAAAGATTTGCAATAGAATTTACAGCTTTAGTACTGTTATTCTTCCTACCCGCTATACCATACATAGCTGAAGCTATGTTAAGGCTACATTCCTTATCAATATCTTTGTATTGGATTCTACTAACGATTGTATCAATGTTACTTGGGATTAAGGCTATTAAAGGTGTAGAATGATGATTCAAGTTTTCATGGTGACTCTTGCATTCTTCTTCTTATGCGGAACAGTTTTAGCATTAATAGCTAAGAGATTTCTGGGCAGAGGATTTACGGAGTTTGTCGTAGGTGGTTACAGGGTAGGAGGACTACTTTCTGCAATGACTTACGCTGCTACAACTTATAGCGCTTTTATGATGGTCGGGCTTGTAGGACTTGCCTACGCCACGGGAGTAGCTGCCTTAGGCTTTGAGCTTGTGTATCTTGCAGCAACAATAGGAATTTTATCCATTATAGGACCCACTATATGGGTTAAAGCTAGGGAAAGAAACTGGGTTTCACCTTCTCAGATGATTGGCGAGATGTATTCTTCTAAGGTATTGTCATCAGTAATCGCTGCACTATACTTAGTCTCTTTAACACCTTACTTAGCAGCACAATTCAAAGGAATAGGCGAGATATTTAGTGCTGTAGGTCTCGGATACGAGACAGGGGTTCTATTTGCTGTTTTAGCAAATCTTGTATGGATTGCCGTAGCAGGTTTATGGAGTATAGCACTAACGGATGCTTTTCAAGGTCTTTGGATGATTGTTGCTAGCGTATTACTCTTTATATGGACTTTGGCATATTTGTTGCCGTCAGCGGGCTTGGACTTAGTGAAAGCATTTGATTTACTGGCAAATGCAAGGACATTAGATATCCAAAGATCTAACTTACTAGGCTTTACATGGTCTTCAAGTATGTTCGTAGGTATGTCTATTCCGTGGATATTCTTCGCTATAACTAATCCGCAGGTGGTTCAAAGGCTTTTCATACCTAAAAACAGCTACGCGTACAAGAAGATGGTTAAGTACTTTGCTATATATGGTTTTACCTATACACTCCTATGTGTATTCCTAGGTCTTATCTTCAGATCTTATGTAGCTGTAATTCAACCAGAAATAGAGCTTAGCTTAGCTAAAGCAAGAGATGGTGTTACACCTGCTGTTCTTCTCCGAGCACCATCCATATTAAGCTCACTTGTTTTTGTAGGAATTATCGCAGCTTCTATATCAACAGCCGATAGCATTGTTTTGTCTGTGGGAAGCGCTGTTACAAAAGACCTCTACATAGCGTATAAGGGTAATGTAAACAATAGAACAGCTTTAGCGGTAACATACCTAGTGGTTAACGCAATGTCGTTAATAGCTATGGCGATAGCATTGCGCAGGATAGCTTACGTAGTAGAGCTGTCAGTTACATCTTCAGCTCTACTAATACCATTAGCACCTATAACTATTGTAGGAGTATATCTAGAGCCTAAGAAAAAGGGATCTCTGTATGCAGTAGCATCTCTAGCTCTTGGGCTCACGGTGGTTGTTGCAGCTATAGTGCTACACGGTCCATCTAGATCTCTATCGCAACCAATATTTTGCGGTATGCCAGCACCTCTATGGACGTTAGTAGCTTCTTCTGTCCCAATGCTCTTACTTACGCTTAAGCCTAAGCATCCTACTAAAGGTGCTAAGGAAGGTAGAGAGATTCCATGAATATTCTGCTAAATTCTTGCTGAGCAGCAAGTTCAACGTATTCGATGGCTCTAGCTATTTTTGATGCTTTTTCTCTAAATTCTTTAGATTTGAGCATGGCTTTAGCTCCCACAATAGCTGCATTACCTACGAAAATGAACCTAGATATGGGTATGTTCGGTAGAAGCCCTATAGTTAAAGCATTCTCCATGTTTATGTAAGAACCAAATGAACCTGCTACAAATACTCTTGAGAGGTCATTGCTTTCTAGGCCTGCGTAACGTAGGAGCATTTTAAAACCTGAAGCTACAGCAGCTTTAGCTAGAAGAAGGCTATCTATATCTTTTTCGTCAACGACTATGTTTCTACCAATAGATGTTTCTTCAGCTTTCGCAACCACAAACCTCAGGAGATCATTCTCTACGATAAGCCTTGAACTCTTAATTTCCCTTGCAAATTTTCCTCGTCTATTGAGGAGCCTAAGCCTATAGAGGTTAGCTAGTAAATCTATGTAACCAGAACCACATATGCCTGAAGGTTTCTTCCCCCCTACAACATTATATCTTACAGCGTAATCGCTTAATGATTTATCGAAGTATACAAATACTTGGTCAATAGCGCCTTCGATAGCCCTCATGCCGAACGACATTGTAGCCCCTTCAAATGCTGGACCTGCAGGAGTAGACCCAGCTATAATTTTCTTCCCCGTGTTAATTATTATCTCGGTATTTGTCCCAATATCTATTAAAGCACATGGTTCTTCGCATTCATCTACACCAATAGCTACAGCATCAGCTATGGCATCTGAACCTACAAATCCAGCTACGACAGGTGGTAAATATATAACGCCTTTGCTATTTATGTCTATGTCCAGCTCCTTAGCGTTAAAGTAATGGGGTCCTCGAGTAGCTGGGGTGTAAGGCGAAAAACCTAGGTGCTTAGGTTTTATACCGAGGAATAGATGATGCATAACTGTATTGCCAACAACTACAACTTCATATATCCAGTCCAAGGGTATAGAGGTTCTCTCCGATGCTTTTTTAATGAGTATGTTAATAGCATTAATTACAGCCCTCTGAAGTTTAGCTAGGTTTTCATTTGATTGAATTGCATATGTGAGCCTAGATATAATGTCAGCTCCATAAGATGCTTGGGGATTAGGTGTAGATTCAACAGCTAAGGTTTCTCCTGATGCAAGGTCTATTAGATGAACAACGATTTTAGATGTTCCAATATCTACGGCTACGCCTATAGGTTTAAATGAATTGTCGTAGGGCTTTACATCAATTAATCTACTATTCCATAGAATTAAATTAAGATCCCATTCAGCTTTTCTAACAATTTCGGGTATATCCCTTAAGAGTTCGAGGGGAATAGGTGAAGCATCTACATCTATACCCTGTTCATATAGTTCAACCAAAATTCTGCTTACATCAGGCTGAGGATCAACGAGGTTCGGTTTCTTCGGTAAAACTCTATGAAAAGTAACCGCAGGATTTAGGGGTACAAGTTTTTCTAGACCCACATCAGCTGATCTGTATCTTTGTATAAGGCTTTCGGGAGGTATGAATACTTCTACGTTACCTTCTAGTAGTTTTGTTTGACATGAAAGTCTATAACCTTCGTTAAGTCTTTGCATGCCGAGAGCTGTTACTTCGTTGTTGGTGGGAGGTGTTAACTTTCCTCCAACGCGTAAGATTTTAACTAAGCATTTACCGCAAATACCTATACCACCACAGTCAGCTCTTAAAGCTATACCAGCTTCTCTAGCTAAATCAAGTATGGTCTTTACGCTTTGTATTGATACACTTTTTTTCATAGGCTCGAAGATGATCTCCATATTGAATCCCTCTTCGCATAGTTAACTAATACGAAATAAGGTAAGCGCTAAGCCCTGTATAAGACTTTTTATTTAACATTAAGGAGACTCAAGCACATTATATTTACACAGTTATGTATAAGAATAACGTCGTAATTATAGCTAACACTTATAAGGTGAATAAATTGGATATAAACATAGGGTGTGTAAAATATGAACAAATTGATCCTCGGTATAGTAATAGGTTTAATAATTGGTGCAGCGATAGGTGCAACAGGCTTCTACGCTATCTATAATCCAAAGGTAACCACCACAACAGTAACTATAACCGTTTCACCAAGTGAAGTACCGTACACTATTCCAGGTAAAATTAAAGCTGCATTCATTTACGTAGGACCTATAGGTGACTTTGGCTGGAGCCATGCTCATGAAGTCGGCAGACAAGTTGCACTAAAACTCTTCAGCGATTGGCTTGACTCAGTACCTAGGGAATCTATATCTAAAGAAGCTACAGCTAGTGTTATCGATGAGCTTATTAGAGCAGGCTACAATGTGATATTTACGACAAGCTTCGATCATATGGATCCGACGTACGAGAAAGCTCTCCAGTATCCAAATGTGATGTTCTTCCACTGCTCAGGATACAAGAGAGCACCAAATATGGGAACATATTTCGCTGATTTATATCAGGTGTATTACCTTAATGGACTTATAGCAGGTGCTGTCACACATACGGGTAAACTTGGATATGTAGCGGCTCACACTATACCTGAGGTAGTGAGGCATATCAATGCTTTCGCTATTGGTGCCATGGAGATGGGCAAACTTTTGAACAAAAACATTGAGGTGTATGTTATAGAGATAGGTGCTTGGTACGATCCTGACAAAGCGAGGGAAGCCGCTAGAACGCTTGTTGAAAGATATAACGTTGATGTTTTAGCGTTCACGGAAGACTCGACAGCTATCGTAGAATATGCCCAATCGTTATTCAAGGAAAAAGAGAAACTCGTTTATGTGTTTAGCCATTACAGCCCAATGTATGTCTACGGACCTGATGTAGTGATAAGCGGTCAGCTAGTTAGATGGGAAGTTATATATGTTGATATATTAGCTAAGATTAAAGCAGGAGTATATAGACCCGATAACCTAGAGAATGTTGACTACTGGTACCTATTAAATAGTGGTGCTGTTGAGCTTGGTGCCCACATATACGAAGACGGATCGGTGATGATGATTAACCCAAAGTTTGAGCCTTTGTTAAAAGAGGTAAAGGTTAAGGACCCTGCAAAAGGTGTTGAAGTTAGTGTTTACGATTATGTTATGAAGAGGTATGAGCAAATGAAGAATGCTCCAATACTGCAATCTCTTCAAGGAACCGCTCCAACCCATGAGTACGAATCTATGAAATACGTAGAGATAGATGTAAAGGCTATACCGAAGCATATAATAGCTCCAACATTCGATCCATTCGAAGGACCGCTTAGAGGGTACTGTATAAGGGGCGGTACGGATGCCTTCTCAAGCTTCTGTATAGGTAGACCTGTAAATGCAGAAGTTACCATTGGAGTAGGTATAAGGCTTAAACACGAGGATTTATGGAATATGGATTGGTTTGTAGAAGGAATTAAATACATGGGCAAAATGTAATATATTTTTTATATGCCTGGTGTCTTCCTTGCCTTTTCTAAGTATTGTTAATGTATCCAAACGTTTCGGAGATATTGTAGCGCTTGAAGATGTGACCCTAGATATAAATGAGGGGGAAATAATAGGGTTACTAGGGGAAAACGGGTCCGGAAAATCCACCTTAGCAAAAATTATCTACGGCGTTTACGTACCCGATAAAGGTCATGTAACGCTTTATAAAGATGGTATACCTCAGCATGTTTTCTTTACATCCCCTAGGGATGCTATAAAACATGGTATTGTAATGATTAGTCAAAGACCTCAGCTTGTTGAAGAAATATCTGCGGTGGATAACATAACTTTATTTTTGGGGGTCTCGCCGCATATTGCCAGAAAGATTGTCGAGTCTACATTAAATAGATTTAATATTGAACTCAACCTTGAGAAAACAGTTAATACGCTTAGTTATACAGAGAAGCAATTTGTTGAGTTAGTAAAAGCTTTAAGCTATAAGCCTAAGCTTCTTATAGTTGATGAGGCTACAACTTACTTGCCTAAGGATGTTAGAGTTAGATTCTACGAAGTTTTAAAGATGTTTACATCTCTTGGAGGCTCAGTGTTGTTTGTAACTCATAAAATCCCTGAAGCACTTGTAGTTTGTGATAGAATTGCAGTATTAAGAAAAGGTAAACTTGTTGGTTTATTCAGCAAAGGTGAGGGTGTATCCATCGATGTTGTTAGGAAAGCTATGTTTAGTGAAATTAGTCGTAGGGTTCAACCAAGTAAAGCAGTGGAAGGTTTTTACGGTAAAAGCTCTGAAATATTAAGATTCGAAGACCTGGTGGTTTTAGATGATTATGGGAGGAAAGCTGTGGATGGTGCCTCTCTTTCTGTCTCTAAAGGGCTTATAGTGGCTGTCATCGGTATAGCTGGTAATGGTCAAAGAGAGCTTTGCGAAGGATTAGCAGGTTTAAGGAAAGCTGTTGGTGGGAAAATTATTCTTGATAACGAGGATATTACGTTTTTAGGAGCGGCAGAGAGGATCTCAAAAGGCCTTCATTATATACCGGAAGATCCATTCAGAGATGGAGTAGTCTTGGATCTAACTATAGCCGAAAACCTAAGGCTATTCCATAAAGGGAGAATTAGCGGAGAAATTATAGCTAAGGTTTTAGAGGACCTTAAAGTTTACCCCCTTAACCCAGAACTTAAGGTATACAAGCTCTCCGGCGGAAATGTCCAGAAAATATCGATAGCCAGACTAAGACTTTCAAAGCCTAAGTGTACAGTAGTCTACAATCCTACAAGAATGCTCGACGAAACGAGTTCAAACCTCGTTAAATCTATGCTAAGAGATTTAGCATCAAACAATGTAGGAGTTCTTCTGGTATCTGAAGATATTGATGAAGTTTTGGATGTAGCCGACGAAATCGCTGTTATATCCCGTGGAAAGATCGTTAAAAGTTTTATTGCTACCGAACCAAGCATTAGGGAAGAAATCGAGAAGGCAATGACGCTCTATGCCTAGAATAGCCATCGTTAAGAGAGAACTCCACCTACTAATCAACATAGCTTTAAGAACTTGCATAGCTGTTGCTGGAATAGGGATAGCTGTGGCAATTCTATCGTCTACACTAGGAATAGCAATAGACTCTGTTCTAGACAAAGTCGTAGGAGCCTTCACGAGACCAGATATACTTAGGTATTTCGTGGTTTTTCTTCCAATAGGTCTTGGTCTTACTGTAGCTTTTCAAGCAAGGCTTTGGAATCTTGGAGCAGAAGGACAACTAGTCATAGGAGCTATAGCATCTACGTATGTAGCGTTGTTTACATCTATAGGCACTATCCCTGTACTAGGTCCTATATCTTCCCTTATTTTTGCAGCTATTGCGGGGGGGCTATGGTCTTTAATACCTATTCTCCTTCGTATATACCTAAGGGTTAATGAAGCTTTGTTAACGCTTATGATGAACTACATAGCTTATTATATTGTAAATTACCTTGTCTATGGGCATTGGAGAGGAAGGTATGTATATGGTTACCCAGAGACAGATCTTATACCAGAACCTTGCAGACTTCCTTGGCTACCTGGTTACAGCTTCTCTATATACTCTCTTATTGCCGTTATGGTGTTGATACCTGTAATCTACTTCTTTCTATATAGAACAAGAACCGGTACAGCCATCAGAGCTCTAGGTACAAGCATAACTGCTGTCGAGCTTAGCGGTATATCAAGCAAAAGAACCGCCATCTTAGCTTTCGTAATATCTGGAGCTATAGCTGGGTTTATTGGAGGTAACGAGGTTCTTATGTACCATAGAAAACTTGTTCCCGGGGAGAAGATAGGAGCTGGAATGGGCTTCACATCAATTCTCGTTGCGTGGTTCGCAGACCTAAACCCTTTGGCTATACCTTTATCGGCTTACTATGTATCCGCGCTTCATTACCTTAGAATGATTGTACAAGTTGGTGAGCTTACAGAGCCTGTAGCAAGGTTCTTTACGGGTATAATTTTTGCCCTTCTACTAATATCCATATTCATATCTAAGTACAAGGTGATGATAAGGAAATGATATTCGTAGAGGAGGTATTTGACCCCTTCTATCTATTTCTTCTTTTAACAGCCATAGGAGATATAGTTGTAGAAAGGAGCGGAGTTCTTAACTTAGGGATAGACGGGTTCATAGTTTTCTCCATAGCTTTCAGCTACACAGCTACTATAGCGTACAACTCAACTACAGCATTGTTACTCGTTATACTCTGCGGATTACTCATCGCATCCGTACTCTCCTTCTTTATTAACTTTTTACATTCATCGCACGTATTAACAGGACTTGTACTAAACATGATATTCTACGGCCTAAGTGCTGTTATCGGTGATATAGGTCTAGATATAGCGGCTGAACGTCGAATCCCTAGAACATTAACAAGTCCTCTACCTTTGAGATGGTACTACGTTGTTTTAATAACAATAGCTGTATCTGTAATTACATGGTTTCTGCTTTACAAAACTAGGATAGGAACATCAATAAGAGCTTGCGGATTTAATCCAAGAGCCGCAGATCATCTAGGAGTAAAAGTTTGGAGAACTAGGTATTTAGCGCTAGTCATAGGATATGTATTAATTGCTTTAGGCGGATACACCTATACACTCTTCTATAAAAAATCGTGGAGTACATACATAGGGATTGGCTACGGTTTCTTAGCTCTTGCACTAGCTATGTCATCACTATGGCATCCGCTCATAGTTATAGCACCTGTAGCAATATTTAGTTACTTACTAAGGTCTCTTTATGTATTTCAGCTTGAGTACGGAATATCCCAGCATATTTTATCAATGATACCCTATATCGCTGCAATAGCCTTTGTAACAACTATAACTGCTTCACCTCTTGGAAAGAGGCTTGCTATACCTAAAGCGCTAGGAGAGATATACTTTAGAGAAGAAAGAGCTGCTTAATCATTATAACTACCAACGGAACACAGGAGACTAATTTTATTTAAATTTTAGTTAATGCTTTGATAATTACTAAGTATTACTGAAGTGTAACCCGGTTATTACTACTTTCGCTTAGCTCTCCCTGATTATTACCTTGCGACGCACTGTTTAATCTCGAATGCTCAAATATTTGGTGTGCAGGTAACAAAGCATGTCATTACAAAAAATAGAGGCTTCTGCTATCGAGGAGTATCTAAGTAGCTATGAATGGGCGGTAAAAGACAATGCTAATATACCTAGGGCGGTAACAGGGCTTCTAAGTCACGTACTTGGTGTAGCATTACATGAAGAAGCAACAAGGCTCTTACCAAGAGAAGCTCTTAACTTTCACGAAGATGGATGGATATACATATACAAGCTCAGGGATGGATCTATAATTAAGCCTTACTGCGGAGGAATAGACTCAAAGCCCATAGTGGAGAAAGGACTTAGAACACCTACCGTGGTATCTAGACCTCCTAAACACCTAGACTCAGCTGTAGACCAGGTTATGAATGCTGCTTACATCTTTAGCCAAGAAAGAACAGGTGCGATTGGCCTCTACGGCATAGACTTAACGCTTGCTCCTTTTGTTAGAAGAGATAAACTTGATTACAAAGCTATTAAACAGAACATTCAGAGATTCATCTTTAACATGAACTACCCACTAAAAGCAGGTCAATCACCATTCTCAAATGTCGTCTTCGCCGTAAGTAATAAGTATTATAGAGGACAACCAGTTCCAAATATAGAGCAAAGATTCAGGTTTGTTTTAGATACCTATGAAAACTATATCGAAGAAGCAAAACTTGTATTGAAAGCCTTCGCAGATGTATTTACCGAAGGAGATGCCGTAGGTCAGCCTTTTACATTCCCAATACCTACCACAATTATGAATCAGGAGATGGAGAAAATACTTAACGAGGATTCAGACCTACGAAAAAGCTTCTGGAATATGATTGCAAGAGTAGGTCAAATGTACTTCTTAAACGGTTACAAGCATAAAGCTGAGGATCTATTTAGTTTTTGCTGTAGACTTCTATCCGATATGGGCAGAGTCAGAGAGATCTTGCATCAAGCCAAAGGTATATGGGATATGCCGCCAAGTGTAGGATCTATAAATGTTGTTGTAGTAAACTTACCTAGGTTAGCTATGATAGCTAGGGTCTCAGATGATAGAAGGATGCTTGATAAACTCGATGAGCTTTTAGAAACCGCCAGAAAAACACTAATGTGGTTTAGAGCTCGATACCATAAGCTGTTTAGCGATGGTATGTACCCTATGACTAAGGAATATATAGACTCTGTAGATCCATTTAGATTCTACTACAACACTATCGGAGTCATAGGTATGGCTGAATATACATCTATAATGCTTGGGGAGCCATTCTTCTGGCTCAATGCACAGCCATCTAATATACCAGAGGTAGTGAAGCTCTATAGAAACATATTGAGCTACATAGGAGATAGGTTGAAGGAATTCGAAGATGAAGATGAGGTTTTATACAACGTTGAGGAGGTCCCTGGGGAAACCCTTGGTATTAAGCTTGCTTGGAAAGATGTCGCTTTTGCTAAAGAACTAACGAGATCCGAAGATCTATCGACTTACATACCAGTAGGCGAAGTAGAGGGTAGAAAAGCTCCGTTCTATACGAATCAGCTATCTCCGCCGTATACAATGCTACACCTAAGGTATCAACTAGAGATAGAAGCCCAGTGCCAAAAACTGTTTACTGGCGGTGTTATCAAGCACATCTTTGTTGATAGAGAACTAGACCCTGAGTTGATAGCTAAATTTGTTACTAGGACATTAAGGGATACAGAGGTGGTATATGTATCAATTACGCCTACCGTAGCGGTATGCCCATCCTGTGGCTACAGAGCTATAGGACGATGGGCTAGGTGCCCCTCTTGTGGAACATCCATGGATTTGTGGAGTAGAATTGTTGGTTATTATAGACCCGTGAAAATGTGGAATAGTGGAAGAATAGCCGAATTCAATCTAAGGAGGGATTTATCCAAAGACATAGAGGATATTGCTAAAGGATAGAATTAAAGAACCTAAACGACCTTACTCTACCTAACTCGGAACGTTTACGGAACCTATATTTAAGTACTCTCATAAACTAAAGCATAGAAACCATTAAGCAAAACTTATAAAACCAAACTTTAATCCATTCTTTTTCTTGATCAAACCTCTATATATCTACACGTTAACCATATATAGAGGTTGTAATTATATAGTATATGGGTACCCCTATGACCAAGATTATTGCAGCTATTCTTGCCGGTGGCGAAGGCATTAGGTTTAGACCGTATACAGATATTATTCCTAAACCTATGATCCCTATAGGTCCTGAGGAGAAACCTATCCTTGAGTACATAATTAAGTGGTTAAAAAAATACGATATTTCCGACATAGTTCTTCTCGTTGGCTATAAATGGAAGCAGATAAGGAATTACTTTGGCGACGGTTCTAGATTCAATGTAAATATAACATACAGCATAGATGCAGAAGTATATAGAGGTACTGGTGGTGCAATCTTAAATGCATACAAAAAAAGATTACTCAATAGTGAAATAGTTCTTATTTGGTATGGAGATATATTGGCTCCTATAAATGTAGCAGAACTTATCTCTTTCCATTTTCAGAAAAACGCTGATGCTGCTATTGTTTTAGCTGATAGGTATAAGGTTCCGGTAGGGGTTGCGAAGGTCGAAGATGATAAGATCGCGGTCTTCGAGGAAAAACCTTGGATAAATATATACGTGTCATTAGCAGTACTAACTCTCACAACTCAAGTATTAGAAGAAGTGGAGAAAAATCTCGGAAAAAGTTTCGATATCATGGGAGATCTAGTTCCGTGGATGATAGGAAGAGACTTTAAAGTCTATGCCTATATACATAAAGGTGCTTGGTACGATATAGGGAGCTTAGACCAGTACAAAAAAATAGATCTGGATTTAGTAAAAGAGTTTATGCAAGATTAGCCTAGCGAAATAGACCCTGAAATAATCAAAGGTTCATCTAAATAATAGATGTTCTATGTTGATCCATCTCTCACCCGGAGTTATAAAGAAATTATAGGTTAGACTACTATCAACTATTTCTTTGGTTTAAGTCTTGCGAATTGACTTAAGCTTCCTAATATTCTTGAAGTAATAAAGTAACTGTTGCATATCTATCAACCCTAAACTTACCCAAACTTAAGATTTTATAAACCTTCAGAACCTCATGTACCTTGATAACCTTTGATTTTTCAGAATTTGTATGTGGAATATTAGGAAAAAAGACTTACATGAACTTGGTTTGAATCACTTAGAACAGTTCAAAAACATGAAGCTGAAAATCATCAAATAGAGCTTAGGTTATCTCACAATATTAAAGCTATTTTAAGCATTGTTCCAAGGTAGAAATAATAAAGAGAAGATGATGATGATGCTATTCGATGTAAGCAATTTAGATTGTTAGTTTTCGAGTAGAAACATAAATTACATAGAAAGAAGCTAGGTAAAAAGATTGATAACCTAAAGGAATAGACTTACCCTGTTTATCAAAGGACTTAAAAAGTAAAGAGTTCATCAGGGTAAACCCCTATCATCACATATTCAGCTACAGCTACATAAAAACTCATCCATAGTGTACCCTTCTTAGTTTCCTAGTCACATAATTTTTCAAAAATCAGATCCCTTGAATATCACACTAACACCATTACGAACTTATAGAATGCGGTAACTAAGCCCATTGGCATTTAACGTAAGTGTCTAGGTATTACGATCTTTATGTACATAGAGTTTGCAGAACAATTACTTAAAAAACTTGCCTAAATTTTCAATTTATAAACCTCCCAAATCTCGTTATAATTAAGAGATTATTTTAGGGACAAAAGATTGTCTGAGCAAAGATTTGTTTTCGGCGTAAATGGACTAGACAGAATGTTGATGGGTGTCCTAGATCCTCCATCAATGTTAGTAATAGCTGGTCATCCTGGTGCTGGTAAAACTACTCTTGCTTCATCTATATGCTACGCTAACGCATTAAAAGGTTTCAAATGCTTATATATATCTTTCCAAGAAGATAAAGAAAAACTATACAAAAACATGAAAAATCTTAACATAGATTTAGAGCGCATCGAATTCCAGGGAAACTTAAAGTTTGCGCGATTTCCTGTAGCCTTATCCGTAGATGATGTGGTACTAGAGATCTCGAACTTGATTCTCTCGTACAATCCAAGATTAATTATTGTAGACTCGATGAATGTTTTCTTAAGCGGTTTAGTCGGTAATGAAGTTAAACGTGCTTGGTTGCAGAATTATTTCTATGAACTTTCTAAGCAGATTAACGGCGTTGTTGTTCTAGTATCTGAGCTACCGTTCGGAGAAGAAAGACTCCAATTAGGAGCAATAGAATTTATAGCTGACGCTATACTCATACTAAAGCATAGAGTGGAAAGAGGTCTGCTTATTAGATCTCTAGAAATTAGGAAAATTAGAGGAGCACCACTTCATGTAGCTGAAGTACCTTTCATGATAGTTGAAGGTGTAGGACTCTATGTACAACCTATGGAAATCCCGTTAATGATACCTTCAGAAGCTACCGAACTAGATGTTGTATGTAGTGAACTGAAGAAGGTAATAAGGTCTGTTAGGTTGGGTGAAATTGCCTATGTATCTTATCCTCCAGATGCGAGAATAGTTGAAATTGGTATAGCTCCGGTTCTACTAGCTTTCGCGATAGCGAATAATTTGAAGATCATGATTATAAGCTTTAAGTATTCAGCGGAAACATTTAGGAATATATTCGTTGAACAAATAATAAATCTAGGAATAGAAAAAGATATTGCTACAAAAATTGTAGATGAATACGTAGAATTTATTGGAATAAACCCATTCGCGGTTCCCCCAGGCTACTATCCAACACCATCACTTCAAAGACCTGTATACATAGATGTTGTAGTTTTTCACGGCCCAGAAGCAAGATACATTAGCATGAAATACAGAGACTACATAACAAGGTTCTTTGATGTAATAACAAGGCTAAAAAGCGAAAGAAAGTTAAATATAACTTTAGCAGCAAGGATATCGAAAAAACAATACAATTCTGATACCTCGTTTAGCGATGTTGTAATAAAAATAGGTTTTACTAAAAATGGAAAAGCATATATAAAGGTGTGGAGAAAAGGAGGTAACATATACAAATTAACTATAAACGAAATAGAAACATGCTATAGCGAAGTAGCAGAAAAAATAAAAACAAAGGCATTAGAAATACGGCAGAAGGTAGTCAACCAAAAACAAACGAACCAATAGACTATATCAATATGGACCACAAGCAATTTAATTAATCTAAAACAAGTTAACGAATTTTGTTACATACTTTAAGATATAGACTAACGGTACTAGATTTTGAATACCTTATTTTTTAAGATCTATATGGTGCCTGATAATGTCAATGAGGATTTATAGACAATATCTCAGATCTTAGAGATGATCAAAAATTCGGAATTGAATGTATACATCCTGGAATCTTAGCTAAGCTAATAAAGTTAATAACTTTACAATTTAAAGCCTCCTAGTTTAAAATGTTGAGATTGCAAAAATTAACTTTTAAAGTATCTTCGAAATGAAGATGCTTGGTTTTTATACATTAATTAATTGATAGGACCTAGATTTAGTAAATATATAAAATGATATATCAAATACAATAAGCCGATGTATGTAGTGAGCTTAAATATGAAGAAACGTCTACTATATCATGGAGGAATTTAATATGAAGAAAATGTTGCTACTTGTTATATTATTGGTATTATCAATAGTTGCTACTACAACGGGTTTATACTTAGCTCATCTATTTGATATAAATATATGGGGTAACGTTAACGTAGAAGAACCTACTATAATTGAAAGTGATATAGAATTAAACATAGATAGGGAAGTAGGTTCTAAGATTTATGAACTTGGAGTAGTTAATATACCAAAGAATATATCGATGCAAATTAAAGGGGAGCTCCGAGATTATAAAGGAGATATAAAGCTGGTGCTTAATGGGATTCTTGAACTTAAGTCTAAGGAAAAAATCTATAGAATTAACATGCCCTGCTTGATCAATATTAATGAACCTTGTTACCGAGTAGCAATGATTATCCCTGGATACGATGCCCCCTTAACTGTAGTATCTGCTAGATACAATGTAACGTTAACGCTTTCGTGGAAGGCAAGTGGTAAAGGAAGCTTTTACCTTAAGCTCGTTGGCTCCTATAGTGAGGGTTCTCTAACATAAATTAAATAATATTTTCAGTACATCTATCTGTAAAAAACTTTAAAACTTCATTGGTTAGTAGTTAGATTTATGAGTTCTAAGGGGCTTTATTCTTATACGTGTTGAATTCAATGTAGCACCTCCATAGATATCTACTCCATCGTTAAGGATAACATTTATCCTTTTACCATCATACGTATAAGTTTGTCTAGGTAGCCATGCAACACCTTTGCTTAGGTTTAGATCTACTTTAACCTTCAAAATAGCTGATCCTTTTTCATTGTATACTTCTATTATATCTCCTGTTGCTAAACTTAATTTTTGGGCATCTTCAGAGCTTATGTGAATCTCTCCGTAGTTAACTCCATAAACATCCTCAAACTGTGTATGGATGTAGGATGGATGTGCAGATGTTATTAATAGAAGCTCATTTTCTTCTAAGGGATCCCCTTTTAGTGGTGTAGGTAGCGGTGATAAACCTTCTTTTTTTGCTAAAATGCTATAAAGTTCTATTCTTCCTGAAGGCGTTTGATAAACATCTTTTGGTCTAGGCTTTAGCTTTACGTATCCTTTATTGAATAGTTTCTCGGTGTTTTCTTTGCCTAAGGCAAGCTCGAATATTTTATACGGATCTAAACATAGTTCATCATAATTATGTAGGAGGATTTTTTTAGTTATCTCGCACATAAGCTGGTACTCCCCTACAGCCTCCCCTAGAGGGTCTATGGCTGGTTCATTGAGGTGAACAACATTATGCAAGTAGCTGAAAACAACATCAAGTTTTTCGTAAAATGTTGGAGCTGGTAAAACTAGGTCTGCGTATCTAGCTGTATCGCTCCAATGAGTTTCGTGAACAACAACAAATACATCGTCTCTCTTAAGCCCCTCTATAACTTTCGACGCGTTTGGTAATGTAGCGGCTGGGTTATGTAGATGTATATACACGAACTTGTATTCCCCTCTTGCTAGCTCCTCTCCGATCCTCTCCATGCTTACAACCTTCCCGGAATTCCATCGTTCGCTGCCGTCCACTAAAGCTAAATTTATCTGTAAGCCATCAGTATTACTATAGTAGAAACCTCTATGTATACCAAGCAGAGCAGGTAGAATCGCGATAGACCTAACTATCTCTCCTCCTCCATATCTTCTTTGAAGACCGTAGCCAATAAATATAGCGAAGTTTCTACTACTAGCTATAGCCTCAGCAATCTCTATTATATTGATTCTAGAAACACCCGAAATCATCTCAACGATGTCTAGCCGGTAGTTCTCAAGGTGTTTAACCAGTTTATCAAAACCATAGGTATACTTATCGATAAAATCTAAGTTTACATAACCTTTATCTAGCAAGTACTTAGCTATTCCAAGGGCTAAGTAGCCATCAGAACCAGGCTTAACCTTAATAAAATTAGTGCTCTGTTTAGCTGTCTCCGTCAATCGCACATCGATGGTTATTATTTTGCCTCCTCTATCCTTAACCTCAAGGATCTTCTTCCACAAATGAATTGCACTTACGGCCGGATTAAACCCCCACACAATAACCATGTTCAGCCTCTCTATATCATCGGGAAAAACGCCGTACGTAGAACCGTAAACAAACCTTAAAGCCTTAGAGCCGCTGTAGTTACATATACTACGATCTGTCTGAGTAGCTCCTATGAAGTTCCAAATTCTTCTACTAGCATACCTGGTTAAAATACCCCTATTACCAGCATACTCAAGGAAAAGTACTTTCTCAGATCCATAGATGTCGAGAATCTCCTTAAGGTTGGATGTCAGCATCTCTAGTGCTTTATCCCAGTCGATTTTTCTAAAAATACTTCCGCCGATGTTAAATGATGGATATAAAATTCTTAGCGGTGAATAAATTCTCTTAATATCGTTTACTGCTCTAGGGCATAGAATACCCTGGGTATACTTATCATCGTTAGCAGTTATTCTAACAATACTACTACCTTCAACGTATACTCTTAGCATGCAAGTATCGTAGCAATCTCTTGGACAACTTATAAGTACCTCTTTTGTCATTCCGTATACACCTAATCGTATAATAATGTTATCGATAAATATTAAGGGTGTTTTATAAAGACTGTTCTTATGATTTATCAAATTCCGCTACTCATCGTATACGGATCTACATATCGTAATGGTCCCAGCACCACTTTCAGCAGGGGTTTTAACCCTTTCACCAATAAGGTAAAGACCTTTCTTGATTAGAATCTCCCTAAGAATTTCCTTTCCCTGCATCTTCTCAGACCTTATGCATTCTATAGGGATTTTCTCAGCTAATTCAATTATGTGATTATCTAAAAATGGCGCAACAACCTCTATACCTAAGCATTTTGCTACCTCTAGTTCTGGATACCTACCTCGAGAGAGTCTACGAATAGCTTCCTCAAGACCTTCTCTACTTAGATTGAGCATGAAGCCGTAGCCTGCAAATAGCTCATCTCCACCACTACCAACATAAACACACCTACATCCGCTATCTCTAGCCTTTTCAAACGTTGCATAGAAAACTATATCATTTCTAACCTCTATACATCCACCATCCTTATGGGAATTAACCTTATTCGTACCGATACATCTAATTACCTTACTCTTTAAATCTTCAACAACTTCAGAGTTTATCTCAACAAACTCTATATCAATACTAAATACCTTAGATATATAATTAACGTAAAATAAATCTTTAGGTAGCCCAAAGCTACACATAGCAGTATAACCTTTAGGTTTCAACCCGGCCTCTAAAGCCGCCAATAAAACAACCGTCGTGTCTATACCTCCGCTTAAAGCTATACAATCACATTCATGCTCTTTGACAACTTTTACCAATTCCGTAAACAGGTTATCTACATACACATAGCACGGCAAAGGTACCCGCATATGCAACAACCCCTTCTAGTTTAGAATATAGCAATTAATAAGTCATTTTAAATAAATTACCCTTGAAAGCAGCTCAATTATACATAGCTACACGTCATATCCACATACCCTATAATACAGCTTGTATAAGCACAATATTGATTTAGAGAAAATAATAAGCAATACCATTAAACCATATTGTTTATGAAAAATAAGATATATCCTAAGAATAAAGAAGACTTAGTATTACCCTCATAAGCTAAGGCATAAATTTATTTAATGTCTTTGAAAATCTATTAATTAAATATAACAACATACATTTAGTATTTGCTATCTTCCGCTAAAGACTTATTAAGCTTGATAACTACAGAGGTATGTAGTTATGGTTTTCTTCGATAGACCTATTGAGAAACCCAATGAACTATTTGATAGAGAAAAGGAATTCGAAGCACTTAAAAATGCTATTTCATCTCGTGCAATAACTATTGTTGTTGGTGTTAGAAGAGTTGGGAAAACATCACTTGTTAAAGCTGTTACCTACGGTATGCCTAGGATCTATATAGATGTTAGGAAGTTCGAATTTTCGCAGTATATAACGTATGATATGTTTTTATAAGAGCTAAGAGGTAGTTTGAATAGATTTCTTTCCTTCGATAAAAAATCCTCGAATATTTTAAGAATCTCAAAGGTTTAAAGGTATTTAAAATTGGTATAGAATTTTCGTTAGGTAAATCTAGACCTTCCTTCTCATCTATACTAGATGTAATGGATAGATGGGCAGAGGATAGAGGAGAAAAGCTTGTATTCATTATTGATGAAGTTCAGGAGCTCGTTAAGATGAAAGGTTATAGTATTCTACCATCTATTGCGTATGCATACGATAATCTTAGAAATATCTCATTTGTTTTGGCAGGTTCGAGAATAGGTCTTCTTTATAGATTTCTGAAAATCTATGATGTCTCCTCTCCTCTTTACGGAAGATATATAGAAAGAATAGAGCTGAGACCTCTTTCGAGAGAACTTGCTCTAGAGTTTCTTAAGAAAGGCTTTAAATACCATGGTATAGAAGTAGACAACAAATTTATTGAACTAGCTGTGGAAAAACTCAACGGCATAATAGGGTGGCTCTCCTTCCTAGGGCTTAAAGCTTTAAGCAAAAAAAGCACCGATTTATCCCTAATAGACGAAGTTGTTGAAGAAGCATCTAAAATAACCGTTAACGAATTCTGCAACTTCGTAGAAGCTATGGGTAGTAAAAGATACATAGAAATAATTAAGGTATTGGGAGATGAAGGAGCTTCTTGGTCACAAATAAAGAGATACCTTGAGTTAAAACTTGGTACAAAAATTTACGATTCGGAGTTATCAAGACTTTTAAAAAACCTTATAGATAGTAGCTTCATCGAGAAGAAAAATAGTCTATACATAATCTCTGACCCCGTTCTTAGGCGTGCATCTAAATCAATTAAATGCTAAACAGAATAACACATCAATACCTACAATAAAGCATATAAAGATTCACCTCAATCGTTATCTTGCATTATCGTCACATTTTAATATATGTCTTCAACTTTGATAAATAGTAATTATACCCATAAAAACCTTTCCATTTATAGAATAACTTCTGTAATTATTTGTAGAGGTATAAAGGTGTGCAACTTTACCTTGGTATTAGTAAATTAATATAGATTTGAGATCTTCATTAATAC
>Ga0209394_1000052_pt1 | contig 103893 bp, 112 predicted proteins | sample JNZ201metaG_FD_184122 | JGI IMG/M metagenome (GOLD analysis project Ga0209394, IMG submission 184122) | Hot spring microbial communities from Jinze hot spring, China to study Microbial Dark Matter (Phase II) - JNZ 20120812A (SPAdes) (version 3) ...
GGATTTAGAGTAGTAACAGTCGATGGTATGGGTATTGATGGCTTTGAAGCTATAAGTGAGAAGAGAGTACTAGATCTAATAAGTAAGGGTCTAGTAGGTCTAGTAATAACTACAGGATATAATCCTACAATGGATTACAGGATAAGAAGACTTGCTGCAGACATGATGATACCTCTAATTCTAAACCATAGGTTAGCACTAGAATTATCAAAGAGTATAGTAGAGTATGAGGGTATAAGTACTAGCGATATTAGAGATATGAGTAGCTTCTGGGTAAACTATAAGGATATAATTAGGGTACAAAATAAATAAAACCTAATAAACCCCTATATTTGGAGGGTTTGAGTTTCATTGCAAGTAATCGCGTTTGATATCACCAGCTTCTACTCTTAGCCTCAACTATCTCTCTTCACTAGGAGACCATATAATTGGTCCTTGCTCATTCAGGATAACCCCTACCCATAGCTCTCCTTCATCTATCTAATCTGATTCACAGTTATAGAGGGAATCCCCACATCTTGATTAATTGTATTGAGTGAGGGAGTAGAAATGTATTTTGGTATAGTAAGAAGGTTAATTCTTATAATAATGTATTATGTTTGAAAGTCTTATAAGTATTAAAAACTATACCCTTTTGAAGCCGGGAGGACTAGTAGTTTATTTTGCTTTCTTAATTCTTATCTTCCATAGTCCTACTCCTATTTTCTCAATACCGAGTACTATATGCCCATTTCTTCTAACTACTGCTGGTACATTCTCGCAGGAGGGTGGATTATCTGTTATAACTTCAAGTAAGTCGCCGACTTCTAGTTTCTTTAATGCTTGTAGTGTTAGTATTTGGGGGTATGGGCATGCGTACCCAGTGAGATCTAGTTTGTATACTCCTTTCTCTATATACTCTAGTTCTTGCATATCTCTCACCTACTATTCTTAATTTGGGTAGGGTTTTAGTTCATTAATATTTATTAGATTTAGTAAAATCTATTCTCTACTATAAGCTATTCTTCCTTTAGCTATTACTTTTAATACCTTATTATAGCCCCATGTGTAGCCTAGCCATTTATAGTTCTCTATCTCCCATATTATAATGTCTGCTGTATAGTTTTCTTTGATTGCCCCAACTTCATGGCTTATATTTAAGCTTTTAGCTGCGTTTATAGTTGCGGCTGCAAGAGCTTCTAGTGGTGTTAGGCCTAGAATATATGGTGATATATCTATGACTGTTTGCTGTAGTGGTGTCATATTGTTTGGGTTATAGTCTGATCCTATAGCTATTATAGTCTTAGCTTCTCTTAATGCTCTAACTGGGGGTCTAGACTGTTCTAGCATAGACATTATACTTGTAGGGAGTAGTGTAGCTACAGCTCCTCTCTCAGCTATGAGTCTAGAGTTTTCTTCAGGCATTTTCTCTAGGTGATCGAGAGAGTCTAGGTTAAGCTTCTCTACTAGCTTAGAGCATCCTATATACTCTATTTGATCTGCATGAATTCTAGCTCTCAATCCTGCTCTTAAACCAGCCTCAAGGATTATTTTAGAGTCGTTTAGGCTAAAAGCACCTTTATCACAGAATACGTCTATATATAATGCTAGGTTTCTATTAGCAATCTCAGGTATTATTGCATTAGTAAAGTAGTTTACATATTCTTGGATATTCTCTTTATAAACTAAGGGTGGTACGTGAGCTAGGAGTGTAGGGATAACTTTTAGTGGTAGAAGCTCTTCAAGCTTCCTAGCTACATATAGCATCTTAGCTTCACCCTCAAGGTCTAATGCATAGCCACTCTTAACTTCTATAGTTGTAGTTCCATGGCTTAACATTAGTCTAGCTACGCTAAGGACCCTCTTTAAGAGGTCATTAACATTAGCTTCACGTGTAGCCGTAACAGTCCTATAAATCCCCCCACCTCTAGCTAGAATCTCACTATAAGAAACACCTCTAAGCTTGTCCTCAAATTCGTCCTCACGACTACCATAGAATACTAGGTGTGTATGTGGATCTATGAGACCTGGGGTTACTAGGCGTTTATCAGCATTAATTTTTGAACCTTCAAATCGAGACTTAATATCACTGGACCTGCCTACAGCTACAATCTTACCATCTCTTATAGCTACTCCAGCATCTCTAACTATTACTGCATTATCCTCTGATACTCTAGCCAGTGGGCCTTCCATAAAGGTTACTAATTGACCTATATTATAGATTACTATGTCAGCCTTCAAGCCTCTGAGCACCCATCGAGAATCCATGTTAGAGTGTAGAGTAGTATTTTGGAGGCTATAGCTGTAGTAATTCCAGCTACATCTAAGTCTGGGACAAGCTCTACAATATCTAAACCTCTAATCTTAGGCTTAAGAGTCTCGGCAGCTTTCCTAAGTATAGTTATACTCTCCCATGGGGTCATGCCTAGAGGATTCTGTGAGTTTACTCCTGGAGCATAGCTTATATCTAGGTGGTCTATATCTAAGCTTATATAGTAGTTTTCAGCTGTAATCTCTTTAAGCCAGTCTATAGCTTCCATAGCATACTCTAAGCCATCAAAGAGCTTTAGTCTAGGAACTGTCTTAAATCCAGCCTCTATAACTCTCTCTAGTGAGTAGCTAGGATTCTGGAAGTCACTTAAGCCTATGATAGCTGCATAAACTCTACCTCTATGAGCTAGGTATAGATCCCATAGCCAGGACCCGCTAGTTAATCCTTCTTCTACACTTCTAACATCATAGTGAGCATCTAATACTAGTAATCCTAAGCTATCTCCAGTTAAAGGCTCTACAGTCCACCTTGTTATTGAGTGATCTCCTCCAAGAAATAATGCAATCTTACCTCTATTATATGCTATCTTAGCAGCCTCTACTATCCTAGTAGATGTAAGCTTATAGTCTCCAGGAGCTACCTTAACATCTCCTAAGTCTACTAGACTACACTTAAACTCGAGAGATCCGGGAGCGTGACTTGTAAACTTGTATATCCAGTCTCTAATCCTACTAGGAGCATACCTAGCGCCAGGCCTACCACTAGTAGACCAATCCCATGGAACCCCCACGACTACGACTTCACCAGAGTTACTTGGAGATATTCTTTTATCAAGAGGATCTCTTAGAAACCTAGAACTAGGAGTAATGAGAGCCATCATAGACACCTCTCAATATATGGCTTCTAACTCTTAATAAAATAGTCTAAGCCTTTAGAGCTCTTCTCTTTCCTAGCCTCTCTTTTCTCAGGCCCTCTCTTAGTCTCCTTACCAACTTCCTCAGGTCTAGCTCTCTTAATTTTCTCTAATGCTCTAATAACATTCTCAGTATTATCACCGGCAAGGTATTTGATCATATCCTTACTTAGATTATATCCTAGGGCTAGTCTTGCAGCTATTACTGGATCACTAGGATTCCTGAATATTAACATCATATATGGTATAACCTCATTCATTATAGTAGATTTAGAGGCGAGAATCCTATATGATAAGTATTCTGCAAGCTTCTCTCTCTCCTCTCTCATAGGTTTAAGCTGGGCCATTAACCTTATCCAATCAGGGAATCCATACCTAGTTTTTAGTATCTCCTCGGATCTCCTAGCTAATGATACACCTGGCCCCATAAGGTCGAAGACATAGGATAGTAGGCCCCACTCACCACTAATCTTAGCCCTACTCAGCATTACTGTAGCTCTTGCTAGAGCATCATATGCTCTAAATAAGTCTAGGGGGTCTGAGTATTTCTTAGGTATATTATCGTTAAGCCACCGTATAAGTGACTCGTAATCCTCCTCGCTCTGAGTCACTGCTTTCTTAGCAGCCCAAGCCTGGTTAGCATAGAATATTTCATTTAAAGTCCTCCATATATTTATAGTCTTCTCTCTACCCCTGACAATAGCTCTAACTAGCCCTATAGTAACTTTCCCATATCCTTCAGCAACTGCTTGTAAGTCGTTGATTGCTGCTCTTGCGTCACCCATACTCCTGGATGCTATCCATCTAAGAGCTTCTCTTTCACAGTATATCTTCTCACTATCGCATATTTTCTGGAGTAATGCTATAATCTGGTTTTCTGTTAACTCTTTAAAATCTACAAGTTCGCATAACTCTCTAAGTACTCTAAACTGCTCTTTCCATGGATCATTAGCAGTCATAATTATCGGGTTTATTGTGTTTTTAATTACATCTACTAAAGCCTCTAATCCACCCTCATCTGCTTTAGGATCTATACCGTCAACTTCATCGAGTAATATTATTAAGCCTTTCTTTAATAATGGTTTCTTCGTAGCTGCTGTCCCAACTATCCTCTTAATATCACTCTTACGCCTATAATCGCTTGCATTTAACTCTAGAATATCGAAGTTTAGTTCTCTAGCTATAGCCTCTACTAGACTAGTCTTCCCTACGCCTGGAGGACCGTATAGTAGTAGAGCCTTCTTATATGGAATTCTCCCCTTAGCCCACTCTGTAAGCCAGCTTATTATTGTCTTCTTAGCTTCATCTTGCCCTATAACATCATCTACTCTTTTAGGCCTATACTTTATAATCCATAGTATTTTACGCTCACTCACATCTGAGACCTCTTACCTAGTAGGGCTAGCCATGCTAGTAGAGCTGCTAGCTGTATATCTTCATCACTACCCTCAACTAGTCTAAAGTGTATTTCTCCGAGGTAGTCTGCTATTAAGACTCTAAGCTCCTCAGGTATCTTGAGCTCTTGGCTAAATATTTCTCTATGTATTTGTTTAACTACATCTTCTCCGCTAAGACCATACTCTATCATTAGCTTTCTAAGCATATTCCGTGATCCTGTAAAGTCTCCTGAGAGTGCTAGTCTAATCATTTCTCTAACTTCTCTAGGTCTAGCCATACCAACAACCTTAAACACGGATTCTACTGTAACCATGCCTAGGCTGGCTGCGGCCTGGAGTATATTTATAGCTTTCCTCATATCTCCCTCACTAATCTCATATATAGCATCTAATGCTTCATCCTCATATCTCACACCTTCATTCTCAATAATATACCTTAATCTTCCTACTATATCTTCCTTCTTTAATGCAGTAAATCTAAAGAATGCACACCTACTCTGGATAGGGTCTATTATCTTAGATGGATAATTAGCTACTAGTATAAACCTAGTTGAAACCGTATATAGCTCCATGAGTCTCCTTAAAGCTTGCTGAGCATCACTAGTCATATTATCAGACTCGTCGAGGAGAACTATCTTAAATGGTACATTCTCAGGGGCTCTACTCCTAGCGAATTCTTTAACCTTCTCTCTAATAACATTGATCCCACGCTCATCTGAAGCGTTAAGCTCTAACATGTAGTGTCTATAGGTCTCACCGTAAAGATCGTGGGCTAAAGCATGTGCAGCTGTAGTTTTACCAGTACCTGGAGGACCGGCAAATAGAAGGTGTGGCATATTCTTCTCTTTAACAAATAATTTAAGTCTCTCAACTACTTCACGCTGATTTACAATATCATCTAGAGTTCTAGGTCTATACTTCTCTACCCATAGAATCTCAGCAATACTACTCAAGATTTAACCCCCTACTTTAACCTAGTAGTCTGAAATTATAAGGTTAATACCTCCAGTTATTAATTAGAATATCCAATTACCTCTCTCCGGCTATGATGTTAGTTTTAGTGTTTATAGCCTTTAAATATCTAACAGTAATAGTTAGGGGATATTGTGTCTCTAGCCAGTAAGCTTAAGCTCCTAAAGCTAGACTATAATGTGAGACGAGTGAGAGTAATATTTTTAAGAGACTATCCTAAGCTACCTACACCTTCAGGACTTATAGATGCGAGGAGAGGTGATGAAGTAGAGCTTCCTAGATGGCAAGCTAGGATATTGAAGGATCAAGGATACGTAGATTTTAGAGAACAACAAGTTGATATAGATTATGTGAATCGGTATCATTTCAAAGAGAGGAAGAGTAGTGGCGCAAGCCAGCTTATAGGTATACCTCAAGACTTCTACTTTAAAGCAGGAGAGCTTGTAGGTAAACTAAATATAGTAATTAGAGAGAATCCTAGCCATGCATTACTTAGAGATAGAGAGATTACTGAGAAGAATATAATCGATATCGCGGAGGCTAGATTATCTAAGATACTTAGACTAGTCTACTCAGAGAGTAGAGATATTGTAGAGAAGGTTACACCAGAAGAGTTCGCATTATTCAATTATATGTTAAATGCTGTTGAGCAGTGGAGAAGCTATATAAAGAGTATAGCTAGAGGTGATCTAAGTGGCTAATGAGGCTAGCCTACTAGAAGTAGCTTATACTGATAAATTTAAAGATTTCATAGCAAACTTCAGAGATGAAAGTGGTAAGCTTAAGTATATAGAGAGACTTAGGAGAATGGTTAATTTAGGAGCTAGGAGCATAATAATAGAGTTTAGTGATATCTACAAGTATGATACTGAGCTAGCTGAGAGACTAATAGATAACCCCCTAGAAGTTCTTAGAGCAGCTGACGAGGCTCTTAAAGAACTAGTAGAATTAGAGTATTCTGAGCTAAAAGATAAAAAGTATCATGTCAGAATAGTAGGACTCTATGAGACAACAAAAATTAGAGATATTAGGAGTGAGCATATAGGGAGATTTATACAAATTGAAGGCATAATTACTAGGATGCATCCTGTGAGGAGTAGAATGGTTAAAGCCGTATTTAGACATGAAAAGTGTGGATCTGAGTTTGCATGGCCTCAAGACGAGGAGGAGCTTGGAGAAAGAATAGAGAAGCCTGGTATTTGCCCTATTTGTGGTGAGAGTGGAAGTAAATTTATACTTTTAAGAGATAAGTCTACATTCATAGACTGGCAGAAGATAACAGTTCAGGAGAAGCCTGAAGATGTTCCTGGAGGTCAAATGCCTAGGAGTGTAGAAGTTCAGTTATCAGAAGATTTAGTAGACTCAGCCAGGCCTGGAGATAGGATTACTATAGTTGGAATAGTTAAGTTGTATAACCCTAGCGAGAGGAGCCCGTTCTATGAGTTATATATTGACGCTAATAGTATTAGAGTATCTGAGCGTGTATTAGAGGAGGTTGTCTTAACTAGAGAAGATGAAGAGAAGATTAGAGAGCTCTCTCGCGACCCCTGGATTAAAGAGAAAATTATTGCTAGTATAGCTCCAAGTATATATGGGTACTGGGATCTAAAGGAGGCTATAGCCTTACTACTCTTTGGTGGAGTTCCTAAGATTCTACCAGACATGACTAGGATTAGAGGTGATATACACGTATTATTTATAGGAGATCCTGGTGTAGCTAAAAGCCAATTATTACAAGCAGCATCTAGGATAGCCCCTAGAGCTATATTTACTACAGGTAAGGGATCTACTGCTGCAGGCTTAACAGCTGCAGTTCTAAGAGATCCTAAGACTGGGGAATTCTACTTAGAAGCCGGAGCTCTAGTATTATCTGATGGAGGAGTAGCTGTTATAGATGAGATTGATAAGATGGAGAAAGAAGATAGAGTAGCAATACATGAGGCTATGGAGCAACAGTATATAAGTATTTCTAAGGCCGGTATTATTGCTAGACTAAACTCTAGAACATCAATACTAGCTGCTGGTAATCCAAAACTTGGAGTATACGACCCACAGAGGAGCTTCATAGATAATGTTAACTTACCTCCAACAATACTATCGAGATTTGACTTAATATTTGTTATTAGAGATATAGTTAGTATAGCTAGAGATAGACAACTAGTAAAACATATACTCGGAGCTCATAGCATATCAGAGAGGTTAAAACCAGAGATAGATCCCGAAACTCTTAGAAAATACATCATATATGCTAGGAGATATGTTAAGCCTAAACTAACTCCACAAGCTAAAAAATTAATAGAAGATTTCTTTGTAGAAATGAGGAGTACAGCACTACAATACCAGGCTCAGGGTGGTCAAGCACCAATACCAATAACTGCTAGACAGTTAGAATCAATAATAAGACTAGCTGAGGCTAATGCAAAGATGGCTTTAAGAGATGAGGTTACGGAGGAGGATGCTGCTGCAGCCATTAGACTTATGACCTCATATCTACAAAGCGTTGGATTAGATATTGAGAGTGGAGCTATAGATGTTAGTGTTATAATGACAGGCACCGGGTTTACACTAAGAAGACTTATGACTACAATAATGGATATTATTAAGAGAAGTAGCAGTGAAGGTAAGTGCATTAAAGTAGAGGATATAGTATATGAGGTGACATCAAAACATAAGGTTGAAAAGTATAAAATTGAAGAGGTTATTAAGAGATTATTCCAGGAAGGTTATATTATTGAGAAGAGGAGTGGATGTTATAGTATGGTAGAGGCAGCATGAATTGATTAACATAACAAGTAAGACTAGGAAGCTACTAGAACTCTTAGGTTATACTAGCCTCTACCCCCCACAAGTTAAGGCTTTAGAGTCTAGTATTGAGCATGGAGTAAGCCTTATAGTATCAGCACCTACAGCTTCAGGTAAAACACTTATAGGACTCATAGCTATAATCAATAAGTTAGATCCAGGTACTGGTAAAGCCTTCTACACAGTACCCCTTAGAAGTATAGCTTTAGAGAAGTATAGAGAGTTTAAGGTTCTAGAATCTCTAGGTTATAGCTTAGGAGTTAGTGTAGGGGATTATAGTGAAGGAGATATTAAAGGAGACATAGTAGTTACCACCTATGAGAAGCTAGATTCATTACTAAGAAATGATATTAAGTTAATTGATACTATAAAGGTTCTCGTAGTAGACGAGCTACACTACATTAACGACTCTGAGAGGGGACCTGTATTAGAGTCTCTCCTAGCTAAGGTCTTATCATCAACTAGTAATTTACAAATTATAGGATTAAGTGCTACCATACCTAATGCTCAAGAGCTCTCCCAATGGCTAGGTGCCAGGTTAATAGTAGATGGTTGGAGGCCTATACCATTATATGAGGGTGTATACTGGAAGGGTAAAATATATTATAGTGATGGTAAGATTAGAGATGTTAGAGAAGAGACAGGATATGCTGACTTAGACCTTATACTAGACTCTACTAGGGAAGGTGGCCAGTGTCTAGTATTTTCTCAGTCTAGGAAGAGGGTTGTACAGTTAACATTAAGGTCTTATAAGTTCTCTAGTAAACTTAACTTTGATGCTAGTATAGCTAGAGAAGCTGCTGCAAGCATAGCTAGTAGTGAAGGGCCTAGAGTCCTTAGAGAAGAGCTATCAAGACTCGTTGCTGGAGGTGTAGCGTATCACCACGCAGGATTATCTAGTGAGCTTAGGAGGATAATAGAGGACGCTTTTAGGCAAGGCGGACTTTCTGTAATATATGCTACTCCAACGTTAGCTGCAGGTGTTAATTTACCAGCTAGGAGAGTTATAGTTGATGAGTATTATAGGTTCGAGGATGGGATGTGGAAGCCTATTAGTGTAACTGAGTATAAGCAGCTTGCTGGTAGAGCTGGTAGGCCTGGTTTAGACCCCTACGGTGAGGCAATAGTAATAGCTAACTCTAAAGATGATGTAGATGATATTCTAGATGAATATATTAGAGGTGAAGTTGAGAGAGTTGAGAGTAAGCTTAGAGGAGTTAGGGGTTTAAGGCACATGATTCTAGGTATTATCGCCTCAGGCTTCGCTAAAAGCCTAGAGGATATAGTATCTGTACTAAAGAAAACACTATATGCATTCCAGAATTCACTAGTAGATATTAGACTCAAAGCTTCAATAGCAATAAATGATCTTAGGAATTGGGGTTTAATAGAGGGTAGTAGAGAGTTTAATGCTACAATTATAGGCTATGAGGTTTCAAGAAACTACTTAGACCCAGAGACTGTACCCATAGTGAAGGCTAACTTAGATAAGCTTAAATTACAAAATGATCTAGACTTACTATTATTAACATCTCTAATGCCGGATATGACCACATTACCAGTACCTAAAAGAGAAGAAGAGATCCTACTAGATAAAATATTAGACTCAGCCCCCCACATCGTAGATATAATAGACTGGCTAGATGCGAGAACTGTTAGAGCAGTAAAAGTAGCATTAATATTATATGATTGGATTAATGAGGTCTCAGATGATGATATAACTAGAATATACAATATAGGACCTGGTGATATAGCTGTTCTAGTAGATAATGCTACATGGATTACATCTGGGCTATCTAGAATAATAGGATTACTAGGAGCTCCTAGAGAAGTAGAAGAGAATCTTAAACTAATAGAGAAGAGGTTAAGATATGGTATAAGAAGAGAGCTCCTACCACTAGTAGTAATACCTAAGATTGGTAGAGTGAGGGCAAGAAGACTATATAACGCAGGGTATAAGACCATACAAGACCTAATCTTCGCAGATCCTAGAGATTTACTAAAAATACCTGGTATAGGCCCTCAGACAGTAAAAGCTATAATGGACTTCCTAGGTAGAGAATATCACCCAGATTATAGAGAAGATAGGGGACTAGAAGGTTTTATAGACTGACCTCCTCCCGCCCTAAAGAGGACGAGGCTCTCAGATTATAAATAGCTTATAACTATTAAAGGCTAAATATTCAACTCTATAGTTTATTTATGTTCTAGTTTTTAACCCTGATAATTAACATATCATTAGGTGTACTTGTATGTCTAGTGTATCTATGGTTGATATTAGTGAGAAAACTGCTGTCTACAGGGAGGCTATTGCTTCTGGTAAGATTATATTGAGACCTGAGACTATTAAGATAATTAAGGATAAGATTGTTGAGAAAGGTGATGTTGAGAGTGTAGCCTCTGTAGCTACTATATTAGCTGTTAAGAATACTCCACAGATTATCCCCTTATGTCACCCTATCCCTATAACTCATGTTAGCATTGAGTTTAACTATGGTGATGATTTTATAGAGGCTAGAGTTAGAGTTAAGAGTAAGGCTGAGACAGGGGTTGAGATGGAGGCTTTAACTGGGGTTACTATAGCTCTCCTAACAATATGGGACATGGTTAAGGCTTATGAGAAAGACGAGCGTGGACAATACCCCTATACTATGATTACTGATATTAAAGTAGAGTCTAAAGTTAAAGGGGTTTAAATACTATGGCCTACGGGGGATTTAGAGAGTTAGCGAGTCTTAACTATGTTATGAGTAGTGTTAAGAGTCTATTAAAGCATAAGCCTAGGGTTGTTACAGTAGATCTCTTAGAAGCTCTAGGTAGATTCTTAGCTGAAGATGTCACAGCCCATATTAATATCCCACCATATAATAGGTCTGTTGTAGATGGTTATGCTGTTAGGAGTATAGATACGTTTGGAGCATCTCTATCTAATCCTGTAATACTGAGAGTTAAAGCTTTTATTAGAGTTGGCGAGTCACCAGAGATTGAGATTGGTCCTGGAGAAGCTGTAGAAGTTTCTACAGGGGCTCGCCTACCTAGAGGCGCTGACGCTGTTTTAATGTATGAGAAAACTAGGAGGCTAGGAGATATTATAGAGGTTCTAGAGCCAGTCCCACCATACGGTAATGTCTCGAAGATTGGAGAAGATATTAGAGAAGGAGAAGTTGTACTTAGAAGAGGCATGAGGCTAATGCCCTGGGATATAGCTGTCTTAGCTTCTCTTGGATTAAAGACAGTTAATGTATATGAAGTTAGGGTAGCAGTGGCTAGTATTGGGAGTGAGCTTGTAGAATTAGATAATATTCAAGATATTAGAGAAGTCTTAGATAAAAACCTAGTAGTTAATAGCAATAAGTACTCTATGATAGCCCAACTTAGAAGCTCAGGTTTCACACCACACTACATAGGCATAATCCCAGATAATATTGATGAAATAGCTTCTAGGCTTAGAGAAGCTATTGCAGAGTATGATGCAGTATTAACTATGGGTGGAGCATCTGTAGGTAAAGTAGACTACACTATAGAAGCCGTTAGGAGGCTTAACCCAGAGATATTAATACATGGAGTACATATGAGGCCAGGTAGAGCTAATAGTATTGCTGTAATTAAAGGTAAACCAGTATTTATGCTGAGTGGTTTCCCTGTAGCTTCAATAGTAGGCTTTGAAGCATTAGTTAAGCCTATCCTATTATACATGGTTAACGGTAATGATGATCCAAAGCCTAAAATTAAAGGTATACTAACTAGGAGGGTAAACACACCTATTAATGTTAGGAGCTATGTTAGAGTAAGAGTTTATAGGAAGAATGACGGGATATATGTCGAGCCTCTAGCGTTAACTGGGAGTGGCGTACTAAGTACACTAGTAAGAGGAAACGGTATTCTAATAGTACCAGAGGATAGAGAAGGTTATGATGAAGGGGATATTGTAGAAGTTACATTGTTGAGAGAAGTATTCGAGGGCTAATATATAATCTTAAATACTTGAACATACTCTATACCGCCAACCTTAAGTATAGAGTCTGGATTAACAATACCCATCTCTACGGCAAGCCCTATAATCCTAGAACCTACTAGTATGAGGATATTAGCTTCCTCTAATAGCTTCACAGCCTCACCCTCAGATATAACTATACCTTCATAGAAGCTTCTATTAACATCTAAAACAATACCCCTACTCTCATCGTAAGCCTTAGAACCTAGAACTTCTTCATCAACAATACTAACCATTGTTAACCCTCCTGGAATCTCTATAAGCTTAGCGTGGAAGCCTCCAGTTTTATTATTATCTACTATCATAGGCTTACACCTATCTAATAGTTACTCTATAATAGACCATTTACCATCCTTATAATTGTATATAATCATACCAGCTCTCCTAAGCATATTAAAAATATTTGAATACTTACCTAACATCCTAGAAGCCTCCTCAGGATCTGAAGATTTAATCTCTACAAGTACTCGTTTAAATTCCTGAAATGCTCTCTCACTTATAATTAAGGTATCACCGCCAGCATTAATAACTATAGCACCAACACTAGTGGCTTGCCTGACTATGATATTAGGATTCACGTTTAACTTCCTACTAGCATTACTAACTATAATAAAGCCTTCAGTTTTAAGAGCTTCCACTAAGTAATCTCTCAAACTTCTCCTACCTCTCCTACTCTCTTTAGTAGAGATACCCTCCCGTTTCTCAACACTTGACTCTAATAGTGATCTTATCGTAGACAACTCCTCCTCTATTGATTCAAGCTTCTCTCTAATCTTCTTGATCTCAGCTAGAAGACCCTTAGCTATTATAGCTGAAGTCTTCTCTGCAGCAAGCGAAGCTATCTTATCAACCTCGTCTCTCCATAACTTAATTCTCTTACTCTCACTATTCTCACTCAAACTTTATCCCCTTACTCTATACTCTTCACCTTCAGGATTTTATAGCGTATTAGACGCGTATACATATTCAAGGTACAGGATACTAGCTTAGTACTAACAATATCTACCTTATAATCATTAAATGTGAAACTTAAGTTAGCCCACCAATATTATATGTAGGTAACTAGGCTTAAAATTAAGTGAGTAAGATGGATGTGATTTATTTAGGGTTAAAGGTAGTAGTGTGTGCTACGTTACTAAAACTTTATCTTTAAATAGCTTGAAGGGGTGTACTAGTGGTTTACTATCTACGCTTATAGGTCTCTTGGCAGGGGGGCTTGATAGATATCCTGGTGTTAGCTTCTCAAATCTATCCTCTAATGTCTCCCTTGTTAAGTCCTGGTAGAATATTCCTAGAGGTATTCTATCTCCAAATTCTAGCATTTTCTCTACAATTCTCGGAGCCTTAACCCTATACTCATCTATGCTCCTAATAGCTGGATCCCATGTTGGATCCTCATCTTTAAGGTAGTATATCCTCTTCTCATACCACTCACTCGTCATATAATCATTATATGTTGGGCACGGTTGTAGTATGTCTACGACAGCTGAGCCTTTATGTTGTATAGCAGCCTTAACTATGTCTTTAAGCTGGTTAACGTGGTAAGCATAGCCTCTAGCTATGAAAGTATATCCTGACGCAAAAGCTAGTAGCAACGGGTTAATATTACCTTGAACATTTGGATATGGTAATGCTTTCGTCTTTACCCATACGGGTAGAGTTGGGCCAGCTTGGCCTTTGGTTAAACCATAGACAGCATTATCAAATATTAAGACTGCTATATCTATATTTCTCCTACCTAGGGCTATGAAGTGGCCTCCACCTATACCAAGTATGTCTCCATCACCTCCTACAACTATTACCGTGAGCTCTGGATTAGCTAGTTTTATCCCTGAAGCTACTGGAATAGATCTACCATGTATCGTGTGAACATTACTACCTCTAATATAGTATACTGACCTAGAAGAGCACCCAATACCTCCTACAATTACTAGCCTCTTAGGATCAATATCGAGCTCTGCTAGAGCCTTATGGATAGAGTTTAGTATACCGAAATCTCCACAGCCAGGACACCACTGAACCCATGCCTCAGTCCTATAGTCTAACCAGCTACGAGCCACTACTCACCACCACACTCTTAACATTATCTTTAATTATCCTTTCAACCCCGTAAACAATATCTATGTCATATAATGGTCTAGCATTAAGCTTCCTAATAGAATACTCAATGTTAACCCCAGTATGTGCTCTAACTAGGAGTGACAGCTGGCCCATAGCGTTAGACTCTACACTTATAATCCTCTCGCTTCTACTGAGAACATCTAGAGCTGAGCTCGAGGGGAACGGGCTTAGGATCCTGAATTGTAAGAAGTTAACCTTTATACCTCTCTTTTCAAGCTCCTCAATAGCACCTAGTATTGCCTGCTTTGTAGAGCCGAATGATATAATAGTTATTCTAGCATCTATATCTCCATGTAGTACTAGCTTCTCAGACTCTGGTATGCTCTTAGCTATAGTCTCAAACTTACGTATTCTCTTCTTCATCATCTCCTCTCTATCTATAGGATCTTCGCTCGCAAAGCCATACTCATCATGCTCTAAGCTACTCACAATCATAGTTGTTGAGCCTAGAGGAGCCATGGGGCTTAGACCATCCTCTGTTATCTCATACCTCTTATAGTTGTCTCCAGGGCTCTCAACCCTCTTACCCCTCCTAATATCTACTATACTTGGATCTATTTCTGGCTCATCTAATACTGTTATTGTTGATGCTAGGTATTTATCTAGTAGGTGTATTACTGGAGTTTGGAACTCTTCAGCCCAGTTCATAGCCTTCAATGTATCATAGAATGCTTCAATGTGATCACCTGAGGCTATAACTATCTTAGGCGTATCTCCATGACCTGAGAATATTGAGTGAAGTAGATCCTGCTGTCCTTCCCTGGTAGCTATACCAGTACTAGGCCCAGCTCTCATCCATAGAGATATAAGTATGGGGACTTCAGCCTCTACCGCCATACTTATAGCCTCATTCATTAAGCTAAATCCAGGACCGCTAGTCGATGTAGCCGCCCTAGATCCAGTTAGAGCTGCTCCTATAGCCATATTTATAGCTGATATTTCATCTTCCGTCTGTAAGACGACTATAGATAGTTTATCTATAGAATCCCTCTCTACACCTTCTACCTCTATATACTTATTCTCTTCTATATGGAATGCTTCATCTGACGCTGGCGTTATTGGGTAGAAAGTCTCGAAAGATAGGCCGCCAATGATCTTAGCCATAGCTACAATCTCGTTACCACTAGTTATCATCCTACGCTTCCCTTTATGAGGCCCGTCTTGTAGTATAGGTCTCTTACCATAGTTAGATTCTATATACTCAATTGCTATACTAGCTGCTGTAATATTTGGTTTCAGTATCTTAGGTCTATTACCGAATTGTAGCTCTAAAGCCTTAGATATGTATTCTGGCTCAAATCCCAACATGTATAAAGATGAGGCTATCCCTATAACGTTGACTGTTTTAGCAATAGAGGCTATTGGGGCTCCAATCTCAGCTGAGACTTTCTTGAGTAGATCTTTGAGAGGTAGCCCTATAGTTTTAACTCCTTTCTCCTCTAGTATCTTAATAGCATTAGCTACAGTAGGGTTTAGTCCTAGACTGTTAAATGTGTTCCTGAGCCTCCTCCTAAGTGACGGCTCCATTGAAGCTATACGTGTAGCATCCTGGCTTAAAGTATCTATGTCATATACTAGGAATCCTCTCTCACTTAAATCATTGATATGTGTTAGTACACTCTCAGCATCAAGAGCTACTATAGATTCTACTGGTAGTCTGAGAGCTCTAACGATACCATCAGAGAATCTAACATGGTAATAGCTATGGGCACCCATAATGTTACTATGGTACTCTCTAGTACCTAACACATTAAATCCTTTAAGTACAATGGCTTTAACTACTACCTGTCCTGCAGACTCTACTCCTCCACCCTGAGGCCCGCCTATTATTAGATTTAAGTCTACCATAGCTTAGTTACCCCTCATATAGCTCCTCTCTAACATCTGGATCTACATATGCAGCCCTAAAAATTCTATGATTACCATTCCAATGTATTATAGCATCATCTCTAGTTAATCTAAGCTTACATGTAGAACACCAGTAAAACCTATCGCCACTTACACTAACAGGCTCATAGTTTAAGCAGTAGTAGTCATCAAAAGTAGTCACACGCCAAATACTACAGTATCCTATGAAGGGGTAGTGCACGTGAGGTAGCCAGTTCCAGCATGAAGCACATGAAGCCTTACCTGATAGCTTTAAACTACCTCTACTAGCTAAACTCATTATGTGAATCACTCTACTACTAGATATAATCTTTAAAGTTTAAGTTCTTAGATCTATAGTTTAATGGGAGACTGTATATGGTCTATGGTATCCCATTTAGTGAACTTGAAATTAGAGGATTTAAGCTACTAGTCTCGAAGTCTAAAGAGGGATCAGTAAGTTATAGTAGACACGATGTTAATGGTAAAATTGTAGCAAATGTAGTATTAGATCCTACTCTAGATGTAATCTTAGTGCCATTAAAACCAATGCTACATCCTAGGAGAAACATAGCTGAATGTATATACCTAAGATTAGACCCACCAATAGCTATAGGAGCTCATAGTAGAGTTAAAGTAGAGCTTGCAATCCCAGTAGACTATGGTGTAGTAGCACGTAGCAGCAGCGCATATAATATCATAGACTCTTTTGTAGATACGAGTATAGTACCTAAAGTAGCTCTATACGGCACTTCAACTTTCGGGCATATATGTAGATTTATTCAAGTTACGCAACCAGTAGAGAGTAAACCTTACCTAGCTAATACTGAATTAAGCATAAGTAATGATACAGGCAAGACTGCTATTGTGAGAAACATAGTAGTTCCTCTTGAAGATTTGAAAATCTACTATAAACCTGGTACTTGGCTATCCTCAGCTACCTCTATAAATATGTCTATTGAATCAGATAATATAGCTAATACTTGGGTAGAGGAGACTGAACCTCCTACAGCTGACTATGAAGAGTCTCCAGACATTACTTCTTCTGCTCCTAGTATAGTCGGTGGAGATCTCATAAGGCTAAAAAAGCTTTCTAGGTTTAAGATGCTCTGGGGTTACTAGTATGAATATACTCAATGATATAGCTACTAGGCTACTAGAAGCGATAGAGACTTATAGGATTAGTTCAATTGTACATAGCCTCTTGATAGTAGCCATAGCTATAATATTGGCTTTTACTATAAGTAGACCGTTAAGGACATGGACTCTAGCTAGACTACCTAGAGATATAGCTATACCGTTAGTGAAACTCGTATACTACTCAATAATATTCGTTGGCATTATCATGGCTCTGACATCTCTAGGGGTAGATGTATCTGTATTACTAGTTGCCGGCGGTATAGCTGGCATTGTAATTGGTCTTGCTGCCCAAACTGTTACCTCCAACCTCCTCGCAGGAATATTCCTATACCTTGATAGACCGTTTAAGGTAGGAGATGCTATAGCTATAGGTGATACGTTTGGTATAGTAGAAGATATTACAATATTCAGTACAAGGATAAGATTATTTAATGGAACAATCCTAAGAATATCCAATGAGGAGATATTTAAGAGTAGAATAATAAACTTAACAGCTGTAAAAGCGAGGAGAATAGAGTACCAGATACTACTAGCACATGAAACCGATTTAAACAAAGCTATTGAAGTTATAAGAAGAGTTATAGATAGAAACCCCTTAATATTAACTGAGCCTGCCCCCATGATATTCTCCTCTCAAGTAACACTACTCGGCATACCAGTTAATATTTGGGTTTGGGTTCCAGGAACCGCCTTCTTCGAAGTTTGGACTACGCTACTAACACAAATTAGAGAAGAGTTATTAAAAGAAGGAATCCAGCTAGCAACATATAAAGGCCCTATACCTCTCAGTATACCCTAATTTTTAAGATAGACTATTCTTACTCTTATCAGAGGCGAGTTAGGCTTGAACTAAATACTCATACCCGGGTTGAGGTTCGGGTTTCATGTTTGATATTAACCCTTGGCTTCATAGACCTCAGGGCGATTTTCATTGGCGCTCGTATCATTAGCCTCTGCAGCTACTTCACGAGTTTTCGATAAGCTTTCTTGCACCCTCAACTACCTCCCTATACTTACTGCTTCCCCTACCATAGAGTTTTCTAGCAAAGTGTGATATGATAGTGATTAAATCCTCTAAAAGCTCCTCCTTTAGATCTTTATCCTCATGGCTTAGCGTAACCACTTCTACACCGAGTGCTCTGAAGAGCTTTACTAGTGTATCGAATCCAAATCTAGTGAGTCTACCTGGATACTCTACAACAATCTTAGATACCTTCTTCTCAGTAGCAAGCTTCAATATTCTCCTATACCCTCTCCTATCCTCTCTGAGACCGCTACCAATATCTGTAATAACCTCATACTTTCCAACATTATTCTGCTTAGCCCACTCTTCGAGTATCCTCACTTGTCTCTCTAAGTCATCTTTCTGCATTTGCGAGGAGACACGAGCGTAGAGTATAACAGTCTTCGGGTTTGACAATACCCATTAACTTCTCAACATCTTCCTCTCTAAACCTCCACCTACCACTTTCAAGAATAACAGGCTTAATCCAACCTCTCTTCACATAATCCCTCAAGGTAGTATAGCTTATACTAAGCCTCTCACAAACCTCCTTAGGTTTAAGCAACAATATCCCAACAATTAAAAACGATATCAAACCTTATGAACCTTTATAAAACCTGAAACAGCTACGCTAGACTGTTATTGATAGTAATGGTGACTATATAGGTGACTCTATACTAGTAGAGTCTGGATTCATAGCATCTATTGGTCCTAGGTCTAAGTTTATAGGTCCTTATAGTATAGAGTATAGCTATGATGGTTACCTTATTCCAGGATTTATAGATGCTCATCTCCACATTAAGGGGTTAGGGTTAGTTATTAGTGGCTTAGATCTTAGAGGTGTTAGTAGCATAGATGAGCTTAGAGATAGAGTTAAGAGAGCACACAGCCCAATAGTTTATTGTAGAGGGTTGACAGCTGTTTTGGTGCGTTAGGTTAATAAGGGTTTTGTAGGATTTTATGTTGATGTAGGATTTTTTTGGAGAAGTACTATTCTACTAGGGAGGTTTGCTAGATTCTTGGAATAACTAATAGGACTCTTAGGAGGTGGATTAATGAGGGGAGGGTTAGGGCTGTTAATGTCTCTGGTAGGTGGAGGATTCCTGAGAGTGAGGTTAAGAGAATTCTAGGTCAGCCAGTTGAGGAGTTTAAGGATGTTAAGCTTCTTAGAGCAGCTATATATGCTCGTGTTAGCAATTCTAGCCAGAGGATAGAGTTCGGGAATCAAGTAAGCACATTAAGAAAGTATGATTATAGGCTAGACTTAGATCGTAAGATGCTATTTTTAAAGGTGCATGGATAGGATTGAAAAGTATAGAGGCTGGAGTAACTATGAACTAGCAGTACTAATCAATGATAGAGGAGTCTATGTAGCATAGCGTGGGATTATGCTCATAAGATTGGAGATGCTATAGCTAATATAGCTAGTAAGCATAGCTTAATCATAGTATTTAGAAAATTTAAACCACTTAAAGAATAGAGTTGACGGGAATAGCTCATTCAATAAAAAATTAACACTATGGTTCTATAGGAGGATTCATTTCACTATAGGCTATGAAGCATTTGAGAGGAGGCTTGAGACTACAAAAGTTAACGCGAGAAATACATCATCAATATGCCCTAGACTAGGATGTAGGAGTAGGCTTAAAGATATTGGTGGTAGAATGCTAAAATGCCCTAAATGTGGATTCATAGGAGATAGAGATGTAGTAGCAATCATAAACCTATCCCATGAATACTTAAGATGTGGGGTGCCCAGGGATCACCCTAAACGCCCCTAGAATGTGATGCAGGCCCAAGACCGATGCGGGGGAACAATAGATGAGGCGAAGAACATATGAGAGCTTAACCCCTAGGTTTAGAGTTAGTGATTAGTGGATTGGTAGGAGGCTTGGGGATAGGGTGAAGCTAGCTTATGGGTTTAAGTCTCTACTTAGGAGTAATATTAGGCTAGCATTGTCTAGTGATGCTCCAGTCGAGCCTCTAGATCCTAACGAGACTATTAGAGCCGCATTGTCTAAGCGATCGCAGCCTTCATGCAACCAGTTTGAAGCCCTAAGTATGAGGGAGGTTCTTAAAGCTTACAGTAGGTTTGCAGTTGAAGCTTCTAGAGGCCCTCTAATATACTCAGGAATTGTTAGTAAAGGGTTTAAGGCCGATATTCTAGTATCGAAGGTTGACCTCCTAGTAGAGGAGAGGATTGAGCCCATAGAGACTATAGTTTCTGGACTTAGATCTACGGTAATAATTAATAACTTCTAGGTAAATAATATATTAGTGGTGTCTGTCTAGATGGCGACTCTAAGATCAGGTTATGTAATAGCTGGTGCCTATGCTGATAAGCTTAGGAGAACACTATTCGCTCAAACTAGGGAGTTGGTTAAAAGTGGTGAACTAACACCACAAGAAGTTGCAAGAGCTAGCGGAGAATTAAATAGGATACTCTACGAGGTATTAGTTAATAGATTAAGATCAGATAAAGGTGATGTAGTTAGGATAAGCGTAAATTATGAGGTGAGAGAAGGTAGAATAGTATGGGATCTAGAGACATTATCAATTCAGGCATGGAAGAGAGTACCAGATGAGCATATAGCTAGAGCAGTAAGTGAAGTCAAGGCTATAGCTAAAGAACTAGTTGTAAGAGCTATACAATACCAGTCCTTGAAATTAGCTGAAACAGAAACAGGAGATATAATATATGCTGTAAGACTAGCTGATAGAGATGTAGGTATATTAATGGTAACGCCACTAAACGAGAATGAAGCAATAGTTAGAGGAGCAGTAACAGAACCTGTAGCCATGATACTAAAGAGAATAAGAGTAGAAGTTAAAGCACCTCTAGACGAATTCATAGAAAGAAATGTTGGAGAAATAATGAGTAAGGCAACGCACTCTGAGGTATTAGAAGCAGAAAAGATAATAAGAGAGCTAAGAGCATTAGTAGAAGCCGCTAAGAAACCAGAAGTAACACCCCCCGAGGAGGAAGAACTCTAAAATATCATTTAACTATATTATTATCTCCTCTTTCTCCATTATATAAATAACATTAAGCTATAAAGGTTATAATTTAAGTGTAATGATGAGATGTTGAACCCAGCTTTTACTAGTACTCATGACTCCTTAATATAGAATTAGTGATTAATAATTATTAAGCCTACTATATTACAGGGTATTCTACTTACCATAGAATCTGTGAGTTCTAATAGGTCATAAGTGGTTTTTAACTTATCAACACCGGTCACCTATGTAGAGTCATGAGTAGCTCAGAGTAATGTTGTAGCCGTTTAGGTTCCTGAGAATTATAGGATCTATAATGACTATAAACTTATAAATATTTATGTAGAAGAGTCAGGAAGAGCTCGGTTACCCCAGAGTTCTTCATTGATTTAAAGCCTCGTTTATGGGCACAACTTTCCTCATAGCCTATTATCTATTATTTTTTAACTAGGGTTTTAACTTCTTCTATTATTGGTGTTAGTTCTTCTTGTGTATAGCCTTCTAGTGGTTCTATTTTTGGTTGTAATTCTATTGTATATTTTGTCTTTGTTAATGCTAGTATTTCTTTTACTCTTACACTCCATGGTTTACCACTTATACTTCTAAGTTTTACTGCTTTAGAGTATCTATCTCCATCTATTACTGCTGCTATTGTTGGCGCTACTGCTATAACTATACTGCTATCTAGGCTCTTATATGTTGGTGCTGCTATATCTGAGTTAGACTCTATGACTATTATCTCTCTATCTTCAAGGAGCCCCATACACGTGTCTGCTATTTGTGCTGCTTCATTCTCCATGAAAGCTTCTATTTCCCTGATTGTAGCTTGTACTGGTTGTGGTTTGAGGTATGGTATTAAATCTAGTATTAATTGGCTTAGATAGCCTGTAATCTTACCTCTTATACTAGTATTAATAATATGGGCTATATTAGCCCTGGTCTCAGTACAACTTGTAACTCTTAATAAAGCTAACCTCCTAGTAGGGTTTACCATATGCAGATCTACTATGCTATCCCTCCACTCTAGCCTTGAAGGATCTATTGATGCTAGGAGCCCCCCTATAGGGTTTATGATGTAAGCTTCTAAGCTACTCTGCGATGCTCTCTCTAGTATTATAGAATCGTATGTTACTAGAATCCTCCTCTTCTTAGACTCTTCTACTATCCAAGGCTTAAACCATAAATCTGTCGCACCTATAGGCTTAAAACCTACACTATTAAAACCTACACGTCTAAGAGCTGATATTAAGCTTGAGGCTAATACTGTTTTACCAGAATCACTCTCTAGATAGCCAACAATAAGAATATAGGTCATACTAGCTTATCCCAGCGAATTTAGGAGCCCTTAGGCACATATATGGGCACTCGCCTAGTCCCACCTACTAGTCTTAATAAGCCTTCACTAGCTAGAATCTTAAGGAGTCTTCGAGCAGTAGAAATCTTTACCCCATACTTCTGAGCAACTCTATAGGGTGTTAAATACTTCTCCTTAATAAGCTCACTCTTAGCCTTCATTATAATATCACTTAATAGATTTACTTCAAGCTGTGCATTAACATACTCGGGTTTAACCTCAACTTTCTCAACCTTCTTAGGCTTTCTAGTCTTACCCTCCTTAGAGGCCAATGATTACACCGCTACGTATATCTAGCTCTTTAAACCTTTAAATCTTTATAATTATAAGATTGTTGTAAGATATTTATAGTTAAAACTTTAATGTAGTTGGGGGAATATGTTTAGAGGAAATTATTTCTTCTCTATGCCCCCTCAACTTTAACTACTACAGGCTGTACTGTTACCTGTGGCTGGTCTTGTTTTTGTTGTTGTTCTATTTTCTCTGGTTTCTTTACCTCTAATGGTGATGTTGCAGCTTCAATTGTCTTCTCTAACTTATCTAGTGTTCTTTTTGCATCATTCTTCTCTTCTAATAGTTTCTCTCTTAGTTTCCTTAGGTGGTTTATGCTTTGTGTATAGTTTTTCTCACTTAGCTCTCCACTAAAGTATAGTGTTTGTATATTAACTATTGATCTTGATATCTGGAGTCCCTCATCTTCTATAGCTGTAATTCTATCTTTTATTATTCTCTTAACTTCCTCAGCTTTAATTTTAAGATTCTTTATCTCCTCTGATAGGTTTCTCTTAAGATCTTCTATTATCTCAGCTTGTATATCTGTATTTGTTGATATAGACTCTACAGCTTTCCTCCTCCTATATGCCCTATCAAGAGCCTCTATTAGTTTTAGAGCCTCATACTTCCATGTAGGAGTTACTATAAGCTTACCATCTTTGAGACTAGCCCTATCTCCAGGTATAACCTCTAATCCTCTATCTTCGACTTTAACCTCAATATACTTAATATTACCGTCAACATCACTATTAAGACTAACTAGGACCCCGAGAACTCTACCATAAGAGTCTTCTACGTTCTGCCCAACCATTCTAGTTAAACTATCAACTCTAAGGCTCAAGCCTTAACGCCCTAGTAAGCTTAAGGCTAAGATTATATATAGGGGGTTAGACTCTATCATATAAGCCTAGATCCTATTAAACCCCTATAATCTCATATTCTGATCGGTGCCCTACATGAGTAAGGTGGAAGACTGGGCTAGGAGATGGATTGGGCCAGAAGAGGAGGCTGGTGTTGGGAGGAGGATTAGAGAATTTATAAGTCCACCTCCACCAGTTAAGCAACAGATAATAAATGCTCTATACAAGATAGGAGCCCAAGTAAATAAACTAGACTATAGTCTAGCTAGGCTACAATCATATGATAAGATGTTATTTGAGAAAACAGTTAATGCTCTAGTAGAGGGTGATAAGAGTAAAGCTGTAATGTATGCTAATGAGGTTGCAGAAGTTAGAAAAATGGCTAAAACCATAATGACTGTTAGGTATGCCCTAGAGAGGGTTAAGTTAAGACTAGAAACTGCAGTAATATTCGGCGACGTCCAGGCAAACCTAGCACCAGCAATAGTAGCTCTAAGACAGGTAACAGGGTACATTAAGGGGATGATACCTGACGTATTCGCAGAATTAGTAGAAGTAGATGAGAACCTACAAATAGCTATGATGAATGCTACAACACAAGCCCCAATAGCTTTAGAGTCAACATATGTAACTGAGGAAGCCCAGAAGATATTAAGAGATGCTAGTATAGTAGCAGAGCAGAAACTTAAAGAAGCATTCCCAGAACTACCAAGCCTCGAGAAGGTGCCAGCACAGAGTAAAGTAGAGGAGTCTAAGTAAGTCTAAACTAATACTTCACATAATCTTCTAAATTATTTCTTGTTATGTGAAGCTTACAACACCCCCTAAGCCACTCAATAACTTTTTCCTTATCACTCCACTCTCCTAGAATGACATATCCATGTGAGCACTCCTTAGGCCTACCTAGGCAATCCCACATCTTAACTACAGAATCCCTATCAACAACATGACTAACTTTATCAGATATTTTCTCAACATCCCCTAGAGGTAACCCTAACTTATTTAAAACTACTTCAACTATAGACTTCTTCCAGCAGTACTCAGCTAAGAGTTCTAAACCCTTCCATGTAAGTAGAACACCCTCCCTAGGCTTTACACTGACAAACCCCCTATCCTCAAGCCTCCTAACCATAATACTAACTGTTGGGAGAGATAAGCTTAGAACCTTAGATAAGTCAGATAATTTAACATAAGCATTCCTACCAGGGCATCCCCCGAGCATAAATATAGCTCTAAGATACTTAATTAAGACATGATTACTTAAAACATCCTCCATTACCTAAGATCGCCTCATCCAATCATAATATCTGTAAACTACAGTTAAATAGCAACACTCAAGATTACTAATACAGTTCCGCATATAGCCTCATCACCTATAACATTAAAGTCAAACTTATATCTTAATAGTAGCAAAAACTTGACATAGTTAGAGTATGATGTTAGTAGTAGCTTTATTCTCCTCTAAGGTATCTTATAAACTCTTTTCTACTGGGTGACCTTGAGCCTCCCATCCTTTTACTCCAGGCCTAAACCTATAGATGTTCTTAAATCCTAGAGATGTGAGCTTCAATGCAGCCATATGTGAGGTTTCACAGTCTACATTAGTACAATAGACTATTATAGGTTTATCTCTGGGGAGTTCTTCAATCCTCTCCTCGAGATTCTTTAAGGGTATATTTATTGCTCCAGGAATATGTTCTTTAGCATAAGCTGCCTCAAGCCTTACATCAATGATTAGAGCCCCCTTAGATATGAGGTCTAAGACTTCTCTTGCATCCCAAAGCTCTATATAGCTACTCATAATATAACACCAGATATTATTGAGGTCTAGAGGGTAAAATATTAGCATATATATGCTTAAATGATTTGAGATATACTATGTTTACTCTATGTAATCTTATATTCTCCTACCTATAGGGAATATTAGTACTGGTATTTCTTCTTCGCAATCTATCTCTAATAGCTTACATAACTCTTCATCATAGAATGCTCCTACAGCTACTGTGGCTAAGTTTAAGGCTTCAACTGTTATGTATATGTTCTCCCCGGCAAATCCAGCGTCTAGGTGTGCATATCTATAAGCTCTGAGTCCGTATTTTGAGGCTGTCCTCTTATAGACTATGGTTAGTATTATGTTTAGAGGAGCTTCCCCCAAATGCTCCTGGCCTAAAGCTATATCTTCTAGGATCCTACTATAGTCTCCTAGTTTGAGCTCCTCTAGATAGTGCCCTCCAGGATTATAATGGTATATTCCAGGCTCTAACTCTTCAACTTTAGAAGCTGATAGGTAAGCTTCTACAGGTTGTAGAGCACCAGCACTAGGGTATACCCTCTTAGGCCCACCCCACCAGGCTCTACCAGTAACACCTACAGTATAGTATAGTATAGTTGAGAGCTCAGCTAAAGTAATAGGAGATCTAGAATACCTCCTCCTACTCCTCCTAGAAGCAATAACCCTGAAGACATCAGCACCAGACTCAGCCATAGGCTTAGGAAGACTAATCCTACGCCTACCAGGATAACTCTTAAAATAGCCATCAAACTCATAGGGAAGATCTTCACCATAATAACTAGGAGAAAGCATAGATAAATAATGGCCAATAATCATAAGATCACCTCTCTCACGAGCCCTAACCAAACCACGATAAAGCATCCTCCTAATACTACTAGAAGCACTCCCAACAATCTCACTAAAAACCCTAACAATAGAATCTATAGAATCCAAACTTAAACCACCAAGATAATACTATAAAGAGGAAGAGAGAAATAGTAATGGGCCCGCCGGGATTTGAACCCGGGACCACGGGGACCCGAGTCGGGCGCTCCAGGCATAGTAAACCCGGCGCGTACCCCGCATCCTAGCCAGGCTAGACCACGGGCCCATAAAATTAGTAAGATAGCAGCATTTAAAAACATATTTTCATATAAGAGAGTACTTAAATTAAAACTTTAAGCTCACAGTATCTGTAAATAATTAGAGTAATAACTATAGAATACTAGACATTAAATAGCTTATACATATAGAAAAACTCCTTAAACTATCATAAATTGATATAAACCTACTCACCTATACTTTCCCAGAACATTAGCTCGTAGTACTGTATAGTTTTAGCAATAAATCTATACCTATCCCAGTCTAAGTATTTTGATGCTATTTCTTCTGCAAGACTTTCAAACTCATCATAGGGTCCAGCAAATAACTCCATAAACTCAGTGTTCCTAACCCTATTCTCTTTAGCCCATTTAGCTAGTTTTAAGCAATTAGCCCCCCAAACTGGGAGGTTTACAGCGGTAGCTATAGCTAGGTCGCCAGTATTGCCATGTAGAGAAAGCCATGATATGAAGTGCGTGTATGAAACAGCTGCGGGCTTTAGAGATTCATATGAGAATAATACTTTAAGTTCTTCAGCAAGTTTTAATAGAGCATTATAGGCATTATAGTCCCCATCGATTAGGTACTTAATAAATCTATACTCTAATAGATCCCTAGCTTTGACCATTGATATAGATAAAGCCTTTAAATCATGTGGTACTATATATAACTGATTTAATATGAAATCCCTCAAGACAGACATACTAGGACTAGTCACAGACTTAGCTCTAAGTATCCTCTCATTAATACCGCTAACCTCCTCCCTAAGCCTCTTTATAATCACCTAAAACACCCTTCAACATACATCTAACTATAACTACATTTTAATAGCTATTAATAACCAAGTTATATCGAAGAATGTAATGATACCTTTATACTTAGACTGTTTCTCCGTATAAGTTTTAAGCTGTCTTTAATTACTGTATATATTTAGAATTAAGAGAGGTATTGTGTGGTTATCTGAGAAGCTTTATGAACTAATATAGTTCAGAAGACTTTGAAGATTAGACTCATACCAGTATCTAGGAGTAAGTAGCATAAGAGTAAAGATTGAACAAAAAGAAATATATCCCTCATAGTTATGACATAACCTTTTCTTCTTCAAGGTGAAAGTTGATCATCAAGCTTCACATTCCTTTTATCTTTCCAGAATTCTGGATCTGAGATTTCTTTTTTATACTCATGCTGTATTATTAGTTTCATAATCTCGTTAGTACCTGTCCATATCATGCCAAGGCGTAAGTCTCGTAAGAATCTCTCAATTGGGTATACTGTTGTATAGCCTATCCCGCCTAGGATCTGCATAGCATTGTTAACTACTCTCCATGCAACCTCTGTAAAGTTTAGTTTAGACATTGAAACAAGTTTTCTAACATAGCTTAAAGTAACTTCTCCCCTCTCCATAGCGTCAGCTGCTCTAGCTGCCGTGTATACGAGGGCTGTAGCATGAGCTATTTCTGTTATACTCTCAGCTATCATGAAGTTAATTGTCTCATGCTCTATCATAGGCTTACCAAAAGCCTTCCTCCTCATAGCATATCTCGCTGCTAGTTCAATAGCAGCATTAGCTACCCCAAGTGATCCAGCTGCTGTTGTAAGACGCTCGGGTATCATCATTCTATTGAAAACATCATATCCACCATTAAGTTCTCCTATTAGGTTCTCTGCGGGGATCTCAGCATTCTTAAATATTATCCTAGCAGTCCCCCCTCCCCTGGTCCCTATTAATCCATACACAGTTGCCACATAGAGTCCAGGTGTATCCCTATCTATAATAAAAGCACTTACCCCCTTTGTACGCGGGGTAGCAGAGGGATCAGTTATAGCGAAAGTAACATAGAAGTATGCTCCTACACCTCCTACTATAAATCTCTTTTGCCCATTAAGGATAAACTTATCTCCCTTCTTCTCAGCAGTAGTTCTCATCATACCAAATTCATCTGAGCCCCCTGAGGGTTCAGTAGTCTAGATTTCTTCTTTTTTATTAACTCTTACTCTCTACTAATTCATGGTGTCTCTCTTTGGCTTTTGACGATTATATTGTTACACTTATTGGTAAGAGGATTGCTGGTGATATTGTATATAGTGAGCATACTGGGGATTCTCTTAGGAAGTGGAGAGAGTATTTTGAGGTTAGTCAGTCTGAGCTTGCTAGGGCTATGGGTGTTTCTGCTAGTGTTATTAGTGACTATGAGAAGGGTAGGAGGGCTCCCGGTGTTAGGTTTATTCAGAGGTATGTTAATGGGTTACTAGAGGTTGATAGAGTTAGAGGTTGGAGGAAGTTGTCTGTTATGGCTGCTAGTCTTGGCGTAACTCCAGGTGTAGTTATTGATATGATGGAGTTCGCTAAGCCTCTTACTATAGATGAGCTTGTAGAGTCTATTAAGGGTGTGTATTTAAACTCTGAGATTAAGAGTGATAGGCTTGTATATGGTTATACTATTATTGATAGTATTAAGGCTATACTAACACTTAGTGGTATACAATTCTCAATACTATTCGGTGCTACACCTGAAAGAGCAATAGTATTCACTAAGGTCCAAGCTGGGAGAAGCCCTATGGTAGCTGTTAGGGTATCCCCAGTTAAGCCTGGTGTAGTAGTAATACATGGTCCTAAGGGGAATATTGACCCACTAGCTATAGAGTTAGCACGTAGAGAAGGCATACCTCTAATATTAAGCTTAGCTAGCGATGTTAACGAGCTTAAATCAATGCTTAAATCAATAGCTTCTAGGACCCCTGCTTCTCAGTTAATCTAACTATAGCGGCAGCTACATCACCTCTAGTCATCTCAAGTGCTCTCCTAGCCTCCTCAAGACTAACATTTGCTTGTTCAGCAACAAACCTTACATCTTCCTCACTAAAAGTAGTAGTTGGTACTTCAGGCTTACTAACTCTATACTCACCAACAATCATTAATACAGGAGGCTGATCCTTAGATCTGACAATAAGAGCACTAGTAGGATTATCTACAGTAATCTTAGATCCATCCTCGAGATCAACAATGACCTTAACAGCTTGAACCTCCTCTATAGTAATACCAAGCCTCTTCATAGCCTTAATGACTTCTTCAGGCTTAAGACCAAACATGAAGGCCAACCTAAACACCAGAGCTAGAGATATAGCTAGAATAATATAAGCTTATCTACTACCCACTTAATAAAGAGTTAATTAACTAAACCCTACTCAACTCTAAGTGAGGATATAGTCTTACTGTTAACTATAAGGGTTATAATTAACATATAGGTTTTCTATTCATCTCCATAAATTTTTAAGTAGAGCTCTATATTCTTGGATTTGGTGTTTGATCTTGCGCTTACCTTATAATGTTGATGTTGATGTTTTACGTGAGAGCCCTACGAGGGCTATTAATAGAGTAGTGGAGCAGCTGAGGAGGAGGGGATTAGATGTTATTATGCTTTCTACTGGTGAGCCTGGTGTTCCTCCTCCTAGGGAAGTTAGGATGTGGCTTTCTAAGTTCTTAGAGGAGGAGTCTATGAGGTTATACTCTTATACTCCATCTCCAGGCTTCTTAGATCTTAGGGAGGCTATTGTTGATGATTTAAGAGATTTGGGGGGTATTGAGTTATCCTCTGATCAGGTTGTTGTTGTTTCTGGCGGTCAGGCAGCTATGTTTTCTACTCTAGCCTCTATTCTAACCCCTGGGGATGAGGTTATATTAATGGATCCAACATATTTCGGCTACTGGAACTTATTAGCATTCTTTAAGGCTAAGCCTAAGCCTATAGTAGCTAATCTAGATAGAGAATTTCAGCCTGATATTGAGGCTATTAAGGAGGCTATTGTTAGAGGTAAGACTAAGGCGTTAATACTAGTTAGTCCAGATAATCCTACTGGTAGGATCCTAGACTGGAGTACCGCTAAGGCTATAGCTGATATAGCTCAAGATTATAAACTATGGATTATATATGATGAGCCTTATAGGACGCTAGTTTATGAGGGTGAACATATATACATGTATAAGCTAGCACCAGAGAACACTATATCACTATATGCTTTTAGCAAAGACCCAGGGATACCTGGATGGAGGCTTGGCTACGTGTATGGACCACAGTGGATAATTAAGAAGATAGGGCTAGTATCAGAGGCTATAACATATAACCCTCCAAGTATAGCTCAATACCTGGTACTCACATATCTTAGGAATAGAGAAGTTAGGAGGAGACATATAGACTATGTTAGAAGCGTATATGTTAAGAAGAGAGATGTAATGGTAGAAGAATTAAGTAAGATTAGGGGAGCAGAATTCTTTAAACCAAAAGGGGCAATGTTTATAATGGCGAACTTAGAGAGTATATTAAAACCAGTAGGGTATGATGGAGGTAAGCTAGCAGAGAAGCTACTATTAGAGAAGCATGTAGCCGTAATACCTGGAGAATTCTTCGGTAGATCAACAACATTCTATATAAGACTAAGCTTCCCAACAGAGACAGTTGAGAGGATAAGAGAAGGTGTAGAGAGGATAAGAGAGGCTTTAGAGGATTTAAAGTGAGGAAATACTATTACTCTAATACGTCTTTTTTAAGCGAACTCTTAACTTTGATATATCTCAAATTTAAGTTTTAAATTTAGACATTTACTCCTGGTGCTAATAGTTGCTTAATGTTGGCTTCTATGGTTTTGGGTATATTGGTAGGCTTATTGCTAAGATTGCTTTAGAGAGGGGTTTTAATATTATTGGTGTTGTTGATATTGATCCTAGTATTGTTGGTAGAGATATTGGCGAAGTTTTAGGTCTCAGTGATAAGCTTGGCGTTGTAGTGTCTAGTAGGGTTGATAGTCTTAAGGGTAGTGATGTTGTATTTCACGCTACAGGTTCTTACCTAGATAAAGTTTATGATCAGATTGTTAGTATCTTAGGTATTAGAGCTGATGTACTATCTACTTGTGAGACACTAGCTTACCCGTATTATAGGTATCCTATCTTAGCTAGAAGGCTCGATGAGCTAGCTATCAAGAATAATGTATCTATTCTAGGCACAGGTATTAATCCGGGATTTTTGCTAGATACACTAGTAATTATACTCTCTGCCCCATTCAATAGTATTGTGAGAGTAGAGGCTTCTAGATCTCTTGATGCTGCTAAGAGGAGGGAACCTTTTAGGAGGAAGATTGGGTTAGGCTTAGACATAGATACTGCTAGGAGGAAGATGGAGAGTGGAGAGTTAACAGGTCATGTAGGGTATGCTGAATCAGTACTCCTAATAGCTGATGCTTTAAGTATAAACCTAGCAAAGATCATAGAAGCTCAAGAGCCTATAGTAGCTGATAGTGATATTGAATCTAGTGGTGTAAAAATACAGAGAGGCTACGTTAAGGGGGTTAGAGGGTATGGTGTAGGCTATGCTAATAATAGAGAGGTTATTAGAGTAGAGTTTAAGGCTTACGTTGGAGCAGATGAGTATGAAGATATACTTATAGAAGGGTCTAGCTACAGTATTAGATGGAGGAGTACTGGAACACCAGGAGATATGGGGACTGCTGCTGTCCTCGTTAACTTAGCAGAGAGAATAGGAGACTATGGGCCGGGCTTATTAACTATGACTGACCTTATCCCCTTTAAATCCATTATAAAATAGCTCCTCTACTATACTTGTTCTAGAACTCTTCTTAGACCCCCTCCCTCTACCCCCAATTTTAGCGATTATTACCTGGTATCTAGGCCCGCTATACCATTCAGGCATTCTCCTAATAGTTATAGTGTATCCGTATGGCCTAAGCTTCTCTCTTATAGCCATAGCCTCATATCTTAAGGTTCTCTCATCTACGCTACCCTGAGATGCTAGACTCCTAAGCTTATCTATACGATTCCTTAGACTCTCATCTAGAATCAAGACGCTATCAACCCCAGTAGGGCTGCCAGCTTGTATGCTTTTATCTTTTGAGCTTATTTAGAGTATAGCTTGCTATTACCTCTGATATGTCTATACTAGTTGCCTTCATTAATGCTTTAAACTCTGGGACAACATTTACCTCATTAACATAGTAATCTCCATCATCATATAGTATGTCCACTCCAGCTATCTCTGCCCCTACAAGTGTAGCTGATTTTAATGCCGCCTCTTCCACCTCTAAACTAGGCTTATATGGTATGACTGATCCCCCTAATGCAGCATTGCTCCTCCATTCTCCTAGCTGGCTTTTCCTCATCATACATGCAGCTATACTATCTCCTACTACTAGACATCTAATATCTGATCCTAGGTTTGCTGGCTTCTGTATTATATGGACTCTTAGCTGTGGGTTTGCTAATATACTCCTATGCTTTATCACCTCTTTGAAGGCTGTAGGTGTTTTAACTAGAGATACTAGCCTCCCCCAGCTACCTATGGGTGGTTTATCTATGATAGGATAACTTATATCATCGACGTAGTCTTCTAATCTAGAGTTTTCTAGGGCTATAATACTTTGAGGTATCTTAATCTTATTCCTTACTAAAGTAGAGTATGTCAATATTTTATCATGACCTACTATTAATGCTCTTAGAGGATTAATAGCTACGCCGTTAGATGCCTCTGTGATTGCTGCAACATATATACTATTAGCGGCTGATATATTCCTAACTAGGACTACACTACTACTAAGCCTATCCTCAGGTATACTGTACAAGGTATTAGAATAGATTATTGTAGGCCTTAAGCCCCTCATACTAAAGGCTCTTATTAGGAGTTCTTCCTCAACTCTAACTATATCAACTGCTAAGTTGATTTTAGCGGTTCACACCACCTCACCTACTCTTATCTCCTAGCTTAATCATATTATATAGTTCTATTATCGCGTTAGCATAGACTCTAATACCCGCAATATAGTCATCTATACTCATAGCCTCATTATCTGTATGAGATAACTCTGGAGCCCCTGGACCATTCTCTGCTATATTGTTGGTTATCTTAGATAGTATAGTCATATCGCTAGTCCCAGATTTCACTACATATCTAGGCTTTAATCCTAGCTTTGCTAATGCTCTAGATATAGCTCTAGCTGTAGTATTTGATGGTGATGTCTTGAATGGCATACTACAATCTCTTAGCATCCAGGTACAGCTTGGCGTATTAATATTTTTATGGAGTATCTCCTCGAGATCTTCTATACTCTTTCCTATAGGTATTCTTATGTTTACAATCATGATGCCATTCCTAGGTATAATATTATTAATGCTACTACCACACCTCACATATGTAGGTGTTATCGTATATTCTCGGGATAAGAGTGCTTCTATACTCTCTAATACCTCTATAATCTCTCTACATGCTGAGATATAGAGCTCAGGATTAGCTGTGTGACCTCCAGTAGTGTTACATTTAACTATTAACCTACAGCTACCCTTACAGCCTATAGCTATACCTGTTATATTTGTAGGCTCTCCTACTATGATATAGTCCGCTTTAAGGGTCTTAAGTAGACTTCTAGCCCCATAGCTTGAACCCTCTTCACCCACAGAAGCTATTAGTATTATCTTTAGAGTACTCGTATCAATATAGTTTGATGCTATAGAGCCAGCTATAGTCATTGCTGCTAGAGGCCCCTTAGCGTCAACAACTCCTCTACCTATGATTTCATTCCCGTTAAATAATGGTTTTATGTAGCCTCTCACTGTATCTATATGACCTACTAGTGCTATACTCTTATCTCCACTACCAATCTCAGCTATTAGGTTACCGGTAGAGTCTATTGTTATATTATTGTATTTAAGTCTCCTAGTATAGTCTTCAAGTACTCTTATAGCCTTATCCTCCCTATAGGTTGGACTATAAGTCTTAACTAGGTCTAATAGTAGTTCTACTGCTAAGCTCTTCATTGAGGCATTGAGCAAGAGCTCTAACACCCCACTCTACGTCTTCTAGTGTTATTAGGTAAGGTGGTAGTAGTCTGATAGTTGTAGTTCCAGCTCTTAAAGCTAATACTCTCTTATCCTGTAAGCACTTAATCACACTACTAGGATTTATTCTTAAATCTACACCTAGCATTAAGCCTAATCCTCTAATCTCTCTAATAAGCCTATGCTCTCCTAGGGTAGAGTAGAGTTTATCATATAGAATCTTACCTATACTCTCAGTCTTCTCTAACACATTATCTTCTAAGAAGACTTCTACAGAAGCTTTAACAGCAGCACACGCTAGAGGGTTACCCCCAAATGTTGAGCCATGCTCTCCATACTCTAGATTAGAGGCTAAGATACCAGATGTAGCTACTATACTTACAGGGAACCCTCCACCTATAGCCTTCCCAGCTACTATAATATCAGGCTCTATACTATAGTGCTGGAATCCCCATATCTTTCCAGTTCTACCAAAACCTGTCTGAACCTCATCGATAACTATTAGAGCTCCTGTAGAATTAGCTCTCTCTTTTAATGCTTTAATAAACTCCTTATTAGCTACTATAACTCCCCCCTCACCTTGTATAACCTCAACTATTACACCTGCAGTCTCACCATCAATCTTATCTAGTGAGCTAACATCATTATACTGGATTATCTCCACATGAGGGATTAGCGGCTCAAAGGGCCTCCTATACCTAGCATTACCTGTAATAGATAATGCCCCTAGTGTTCTACCATGAAACGAGTTTGTAAATGCTACGAGCTTCTTCCTCCCAGTTGCTTTTCTTACAAGCTTAATAGCGAACTCTACACCCTCACTACCACTATTAAACATGGCCATATGAGTGTACTTATCTGGAAATATTTTTTCTAAGATTTGTAGCATCTCATCTCTAATCTTAACCCTAAAGGATAGCGGTGCTGTTATAACCTCCTCCATTTGTCTTTTTAGAGCCTCTATTATCCTAGGATTCCTATGGCCTAAGAATGCTACACCATGGCCTGTGTGGAAGTCTAAGTATCTTAAACCATTTAAATCCCAGACATATTGGCCCTCAGCTTTAACTACGTATAGCCCTCTATCTTCATAGAATCTAATATACTCCATAGCAACTACTACCTCTTAATCTTACTTATAAGATACTCTATGATTTTATCTTGTAAATTGTAGCCTGTAGCTGGTACTGTATTCCTAAAGTCTGGTATAGCATTAACTTCATTAACTAAGTATCCTCTATCATTATCTTCGAAGATATCTATACCAGCTATTTCTACTCCAATAGTTTTAGCTGTTTTAATTGATAATTCTCTCAACTCCTCATCTATAGGGGCTGGGAGGGCTTTACCTCCTCTAGCAGTATTTGTTATCCAATGATTGCTCACCCTATATATAGCTACTGGTACCTCATCACCTACTACAAATACTCTAATATCTCTACCTGGCTTCCTAACATATTCTTGTATTAAGTGTACCTTCATATAGGGGTTGCGCGTATATAGCCTATGCTCTAATATTATTCTTAGAGTCTCCTCATCTGGTGCTAGGCTTACTAGTCTACCCCAGCTACCATTGATAGGCTTAATTACAACTGGATATCCAAGCATATTAGCTGCTTCTAATGCTTTAACTTCGCTAAAAGATACTATAGTCTTGGGGGCGGGTATTCCAGACCTTGATAATAGTGAAAGAGCCCACACCTTATCCTGAGCTATAGCTATAGACCTAGAGTTATTAACTACTTCTAGTCCGCTTGACTCTAGAAGTATAGTTGATGTTAGGGCAATAGAATGGCTTAGACTTCTCTGTAGAACTATATCTATGCTACTATCTAACCCTTCACCTATGGTAAAGTTTGTAGATTCAACATGTATAATTTGAGGCTTTAAACCTCTAGCCCTAATAGCTTCTATTAATGCTCTCTCCTCCCATCTAGCAATATCATATACTATAGCTATGCCTACCATTTAACCCTACTCGCCCCAATCCTCACTAATCTCGAGAGGCTTAAGGAGAATCTCTCCGTTATTCAATATAACTTCGAGAGAGACTCCACAATCATGATCAACTACTTCCCCAGGTAGCACGTCATCAGGTAGATCTACGCTTCTACCACAGATAGGGCACTTCTTTGAGATCAAGGCAATCCCCACCCTTTAGGCCGATTAATACTATTATAGTTAAGGATTATAAGCATTTACTAATAAATTAAATAAAAATTCTTTTTTAAGAGGTAGAGTATCATTTTATAGGTTTAGTGTTACAAATGTAATATCGGGGTTACTTGATGGTTGTTAGGGTAGCTATTATTGGTGCGTCAGGCTATACTGGTGGGGAATTGTTAAGACTATTAGCTTTACACCCATACGTTGAGGTTACTGTAGCTACATCTAGAGAGTATGTGGGGAAACCTATACATATTGCCCACTTTAACCTTAGAGGTTACTATAGGAATTTAAGGTTCTCTAAGCTAGATCTTGATACTATAATTAATAGTGCTGATGTTGTATTTACTTCTCTACCCCATGGTGTTAGCTTACAATATGTACCTAAGCTCTTAGAGTCTGGGTTGAGAGTGGTAGATTTAAGTGCTGATTTTAGGTTAAAGAATCCAGAGAGCTACAGGGTATGGTATGATTTTGAGCATCCCTACCCAGATCTACTAGCTAAAGCCGTATACGGGCTACCAGAGCTTCATAGAGAGGAGTTGCGTGGAGCTATGCTTATAGCTTCTCCAGGATGTAATGCTACAGCATCTATACTAGCCTTAGCCCCCCTAGTTAAAGCTGGTATTATAGATACTAGTAGGATAGTAGTTGATGTTAAGGTTGGTAGTAGTGAGAGAGGCTCAAATCCCACAATTGGTAGCCACCACCCTGAGAGGGAGGGGGCTATGAGGCCTTATGAAGCTGATGGTCATAGGCACGCTGCTGAGGTTATACAAGAGCTCAGCCTCCTAGCTGGGAGAATAGTTAATGTATCTCTAGTCCCACACTCTGTAGGCTCAGTTAGGGGTGTTCTAGCATCAGCACACTCCTGGCTTTTAAGAGAGGTTTCAGATATAGACTTGTTTAGGGTATATTCTGAGCTCTACTCTAAAGAGCCTTTTATTAGGATAATTAGAGGCGTACCACCAGGATACCCTGACCCTAAATATGTTATTGGTAGTAACTATGCTGATGTAGGCTTTGCTTTAGAGCTTAGAGCTGGTAGGGTAACAGGGTTTGCCGCTATAGATAACCTAGTTAAAGGTGCTGCTGGTCAAGCTATACAAGCCTTTAATATAGCCATGAACTTTGAGGAAACATTAGGACTCAAGCTACCACCACTTAAGCCAGCGTGAGGAGAGATGATAGTAGTTAAGATTGGAGGTAGAGTTTTAAAGAATAATATCCAAGCTATAGCAGAGGATATAGTTGAGCTCTGGCATAGAGGAGAAGACATAGTCTTGGTTCACGGCGGCGGGGATATGGTATCAGAATACTCTATAAGGCTAGGAGTAGAGCCTAAATTCATATTATCACCTGAAGGTATTAGGAGTAGGTTTACTTCAAGAGAGGAGTTAGACGTATACCTAATGGTTATGGCTGGTAAAATAAATAAGGAGATTGTAGCTAAGATCATAGGCCTAGGGGGAAAAGCAGTAGGATTATCTGGAGTAGATGGTGGAATACTTATAGCAGAGAGGAAGAAGAGGATACTAGCTTTAGATGAGAGGGGAAGGAAGAGGGTAGTTGAAGGAGGATATACTGGGAGAGTAATCGAGGTCAATACTATTATAATCAAGACTCTACTAAATATGAGGTATATAGTAGTAGTTGCTCCTATAGCTGTAGATAATGATGGAACACCATTAAATATTGATGGAGATCAAGCTGCCTTAAAGCTAGCTATAGCATTAGGAGCGGAAAGGATAGTATTATTAACTGATGTTAATGGAATAATTATAGATGGTAATATAGTTAGAGAGATTAAAGCTAGCAATATTGATAGTATTCTGAGTATAGTAGGACCTGGTATTAATAGGAAGCTGTTACAAGCTAAGGAGGCTATAGGTAGTAGTGTAAGAGAAGTTATAATAGCTAATGGGCTTAGAGATAGGCCTATAACTAGGGCTCTAAATGAGCCTGGGACAGTAGTTAGATTGTAGACCTTACTTAGAAGTATTTAACTTTTATGTCTTAGCATAAATAGTTAGGGGTCTAACACTCTATGGTTGATATTGAGAGGCTCAGTGTTGGTATTAAGGGTTTCGATGATCTCATTGCCGGAGGAATTCCTAGAGGTTTTTTCGTGGCTATTACCGGGGAGCCTGGCACTGGTAAGACTATATTCTCTATTCACTTCGCCTGGAGAGGTGTTCTAGATGGTGATAAGGTTATATATGTTACTACTGAGGAGAGCCGTGATAGCATAGTTAGACAAGCTCAAATGTTTAATATGGATTTCGCATCAGCAATAGATAAGGGTAAAATGATAGTTATAGATGCCCTATTAAAAACAAGAGGTGACGAGTGGAGTATTGAAGACCTCGATATTGAGAAATTAGTAGAGAAAGTTATAGAGGCTAAGAAGAAGCTAGGCTACGGTAGAGCTAGACTAGTAATAGATAGTATTAGTGCATTCTGGCTAGATAAGCCTGCAATGGCCAGGAAATATAGCTATATGGTTAAGAGACTACTATACAAGTGGGACTTCACAACACTACTAGTAAGCCAGTATGCTATAACAACAGCTGAAGCATTCGGCTTTGGAGTAGAGCATATAGCAGATGGAATAATAAGGTTCAGAAGAGCTATAAGAAATGGAGTATTAAAGAGGTATATTCTAGTAGAGAAAATGAGGCAAACACCACATGATATGAGAATGTATGAAATAGAGATAATAAATGGAGAAGGAATGATAGTTAAAGGTCCAGTAGAGCTAAGGAGAGAAGACATTACACTACCAAGAGATGTAATGGAGAAGATTAGGAAAGCAAAAGAAAAAACAGAGAAGGAGACAACTTTCCACACAAACTTAAAGTAGTTCTCTCCTAAAAGTTAAGATTAAATAATCAATTATTAAGCCCCCAGAATAGAGTATATCCTAAAGTTATGAATCCTCTAGGAGATATTAGTGTAGAAGTGTATTCTTAGAGCTTCACTAGCCGATTTATTCATTGAAATACATAATTCATTAAAATACACATTAGTAGAGGAGGAGAAATTTTGAAGGTAAATTTAAAAATTTATAAATTACCTCTTACTAATCTAAATTTGTAACATGTAGGTGGGATGTCTTGAAGGCCCCTTGGAGGCCTGGTTATGATTTAACTCTAGATAAGTTAATTAAATCAGCTTTACAGTATAATCCTGAAGGTGAGATAGTATATAGGACTAGGATTGGAGTTGAGAGGTATAATTACTCTATAGCTTTTAAGAGAATGAATTCTCTTGCAGCAGCTCTCTCTAGTCTAGGGGTTAGGAGAGGTGATAGAGTTGCTACTCTCGACTGGAATACTCACTGGCATTATGAGGCTTACTTCGCAGTACCTATGATGGGAGCTATTCTGCATACTGTAAATGTTAGGCTTGCTCCTTACGAGATTGAATATATTATGAATCATGCTGAAGATAAGGTTGTTATTGTTCATTCAGATTTCCTAAAGCTAGTAGAGTCTATAGCTCCTAGAGTTAAAAGTCTTGAGCATGTTATTGTTGTAGATGCTGATAGTGCTCCTGAGAGAGTTGGAGATGCTAAAGTTTACCTATATGAGGATCTAGTTAAGTCACATAGAGAGAGCTTTGAGTGGCCTGAGCTATCTGAGAATGAAGTTGCAGGTATGTGTTATACTAGTGGAACTACTGGGTTGCCTAAAGGTGCATACTTTACGCATAGGCAGATGGTCATACACGCTATGAGTGTAGGCTTATTTGTTTCAATAACGCCCCTTATAGATATGAACTCTACCTCTACAATACTACATATTGTGCCTATGTTCCACGTATTCTCATGGGGCTTACCATATGTAGCTACTTTAATAGGAACTAAGCAGATATACCCTAATAGGCTCGTCCCCTCAATTATACTAGAGCTTATAGCAGGCGAGAAAGTAACACATACTGCTGGAGTTCCTACAATACTCTACATGCTCCTGCATGATCCTTCTAGTCCCAAGTATGACTTAAGTGGTTTAAAATTCCTGAGCGGAGGTTCAGCTACTCCTGAGGGTCTTGCTGAGCTAGCTAGGAAGAGGGGTGTAGAGGTTATAGTAGGGTATGGGCTCACTGAGACAGCACCAGTCCTAACAATAGCTAGCCCCCCGACTAAACTCCTCTCAGGCCCTGAGCTGAGAAAGTTAACATTAAGGACTGGATGGCCTATACCTCTCGTAGAGTTGAGAGTAGTAGATCCTAAAGGTATACCTGTGCCTAAAGATGGGAAGACTATGGGAGAAGTAGTCGTTAGAGCCCCATGGACAACTTCAGAGTATTATAAGGATCCAGCTAAGACTGAAGAGCTCTGGAGTGGAGGGTGGCTACATACTGGAGATATAGCTGTTTGGTTTGAAGACGGGTCTATACTAATAATGGATAGAGATAAAGATGTGATAAAGAGTGGAGGAGAATGGATTAGTAGTGTAAGATTAGAAGATGCTATAAGCACACACCCAGGTGTATCTCAGGTTGCAGTAATAGCTGCTAAGAGTGAGAAGTGGGGAGAGAGACCTGTAGCATTTATAGTTCCAAAACCTGAGTGGAGAGGTAAATTAACATTAGAGGAGATTAGGAAATACTTAGAAGATAATTATGTAGCTAAAGGCTTAATATCTAGGTGGTGGTTACCTGATAAGGTTATAGAAGTTGATAGTCTACCATTAACAAGCGTAGGTAAGATAGCTAAGAGAGTATTGAGGGAGCAGTATAGGGATATTAGAGTAGATTAAGTTGGTGGACCGGCCGGGATTTGAACCCGGGACCTCCGCCGTGCGAGGGCGGTGCTCTTCCAGGCTGAGCTACCGGCCCTACCATTATTTTCTAGTTTATATGTGGTTTTAAGGTTTGCTATACTAATCTATTCTTTTGCTATAGTCTTCTTAGTATATGTTGCTAGTTCTGATGTTGGAGTGTATGCTCCTCCAGCCCATGTGTTCTCGCATTTTCTACATTTCCATATGCCTACTGTTACTCTATATACTGTTCCTTTTGCTCCACAGAATGGGCATTCGTGTTTTGAGTATCTCTTTATTAGTATGTCTCTTACTTTCTTTCTAACACTAACTCCATATCTTGTCCCATATCTCCCTGTTGGTCCTACTACTTTAGTTTTACCCACTGCTACCGCCTCCTGGGAATGCTTGCTCTAAAGCTTTAAAGTATAACTGTGCTGTATTCTTTGATATTCTTACTGCTTCTTTAAATTCTTCTAGTCTCATACCTCCACTTCCTGTTTTCTGAGCTCCTACTATTCTAAGATTCTCATCAAATGATAGTACTAGCCTATAGTCTGATATTACTTCTTCTTCGAAGTTAGGGTCGACTACTAGGTAGTTTCCTATCTTAGCTACTGTTACAGTTACTACTTTATGGTTTATCTTGAGCTTCTGGCTTTTAACCTCCTTCTTTACTATGATTTCTCCACTCTCTAGCTCCTCATAGTCTGGAATATATGTTGCCATGAGTGCAGCCATAGATGCTAGCATACTAGCATCGTATAGGTTACCGTCATGGTCTAATACGTATATATCAATCCATAAATTCCAGACTTTATCCTCTGGTCTAATAACTAGAGATTCTAGGTCTACAGCTTTAACTTCTCTAATACTCCTATCTATTACTCTAGCTAGCTCTATAACATTCTCATCTGGAGGTCCAGGCTCAAATATGGGGGAGGCTAGCGGGACGTTCTCTGCGTGAACTATTAGCACGCCTTGGTTTGGCGTGTCTTTGAAGGGGGCTCCGATATCTAGTTTAACTCCAATAAGGACTTGTGTATTACCTAGCTTAACTAAGGCTGATCCTTCAGCCTTATCTAATACTCCAACTTTTATCTCTATGTTTCTAGGAGAGTGTATACTCCTACCATCTTCCCTTAAGCCTCTCTCATATAGGCTTATGTAAGACTGCCTCTTAATGAATGGTACTATAGGTAGCTTGAATGGTGTTATACTCAATGCTTTAAACCTCCTCTCCTATAGCCTCATACTTTTGTTTTAGAGTACTCTTCTCTAGGGAGACTATATACTGTATAGCTTTTAGAGCCATAGATAAGCCTCTCTCAACTTCTTCCTCTGTAAGGACTCCATTAATCTGGAATAGCGTTATGAGATTAAGGTCTGGGGCTGCTGCTATAGGCATATCAGCTTCGCCTGAGGAGTCTTCAACCTCATCAACATCTAAGACTAGGACTCCATCAACTTTACCTACAGCTACACCTGCAACTAGGGCCTTCATAGGTATACCTGCATCAGCTAGCGCTAGTGATGATGCAGTTATACCTGCAACCCTAGTCCCACCATCAGCTTGCAGAACCTCTATGAATATATCTATTACTGTCCTAGGATACTCTGATGTTAATACTACATCTTCTAAAGCCTCTCTTATAACCTTTGAGAGCTCAATCTCCCTCCTAGAGGGTGCTGGGCTCTTCCTCTCAGTAGTAGAGAATGGGGCCATGTGGTATCTTACTCTAAGTATAGCCTTATCTGGTAGGATCATGAATTTCTGCTGAGGCTCTCTAGGCCCGTATACTGCAGCTAAGACCTTAGTTTTACCATACTCTACTAGAGCCGATCCTGAGGCATTAGCTAAAACCCCCACCTGCATCCTAATAGGCCTTATCTCGTCTGGTCTCCTACCATCATGTCTTAACCCTCTCTCATCTATGAGCCTCATAGACTTCTTACCCTGCACTCCTAGACACCTCTACGCATCCTCTCCTCATCTATAAACTTTGCAACTCTCTCAGTAAGCCCTACCCTATGAGATTCTCTATCAATAAGTCTTATAGCCATTACTAGTATAGCCTCTAACTCCCTATTAGGACACTCTATATAGACTCTCCCATTAACTGCTGGGAATATACTACACCCTGTCTTCTCTTCAAGCATTGAGATCATACTCCTCTTCTTACCAATAACTCTTGGTATTTTAGCAGGTTGAATATCTACTATAGTACCTTTAACAATCTTACCTAAGCCTTCACCCTGGACGCTTAAGACAGGGTTTCTAGTCTTATCAAACGATAATACTTTAGCTTTAACATAGTCTCCAGGCTTCATAAGCTTATATAAATCATCTGAGGCTGGGTTGAAGGGCCTACCAAGGAAGTCTTGAACGTGGAGTATAGCTTGATATGGGGAGTTTATGTCTACAAACCAGTTAACCATACCAATAGACTCTACAAGGCCTATAACTATGTGGCCAGGCTCAGGCATATATATGTTTTTAAGTGGAACTATTATGAGCTTATCATCACGTTGAGATACTAGGCTAATAAGTGTAGCTATTTTTAAACTATTAACCTCTATAACCTCAGGATACTTACCTTCAACCCTAGAGTCTAGTCTATCCCCAGGCAATACTATAACTCCATGTAATCCTCTAGATATCATACTACCACCTTAACATTAATAATAGCTTTACCCCGTGCAAACTCTTGAATCTTACTAATAACATCTACCTGAGCCCCAGCTGGTATCTCTAGCTCTATCTTTAAGCTCCCATCTTTAAGCCACTCACTCCTCTTAACATCACCTAACTTCTTAGCCTCAGATAAGACTCTACTAGCTACATCTGATGGGATTATAGCATCTATTATAGCCTTAGCTAGTTTTATAGGCATTATTCTCGCTAGTTTAGATACAATTTCTATTGCTTGACTCTCAGCATCTTTATACAAGTCTATACCTACTCCTAACTCTTCCATTGCAGACTCAATCCTAGACTCTGGTATTGGTAGTTTTGTTTTAGGATCAATAGCGTTCCTAGAAATATATGCTACAATCTTCCTCCTCTTAGCCTCTAACATCTTCCTCCTCTCTTCTTCTGTAAGCTGGATCTTACCTTCCCTTAATATTCTATCAGCTATAACCCTAATATCATCTGTTCCAAAGACCTTCTTTAAGCTTTCAGGGCTAGCCTTTAACCCCTTCCTACTATCTTTAAACACTGTATCAGACCATAGTACACTATCTATGTCTAGCTTCTCCCCCTCCCTATACCTGAAAGCATACTCTGGCTTAACTAAAACCTCAAACCTCTCTCCTTTAACCTCAATCCAGGCTACAACATAGCCTGGCTTCTTAGACACGCTATAGCCCCTCCTATCTCTATTCTTAATATGAGAACCTATATAGGATATGAATATAGTCTATAACATAGTCTACTATAGTGTTCGTTCTATCTTCTTTAGAATATCTATTATTTCACTTTGGCTTAGTTTCCTGAATGCTCTCTCTTCTCTATCTACATAACCTATCTCTACTAACTCATGGAATACTGGGAGGAGTATTTCCCTCTTCTCTTCTCCTGAAGCTACTCTACTCTTGAATAATGCTTCTAGGGATAGAGCTATCATTTCATCTACGCCTAGATCATCTCTATATGTCTTCTCGAAGAAGCTATTAACATAGCTATCACCTATACCTATTGCTATAGCCTTATAGCTAAAGTATTGACCTCCAGGGTCTGTTCTATATAGTTTAACTTGGCCATTAGTATTGACCCCCCCGAATATGAGGGCTACACCGAATGGTCTAACTCCTCCATGCTGAGTATATGCTTGCTTAACGTCAGCTACAGCTTTAGCCAAATACTCTACTGTAGCCTGATCTCCATACATTAGCCTATGCCTTATAGCTACTAGCCTAACATAGTCTATAAGGACTCTACCATCACTCCCCATACCTGCAAATGCTACGCCTACATGATCATCAACCTTATATATCTTCTCTACATCACTAACATCTAGTAGAGCTGATAATCTCCTCTTCTCAGCAGCCAATACTACACCCTTAGTACTCTTAATACCTAAACTAGTCCAACCCTTCTTTACAGCTTCAAATGCATACCTAACCTGGTATAAGTCACCCTCAGGAGAGAATATTGTTGCAGCCCTATCATAAGCCATAGCCTGTGGTGTTGAGAAAGCCAATTTCTACACCCTAACTCTAACTTTGAGTAACAAAGCTTAAATTCTAAAAGTTATATTTTGTATAAGCTAAAATGGAGGCTGGAACTTTAGTGGTAGATGTTATTAGTATAGTAGCTGCAGCATTACTAGGATTTGCTAGCGGATCTCTCTCAGCATACATAGTATATAGGATGGTAATTGTTAAGCAACAACTACTCATAACCAAGCCGTTAAAAGGAAGGAAAACTACTAGGGCAAGGAATAGGTATATTGTATTTGAGGCTTTAACAAGTGATAGGATACAATTAGAACAGTTAAATAACGCGATAATAGACACTATGAGGAAACTATATGGTGAGCTAGGACTAGCAACAACTAGAATAAGATTAATAGATTATAATGAGGATAGGAGAAGGGGTATAGTTAGAGTTAGAAGAGAGTATAAAATGCATGCTCTCGCAATCCTAGGATTTTTGAGAGAGGTTAGCGGGAAGAGGGTTAAACTAATTCCATTAACAGTAACTGGGACTCTAAAGAGGGCTAAGAGAGTATTAGAATTGTAGTTTTGAATAATAGAGTTACTCTTAGCTAATATTCTAGCTATGCTTTCCTAGCAGCTACTGCTACTATCTTAATAACGTCATTATCATTGAGTATATATGACTCTCCTATTCTCTGCTTTGTCTTAGCATTTATTGCGTATATGAATGTTTCTCCTAGCTCTGTGTGTATTCTATATGCTAAATCTCTCGCTGTAGATCCTCTAGGTAATAGTATTGTGTCTGGTAGTATTCTACCTTGTTTATCAGTATACTTATTATGGTCTTCAACTGGATATACTGCTATCTGTGATAGCTGGTTGAAGACTGCTTCATTTAATGCTTCTTGAACTCCAGTTGAGCCCCATTTCCTCATATAGTCTGCTATCTTATCTAGTATTCTTGAGAGTTCTCGTGGGGTATTTTTAGATATTATCTTAAATTCTCTATCTCCAGGTATATACTCTATTATCCCCTTAGATGAGCTCTTCCTAAGTATTAACTCTGATACTGAGCTTGTAGGTATTACTGGAATATCCTTATACTCGTCTCTCAACCTCTTAATATTATCTTCAGCAGTATCAATATCAGCCTTATTTGCTATAATAACTATGGGCTTAGATACTCTCCTAATACTTGAAGTGAATCTTCTAAGATCACTACTAGTCCAGCTTGATAACTTCTTATTCTCCAAACCAGATAATTGTATAGCTTCGGCTACATGCCTCCTAGATACTCCTAGACCTGAGAGTCTCTGAGTAATAAATCCTATACTATCCTGGATACCACCAGTATCAATATATCTAGCTATCTTCTCCCAATCTTTCCTTATTATAGAGTACATCCACTCCTCAAACTCATATATCATCTGCTTAACCTCAATAATAGGATCGAAGCTACCTGGCTTTACAGGTCTACCCTCCTCATCTGTAGAGCCGCTTGCATCAATAACAAGTAGTAAGACGTCAGCTCTCCTAACATGGTCTAGGAACATGTTACCTAAACCTCTACCCTCATGAGCTCCTGGTACTAAGCCGGCTACATCAATAATCTTAACTGGTATAAACCTCCAGCCAGATTTACAAATACTATTAGATGCATTACAAGCTATGAGTCCTAACTCTAAGTGTACACACTTTCTCTTAACATATGCTACCCCAATATTGGGGTCGATCGTCACGAAAGGCCTATTCTCTATTGGTACGTCAATCTCTGTAGCTGCAGAAAAGAATGTAGACTTACCAGTATTAGTTTTACCAACAATACCTACAAGTATACTTGAAGCCTCCAAGTAAACCTCCAAGAGTAGCTTACATAGTTAGACCTAAAATTTACAACCTGAAAGCCCCGCCTCTTTAGAGCGGGGGGTAGGTCGGATTAAATTATTTATGCATTTCTTAATCTATTGATATAGTCTATTATATATGCTGGAACACTAGATAGCCATGACTTAGCCCTCCAGTACGGTATGCCTAGTGATACTAGGAGGCCTATTATAGAGTGTGGACTCCAAAGCTCCTCTAGAGTTGAAGCATCACTAACTATTACTGTGTTAACATCTAGTATATGGGCTCTCCTAGTAATCTCATATAGGTATGAGATATTAGTACTACGGGTAACTTCACCTATAGAAACCTCTATAGCACCCCATCCTCTCTCCCTGAATAGTCTAACTTGAGATTTATCTATATACTTCTCTAGGCTAGGTTTTACCCTAACTATGTGTACTCTCTTATTAGTTGATGAGTATCTTAGGGCATCTAGTGTTTCAGGGCTAGCAATTACTAGTAGGTTTCTCCTCTTATACTCTATACTGTCTAGTGCTCTCCTCAACTCTAACCTAGTCTCTCCTTTAACTATAACCCTAAATACTATATCTATATTAAGCTCTCTAGCCTTACTGCTTAATTCTTCTAAGTCTAGTTTCTCGTTAACCTCTAATCCTAGAGTCTTATAGCTTAGCCTCTTAGCGAGTCTTAATATCTCTATTGCTGAATCCATATCTCTAGGTTTTACTGATAAATCTATGAATTTAATCCTCTAAGCACCTCTCTATAGAACTTTATTGCATCCCTCCTTTTACCAGAGAATCCTATATGGATTCTCACTACATCATCTGAATCGTCTAGGATAAGATTACCGTAGTATGCTTCCTGCTTATTAACTCTAATATATAAGCCTCCACTCTTATCTACTCTATCTTCAAGTGTAGAGTCTAATCTAGACTTATCTAGAGAGCTAAGCTTTGATAGGATATAGTTTAGTGTTTTAAGAGTAGCTTCCGGGTCTCTAAGAGAAGCTATTAGTATCTCTATTGGGTTACCGTGGTGACCCTCATAGATTTCACTCCTAATACTAATACCATCTCTAAACTCTGATGGGAATACTTCTAGTAGAGCTTTAATAACCTTATCTTTATTCTCTGTTGCGTGAACGTGGACTCTAGCATCTAGAGATGCTATACTCAAAATATTTAACCCGTAATGATTTATTTATAGGAGAGGTTTTGAGTACTACTCTTCACTAGGAGATATGATTCTAGCTCCTCTACTAGCTTCGTGTCTCCTCCTCTCTTCCCTCTCTTTCTGCTTCTTCATCCACTTATACTTATGTGTCCCCTTAAGCCCCCTAGATTTGTGTAGCCCCCTCATCTTCTTACCGGCACTTGTAAGCCCTCTAAATGGTCTACCTCTATGTTTACCTGAGCATACCCAGTTTAGCTCTGGATCGCTCTTAATTGATGGGTTGTTTGGGTCCACGAGTATAACTTCATACCATTTATACCTACCATCTTCACCTACGTAATAACTATTGAGTAAAACCATGTTGGTATACTTTGCTTGAGCTCTCTCCTCAGCTATGAGCCTGAGACTCTTAGCTGGGGCAAACCCGTATACGCCCATCCTCTTAGGCCTTCTACCCTTATTAGGTCTCTGCTTCCTCCTACCACCCTTCCTAACTCTAACTCTAACAACTATGACTCCCTGCTTAGCCTTATATCCTAGCTCTCTAGCTCTCTCAATCCTAGTTGGATTCTCAACTCTAACTATTGTAGGCTGCCTCCTCCACTCTATAAGTCTAGCTCTCATTAGTAGCCCGTGTTCTCCCTCATAGGGCTTCTTCCATAGTAGCCTCATATAGTGGTATGCTGATTTAGCCAATTTACGCTACCTCACAATCTATCCTAGCTTCTATCCTAAGATTAAGCCTAATAAGAGTAAATATCTCTACTCTACGCATCCAGGTATATTTAGCCTAATATTTCTACCTCTAGAAGCCATTATACTAGAGTATAGCTCATACTCTCTCCTTAAATCCCTAATACTATCATATGGGTGCTCAATATACTCGTGCCATGGCGGGGTATAATCTATACTCCATGTTCTAAGGTTAAGGCTAATATCTACTCCTATTGTCTCAGCTGATTTCATGAATGATTTAAAGCCCCCGCCTCTACGAGCCCACTCAACTATAACCCTACCAGTCTCTATACCCCCTCTAGCTATTGCTACTTCTAGAATAGCCCAGTCTATGTTAAATGTTGAAACTTCAATATTATTCTTCCTTAACTCTCTACTAATATATTCTAGCTTACTCTCAACTTCACTAGCCCCCTCTAAGCCTAGCCACTGTAGGGGTGTTGATGGTTTAGGCATTAATGGGTTTAGTGTAGCTTTAACAACCCCACCTCTACTTCTAACAGTTTTAGCTATATCTATAGATAAGTCTATAGTATCCCTAACATCATCCCATGTCTCTCCGGGGAACCCAGTCATAAGATATAATTTTATATTCCTAATGCCTGCTTCTAAAGCATAGTGTACAGCTTCCAGGGTTCTAATCTTACCTATAGGCTTTAGTATAGCCTTAGCTACTACACAACTCCCAGTCTCAGGTGCTATTGTTATAGTCCTCTGCTTACCCATAGCTATTAGCTCTGCCCTCTTAGGATTTAATGTTTCAACTCTAAGACTAGGGACTGAGACTTCGAGGCCCTTAGAGACACTATACTCTAGTATCTTATCTGCTGCAGGGTTATCAAAGAATATTAAGCTATAGAAGCTGACCTTAGATACTCTATTAACAGCTACCCCCTCATCTAAGAGCTCTTTAAGCTTAGGGAAACTCTTATCCCTCCTAGGCTTTAATATAAAGCCCTCCATACAAAACCTACATCCCCTAGCACACCCCCTAGTAGTTTCTAGTAGGAATGCTCTACCCCATACAGGCTCTATATTCTCAGGCATCTCTTGACGTATAGGGTACCATACATTATCGAGGTCTTCAACATAAACTCTCCTAACTAGTCCTTCAGTATAGCCTGGGACTAGGAAGCCTTCAATCTCTGAGAGGGCTCTAAGCCTTGAGGCTCTAGTAGGCTTAGATAATGCATAGTCTAGACTCTCAGCTATAGGCTCAAATTCCCCTATTAGAATAGCGTCTACAATATCGAATACTGGTAGTGGGTTAGCTGTTACAGAAGGCCCACCAGCTATAATTATAGGGTCCTGGTCTCCCCTAGAGCTCCTAAATACTGGGATGCCCATTAAGTCTAGCATTCTAACCATATCTCCATACATGAGCTCATAGGGTAAGCTTACTAAGATTGCAGTATTAGATTTAGGGCTACCCCTATACCTCTCACTAATCTTAATCTCCCTATTCTCTAGATAGTACCTCCTAACTCCTAACCCCATCTCTTCAAGCATGCCTGTAATTATGAAGTATGCTAGGCTTGAGAGAGCAACCCTCTCTTCACTTGGATAGGCTAGTGCTACCGTGTAGCCCAACAGTTATACCTCTCTCCAGACTCTACATCTCTATTAACTAAGCATCCAGGCCATATCCAAGCTCTAGATCCAATCTTTATACCCGGTAATATTGATACATTTATACCTGTCTTCACATACCCCCCAATTAGTGCTCCTAGCTTATTCAACCCGCTATCAATACGCTCTCCTCTAATAGTAACTTTAACGTTTGCCTCATCAAATCTATAGTTAGCTGTTATAGTACCAGCTCCTAGATTACTGTATTCACCTACTATACTATCACCTACATAGTTTAAGTGTGGTACTCTAGAGTATTCTAGGATTATAGATGCCTTAACCTGCGTGAATGAGCCGATACGAGCATTATCTAGGATTACATTATATGCTCTTAGGTGTGAGTGTGGGCCTATAACAGTACTCTTACCTATATATGCTGGACCCTCAATAACGGTATATGGCTTAACTTGGGCTCCCTCCTCTATAACTACCTCACCATCTATAACAGCAGTAGGGTGCACTTCACCCTTAATCATGGTTTTAAGCTCAGACTTTAATGCTACCCTATTAGCTACTAGTAAATCCCAAGGTCTACCAATATCAACCCAAGTGTTGCTTTCTAAAACCTCAACATAGACATCACTTCTACTAGCAATATTATTGAGAGCCTCTGTAGCCTCATACTCTCCTCTAGGTGAGAGACTTAAGTTTAAAAAGTAGTCTAGGAAATCCCAGTTAATTTTTAGAGCCCCAGCGAATACGAGATCACTCTTAACTTCTCCATGCTTAGGCTTCTCTACAACTCTCCTTAAAACCCCCTCCTTAACATCTAAAACTCCAAACTCCCAAGGGGTACTAGTCCTAGATGCAAGTATAGCTGGAGCCCTGAGATTAGCCAATATATAGTAGCCATCTCTACTCATATAGATATCAGAGTATATTACTGTATAGTCGCCAGGCCCACCGTACTGCAAAACTTTAAGTATAGCATGCCCAGTACCATACTCCCCACCTTGATCAATAATCTCAGCATTATTAAAACCACATTTACTTAAAGCTTCTCTAAGATTATCAATCATATAGCTAGCCACGACAATAATCCTATTATAAACCCCAGTCTCTAAAGCCAACCTAATATGCCTACAAACTATGGGTTCCCCGAGAATTGGAACTAGAGGTTTAGGCCTAGTCTCAGTTATTGGTCTAAGTCTCTCACCTCTACCAGCAGCTAGTATAGCTAATATACTAGCCATAGCTTCCTCTCTCCTATAGTATGCCTTCCGAATTAAATATTTAAATTCAGTCTCCTAGCTATAAGTATATTTAACTAGTTGTCTTCTTCAATTGAACTGGAGATATTACTACTGCCTTCTCTGGACCCTCAGGTCCTGGAACCCATAGTAACTTAGACTTTACTACCTCTACCTTCCTTATAGGGTAAATTTTTCTAATTGCAGGCTCTATTAGCTGGGCTAGGCTTCCCTCCTTATCGCTAAAAATCATCATGCTTATTAGCTCGCCTAGTGTATGCTCTTTAGCCTTCTCAGCTACTATATCCCTCATTATCTTCCTTATTGCTTTCTTCTGGCTAGTCTTACACTTAAACCTAGTCCAGGCTATGCATGTCACTCTTAAGCCGTGGCCGTCCTTAGTCCATATATCGAATATTCCTGTTATCTTAGAACTTTTCCTCCTAGTAAGGCTTCTAACATAGTCTCTTAGCATCTCATGCCCCTTAAACCTCGTGTATGCTACTTCACCTTCAACTTTAATTATCTGGAAGTATAGTTTTACGTGAGCATATGCTATATCACCTGTTATATCAAATAGTGTAACCTCCATAACCCTACCTATGAGTTTATCTGCATCATATGATGGTGTGGTACCTAACTGTATACTACCAAATTCTTGTGGAGCTAGTACCTGATACCACTTCTTCATCTTCCACTTATCTCTAACAGCCTTAGACAATTAATAGTCCCTTAAGAGTTTAGCTTAGGCTAAGCCTTAAATAACTCTCTAGTTAACTGCTTATACTCTCAGCCTCCCTTATAGACTCTAATACTGCTCTTAGCGATATTAATAAGTCTTCAATTGTATTCCTTAAGCTTAATATCCTCTTTGGCGTAGAACAATCTAATCTTATAGTACACTCTAGCGTATCCTCTACGCTTTTACACTCTATGCTAAGCCATGGTGGGAGTTTAGTATTATCTGGTTTTAGAGCCTCCTCTATATGTTTAGGGTTCCCTACTTTAAACTTAACTATTGCTACGCAGAGACTACCCTCTCCTTTACTAATAGAAAACCACCCTTATAACTAGCTATATTAGAATCTACTAGCCTCTTACACCCTTTATATCCTAGAGCCTCCTCTACCTGTAGTGGGGATACTCTGAGAGTCTCATCCCTACTATACACTATTACCGAGTCATGCTCTACTAAGCCTAATAGCTTTAAAGCCCTCCAGACTAGTGTAGGAGAGTTTCCTTTATCTAGGCTAACCTCATAGAATTTAAAGTCTGTATTAGTCTTAAGCTTTAATGGCTTAAGCTTAGATATAGTCTCAGAGATCTTCTTAGAATATGATTCTAGTCTAGACTCAGCCATTAAATACTCCCCATTTAAATCTAGAAGTGTAGCTACTACCCTCCCTAAATCCTCTACAGCCTCAGCAATATAGAGTATGGTGTGTGACGCCTCTCTAAAGTCTATAATTGGTAGAGTCTGATTATCTGATACAAGTACCCCGCCAATTATACCCTCAGGTTTTAGCTCTACATTAGAGCTCTTCTTAATATAATCTATCATAGCTATGGCTAGATTCTCCATAGACTTCTGGTCTAGCCTAGATAACTGTCTTAAGGCTATATCACTAATCTTATAAGAGTCTAGTAGGCTTAAACATGAATCTCTAGAGCCTGTGAGGATAGGATAGTAGGGGTCTATTGTTGAGCTTATAGAAGTACATACGTCCTTAATGTTAGGCTTATATGCCTTAACTACAGTAACCATGTCTAGTGATAGTGTTTGGTTTAATCTAAGCTTATCTAACATAATCCTATCAATACCGTGGAATCTCCCGACTTTATCAATAAACCTGCTAGTATAGGAGCCTGTTAAAGCTATTAGAGCTAAATCAATATCTATACTCTTACCACCAGTTATAGTAAGGTATACTATAGATGATAAGCTACCACTACCATCTATGTATGTAGCCCCATGTACTGGTATAGATTTTAATTCTCCAGAGTAGAATGCTAGAACTTTACTCTTCACATTATCAGACTTATAGTTTAAGTCTTCAAAGCCTACAAGTATCGTAGGGTACTCTATAGTCCGTGGAGGATCTAATACTATATTAATAGCTACTCTAGTATTAGAGCTTAAAGCATACTTAAAGATTAGAGTTGACGCTACTATAGAGTCTAGGTTTGGGTAGGAGTATATTCTTATTAACCCAGCTTTACCACCATCCTCAATAATACTATATAGAGCTTTAGATGCTGCGCTTATAAACTTATCTATATTGGCTGTTGTAGCTGTTAATTTTAACACACTATGCACCAATAGAGAATGTAGGGGATCTAAGTTTAATATTGTATTAAATTTCTCCAGCTACTAGGAGCTTAGCTTTCTCAAAGCTATACTCCCAGTCTTTAGGTAGTTTCCCGACCCTCTTATAGTACTTAACTAGTCTTCTAATCTTCGACTCTACATCTATGAGCCCCCTCTTAGCAAACATATCTTTAGGGTGTTCTTCTAAGTGCCTCCTAATATTTACAGCTTTCCTTAGTAGGTTTAAGAGATCTTCTGGAATTTTGGGAGCTAAGCCTTTCTCCTCTAATACCTGGGTTATATTCTTACCTAGTATTGGTTTTACTAGAGGTATCCCGAACTGATCTCTTAGTATAACTCCTATCATGCTAGGCTTATACCCTTTCCTTGCTAGCTCTTCTATTATTAACTCGATCTCTTCAGGTGTAAATTCTAGCCACGTTGGGGGCTGGGGTCTAGCAGGTCTCATTGACCCAGATTTACCCTTCTCCTTCCTCCTATTCAACTTATTACTCCCGCTATATGGATATTGTTGAAGCTTAAAAACTAATAGGCTCTCCTATAATATGGTTCACTGGTGTAATGTTATTGTATTAGGTAGAAGTGATAGGTTAAGTCTTATAGCTAGGAATACTTTAGAGATTATAACACTTAGAGAGCTTGAGAGTATAATAGATGGAGGTAAGGTTAAGGGATATATTGGGTATGAGCCTAGCGGGCTAGTGCATATCGGATGGCTTGTATGGATGTTTAAAGTTGCAGATCTCGTTGATGCAGGCGTAGAGTTTATAGTCTTAGAGGCTACATGGCATGCTTTCATAAATGATAAGCTTGGGGGTGACTTAGAGCTTATTAGGGATGCTGCATGGCTTGTTAGAGAGTATATGAGAGCGCTAAACTTGCCAGTAGATAAGATTAAGTTTATAGATGCTGAGGAGCTAGCATCAGATCAAAACTACTGGGCTCTAGTTATTGGTGTAGCTAAGAGCTCAAGCCTAGCTAGGATTAAGAGAGCATTAACAATAATGGGTAGGAAGGCTGAGGAGGCTGAGTTAGATGCTTCAAAGCTAATATACCCGGCAATGCAGGTAGCAGACATATACTACCTAGAATTAGATATAGCACTTGGAGGCTTAGATCAGAGGAAGGCTCACATGCTAGCTAGAGATATAGCTGAGAAGAGTGAGATGGCTAGGCTATATGAGAGATTAATGGGTAAGAAGTTGAAGAAGCCTATAGCAATACATACCCCAATAATATCTAGCCTACAGGGAGATAGGAGGATGGAAGCTGGGGTTGAAGTAGATGACTTATATGCTGAGTATAAGATGAGTAAGTCTAAGCCTGAAACAGCAATATTCCTACATGACGCGCCAGAGGTGATAGTAGAGAAGATTAGGAAAGCATACTGCCCGCCTAGGTTAGTAGAGATGAATCCAATAATAGAGATTAATAAGTATATACTAGCTACTAGAAGGGACTATAAGCTTGAAGTAGATAGACCAGCAAAGTATGGGGGACCCGTGACTTTTACGAGTATTAAAGAGTTAGAAGAAGCTTATAAAAGTGGGGAATTACACCCACTAGATTTAAAAAATGCTACTGCACAAGCCCTAATTGAACTACTAGAGCCTACTAGGAGACTAGTAGAGTCTAGTAGTAGAGTTAGAGATGTAATTGAGAGGATTACAGGGAGAGTTACAAGGTAAGAGCTCTATCCTCTCATATTATCTAATTGAAAGCTTTTAACTATAAATACTATCTTAAAGTAGTGGTTGCTTGAGGTGTAGTCTAGATGAAGTATCTCATTAAAGCTAGGATTGAGGTTGATGGTAAGGTTGAGAAACACGATGTTATTGGAGCTTTATTTGGCCAAACTGAGGGTCTCCTAGGTTCTGAGTTTGACTTAGAGGATTTACAAGAGAAAGATAAGATTGGCAGAGTCCAGGTTGACTTAAAATTTGTAGGAAGTAAGACTGTAGGTACTATACAGCTTCCTAGTAATCTTGATAGGGTTGAGACAGCTATAATTGCCGCTATGCTCGAGACTGTAGATAGAGTAGGCCCCTATACTGCTAGGATTATAGTTGAGGATATTAAGGATTTGAGGACTGAGAAGATTAAGGTTGTAATTGAGAGAGCTAAAGAGATTATTAGGAAGATCAAGGAGAGCGAGCCTGATATTAAAGAGGTTATAAGGAGAGTTGAGAGTGAAGCTGAGAAAGCTCCTAAACTAGTAGAGTATGGCTCAGAGAAGCTACCTGCAGGTCCCGATGTTGAAGTATCAGATACTATAATACTAGTTGAGGGTAGAGCTGATGTATTAAACCTATTAAGATATGGTTATACTAATGTTATAGCACTAGGGGGAGCTAAGGAGACTATACCTGAGAGTATAAAGAAGCTAAGTCAGGGGAAGAAGGTTATATTATTTGTTGATGGTGATAGGGGCGGAGAGCTTATAGCATTAAATGTTATAGGCCAGATTAAGGTAGATTATATAGCTAGAGCTCCTGAAGGAAGAGAAGTTGAAAACTTAACAGGGAGAGAGATAGCTAAAGCTCTAAGTGAAATGGCTACCGTAGAAGAGTTTATTAAGAAAGTAAAGCCTGCAGAGGCTAAGCCAGAGGTTAAGCCTGTAACAGTACCTGAGGCTGAAGCTCCTCCAGTAGAAGAACAGCCTCCAGAGGCTAAGCCCCAACCTCAACCCCAGCAGCAGATAGTAGAGACTATAACAGTAGCTATACCTAAGAATATTATTGGTGAAATTGATAAGCTTAAGGGGACTCTAGAAGCTGTACTATATGACCAGAACTGGAATGATGTTAGTAGAGTTAAGGTTAAAGACCTATTCAATACACTCCAGACCCTAGAGCCTGGTAAGGTATTTGCTGTAGTATTTGATGGTATAGTTACTCAGAGGCTATTAGAGGTTGCCTCTGAGAAGAATATAAGCTTACTTATAGGTGCTAGGATGGGGACTAAGCTTTCATTTAAACCCCCAAATGTTAGGGTTCTAACATTTAGTGATTTAACCTAACTCTTTCTAATAAAGTCTGCTAGTGTCCTCTGTGTAGCTCCTGTTCTAAGCTGCTTGTCTGTTATACCAAAGTAGCTTAGTATTCTTAGAGCTGCCGGTATAATCTGTTTCTCTATATAGTATTCTACATCTATTTCCTCTATTGAAGCCATGAAGTATGGTTTAGCCCTAGCTGATAGCTGGCCTGAGCCTTTAACTATTACATACCCAACTTTGACTCCAGGCTCTACTCTAATACCTTGTTTGACCATTAACTTAGCTGCTGTTATGTGGGGCTGCTCAGCTTTATAATCTGTTAGTTTCCTTGTTATAGACTTCCATATTATTAGCTTACTCATATCTATCTTACCTTCTCTTAGTCTCTTAATAGTTTCTCTAACATAGTCTACAGCTTTAGCTGTACTCCCTGTCTTTAGTATAATCTCAGCTACTATAGCTTGAGTCTCTTTAGCTAGATCACTCCAGTCACCTCTAACAGCTTCAAATCCTACAACGTCTATTTTACCTTCAGTAGTTAATCCTACATATCTCTTCTTAGCTTCTGTAAAGAATATCTTAGAGTATACTTTATCTATCTTAATATCGAATCCTAGCTCCTCCTCTACATACTCTATCAGCTTACTTATCTTCTCAGGCTCGTATTTAACGAATATGCTATCAGTATCACCATATATGACTGTTAAGCCTAGCTCTTTAGCCTTAGATATAGCTGATTTTATAAGATTCCTACCCCAAGCTGTTACAGCCTCAGCACATTCACGACAATACCACCTAGCTGATGACCAGCCCATGTACCCGTAGCTAGCATTGGCTAAGACTTTTATAGCCTTCTGCCTCTCATCTAGTAGTCTATACTCTAAGCTATCTTTATCTAGTTTAGCCATAATATTTTTAATATCTTTCCTCCACTTTAAGAACCTCTCTAGTGTAGCTTTAAAGAATCCTGGAGGTTCAACTCTAAACTTGTACCCAACTTCTGGAGCTATATTCACATTAATATAATCTTCTCCAGGCTTCACTAAGGTATCTGGACCTACATTATACTTAACCATTATACTAGGGTACATGCTTGCGAAGTCTAGAACAGCTATGTTATCATGTATACCTGGCTTAGGCTCTAATACTATAGCCCCCTCATAACCCTCTTCTCCACGCTCCTCCCTATTAGGTATAAGCTCCCCCCTCTTAAAGGCTTCTCTCATAAGCCTCCACTCAAGCCTATAACCTACACTAGCAGTCATAACTTGATCTAGTGGGACACCGCTAACCTGGCTCATTTGGGCCCCGAATGGTAATAGTTTCAATGCTAACCCCATAGTTGATAGTACATCATCTCTGAGATATGCTCTTAGTATATCTCTCTTACTCTTATCTCTCCAATACTCCCCAATCTCCCACCACTCTAGTAGAACTCTCTTATCCCTAGGCATTACGCCAAGGTAGTCTGCAACTTCATCTAGGCTCTTAACCTTAACTTCTCTAATCTCCATAGCGAAATCTAGGAGGTCAACGTTAAGTCTCCCAGGAACAGATATATGGCCATAGGCGCTACTCTGCGGGACCCCACCTCTCCTACGCCCAACATCTAATTGTATTCCATGTATTCTAGCCCTCTCTATTAGGTATGGCCAGTCGAATCTATTCTGGTTATAGCCTACAATAATATCTGGGTCTCTCCTCTTAACCTCATCTATAAATTCTCTTATAAGCCTTACATCACTATCATCGCCAGCTTCTAATATTAAAGGCTCGCTATCTCCGGGATAGCTCATAATGCCAATCATTATTATAGGGTCTTTCCTAGGATCTGGGGTTTTCTGTGGATTATAGACTTCTATATCGAAAGCCATTATCCTAAGATCTTTTAGGGGATCTATATTAGCCTTCACTGGATCTTCCCTAATATCACCTCTAATAATGTATACACTATCAACACCATAATAGCCTGGATTAAGGAATCTCTCAACAATAGCATTATACCACCTCATAGGGTATAAGTTCTTATCTATAAGGAATCTCATAGCAAACCTAATATCAGCCTCTAAGACTTCTCTAACACCAGGTACTTCTAAAACCTTCTCCCTATAATCCCTAACACTAGCAGGGACTAAGGTTGTAGTTTTTAAAGCCTTAACAGGCCTACCATAGTATAACTTATCTACAATATCAACAGATATTATTGGACTTGAGGGTTTAGATAAACGTTTAATAGACTGAATAACTACATTAACATTAATATCATCATCTAGGAGAGCATAGAAGTAGGGTCTAAAACCCTCATAGACTAAGACAGCCCTCCCACCATTAGAGAGCCTAGACCATAATAGTATCTTAGGCTCCCCACCAATAACCTCATAGCTAGCGTCAATTAGCTGAAAGGATATCTCTTCTACCAAGCTACTAGTCCCATATTAAGGTATTATAACTAAACCTATTTATAGATTATTACATTGAATTGTAAGTTAAACAATCCATAAGGGAGTTTAGTTAGGTAGAGGAAAATTACTTAATCTATGATGGTTTTAACTCGTAATATTCTGTATCTTCTCTCTAGCCTCTTTAAGTGCTAGTTCCTCACTCGGCTTTACTGTTGCTGGATCAAATGGATACCTACTTAGTATTAGTTTAATTGATCCATCTTCTAGTTGAGCAAATAACTGGGGTAGCCAGGCCATTCCTAGATCGTCTGTTTCACCGTATTGTATTGCATATACGTAGTCTTCATTTATGACTTCTAAGTCTACTCCTAGCTCTTCACTTAGCTTCTTTGCTAGTCTGAGCCAGTCTTTATGTAGTGGGTGGAATTCTGCTGTGTCTAGTATAATCTTTACTATCCTAGGTATTTTTATTCACCTCTACATTATGCTTATATTAAACCTTTTATTTTCATTTCTTCCTCACATATCTTCTTCATTAGTATAGCGTCTTTCTCTAGTATTGGGCTCTCACTTATAACTACTGCATTATATCCATGGTCTATGTAGGCTTTACATACTATTCTCCAGTCTGGTCCATGGCTTTTATCTGATAGTACTACGTGTTCTCTCTCGCCACCCCTACCATATTTTATCTTTGAGAAGTGTGTGTGTACAGGGTCTAATGCTTTCCTCCCTAATTCTCTCTCTATGAGCTCTAGAGTCTTAACTACATCTTCTACTGTTAATACATGTTTACCTTCACTTCTAGCGTATAAGTGTGCCCAGTCTATGCATGGCTTACACCTCTCAATACTCCTACATATCTCTATAGTATCCTCAATACTACCAACCTGGCTACTCTTACCCATAGTCTCAGGTGATATCATAGGCTTCTTAACCCACCCTGGTAGCCTCTCTAAGACAAGCCTATAACCATCAATAACCCTCCTAATAGCCTCACCTCTACTCCTATAACCCTTATAGTAGCCTGAGTGTATAACTACAACTAGGGCTCCCATCCACTCAGCAGCCTTCATAGACTCAACTATTCTATCAATACTCTTCTCAAAAATATTAGGGTCTGGGCTAGCGAGGTTAACGAAGTATGGAGCGTGTAAGCTCATAGCTATATCATATATTGAAGCTTCAGAGCCTAGTCTCCTAGCTTTATCTTCACTAATCCTAACACCGCGAACAGCCTCATATTCGAATGCGTTGAGACCGATACTTTTCAAGAATAATGGAACTCCCTCAATAGGACCCTTATAATCTAATGGTATACCTGCAGGGCCGAATCTAAGCTTAGGCAATTATAGAGCACCATTTAGAATAGTATAGGCTTAGAGACTTATTTAATAGATTAATGTGTAATATCCATTATTATTCTCTGGTAGAGCTTCTCTATATTCATATTAGATCTATATGTTATAGTATTCTCTAATATCTCAGGATAATACTTTATCCATCCTGGTAGGCTTGGCCTTAAAGCTATAATCTTATACTTTACACCCATATATTCTAGGCTCTTTAATACTAAGTCTACTCTATGCTTTGGCTTTACTGATGCTGACCATATTATTAGAGTTATTCTTGGCTCAAAGCTATCCTCTAAATCTAAAATCTCCCTCGTCTCTCTTAATGCTTCTAGTAGGTTTGGAGACTTCCCTAGTATTGGTGTCTCGGCATAGGCTCTAGGTATTATACCCCAGTCTAGTGTCGGGTCTACTAATGGGTGTGCTCTCTCCCCGTAGACTACTAGTGATGCCTTATAGCCTATAGGCTCTCCTAGGCTTATAGCAGATTCTAGTATTCTACGTACTAGAATAGCGTCAATCTCTCTACTCTTCTCTACGGTGAATACTATGAGTGGCATACTATACCATCTTCATAATTGCTGATATAAGCTTCTGCTTAGACTCTACGAATAATATCTCAGCTCCACTATCAGATACTTGCTTAAACTCATCTAAGATCTCACTCCTAATATCTCTACTTAATACTATTATGGCTAGCTTAACTCCACTATATTTAGCGTATAGTGCTGAAGCCTTCACTGGTATACCCTCAGTTACGCCTCCATCTGTTAATGCTATTACAATCTTATCCCTCCTACTACCCCTGAGTATTTTTATAGCCTCAACTATCCCATCTCCTAGTGCTGAGCCTTCACCTGTGAAGTTTACATCTGATATTGCCCTCACTACTAGCCTATAATCCCCTGTTAGTGGTAGTAGTGGTATAGGCTTCTCATGGAATAGTGTTATTGCTATCCTAGAGCCGCTCTGTAGAACTCTAGATGCTAGTATTACTATTGCCTCCTTACATGCTTCAAGCTTAGATGGGATCATGTCAGAGTATTTCTCACCCATACTTAGAGATATATCTAGGGCTATTGAGTAGTCTTTACCATACACCATTAAACCACCTCTCCTCAAGCTCTACTGGTATAGTTGCTGGTATAGCTTTAACCGATAATATTATCTCTGCTAGCCCCTCAACTCTACCATTATTAATACTAGCTAGTGTGGGTATCAGTGATAAGCTACTATAAGCTCTAATACCGTACCTTGAGGCTACACCTCTAACCCTATAATCATCGCTTAAAATAATTAAGCCCCTGTCTAAAGCGTACCTCAAGACCCCCCTCTCTATAGGTGATAATAGTATTTGGCCCTCCTCATCTAGAGGCTCAACAGTAATATAGTCAATAAACCTACTAATAGGTAAACCTAGCCTAGCAAGCCTAGCCTCTAATATTTGAACCTGGGGTGCTAAGCTTCTAGGAGCATATAGTTTGATCCTCGACCCTAGCCTCGATAGTATAGTGTATAGTAGACTCTTATGTATAACGTATAGGCTTGAAGGGTCTAATAAGGCTTCGCCTTCAATAACTGATACTTCATCAGCCCTAGCTACTCCTAAGCCTGGCATTAAGCCTCTAGAGATCATATAGTCTATGAAGCCCTCTAGTGTTTCACCAGCAACTTCTACTACATAGTGTAGGCTAGCCTCCCTAGATATGTAGACGTTGAGAGCAATATTTCTCAAATCATACCTCTCAAGGAGTATTCTAACTGCGTCACGTACAGCCTCAGCAGCACTAGGATAAACACCTAGATCTACAAGCCTCCTAATCCTCTTCTCAAGTAATCCTGAAATCTCAACACTAATAACCAAGGTAAGCCTAAACCTCATAATCTAGAAGACAAACTAGAAAATTAAAAAATAATTATGTGGAAAAGGGAGAGGCTAGAGTATTATTTAAGGCCTCCTAACGAATACACTATATGCTAGTATAGCTATAGCTATGATTACTAGTATAGCGTTAATTACGCCCCAGTTCCTAGAGCTTGTTGTAGCTGCATCTTGAGCTGCTGAGACCTTACCCTCTATTGATGCCTGTGCTTCTCCAATCCTACCAGCTATGGCTGATTGTGCTGCTGATACGTCACCCTTCCTAGCTATGTCTGGTAATGCTGTGTTAACAGCTGTAACTTTACCCTGCACGTCTCTAACTATGTCTAGTGCTGTTCCTAGGTTAGTGTTTATAGTACTAACAATACCCCTAATATCTGTTAGTACTGTTGCTGCTGCTGTTAGATCTGTCCTAGCTCTAGCTAACTCAGCTCTTATAGCATCAACGCCTCCAGCTATAGCGTCGAGTCTTGTTGTAGTCTCTGTTCTAAATGCTGCTATAGCGTCTGATAGTGATTTGACTCCAGTTGCTAGGTCGCTTCTAACTACTGCTAGTAGATCTGTTATAGTCCTAGCATTAGTTGTTATAGCCCCAACTATTCTACCCTCACTATCAGTTATAGCAGCTCTAACTCTACCAGACTCGTCGACAATAATGTTAGATAAGCTTAAGTTAACGCTCCTTAGTAGTGTTGCTAGGCCCTTAACATCAGTTGATACTACTGCTACGCCACTCTTAATATCAACTAGTGTTGCACCAATATCACTAAGCCTATCTAATACTACACGCTGAGTATCAGCAATACTAACTAGAGCTGTTAACGTGCTATCAAGCTTAGTGTTAGCCTCAGAGACTCCAGATGAAACACTCACTAGTAACGCCTTAACATCAGCTAAGTCACTCCTAACTAATCCTATACCAGCGAGTATACTAGCAGTTGAACCGCTTAGAGCAGTACTTAGATCATCAAGTCTCCCTAGTATAGCTGATGAAATCTCCTCAAGCCTAGCTAGCCCTACGGCCACAGCCGCTAAAGCCTCACTTAATGTTACTGGAGGCACTACAGTAACAGCTATATCTGCTGCTTTATCCTCTACAGCTATTGGAGCAAACCTACCAGTTGCAGAAGCTACTACTAGAACCTCTCTACCCTTAACCCCAGCTCCGAATTGATCTACTGGCTTAAAGCTAGCATAGTATACTGCCAGACCTGGAACTGCAGCTGTGACTGGTAGAGATGCAACCCTAGTAGTAGCATCTTCCCTGAAGTATACCGATACTGTAACTCCACCAACTGGGACTTGAGTTGAAGTAGCTATAGACCCGCCATAGAATGCTACAACCCATACACCAACAGGTAAGTCGGCAAACTGAGCAGCACTAACAGCAACCTTCACACTGAAGGGTGGAGGAACACCTATAACAACAACTATCTCAGCAGCCTCAGGGCTCTGGTGTATCCTTAACGTGTAGGTTCCAGGAGTAGTTATAATTGTTGGTAGATCAATCCAACCAGTAAAACTACCCCTCGCATTAGTCATTGTAGTTGTAGGAGCAGCAGCGGGGCCAGACAATAATGGAACATCTCTGAGACCAAGCTGAGGTATATCAAAGTAAACTTCCCTTAACCTATCAAATCCAAATCCTCTAATAGTAAGGTTGACAGGTACAGGTAGGAATACTCTCTTGTCGAAAACACCCCTACCTGGATCAAAGGCGGCGGCAGTTGAGCTCACATTTAGCATATGACGTGGAGCATCATCTGAGCTACTATCAATAATTCCTACTACTCTTACTTGATAGGATCCGTAGAAGGTTTCAGGTACTGGGAATGTCTTTAGTAGAGAGCCTACACCAGTCCTAGGCTCATTAATAGCTAACGTTACTGTAGTAGGTCCTACTAGCGATACGTTAAATCTAGTAGCACCTGCTGGGAATCCATAGACTAGTAATGTGAATCTCCTCGCTGCCTCTGGCTCCCAGGTGGCTGGGCTTGGGAATCTAGTAGCACCTAGCATTATCCTAGCACTTAAGCTAGTCGCTGTTAACCCTAGGATGACTGGTCTAGGCTCAATGAAGACTCTAACAGTGTCTAAGCTAACTGTTCTTGACTCATTATACATGTTGAAGGTTGTTGCCGGATCTCCAGTATAGGCTCTTAATATGACAGAATTTCCACTATATAGTTCGGTCTCAGGAGGTATTTGTACTATAGCTGCAAACGTACCATTACTAAATACTCCTATGAATACATGCTCGACTAGAGGTATAACCACCCCAGGTGTCACATTGAATAGCTCTATGCGAGGCTTCTCAACAAGGAATCCTACACCTCTAATAGCTATAAATTCTCCAGGAACAAATGTAGGAGTAACCGTAAAGCCGGCGTTATCGAAGCCGATGACCTGGAATACAGGGTATATCCTATCACCGGCAGTCACATTCCTAGCTAGAACCCATGGAGCTCCTGGAGCAACTGTAGCATTTACAGTTGCTAGTATAAGCCTACCTCCATATGGGTTAGCTGGTATTTGAACTGTAAAACTAACATTACCAAGTGGGTGTACAGTGGCAGTAGTTGTAGCATCAAATGGGAGCCTGACAAATCTCCTCTCTACCTCATCAAAGTAGAAGAATGCCACTGTAAAGCTATGAACTCCCCCTCTTCTTAAGTTTCTAAGAGTTATAATCACGTTATCGCCAGGATTCCACCTATCGGGATCGTTTACTCCAAAGCCTGACCCCTCACTATATGTGTAAACCATTGATGGGTATATGTTGAATGTCTTAGTCCACCCTACGCTTACCCTAGGCAGAATAAAGTTAAAAGTGACTGCTGCAGTAGTAACCTCTACTACTCTGCTCTTATCAACTCTAGCATATGGCCCTGTTATAGTTCTAGTGCCATTAGCTACTAGAACGTGGAGGCTGAAGTCCTGGTAGGCTACTCTTACCCCGGCAACTGTTGTTTCAGCTTCAGGGTAGCGTAGCGTGAAGTTCCCTATTCTTCCAGAGAGCTCTGCAACATTATAATTCCCTCCTACTGGAGACGTATACGTAACATTTACTAGGAAGTTGCTATAAGGCGTTGGTCTCCCCTGCGCGTATAGGATTTGATCTTTCTTAACTAGCGTAACATTAAATACACCTACATTAGATAAGTTAAAAGTGATGCCTATTGCTGTGAGATTTAAGCGTATTAGTGGGTCATTAGCTCTACCAAAGTTCTCGTAGTATGCGAAGTCTCTCTTCTCTCTGAATGGATATTTCTCGAATACTCTTAGGGCTCTCTCTATTCTCTCAGGATCTACTATAAGTCGGAAAGGATCTGAGACAACAGCCAAAGCTACGTTTACTACTTTAGATGATGTTATCTTTAAGTACACATTACCTTCTGGTTGTCCGAACCAGGCTGCAACTTCGGGTATTAAGAGTGTTCCAAATACTATCTGAGCCCCCGTACCTACTCCAAGCTCTGCTATAAGTAGATCATCTTCTCGTAGTATAGTTTCGGCATTTTTGCTTAGATAAGCATATAATACTGGGGCTCCCTGGACTGGATGTCCCGCTATTAGTAGTGTTCTATTTAGTATGAAGCCTAGTTCTCCATTAGGAGTTACTACTAGGCTTGTAACTATTAGTGGAGCTTGTTGAGCCTTTACTGGTATGAGTACTGTTAGTGGCGCTACTAGTGGGGCTATGAATAATACTATTAAGACTATAGATGTTAATATTCTCGGATTCAAGCCTCTCACCATAGCCGTTTAACTCTAACGATAGCTGGGGGTATTTAAGGGTTTAGCCCTGGGCTCCTTAAATCCCAAACCCCCTAATTCCAGGTTTAGTTCAACTTTCTAGTTCACCCAGGCTACTATATACTCTACTATTTTATGATCTCTAGTGTATGGTATTATTACTATATGTTTTTGGCTGAGCTCTTCTAAGCTTCTATTCTCTAGTCTAGTCATGGTTATACTAGCTACTATCTTCTCATCTCCTATCTTTAACTCTCTCAGTATTAGCCCTATCTCAGGCTTAGCCTCTACTTCTAATCCTGGGATTAGCTGGGCGTATCCCCTGTAGTCTACTCTAGCCTGGCTTATAGCTATTCTCCCAGGGTATGCTAGGATTATTATTGTGTCTTCTCCGTTAATCTTAGCTTTTAGTAATGCTGGTCCTCTCCACGGGCTATACTGTGGGTTTATTATTGTCCATCCTCTATAAGTTATACTCCTAAATCCGCACTGCTCATCTCTAGCCTCTGCATAGTACATGTTCATTATTGGCGGGTCTACTCTAGGTTTAGCCTCTACTGTTAGAGTTGCTAGTGGATGAGCTATACTTATAGGCTGGCCTAGGCTAATAGTCTTGTTGTACTCCTTAGAATCTATTGTTAGAGTAGCTGTAACACTTGGGGCTTGCGGTATGAGCCTATAAGCTCTAATAATGGCCTCTGTGAACGTGTCTAGAGCTGATAGGCTACCCTCTAGTAGTATAGCGTTGAAGCTATTAACTATTCCTATCTGTAGCTTAGCCCCTATAACGCTATATACTATTGCTTCTCTAACTAGCAAATCTATATCTAAACTTATAGATGCCCTCTCAACCGGCCTATAGTAGGTCCAAGCTACTAACACTAGTATTCTCGAATCTGTAAAGTTAGAGTCGCCTACGCCAGAGAATCTAAGCCTATCGAATGTCCATATGTATGTAAGCTCTCTACAAGCCTGGAATCTAGATGAGCCTACAGGCGTATATGTGACTGGGAGTACACCGTTATAGCCACTCATATCTCTCATAAAGTCTCGAGTATCAAACTCGGCAGTATAGCTAACCCTAACTCTCCCACTATAAACTGTATCCTCTGATCCTTCAAGACTAAGGTATATGGTTAATGGCAGGTTTAGAATTCTATATTCTACTATTCTATCTCCCTCCAGCACCCTAGTAATATTATATCCTGGCGTATGTATACAGCCGACCTTAACTCTGATAGATCCAGCTTGCGTATTTATAGATCCAACCTCTACTTCACTAGCACGTCTTGACGTGTAGGCTGTAATAGTGCAGCCTTCAACACTATAGTCTACCCTAATACTCCTAGATAGCCTAGCATTAACAGTATATACTGTGTAGTCACTGGAGCCCCCAGTAGCTATAAGCATCCTAGATGAGAGTCTAGGCTCAAATAAGCCAATATTAGAGTCTAGACTATTAAGATTACAGGTGTACCATCCACTCCACCCAGCTGGCACTACTCTAACCTTAGGGTCTAGGAGCGGGTTATAAGCGTAGACTAGCCCAGAGGATAAGATCATGTATACTCTAATAGGTTCACAGTTATAGCTCTCAACTAGTCTCACCATAGAGCCGCCCTCATACAAGCCTCCGGGGATCTTAACTATAGTGCCATTAGCGTACTCTACTAGGAATAGTGATATGTTTAGCGGCTTAGGAGAGTATATTATGGCGTGGAGGCTACTAGAGCCGTCTAAGCTTATAATAGGCATACTAGTAGCATCCATTAGAGTACGCTCAATTCTAGAAGCAGTATCTAGAGCTGAAGACTGAACCCTATAGTAGAGTGTTAAAGCTGAAGATATAAGACTAACCATAACAAGTCCAATAATGAGAGCTGCAAGTAAACCACTAACCCCCCTCCTCACAGCCTACACCAGAGTAATAGTAGAGGGTATGAAGAGCTGAGAGTCTAGAATGGATATAAATTTAAGAAGATGAATATTAGAGTATCTATGAGGGTATAGGTATTTTAGACTCTCCTGATTACCCTAATTATTAGGTATGCTATTAAGGCTATCGTAGCTAATAATAGTATAGTGTTAGTTAATACTATAATCCTAGTCATTAGGGTTACTGATAGGGACTCTCTAACTATACCCTCTAGTGTATCCTGCCTTACAAATATATTGTTTAAGCCATTAGTTAATTCACCCTCTATCCTCTTAGTATCGTTGATTGTAGCTAGTTTTTTCATAGCCTCTCTCATATCCACTATAATCCCCGATACTCTAGTAATCTCACTATCTACTCTCTCAACTTTATCATGCATGCTTTTTATTGTAGCCTCAATTCTCTCACCTAGTAATCTAAGCTCTCTAACTGCTTGAGCTGTAGCGTCTACATTAAATCTAATATAGTCTACTACTACGGATATAGCTTGTAGACGGCTTACAGCATCAAGTCTTAAGGTAGAGATACTATCTGAGATTAATCTTAGAGCTGCTAGCTGCTCACTTCTACTCTTCTCTATTAGATCTACTAGAGCCATATTACTAGTTTTGATGAGTTCTTCTAGTGCTGAGGCGTGTAGCCTAATAAATCCTATGATCCCATCCCTGCTATCTCTAAGCTCAGCTGTTATGTACATAGATCTATCTATAACTATGTTTACGAGACTAGCATTAATACTCTTCACTAGGTCTACTAAGTATCTGACATCTACAGTTAGAGCCTCTAAGCCGCCAACTACCAGTGTCTGGTTTGCTCTAATATCTTCTAGTAGTCTCTGAGCCTCATTAATCCTACCTAACACTAATAATATGTTACTATCTATGCCTTCAAGTAGGCTAGCTATACTCCTAGCATTTGATAGTATCAAGTCACTCTTCGTAGACAGTATGATGATGCCCCTGTTAACATCAATACTTAGAGCTTCTAGGCTCTCTAATACTCTTCTTAGACTATCTGAGAGCTCTCTCACAGCTAGTAGGGTTTCATGTGAGGCTCTCGATGCTAGGGTGATATTACTTATGTAGTCTCTGAATATTATAGGATATACTATTATGCTTAACTCATCGTATGCTAGCTGCTCTGGAGTTAAACTGTTGAGCCTCCCTATAGCTGAGACCTTTAATAAGATGCTCTTACCTAGAACGCCTGGGCCAAAGACTTCTATTGGAGTGAATGATGCGTGATAAGTGGCTTCTGGTAGTGTTAGGTTAAATAATCTTAACTTTAAAACCTTAACCCCAATGCCTGCTACGTATGCCTCTAGCTTAATACTCAACACTTGATCTACTCTAGCCGGGGTTGAGGCGAAGTATGGTCTAATCCATACTTCAACATTTAAATCTCCATAGGCTTGAGGTTGAGCTAGTAGCTTTACTCTAAAGTCTGGTATCCTTAGCACTGATAGTATAATAGTAGATCTAAGCTCTAAGACTGGAGCTACCCTATTCTCAGTCTGCCTCACAACTATATTGTATAGGGCTGGGATGCAGAAGCACTGCTCAGGTATAATCTTTTTTAGATTTATAGATCCCCTAAGGAACCCTCTACTATCAGTTATGTTTAGAGGCCTATCGACTACGTCCACTAGAGGCGGCATATCAAATACGGTATTTAAGTTTGCAGCCCAACCATAACCTACTATTGTTAAGTTTACTGGAGATATGACCGCAATACTCTTCTTAGGAATACCGTCTATAGGGTCTATAGCTGCTGCTGTAGCATTAATTCTAATAGAGTACTCTTTACTAGGCTCACTAGATATAGAGAATATGCTTAGAATAGTAGTCACTAGCACCTTATACCCACTTGGCGTATGGGGTAGCACTGGGATAGCGTATGTGTTTTTAAGATAGCCTAGGGTTATAGGCTGATTTAATGCTAGCGGTGCACCAGCTCTAACAGGGAGCCCTGGAGTAACTATATCTATGGCTAGGAGTGTTAAGTTAACAATACCTCTAGGCCAATATCTTGGGAGCCCTATAACCTCAACTACTGTAACCCTAGAGTATTCGGGCTCCCATGTAGCATCATATGGGTATGCTCTCCCAATACCTAACCTTATAATGTTAACCCTATAATCTACGACACTCCTAGCTTCAGCAACAGGGTTTATATAGACTACTGCTGCTCCACCATCATAGTCTAGTACTAGGAATTTAGCAGCTACTACTGTAACATCACTAGTTAAGCCTACATTAGCCTCGGTACCCTTAGCCCTAACTATTACCCTAGTATTGTGGAGCTCTGGGGGTAGCCTTAATGGGTCTACTGGGACTTTAACTATAGCTACAAAGCTACCATTAGGGAGGACTCCAATCATGTCTAGCAATGTAAGCTCAGCTAATACAGTAAGCCTATCTAAGTCTAGGAGCTCGAATGATAGAGGCTCTGCTAGGAATCCTCTACCAATCACTAGTATGTACGAGCCTGGAGCTATATTCCTAGTAGTGCTAGGCTCTCCACGATTATCATATGACCATATTAGCACATGTGGCTTGATAGGCTCTACGTGTATACTCCTAGTGGTAGTATTAACTGCCGGCACCCCATTATAGCCTAATACTGTGAAGACTAGGATAACACTCCTACCACCATACTGTAGTGGAGGCACTACTAGGTTAAACCATGCACTACCTAACTCGTTCGTCTTCTTATCTATGCTAGTTGAGCCTATAAACTCGCCCTTTACTGTGTAGAAGTTAAGGGTTATGGTAGAGTTTGGAGGATAATTTCTTAGAGTTACACTTATTAGGTCGCCTACGTTAAGCTCTCCAGTTCTACCAGCTATACGCCTATCAATACTATCAATCCTAGCAATAGGGTATATCTCAACTAGCCTATCATTAGGCCATGCTAGTGATATCTTAACCTCAACATCATAGAAGCTTCTCGGGATATAGTTAACCTGCCTGCCGGCATCAACCTTTATGGCGTTAATGTAATCCTTAAGTATACCACCATAGTATTCTAGCATAAACCCTGCAAAGTCTACTCTAACCCCGTAGATAGTAGTATTCATGTTGGGTTTTAATGGGAACTCTCTCATAACAGTAAATGTTGATTCAAAGACTACCCTACTACTCCTCACACTAAATGCTCTATAGATATCAGACTCGTATAAGCGCCTACTCTCATTATACTCTATTAGCCTCATAGAGTACTCCCCCCATCTTAGCCTAGTAATATTATACTCTAGATCTGCTAAGGTCAAGTCTAGATTATAAAGCTCAATATTAATGGTCAGCCTAGTAGAATCGCTAACACCTAAATCCCTAGCTTCAAAGGCTGCAATCCTCCTATTAGATAGCTGGAGTGCCTGGTTAAGCTTAGAAGAGCTAAGATCAACCCTAACACTAGAAACTAAAACCCTACTACCATCACTAACCTTAACATAGAGTACACCAGAGGTAGAGGAGAGTAGAGCATAGAGTGTATCATTACCTGGTAGTTTAAGCGTACCAAATACAACCATAGTATCTAGAGTTACACGGACAGAGGAGAGGTATACATCCTCACTAGTAATAGCTGCAATACTATTACGCGATAAATAAAAATCTAGTTTAAGCCCAGATAGAATACCGTCAGCCCTAGAACCCTCATAGTCTAACTCAAAACCAACTAAACCATTAGGAACAGCCAGTAAACTAGTAACCCTAAAGTAAACCTTCTCAGAGTAGACTAGAGGAGATAGGGTAAGAGGCATAATAAGTACTAGCATTATGAAGAGAGAGACTAAGACCCTCACACCAAACACCAGGAAAAACCTATATCATAGTAAAGCTTTAAAAACAATAAACCTTAGCTTAGACTAAGCCACTTAAAACAAGCATGGGCTGTTTTCTTCTTAATTTTAGAGGAAATAATTATTAGCTTTGTTTCTATTTACTTTTATTAGTGTTAATTTATGTCTGAGAATTTGTTGAAATCTAGAAAGGCCAGTAGAAGGTTTCAGAAAGCTAGTAGGAGTGGTGGGGGAGAGTGGAGAAGAATATAGTAACTAGGGCTGTTATTGTTAAATTTGAGAGGTTGCCGAGGAGATTGTTTAGTGTATTTGTAGAGCTTGAGGGAATATATAGGAATATGGTTATTCAACTATTACTCTATGCTGTTAGAAGTAGTATAACCTCATTTATTAGACTTAAAGCATTAAAGTATAGCGAGTTGAGGAGCATCTACCCAAACATACCATCACACTATGTATATACAGCATGTCAGTATGCATCACTAGAGCTAAGAGCTTCCTAAAGCTAAAGAAGAAGGGCTTAACTAATGGAGAGTATCCAGAGGTTAGAAGCATATCTATATGGCTTGATGACCGACTATGGAAGCTCGATGGCTATACCAGTGTTAGAATATCTACCCATAAAGGCTTAGTAAACGTTGATATTAATACGCATAAACAGTTCTGGAGATATGTAAATAGTGTGTGGAGGTTGAGATCTAAGTGTAGGGTTAAGTTGAGTAGAGGGGAGAGAAGGCTCACCTTCTACTTTGTATTCGTGAGAGAGGTAGAGCTATACCTGTCGAAAGGGTATATTACTGTAGATGTTAATGAGAATAGTGTCGCTGCCCTAATTTATGGTAGAGTTTACATCTTCGAAGCTAATATACATGAGATTACATTTAGGATACTGTTATAGGAGGAAGAGCATCTAGGAAATGTATGATAAGCTCTATGGAGTTAGATGTAGGGTTAAGAGGAAGATTATGAGAAGGCTTAATGAGGGAGATAAGAAGAGTGATATTAGGTGGAAGATTGCTAATATTATTGTTAGAGAAGCTGCTAAGCGTGGGTATGCTATCGTTATGGAGAAGTTTGGGAAAAGATCTGCTGAAAACATGATAGAGAGTGTTAAGGATAAACAGTTTAGACATAGGATCTATCAGGCATCTCTCAAGGGAGTTCAGAGAGCTATAGATGAGAAGGAGAGAGCACGGTGCCCCAGCACTATACAAAGAACCGAAGAACATCTCAAAAACATGCCCACTACATAAAGCCAAGATCAACTACAGCAATATTTCGAGAATAGGAACATGTAGTGCTGGCGGTGAGAAATGGCATAGAGAGGTTGCTGCAAGCTACAACCTACACCTAAGAGTCCTGGGTGGCGATGGGAACATGCTCCAAGCCGTCCAGAGCTAAACCTAGATGGGAGCCCCGGTGCCGTTGGGCTCGACAGACGCCTATGAGCCTACGCAGATACTTAGATCAGCGTGGGCGAGGTGGAAGTCCCTAGATGGAACATCTATGGACAAACGGTTTTAAGGTATTCCTAGTTAGAGGTCATTGTGTGGGGGTAGAGTCCTAGAATGGTATTTGGATTGTATTTGAGGCTTCCAGATAAAGTTAGGGTTGACTTCACTCCTCCCTGGGGTCCTGTCTTTTCGGGGGCTCTTAGTATTAGTGGTTGGGTTAATGGTCTGGTCTGTGTTGGTGATTATGTGTCTAGGCTTTGTTTAGAGTCTAGTATTGGTAATCTCATACTTGTATTTGACGGTGTTACTAGGAGGAGTGATTTGTTAGAGCCTCTAGGTGTTCCAAGTGGTTTTAGCTTCTATAGGGTTTCTAATATTAGGGGTACTATTTCTCTTGAGGCTTACGCGTTGATATGTGGGCTCTTGAGTAGAGACACTGTTAGAGCTGCTATTCTAGTTGATGGTGAGGAAGATATGCTAGCTCTTCCTGCTATAGCTTGTCTTAAGCCTGGTTGGGCTGTAGTCTATGGTATCCCTGGGGTTGGTGCTTGTATTGTAGAGTATGGGCTACTAGCTTCTAGGATAGCTCAGGTTAGGCTGTTACAATTAGTGATCTAACTGGTTTTAGTATGAGCTCATAGAATGGATCCCCCTCTCTAAGCTCGCTATAGCTATGTGGGGGGTTCCAGCCTGGTAATATTCTCCTAATGCTCTCTAACTTCACACTTAGAGGATACCTCCTAGGATTTAAGACCTCTACTGCCATAGCCTTCCTAGAACCTTCAATATACTTCCATGCCTCCTTCGTTATACCATAGTCTCCACTAGATACTAGACTCCATATCTTCTCAGGGCTACCAATGTATACTCTACCAGCTATGAATTCTCCAACAATACTCTGAATATTACCACTAACGTATATCACTATTACCGACCCCTCACTTATAGGCTCTAAGCCTTCTAGCCTCCTAAGCTCAAATTTCTTAGTATAGTCTAAGATCGCATTAGCGTATCTAGGCCTAATACTCATTATGTAAATACTACCCAATACTTAAACCTCAAAACTCAAATTTTGTAGTATCTGGTCTGGTGGTATCTTATATGCTTTAGATGATAGTATGAATAATATATCATCAACTTCAAGCCTTAACAGTATGAGGCTAGATACTAGAAATGCTGGGTTAAACGGGTAACCTGACATTACATGTATAGCATTCCGCCTTAATGCTAGTCTTGAGCTCTTCCTACTAGAAGATAGTATGTCTTGCATAGTTTTACCCTCAATCTTAATATCTCTTAATACCCCTCTAAGTTCTCCAGCTAGGCTTAATGGGTCAGCTTCTCTCTCATAAACACTCCTAATAGATTCTAGGGAGAAATCACAAATTCTAATCCCAGCCCAGAGTGTTTCTAGGAGCTTAACAGGTATATCTAGGTTTTTAGCTAGTATAAGTGATGATAGTATCTTATCTTCTAAATGTGGGCATAGGAGATTCTCTAAGCCTCTACGCTTAGCTCCACTAAGCTTACTTATATGGCTATAGTGTAGTTTTACTATAAGTAATGGTATAGCCCATATTATTGGTAAGCCTACTTTAACCTCTCTTATAACCCTCAAAGCATCATTAACATAGCTTGAAGCCCAGGTTCTAGCCGCTAACTCTCCAATCTTCTGATATGATGTTAAAGCCTCAGGATCCTTAACTATAATTGATGTTAGTGTACCCTCATAGAGAGTTGACGGTAGCCTCTCATCTAGAGGCCTCCCAGAGTATGCTCTCTGCATAACTACTAGTAAGTCTCTTAAATCCTCCTCTCTCTCCATAGCCATAACAGAGTCTATAGCCTCCCCAGGTGTAAACCTAGCCATATACCTAACTGTCTTGAAGTAGCTACTCCATAGAGCTGTGAGAGCCTGTGTTAGAGTTTTAGACTCACTAAGCCCAGTATATATGGATTCTCTAAGAGCTAGGAGAGCTTCCCCTAAGTCACTTGCTAGGGCAGCCTCCCTAATAACATCTAGTCTTAGGAGCCTAGACTTTATGGCTCTCGCTACTACAATACTTTCAGCATAATCCCATGGTCTAGCCAATCTTAGACTTCACCTAGAATCTTCTTAATCTCCTCAACAACGCTATCTACAGCCTTATCGAAGTTAGCTCTAGCCTTCGAATCTATAATCCTAAGCTCCTCCTCAACCCTCCTAGAATACTCTTGTCTAAGCTTCTCAGATATAAGCGAAGCCTCACTCCTAAGATCAGATACTATACTATTCAAGACATTATTAATATCCGCCTCAAATTCTCTAATAAGCACATCACTAAACTTAACAAGCTCATTAGATAAATATGTAGCCTCATCATAAGCCCTCCTAAGCTCAACCTCAAACCAGCTAATAGCCTCAGCAAGCTTAGCAACAGGCCCCTTAGAACCCATAAAACATACCCTAGGAAAGAATGTTTTCTCTATAAAAGGTAAAAGTCTTTATGCTGTTTTAGCTACTATTAGAATCAAGATAGGTATTGAACGGTTGTCTGAGAAGTTTTATAGGGCTAGTTGGTTTACTAAGACTCTAAAGATTAAGCTCCTACCAGTATCTAGGAGGGATAAAGTTCTTATATACTGTTTGCTAAAAGACTATACAGCTCTTCTTAGAGAATCCTTAGATATAATTTTAGAAGCGATGCAAGGAGTATGAGGAGAGCTCACGAACTCTGATATAAACGTCTCAGAAAGAGGTATACAAACCTCCACAATAAGTATATTGAGGGGGCATAAGAGCACAATCAATACATAGAAGTTATAGAAAATATGTAGCTTACATAAACCCATTCTCCTGCCTCAATGATGTCTGAATAGCTATTAGAGGCGGGAGTATATACATATTCCTCAAATCGGGCCCAGGTAATGCCCGTCAACGTAGCCCCCAATGACCCAGTGATAGATGAACGAGCGCTATGGGGAGGGCTTGTGTTGAATATAAATAACACGGTTAACCACATGATAAATAACGCTTTTGAGAGTATACTAGTTAAATCTTACATTATATCAGATAGAATTGAAGCAACTGAAACTATATGGCGAGTCCTACCTCTACTCGGAGTTAAGATCATGAGCTCCTTCTGAGCTCAGCAGAGCAGGGCCCCCATATGGTTTTAGCTATGAACTGCTTAGAGCATACTACATCTCTATTCAGATCTCTCTAGAATAATGAAGAAAATGGCCCTCTAAGCATCATAACACTAATATGTAAATCCTGTGAAGCTCTAAGAAGTCTAGCTATAAGACAGTCATCACGCCCTCTGTACTTCTAGGCTTATAAGGTGACCTGATCTTTTAGGCTAGGAGAGTGTCTAGGTATAGCATTATAATGAATCCTATGAAGAAGCCTATTGTTGCCTCCTTCTCTCTCCCAGTTCTATGACTCTCTGGTAGTGCCTCATGGCTTACAACGTATATCATTGCTCCGGCTGCTGATGAGAGGCCTAGGTATAGTATGTTCTCATACTCCCCGAATATAGTTACTGCGGCTATAGCTGTTATTAGCTCGCTTAGTCCACTAAAGAATGCAATTATTAGTGCTAGTGGCTTGCTTCCAGTTATTGCTAGTACTGGTAGGGCTACAGCTAGCCCTTCAGGAACATCCTGTATGCTTATAGCTAATCCTACCTTTAATCCATCTATAGTCTGGTATGCTGATGCTACTCCTATAGAGTAGCCTTCTGGTAGATTATGTAGTATTATTGCTAAAGCTACTAGCCATGCTGTTTTTATCTTTTTAAACCCTATAGGGCCCTCGAAACCCTTAAATATATGCTCATGTGGAATAAGCTCATTTATAAACGCTATAGCTAGAGCTCCACCTATAAACCCTATTAGTGATATAGTTAGGCCTCCACCCTCTATTGATGGTAGTAGTAGGCTTGTAAAACTAGCTACAATCATTACACCACTACTAAAACCTAACCCTGCATTTAATAATTTCTCTAAGCTGTACGGATTACTATTACTATACCTAACTAGGAGTACTGGTAGGGCTCCAATTGTTGTAGCTATAGCTGCGAGAGTGCCCATTAGCATAGCTAATAGCATACTATTATCACCGACATAATCCAAAATAGCATATAGTAGGGTTTTCAGCTCGAAGACTGCTCACCCCTCCTCCAAGCCTTAGGATATAGTCCTGGCTCCATTACTACTCTAAGAGGCTCTACAACTATGCCTTTACTAGCCTCAACTATACTATTAGAATCCATTAAAGCCCTACCAATAGCTACAAGCTCGCCCTTAAGAGATAAAAGTGCTACAGTATCCCCCCGCTTAACCTTATCACTAACTAAGGCTACACCTGGAGCTGCTAGCTTAGCTCCATGAACTATACTCTCTACAGCTGTATCCCTCAATATAATCTTTGGTAAACTACATACTAGAAACTCTCCAGGCATAGTAACCTTTCTCAGCAAGTCATCACTACCCTCAAACTTAAACCTATAGACAGCTTCTGAGAGATCTTGAAGCCTAACAAGGTTCGTATTCTCACTAAAAACCCCCGTCCTAGTTCTCCTAAGCTCCCTCATATGAGCTCCAACACCTAAGACTAGGCCTATATCCCAGCATAGCTTCCTCATATAAGTCCCAGCATCACACTCAACTCTAAGTAAGGCAAATCTACCATTAAACTCTAAAACATCAATACTATATATTGTCCTCCTCCTAATAGACCTCTTAACACTACTCCTAAGAGGAGGCTTCTGGTAGATAACTCCAGTAAACTCTTTAACAACTCTAATAAAGTAATCGTATAACACTGGCTTATGTAACTGCATAACACAAATATACTCCTTAGAGGAGTGCATAACTAAACCTATGATCTTAGTCACATTCTCTAAAGCAATAGGAAGTACACCAGTAACTCTAGGATCTAGAGTACCCCCATGACCAGCCTTACTTAAACCTAGAAGCTTCTTAACCCAAGCAACAACCTCATGACTAGTAGGCCCTGGAGGCTTATCAAGATTAATAACACCATACCTAATATACTTATCAATAGGTCTCAGATAGGGAATCCACCCAAACTTCTCACTAGTACTCTCATCAAACTTAACAATAAACCTCTCACTAAACCCACAGAATCTACCTAAGTTCTCAATAAAATCTCTACCAGCCTTAGTAACATCAAGTGACACAAGCCAACCCTATACTATGAGATCACATTAAGAGCCTAATAAAATCAATAATGGGGGAAAACTAAGTAAAAGTTAAGACTTAATACTCTTAACACCTCTAAATATCAATAAATCTAAGGGTGAGTATAGTTTGAGTAACGATATGATTAAGATAGATTATAATGGCTCAATAGTATACGTGAAAAAGAATAAAGACGGGTTAATAATATGCCCTATATGTGAAGAAGTATTACTCAGTGATGTATCAGACTTATATAACCATATACTAGCACATGCTAGGAGGTATGTAGATAAGAGGGTTAAGGTTAAGAGTAGAGGAGAATAGAATAGGGATTAAGCCGTCTTAGCATGTTAAGGTAGCAGATTAAGTTATTACGTTTAGAGTATCCTAGCTTTCTCTGATTGATTCTAGTATGCTAACAGCTTTGTCTATAAGCTTCTCCTCATATGATATTATGCATTTACGTATACACGTATCTATATCGTGGCTCCTGCTACTAGAGCATACCTGGTACGTGCACGCTCTCTTAACCTTCTCAACATCTATATGGTATACTACTATATCCCCTAATTCTACCTTAGCTATTACCTGAGTTAGCCCAGAGCTAGATAATATGCTATCTATAGTACTAATATCTACTATACGCTTATCAGCTATGTAGAACCCGTTACTCTTCAGAGATCTAATTATATCACTTATCATTTTTCTCCTAACCAGCTTCTAAATTCTACTCATACAAGCTTTACATGTAGTGAAGGTAGTAATATCATATCTTATCGTACTCTTACCCTAGAATATTTTTAGACTCCTAGTTGGTTTAAGGTTATTTATCGGAGAGTGCTAGTATTTGAAGCTTGAAGATAGGGGGCCTGTTAAGATTTTAGAGTATAAGTCTAAGTGTCCTTACTGTGGCTTAGATAGTTTAACTGTTAGTGAGTATATCTATAATACACCGTTTATGGGTAGTGTATTGATTACTACATCCATATGTCTAGAATGTGGTTTCAAGCATAGAGATGTGAGTAGCTTAGATGCTGATAATCCTAGTAAGATTAAAGTTAGGGTTTTAGGGGAGAGGGAGTTGAGGTACATGGTTGTTAAATCATCTAGTGCATCTGTGAAAATTCTAGAGACTGGTTTAGAGTATATTCCAGGCCCTTATAGTCAAGGCTATATAACTACTATTGAAGGCTTACTCTACGAGTTCCAAGAGGCTACAACAATAGCCTGTAGAGATGCTGAGGATAGGGATAAGTGTACTAGCATAATAGAGTGGATTAATAAGGCTATAGATGGACTAGTAGAATTCACTCTAATACTATGTGATCCTAGTGGTAAGAGTAAGATTTATGGAGATAATGTTATAGAAGAGTTATTCGATCAAGAATGTATGTTTTAAACTAGTACTACTCTACAGTAACCTTAAATCCTTTCCCTCCTTCTCCTCCTCCTTTCTTCTTCTTTATCTTAATTTCTAAGACTCCATTCCTATAAGACGCTTTAGCTGTCTCAGGGTTAACCTCTACGGGTAAGTCTATGGTTTTATAGTATTTCCTCTCGCTAGAGTATGCCTTGATAGTTACTTCTCTCTCTGTTACTCTAACATCAATATCTTCCCTGGATACGCCTGGGACATCTGCTATAACCCATACCTCGTCATCTCTCTCAATAACATCAACTAGGGGCTCCATCTCCTCCCTTATGAGAGGCTTTCCTCTACGCTCTCTACTAATATTACCAAACTCTTCAACTCTAGGTATTCCATCTGGGCCTATGGTTATTCTTAGACCGTAAACATATGGTCCTCTAAACTCTTCTCTACTAATCTTCTCTTTGAAGGCTTTCTCCATCTCCTCCTCAAACTCGCTAATCCTCTCTTCAAATTCTCTCATAATCTCATCAAATATATCAAATATACTACGCCTCCTCCTAGGTCTGAACATCTCTAGCCACCATTATACTAATAGCTGCTTAAAGCTAATAATATTTCGATCCTAAGTCTACACACCTCAGAGTATGATATTGTTGTAATAAGGGGTATCTAATTAGATGTCAATACTAAGATATTTATAGCTCTAGCCTCGGCTAATATCTGGTGTATAAAATGAGGAGATACGAGTACGATGTTGTAGTTGTCGGGTTAGGGCCTGCTGGTGCTTCTCTCGTATACCTACTTAGGAGTAGTGGACTTAAAGTTGCTGGTTTAGACTGGGTTGATGCTAGTAGGGTTTGGAGTAAGCCTTGTGGTGATGCTATAAGCTCATCTCATTTTGATAAAAATGGGCTCCCCCACCCCTCTGGCGAGGCTTTAATGCAGACTGTTAATGGAGCCCTAGTCTATAGCCCGTCAGAGGAGGGTGTTATTAAGCTTACTGGAGAGAATGCTGGGTATATGATTGATAGGAGTAAGTATGGGTTGATGCTACTTAGAGAAGCTGAGAAGAGGGGGGTAGACGTATTCCTGAGGACTAAAGCATTAAACCCCATAATTGAGGGTGGTAAGCTTGCTGGCGTTAAGGCTTATAGTATAGACTTAGGAGAATTAGAGTTTAGAGGTAAGATTATAGTAGATGCTACTGGTAGTGGAGGCGCTATTAGGAGGAAGCTACCTAGAGAGTGGCCTACATACGAGGAGCCTCCAGAGACAGATTTTGTAGTAGCTTATAGGAAGATTGTAGAGTTGAAATATGAGATAGATAAGCCAGACTATATAAGATTATACTTTAATACTGATATAGCTCCAGGAGGCTACTGGTGGCTATTCCCTAAAGGTAAGAATATAGCCAATATAGGGCTAGGAGTACAGCTAGGCAGAGGCTACCCTCACCCAGCAAAGATATATAGAGATGTGCTAGTCAAAAGACCAGATGTTGGTAGCGAGGTTAGAGTAATAAGTGAGGCTGGAGCTAAAATACCTACCAGGAGACCGTCAAATACAATGGTCTGGGATAACTTCATGTCTATAGGCGATAGTGCATACACAGTAGACCCAATACATGGAGGTGGGATGGGATACGCTATGACAGCAGCTAGATACGCTACAGAGACTATAATAGAAGCATTCACAAATAACGATTTCACAGCTAAGGGCCTATGGGGGTTAAATACTAGGTACATGAGGACTACTGGAGCTAAGCAGGCAGCACTAGATATTCTTAGAATATTCCTACAAACACTTACTAATACTGAAATAGAGTGGGCTATAAAGAAGGGATTAGCTGGAGTCGAAGAAATAACAACAGTCTTCGGAGAAGGAGAACTTAAGCTAACAACAAGCTTCCTAGATAAGCTAAATATCATAGTTAGACTAATAGGTAAGCCAGTACTACTAGCTAAACTTATAACTGTAAGTGAGTATATGAAGAAAGCTAAAACACTATATATAAACTACCCCGAAGAACCATCAAAACTCCCAGTCTGGGTTACTAATGTGGAGAGCCTATATGCAGACTATGAGAAAACAGTAGAGATACCATTCTAAATAACTCCGTTTCCACCTTCCAAGCCCAGCTGAGCGGGCCCACATCTTTTTTAGCTCCTCAGGGAAGCTTAGAGCAATGCCCCTCACCGCTTCCCAAGCTCATTCTAAGTACCTAGCTCAAAGCAGCGATAGAACCTCCAAGGTTAACTTCGAAGTGGTTCACACATAAACATACGGGTACCTAGTGAGAAGAATGATCGAGGTTGAAGAAGAGTACAGTATTGAGGTTAATCTCGTCAGCGAGAAGAGCACATCCACGACGTGTCCATTATGCAGAGTGAAGAACTAAGACCACAGGAGGATGCATAGGGGCTACTGAAGTGTTACAAACACAAGAGAACGCGTTCAATGCAGATATAGTGGGAGCATACAACTGAGCCTCACACTATACGTGGGTAGGGGTAATGTGTTTGAGACTGGGCGTAGGGCTTAACTCAGTAAAACTAGGAATGTAGCTCTAAACCTCCCCTAGAAGCCCTTTAGGATGGGGAGGAGGTCAGCTATATATGGTTAGGATTCCTACTATTATTAGGACTATTCCTACTATTATGGTTAAGATTTTAGGTTTTGTTTTTGATGCTATTGTACTCCCTACATTTCCTCCTATTAATGCTCCTAAGGTGAAGGGTATGGCTAGGTTGAAGATTACGTTACCGTTAGCTATGTGTATTATAGATCCTGATGTTGATGATACTACTATTGATAACATGCTTACTGCTACTGCCGTATGTATTTGTGCTCTTAGCACTGATACTAGTATTGGCATTAGTATAGCTCCTCCACCTATACCTGTTAATCCTGCTATGAACCCAGCGATTATAAAGACTAGCGGCGCAATCAGAGGGTTAGATAGCCTACTATTTTGACTCCTAGATTGAACTCTACCTCTTAAACTCCTCACAAGCATATTTATACCAAATATTATGATTATAGTCGATACTACTACCGTTAATATTTTCCTAGGTGCTAAAGCTGTAGTTTGAGCTCCAACCATACTAGCGGGGATCATTAGAATAACCATTAAAACCCATTTCCCAGGTTTTAGGACGCCTCTACGCCAATAGTTTATTGATGCTGATATACTATTAAAGACTATTACTAGTAAACTAGTCCCTATAGCCTTCTCTATAGGGTAGCCCATATGGTAGAATAGAGGGACCATGAATACTCCTCCACCTATACCACTCATACTACCTATAGTTGCTACTAGGAATCCCCCTATAGTATATAATATATACTCTATCATCTTAACCTATAGCTACACGGTCTACTAAGCCTTAATAACTTAAACCTCTAAACCTAAATCTTCTAGGAATTCTTTGAGTTCTCTAAGCTTAGATAATAGTGTTAAACCTTTCTTCGTTATAGCTACTCTCCTCACTCTCTCTCCAGTATCTATCTTAACTAAGCCTTTCTCATTTAACTCTTCTAGTAGTCTTATAAGTCTATCGTAGGCTAACCCTGTAGCTTGAGCTACTCTAGTAGCTAATGTATCGCCACCTTCATCAACTATAAATGTTAAGACATCTACTATTATAGATATTTTACTCCTCCTCTTCATAAAAGCCTCCTCAGATAACCAATAGCTAATACTAGGGCTCCAGAAGCTCTAAGAAACTCTGACACTACAGTAATAGTAGCCGGTATTATAGCTGGGAGAGCCTGACTACTAAGCAGTATAAGGGTAAGGGATCTAGCAAAATGAGATATACATAGTATACTAAAAGCTATCTTAGCATAACTCCTAAAATATCTCGAAAGTATGAAGGCTAGGAGCGATGCTAGCAAATCTAAGAGAGACGGAGTTAAGACTAGAGGCGTTAGAATTAGAACAGGAGTATACCTCCTAGAAGTCAAAATCATATAGAAACCTGAGAGTGCCAAAGCAGGAGAAGCAGTATATAGAGAAAATGATAAACTAGCATCTTTAACAATAAGAGAAAAGAACATAGAAACCTGACTAAGAGATAATAGAAAGAAACCTAAGAAAAGACGAAACCACAACTCACCACCTAGAATCCTATAAATACTAAAGATAGACAATGCAGAGATAGAATAGAATAAAGCTGAAAGCAACACAAATAAACCTAAAAACAAACCTAAAACCAAAATAATACACCAAAAATATAGAAAGAATTAAACCTAAAAATAAAGAGAAAACAATGCTACATCAAGATGAACAACTATCATAAACAGTTCTACAAGAATAATAAAGAAGGAGACAGCTACTAGGGGGCTCAGCTCTTATATTGGTTTATATCAGGTGGTTTCATAGCCTCATTCTTGTTCCCCCGCTCGGGACCTCATCGGGCTTGGGGGCGTTTAGGGCGACCCCTGGGCACCCCACATCTTAAGTATTCATGGGATAGGTTTATGATTGCTACTACATCTCTATCTCCTATGAATCCACATTTAGGGCATTTTAGCATTCTACCACCAATATCTTTAAGCCTACTCCTACATCCTAGTCTAGGGCATATTGATGATGTATTTCTCGCGTTAACTTTTGTAGTCTCAAGCCTCCTCTCAAATGCTTCATAGCCTATAGTGAAATGAATCCTCCTATAGAACCATAGTGATATTTTTATTGAATGAGCTATTCCCGTCAACTCTATTCTTTAAGTGGTTTAAATTCTCTAAATACTATGATTAAGCTATGCTTACTAGCTATATTAGCTATAGCATCTCCAATCTTATGAGCATAATCCCACGCTATGCTTCTAATCCTCTCACCATGCCTTTTAATAGCTCTCCTAATTCCTTTAATGAATCTCCAAGATCTTGGATACCTCTTCTGAATCCTCTCAACTTATATCCTATGAGTTAGCATCCTCCTAAGAGGTGTTTTAAAGCGTTTAAGCCTAATCATCTCCCCATCAGGCTTAAATACTGCTAGGGTTATATTATCAAAGTTTACATCAACAGTCATTACAGTCCTATGCTTCCTAAGCATAACTGTTTTCCTGAAATACAGTGATACATAGACTCTGCTACCAGTAATTGATACTGCTAGCTCATAGTTACTCCATTCCTTAATCTCTCTGACTCTTACACTTGATACCAATAGTTTTAGCTTAACTTCTCTACCCTCATGTACCTTTAGAATGAGCATCCTATTCTCAAAGTTTAGCCTATAATCATACTTATCTAACCTAGCTGTTAGCCTCCTTAAAACTGGCTTCCTTCCACTATTTCTATTACTAGATTTAGCAATAGCCCTAGCATATAGATAGATTTGTTTAACGTAGTGTGCTCTAAAACTATATTCTCTCAGCTTACTATAGAACATTCTATGTAGAGTACCTATTGATGGTATCCTGTCTTAAACCCCAAATACTATTTATGACGAGCTGAGCAGCATCACGATATAATCTCAGAAACTCAGCTAGAGCTTCATAGTTACAGCTACCCTCGAGGAGAGCCCTCATCTTGAGAGTCTCAAGTAGCTCTCTACCCCTCACCAGGTAGCTCCTCCACATCTAAACTATAGAGTAGTTTCTATAAAATTTTTCCTTCATTTAATCACTAGATGAGAGAGGTGTAGCGGGCAGTTTCTACTTTGTAAAGTGTAGTGTTATAAAGTAATGACATAACCCTTTACCCCCCTTGGAAAAGATAAGGATAAGATAAGACACCTACACGGGAAGAGAGTCTGTACAATAATCATAGCAGAGGAGTAAACATTACCTGATATAAACAGATATGAAACCCGGAAACAGCCGCGCTAGGCTGATTTGGGTTCTTATTTTGTCTTCCCTTTTCTCTTCTTCTCTATCTCTTCTATTAGTTTTGTATCTGGTTCTACTCTCTTAGGTCTTATTTCTTGTGTTGTCTGTGTGCATTCTGGTTTTAGTGCTGTTATGCAGTATATGCAGAGGTTTAATCTTCTCTTCCCTACCTGGCATTCTATTGTTTGTTGTCTTCTCCCGCATATGCTACATCTTATCCATGCTAGGGTTGTTCTCATTATTCTTCACTTAGAGGCTACTCTTATATACTTAGCTAGTATCTGTGCTAGTGCTGGTAGTGTTCTAGTTTGTACCCATACTCTGCCTGGGCCTTCAACATCTATTACTACTCCTTCACCTCCAAAGACTAGCGTCTTTAATCCCCCAAGCTTCCTCACTCCCCATTTTATAGTGCCATCTAGTGCTACGAAGTGTCCATTATCCACTGTCATCTTCTCTCCTCTATCAAGTTTAAGCTCTTCTATTGCTCCATAAGCACTAACAAATACTAGCCCGTAACCTGAGGTTTTAAGCCATATTAGCTCGCCTTCAGCAATAAGTCCCTTAAATCCTCTCCAAGCTATACTAAGCTTTATATCTCCTACATGTGCTAAGTAGCTAGTATCCTGTATTATAAGATCTCCTCCTTCAAGTCTAATACCAACTATATCACCTGGAGTCTCAGGAGCAATCCATATCTCAGCACTACTCCTAGCTCTAAAAGTATTTAAGAATATACTTTCACCTCCAAATAATCTCCTAGCTATAGCACTCGCAACTCCCATAGTTGATGTTTGAACCTCAATATCACCCTTATGCAACATATAAGCTCCAGGCTCTACAGTTATAGATACTCCAGGATTAAGTTTAACCTTTAGAACCGAGTATGCAGGACCCCTCTCAATAACATAATCAATCATATAAACAACACCAAATAACTAAAAAACACACAACACTTAAATAATATAAACCACATCATACAACCCTACCCTCTTAAAATAAGGGAAAGAGACTAAAACATAAAATAATACTTAAAAAGTCTAGGAACATAATATAGGAGAGGAGAGCGGCGGTCGTCTAGCCTGGACTAGGACGCCGGCCTGCCAAGCCGGAGGTCCCGGGTTCAAATCCCGGCCGCCGCACCACTCTTCTAATAAAGAACTTCTTCTTCAAGATAGTTATATTGTGTTGGTTTAACTTTCAAAGTGTAGTGTTTATATCTTCTATCGTTGGTAGTTCTTTTCTAGCTTTTTCTAGGAGTTGCTTATACTTATTTATGTTTATCTCTACTCTCTTAGAGTTATAGGGTGCCAGTTTACCTGACGTATATATTAGCATATATGGTGGTGTACTCTCAATTATATAACTTGGTGGTTTCTTGTACGAGTCTCTTATACTAATCCTTCTGGATATTATGAGCTCTCTCTTATCGTAGAGGCCATTTTTAAGGTGTTCTATGTATAAGTTTATGATGCTATGAGCTTCTCTAATCTTCACCTCCATCTCGCTAGGAGTTTTTGCTTCAAAGAGTTTTCTTAATGCTTCTATTTGAGCTCTAGCAATGTATAGTGGTGTATCTCTCCTAACAGCCATAATACCCTTAACCTTCTCTCCACCGCTTGAGAGTAGCCCGTAGTATCTATTAGAGACTCCATTTAAACCCGTAGAGTCTCTTGGTATATAGAGCCATGTATAGTAAGCTTCTACCTTAGCTTTAAACCCTGTTTCCCCCTCTATTCTCCTCAGTAAGGCTTCGCAATCCTCTATTGACTGAACCCCCTCAATGAATACGCTATCTACTATAGCATGTATAACTTTATAGCCTAAACTTTCAGCTAGCATCCTAGCTTTCATCATAATCTCTCTACTTGTTGCTGTAACAACTTCATGAGCCATAACTGAGCCGAATAGACTATTCCTATAACCTAGGTAACCAAAACTAGCTACGAGAATCCACTTAATAGCACTCCTTCTATACTCAAATACAGACTTACCAGTTTCTTTTAGTAGATCCTCATAGATCTCTTTAAGTTTTATAAGTTCCTCTATACTCTCAGGCACAACTCCCCTCTCATCAAGGCAAACCTTATGAGGAGTCCATGGGATTATTAGAGGGTTTTTACAACTACTCTTATCAATAGTTTCTCCAGATATATTGTATTTAGCTATAATATTAGGGTAGAGACTCTTAAAGTCAATTTGACATACACTCCAATAGAGTCCTGGTTTTGGTCTATAAACAACTCCTCCTCTATCATTTACTATTAATTCTTCAATTGTTCTCCAAGGCTCTCTCCTCCCAACTGTATCTATAGCTAGCCGCCTACTTCTAGCTTTTAGAGCTTCTATAGTTGAGAGTATACGACCTATAGTTATATTGCCCATTAGACTTAATGGAGTATAGCTTAGTCTGCTCCACTCAAAATACTCAGATGGATGAAAAGCTCCTCCAGTAATCCACTTAGAGACTCTAGATATAGACTTAGAGTCTAACTCTATAAGCTTAAGGTAAATCTGTTGATCAGTAAATCCTAGGTGGAAGTAGTGTGAAGAGATATAGTTTAAAATATCCTCAAGACTCTCTAGTATTAGATCCTCCCACCGAGTCTTAACAGTATAATAGCCATGCTCTACATCTATAACTATATAGTTAAGATCTGGATCGGCCATTGAAGGAATCCAGTCATAAACTATAGGCACCCCAGAGCGCCAGTCTTCTAATATAGTAAGAGGCTTAATTTTAAGCCTATGAAGTGCTTCAATGAGAGGATGTGGGAATTTATTTATAACTTTAAGCCCCCTCATACTACTAAGTTTAAGTATCTTGAGGAGTAGCTTATAGCTCGATGTCTCAAATACTACTAGATCAATGTAATCCTCATAGTATGGGGGAACCCTCCACTTCTCTATCCAAGTACTCTCTACACCTTCAATTGATTCAAGCTCTGTAGCGATTAAGTGAGGATCTCTACCAGCTATATAGCCTCGAAAAGCTACTTGAGACTCCCTCTTCTCTAAGACACTAGTACCTTCATTATAGATAGTAAATACTACACGATCCCCTCTAATATCAGCATCTATCAACCACTTATAAGTCAACCTTTAAGACCTCATATCTTGCTGTTTACAATAGAGAAAGTTGAGCCTACGAATTATATGGACTATTATAATCTCTATAGGGTCAACTACTCCTATATGTGTATATACTGATAGTGTAGATTCAATATCTTCTATGAGTAGCTCTAAAAACGCTCTCTCCTCAGGCGGGAGCATCTTAGAGACTCTTCTTAGTCTCTCTATATAACTATCTATGATAACTCTTAGAGAAGGAGTATTACGACCCAATAGTGACACCCCCACTAGTTATAGGTGAAGATGAAGTTAGATATTTTAGGAGAGAGTTCTGTCTCAATGATTGTATAGGGTGGTTTAAGATACCCTCAGAGAATACTCTAGATGAGAGAGGCTTTACAGGATGTTTAATTAAACTTGCTAGAATTAGCCCCCTTCTTAAATATGAGAGTCTAACTATAATATTAACTGAGTGGTGATGTAGGCTTCCACCTTCAGGCTTATTATAGCCGAACTTAGAGGTGGTATTAAAAACTATGACTTGATTATCTAAACTAATCCTTCTAATGAGGCCCGTAATCTTAGTAGCATTACTATATCTTAGAGGATCTACTGGTAGGTAGCCATAGGGAAGTACTAAGAAGATATTTGTATTTTTAAGCTTAGACAGATCCTCTAATATATTCACAGTATCACTTAGCCTGAAAGCTCTAGAGACTATTATATTATTCAACTTACAGTCAAGCATCCTACATACTCTAACTATATAAAGTGTATCAACACCACCAAACTCTAAGTTAAAAACAACATAGACCAATCCAAGCCTGCTCATATAAGCCATAGCATAATGAGCAACTTTGAGAATTAAAGATAAATCACCATAAAATTCTACAATCCAGCTCCTAATTAGAGGCGAGATGAGATCATCTAAGAGTCTAATACCGGTTACCTTCAACATCCATCCCTATAAAATTAAAACTAATATAAGGCAGAGACACGAAGATGAATAGAATAAGAAAATCCTGGAATTAACCACTACTTACCTACCTTCCAACAATACTAGCTATCATATAATAGCATATATTCTAGTTAAGCCGTTAAAGCTATAAATTATAAAAGGTTCTTTCCCTGAACTCTCTTCCAGGCGATCCTTTAGATATTCCCGGGAGGGATGCATCTCTTATACTAGGCTTGAGGAGTATGAGTTCAAAATAGTTAAAGGATAGAGTGGGAAGCTGGTTAGTAGAATATTATTATACAGTATATTGCCATTATGATTGCTATTAGTCCTCCTATAGCTCTAAAATAATCTCTCTTAGATAATAGTAACGGGTATATATTCGGTATTAGTGTTATTCCAGTGATGGTTAATGTTATGAGTATTAATGGTGATATGAAGACTTGATTGTATAGTATTGTTGGGATAATCCTTTTACTAATACTAGCCTCGGACATTAATGCATTATAAACTATGTACATACCAGGAGTACAGTATGGGAGAGTTGCAATAAATGCTATAAATCCTAGTATGCTAATGAATACAATATTATAAACAGGGAATTTATGCAAGTTAAGCTTATGAACTAATCTACACGGTAAATCATCTTCCCTGCAAGCATGACCTGAACTACCACCACTCTTAATAATAGATAGGATACTATAAGCTAAAACTATACTACCATAAGCTATAAGCAGTCCAATTAAAAGAGTCTTACTAAAAGGTAGGCTAGTAAATAAACTCCTAAGGAGGAGTCGAAGGTGAAATAACCAAAAAACGCTACCAATGAAAGCTGTAGATACTCTAATAATATTAAATAGGTTAGTTGAAGCTATAGAAGCTATAATACCAGTATATAGTGCGAATAGACAGAGCCCAATAGAATCTATTAAAGCTAATGATAGAACAGTAAAACATTAACATCCAAAGATGAACACCTTAAGCATCATATTTACTGCGAAAATTCTTAAGTTTAATCTAGGCTCCATCATATAGTTGTATATATTATGATAGTGTCGTTAAAGCCGTAGATTATGAATGGTTCTATCTTCATACCTCCCATTCCAGGCGAGCCGTGAGGCATTCCAGGTAGTGATATACCTCTTAAACTTGGCTTCTCATTAATTAACTTCTTAATTACCTCTGCTAACATATGACCTACTACTATGTAATTCTCTACTATTGATAAGTGGCATGATTGTAGGCTATCTGGTACTCTAAATTCTCTCATTATAATCCTCAGGTCATTAACGGTTCTCACTTCAACTCTAGCACCTAAACCATGAAGATGCTTAACATACTCCTCACAGCATCCACATTGAGAGCCCATATAGAGAGTTATATTTACACCATTGAGATCTGCTCCGCTAACATTAAACTTAGATAATGAAACCAACGCTATAATCGCGAGTAGCGGAAGTAGCCAGCTCCTAGCCATACCAACTCCTCAAACCATAGATTTAAGGTTGAGACTAAATTATACTATTACATTTATTTAGCTATTTTATCTGAGAGATTCAGTTAACCTACGGATTCTAGATGCGCACATACTAGCATTTTTTATTGTTATAACTATAGAGAATCTGCTAGTCATTAAGATTATCGAGGAAAGATGTTACTCGACTCTCAGAGGATCCCCCAGTATTAATAATGAAGATTTCTGTGACCCGATTTTCCATAAGCATGAATATATAGAATGGATTAGGAGTAGTATATATCAGGAAGAGCCGATAAAATTAATAGCTAGAGTAATAGTCCTACTAGACTAGAATTAATGGCTATGTATACTCGTAGATAGATTCTAGAAATACTTATATAGGAGTCTCATATTAAACTTTAATAGTCCTCGACGCTTTGGCCCTCTTTCATTGGCTTTTTGCCTCAATTCTCTTATTTTAGTCTTCTCTCATCGGATCCGTTATCTTGTTTCTTTCTTCAATAGTTTTATTATTTTCTCTTCTTTTGTGCTTAACTGTACGCTTATGTATCCTAGGGTTTCCAGTGTTAGTAGTATTTTTGTGAGGTCTGTTTGTGATATTTGTTTTTCTTCTTTTGATAGTCTGTGTAGGAGTGTTGTTTCATCTATTTGATCTATTTTTCCTTTATTTTCTTCTATTATCTTCTTTATTGTTTCTATTGTTATGTTTATATCTGGTAGTCTTGACCATATGGTCACTTCTATTATACCCTCTTAGAATGTTATTGTTGGCGCTGTTACTTCTCTCCTAGCTTCAGTCTTTATTTGCCTTGCTGTTTCTAGCCATCTCATATAGAATTCTATCATGTGCCTTGTAATGCTTGGTCTTACTTTCTTTAATGCCTCCTCTATATGCGCCCATCTTATTATAGGGTTAGGGAGGTTCTCTCTTAGTGCTAGCATTGTAGCCTCTCTTATTAATGCTGCTATGTCTGCTCCAGTGTATCCTTCTGTTATTTTTGCTAGTTCTTCTAAGTCTACATCATCTGCTAATGGTATAGTTCTTGTATGTATTTTTAGTATTTCAAGTCTACTCTTTTCATCTGGTGGCGGCACGTATATGAGTTTCTCGAATCTTCCAGGTCTTAGGAGTGCTGGGTCTAGCATGTCTGGCCTATTAGTTGCAGCCATTACTACAACGTTATGTAGATCACTTATCCCATCCATCTCTGTTAATAGCTGGCTTACAACCCTCTCTCCAACTCTACTACTACCTATATCAGTACCTCTAATATAGGCTATAGCATCTATCTCATCAAAGAATATCACTGTAGGAGCGTACTGCCTAGCTTTCCTAAATATCTCTCTAATAGCTCTTTCACTTTCTCCAACCCACTTACTTAGAATCTCTGGTCCTCTAACTGCTATAAAGTTTGCTCCACTCTCAGTAGCTACAGCTTTAGCTAGTAGAGTCTTACCAGTCCCTGGAGGACCATAGAGTAGTATACCCTTAGGAGGCTTTATACCGGCTTTGGCGAAAGCTTCAGGGTATTTTAGGGGCCACTCTACAACTTCTCTCAACTCCTGCTTTATACTATCAAGACCCCCAATATCACTCCACTTAACCTCTGGAATCTCTATTTGAATCTCTCTTAGCCCACTAGGAGTTATTTCCTGGTATGCTGCCAGGAAGTCCTCCATTTTAACAACCATCTTCTCTAAAACTTCTGCTGGTATACTCTCCTGCTCTATATCAATCTCTGGTAGATACCTCCTTAAAGCATGCATTGCAGCTTCTCTAGCTAATGCTGCTAAGTCAGCGCCTGTATAGCCTTTCGTCATATCTGCTAGTTTCGCTAAGTCAACATCATCAGCTAGAGGCATATGCCTTGTGTGTATTTGTAGAATCTCTACTCTACCCTGCTTATCTGGGAGTGGGACCTCAATCTCTCTATCAAACCTACCAGGCCTTCTAAGAGCTGGGTCTACAGCATTTATCCTATTAGTAGCAGCAATAACTATAACGTTACCTCTAGCCTCTAATCCATCCATCAATGCTAGGAGTTGGGCTACTACACGCCTCTCAACTTCTCCTACAACCTCATCTCTCTTAGGTGCTATAGCATCAATCTCATCAATGAATATTATAGATGGAGCATTCTTCTTAGCTTCCTCAAAAATCTCTCTAAGCCTCTGCTCACTCTCACCATAGAATTTACTCATAATCTCTGGTCCATTTATAGCTATAAAGTATGCGTCAGCCTCTGTAGCTACAGCTTTAGCTAGTAGAGTCTTACCAGTCCCTGGAGGACCATAGAGTAGTATACCCTTAGGAGGCTCTATCCCTAATCTCTTGAAGAGCTCTGGATGCCTTAGTGGGAGCTCTACAAGTTCTCTAATCTTAGCTATAACATGGCTAAGCCCACCTATATCCTCGTATGTAACCTTAGGTACCCTAACTTGAGGTGCAGGCTTATCTAGAACATCTACTATAGTATTCTCATTTATTATTACTGCTCCTCTAGGCCTTGTATCAACTACCTGTAGCTGAACCCCCTGACCTATAACCTGAACTACTACTATATCTCCCTCAACTATAGGTGTCCCAATTAGCCTCTTCTTAACATACTTCTTAAACCCCTCATCTATACTCATATACATTAAAGGCGCGAGTTTAACCTTAGTTGCAGGCTTAACATTAGCCTTCCTAACTATGACTCTATCACCTATGTTAATATTAGCATTCTTCCTAATGAGTCCATCCATTCTGATAACGTCGAGACCCTCATCCTCTGGGAGAGCTGGCCAAGCCATAGCTACAGTCTTCTTCTTACCCTCAATCTCAACAATATCACCAGGCTCTAATCCTAACTGCTTCATTATACCAACATCAATTCTAACCTTCTTCCTACCAGAGTCTCTCGGCTTAGCCTCAGCTACTCTCAATGAAACCTCTTTAACTTTACCCTCATCTTCACTCAAACTTAGCTAACCCAAAACAATATCTCTAAAGTGAAGCTTAAAACGTTATAAAGAATCTTATGAGCTTCAGGGGTTCAGCTCTAATATCTTTCATTTATAAGCTCTCAACTCTCTCACTAGGTAGCTCTCTATAAATACTCGAGATGTGGGATGCCTAGGGGTCACCCTAAACGCTCCAGAGGGTGATGCAAACCCGAGACCACTGCGGGGGGAACAAGGGATGAGGCGATGATTATAAGAGCTGAACCTGAGGAGTAATATTAACCAATATAAGAACCCAAAACAGCTACGTTAGGCATTTAGAGCTTCTCTTCTCAATATATCCTCCTAGTATTCTCTTTAAAGATTCGAGTGGGTTATTAATGTAGACTTTGATGGAGTCTTCTCTAACCTTTACTGTTATAAAATTTGTTTTTCTTAAGCGTTTAATTATAGATAGTGCTGTTCTCCTAGTAAAGCATAGCCTACTCCTTAGGATACCTATAACATCTTCTATGTTAACTTCTCTTTCTCCATAAACCTCGTAGAGTAGTATTGATATGGCTAGTTCTCTCTTATTAATCCTCACTATGAGCACCTCTCTCACATGAGGATGCTAGTGGGGCTATATAGTCTACTCTCTTCGCCGCCTCACCTGAGACTAGTAGTGATATGTAGCTATTACCACTTCTATATACAGCTGGTTTACCTTCTAAGACAGCTATTACGCCTCTCAATACATTAGATTCTACTATAGAATGAGTACCTCTAACCCCATTAATAAGTAGAGCTATTGGATCTTTGAAGTCTATAGCTCTAACTAAGCCTTCAATAGTAGTAGTTGGTCCGTTAAGCTTAGTATAACTTACATTTCTAGCCCCAACTCTACACCCGTCAATCCAGTTTGGCGCTACTACCTCATATATAGTCTTAACTTCTACATTAGGCTTCTCGTTTGAGATTAAACTCCCAACTCCTAATGTTAACTGTAGGCTAGTTGATTTTAAGTTAACTCTAATAATTGATGGTGAGGTTACTAGTAGAGGCTTAGACTTTAAAGCCCACTCAACTAGGCTCTTAATATTATCTAAGCTAAGCTCTAGTATATGCTCTATATTAACAACTAAGAAGCCTCTATCTACTCTAGGCACCTCTAATACCCTATATTATAAGAGTATCTGAGAGACTATAGTATTTAAGGATTTTAAACCCTAATATGTCACTTTTACCCTTGGTGCCTAGACTTTGAAACTCTACGAGTTTGAGGCTAAAGATATACTTAGAAGATATGGTGTTGAAGTGCCTCGAGGCATAGTTATTTCACGTGGAGAAGATGTAAGGGTTAAGATTGAGAGCTCAAGCTTAGAGCCCCCATTAGTAGCTAAGAGTCAAGTCTTAGTTGCTGGGAGGGGGAAAGCTGGCGGCATTAGGATGGCTAATAGTATAGATGAAGCTATTAATATTGTTAACCTACTATTTGATCACCCAATAAAAGGACTTAAACCTAAATATATCCTAGTTGAGAAAGCTATTAAACATGATGTTGAGCTATACGCATCAGTAACCTTAGATAAGAGTGAGAGGAGGCCAGTAGTATTAGCTAGTCTCTATGGTGGTATTGATATTGAGGAGATTGCTAGAGAAAAACCTGAGAGTATAGTAAGGTACTATGTTGACCCAGTTAAAGGGCTCATGGGTTATGAGGCTAGGTCTGTAGCAAAGAAGCTTGGATTAACAGGTGGAGCTCAGACTAGCTTCTCCTCCCTACTCCAAGCATTATACAATATATTCATAGACTATGACGCAGATCTTGTAGAAGTTAATCCTCTGACAATCGTAGATGGTAAGGTGATAGCACTAGATGCTAGGATAATAGTTGATGATAATGCAGCATATAGGCACCCTGAGCTAGCTGTTGAGAGGGTTGAGGGTGGAGAAGTTAGCATATGGGAGTCTAAAGCTAGGAGTATGGGATTGGCTTTTGTAGAGCTCGACGGATATGTGGGAATCATAGGTAATGGGGCTGGCCTAACAATGACTACTATGGATTTAGTATATGAGTATGGTGGAGCTCCAGCAAACTTCCTAGACATAGGTGGAGGGGCTAGCTCTGAGAGGGTTAAAAAAGCAGTATCAATACTACTAGAGTATCCTAAGGCTAAGGTAATATTAATAAACATATTTGGAGGTATAACTAGGTGTGATGAAGTAGCTAAGGGTATAGTAGAGGCTCTACGCGAGTATAAGGGGCAGCCTAAGAGACTCTACGTTAGATTATCTGGTACGAGAGAAGAAGAGGGTAGGATGATCCTAGAGGAGGCTGAGATAAGAGTATATAGTGATCCTAGAGAGGCGGCAATAGCAGCCGTAAAGCAGGCCGAGGTGTAGGGGTATGGCTATACTAGTTGACAGTAATACTGTAGTAGTAGTTCAAGGAATTACTGGTAGAGAGGGATCATTCCATACGAAGTTAATGCTAGACTATGGGACTAAGATTGTTGCAGGCGTTACGCCAGGCAGAGGAGGCTCTGAGGTTCACGGTGTTAAAGTTTACGATAGTATTATTGAGGCTAAAGAAGAGCACCCAGATATAAACACGTCTATAGTATTTGTTCCAGCTAGGTTTGCTATAGATGCTATATATGAAGCTATAGATGCTAACCTCAAACTACTAGTAGTCATAACAGAGGGTATACCTGTCCACGATACCCTCAAAGCTATTAATTATGCTAAGAGTAGAGGAGCTACCATAATTGGACCTAATTGCCCAGGCATAATAACGCCTAGAGAATCAAAAGTTGGGATAATGCCGAGTCACGTATTCACGAGAGGCCCTGTAGGCATAGTATCTAGGAGTGGAACATTAACCTATGAGGTTAGCTATGCATTATCAAAGGAAGGTATAGGGCAGTCTACAGTCATAGGTATAGGGGGAGATCCAGTAGTTGGTTTAACGTTCACCGAGGCTCTAGAGCTTTTCGAGAAAGATGATGAGACAAAAGCTGTAGTACTTCTAGGAGAAATAGGTGGAGATATGGAGGAGCGCGCTGCAAGAATGATAGCTCAAGGTAGGTTTACTAAGCCTACTATAGCATTTATTGCTGGAAGGACAGCCCCACCAGGTAAGAGGATGGGGCATGCTGGAGCTATAATAATGATGGGTATGGGAGACTATGAGAGTAAAGTTAAGGCTCTAGAGAAAGCTGGAGTATTAGTAGCTAGGACCCCATTCGACATACCTAGACTTGTAAGTAGAGTTTTATAAATACTTAATAGCTTCAATTTAGAGAATCTGGGGCTTAGGGTAGGAAGGAGATGGCTAAGGGTAGTCTAGTAGCTAGGAGGATAGACATATATGATAATGTAAAGCCACCACTATGCACTAGCTGTGGTAAGCCACTGAATCCATCGTCTAAGGCTGTATCATTCTACTGCCCAAATTGTGGAGTATTCTTGATATGGAGATGTGAGAAGTGTAGAACACAGGGTTCAACATATAAGTGTCCCAACTGTGGCTTTGAAGGGCCTTAACAAGGTGGTATCGTATGGCTAGAGTTGCTGTAGCTCTAAGAGTATTCCCTACAGGTGTAGATATAGATACTAGTGGTTTAATTGAGAGAATAAAGAGTAAACTACCATCAGAGTATATTCTAGTAGGTAGTAGTGAGGTTCCAATAGCATTCGGCTATAAAGCTCTAAGATTAGTAGTAACAATGCCTGAAGAGAAAGAGGGAGGAACTGAAGAGTTAGAGAACATAATCAGGAGTGTTGATGGAGTAGATGAAGTTGAAGTTGAATTAGTTCACAGGATTTAAATCCTATTACCATCATTAGTATTTTAACCTAAATTATCATCTATCTAAGAGGGGTGCTAATGTCTCTAAGGATTAGGAAGCCGTCCAAGGTTGAGAGAGGAGAGAGATTTGATGTAGTAATAGTTGGGGGAGGACCAGCGGGTCTATCAGCAGCTGTCTACTCATCAAGGTTTATGCTTAAGACTATAGTCTTAACTGTAGACATAGGTGGCCAGCTAAACCTTACAGAATGGGTTGATGACTATCCAGGTTTTACTAAGATTAGTGCATCAGAGCTTGTAAGTAGGTTTAGGGATCACGCGGAGTCTTTCGGTGTTAGAGTTATTCCAGGTGTTGAGGTTAAGAGTATTGAGAGAGTAGGGGACTCGATATTTAGAGTTGTAGGTACTGGCGGTGTTGAGGTTTATAGTAAAGCAGTGATTTTAGCTGTTGGTGCTAAGAGGAGGAAGCTGGGAGTACCTGGGGAGGAGGAGTTTCAGGGTAAGGGTGTAAGCTACTGTAGCATATGCGATGCTACACTCTTTAAAGGTAAGGATGCTGTCGTAGTCGTAGGTGGCGGTGACTCTGCTCTCGAGGGTTCTATAATGCTTAGTGGCTATGTTAAGAAAGTATACTTAGTTCATAGGAGGGACTCGTTTAGAGCTAAGCCTATTCTAGTAGAAGACGCTAAGAAGAGGAGTAATATAGAGTTCTTACTGAATAGTATTGTAACAGAGATAATAGGCGATGATAGGGTTAAGGCCGTTAGAATCCTAAACAAAAACACAGGAGAGTCTAACTTATTGAATGTTGATGGTATATTCATAGAGATAGGGTTTGAGCCAGCAGTAGAATTCTTTAAGAGCATAGGCTTAGAGGTTGACGAGTACGGCTATGTAAAAGTTGATGAATGGATGAGGACAAACATACCTGGAATATTTGCTACAGGTGATGCTATAAGCTTATGGAGGGGATTTAGACAGATTGTAACAGCAGCTGCAACAGGCGCTGTTGCAGCTTATAGTGCCTACCAATACATTATAGAGAAGGGTTTTTAAATTTCTACTAAATACAACAGCTAGGGTGTTAAATCTTAATGTATAAGGCTAGGCAAAGCCTAGTGCCTGAAGGTATTCCTGATAAGTGGATGCCTCTAGTTGAGAGGATGATTAAACAGAAGTATCATTTCGTAGGTAGGCATACTGTTGTTAAGAAGTGTTATTGGACTCATAGGGCTATGATTGATGGGAGGCATTGTTATAAGTGTAAGTTCTATGGTATTGAGAGTCATAGAGATATACAGATGAGCCCCTCAGCTTTCTGGTGTTGGAATGCTTGTATGCACTGTTGGAGAATTAGACCTCAAGATGTAGGTGCAGATATTGATGAGACTAAGATGCCATTCTACGATGACCCTAAGATTCTCGTAGATGAGCTTATAAAGGCTCACCGTAGGCTTATGAGTGGGTATAAGGGGCATCCTAAGGTTGACCCTAAGCTTATAGAAGAGGCTATGAACCCAGTTCATCTCACATTAAGTCTTACGGGAGAACCTACACTATACCCGCTTCTAAGTGATTTAATAAAAGAAGTTCATAGGAGAGGTATGACTACGTTCCTAGTAACTAGAGGTGTTAGACCAGATGTTTTAGCTAACTTAGATGAGGAGCCAAGCCAGCTCTATATTAGCATAGAGGCTTGGGATAAGAAGAGCTATAACTACTTCACTAGGCCACTAGTACCTAGAGCTTGGGAGCTCACGTTAGAGACCCTAGAGCTACTACCAAGCTTTACAAGCCCAACAGTTATTAGGATAACACTAGTTAAAGGATTCAATGATCATGATGAAGCACTAAGAGGATTTGCTAAGCTAATTGAGACAGCTAAACCAACATATATAGAGATTAAATCATATATGTGGCTAGGAACTAGTAGGTATAGGCTATCAAAGGATAGCCAGGCAGAACACGAGTATATTAGAGAAGTTGGGTTAAAACTAGCGGACTACACCGGGTACCCACTAATAGGGGAGAGTAGAGCAAGTAGAGTAGTACTCTTAAGTAGTATACCAGAACCAATAAGACTAGGCAAGGGGTGCCCGCTAGGCCTAAAAACACCAGAACCAGATACAATAGGAGAATATGATAGCTATGACCCAGATACTGTGCCTTAAGAGAATTTAGTAACTTAAATCTTAATAGAGGTTATAAAACTTATCAGTTACTCTAGTACACGTCAGCTTAACCTTAGGATAGTAAGCATAGATAGAGTGAAAACTATTCCTCCTGAATTTCCTATATAAGTCCCCCATATTCTATTGTTCATGTGGAAGCTAGTAGTAAATTGGTTGAGGTGGGGGGTTTGAGTATTTTAAGGGTTTTTATTGCTGTTGATATTGAGGATCCACTTATTATCTCAAGGTTAGATAGAGTTAAGGATGCTCTAGTCTCTACAGGTGTCCCTATGAAGGTTGTTGAGTCTTATAATATGCATTTAACTTTAAGGTTTATTGGTGAGGTTAGCCGCGGGGTTGTTGATAGCATTTCTAGAGCTCTCTCTAGGCTTGAATTTAAAGAGTTTACTATAGTGTTTAGGGGGTTGGGCGCTTTTCCTAATTCACTAAATCCTAGAGTTGTATGGGTTGGTGTAGGTGAGGGTGCTGATAAGCTTATAATGTTGAGAGGTAGTGTTGAGAAGCTATTGAAGCCTCTAAGTATTCCTCCTGAGAGAGAAGAGTTTACACCCCACCTTACTTTAGCTAGAATTAAGGGTAGTAGAGGTATCTCAAGTCTAGTCAAGCTCTTAAATGAGTACTCTGAATTTGAGTTTGGAGCTGTGAGGGTTAATAGTGTTAGGCTTAAGAAGAGTACTCTTACATCTAAGGGCCCCATATATGAGACTCTACTAGAGGTTAAGGCTTTATGAGCTGTGAGAGGAGTAGTATTGAAGAAGAGGTTCTAGAGAAAATTAGACCGTCAAGAACACAGATTATTGTGTTAAGCAGGCTATATGAGGTATTGAAGAGGAGGATTGAGAAGTGCCTAGAGGAGGGTAATGTTAAAGCAGTAGTAGAAGTTGAAGGTAGTTACGCTAAAGGCACTATACTCTCTAATAAGTGGGAGATCGATGTTTTCACAATATTCAGTAACGTCTCCGAAGAGTGGGTTAAAAATAATAGTCTAAGTATACTACTCAAGTGCATAGAGCCTCTACCAGCAATAGTTAAGTATGCTGAACACCCCTATATTACAGTCTCAATGTTAGGAGTAGAGGCTGAGATTGTACCAACAATAGAAGCTGAGAGCCCTAGTAAGATTAAGCTAGGTGTTGGTAGGACTCCATTCCATACAAGTTATGTTAAGAGGAAGATTGAATCTAACCCCTGCCTAGCTGATGACATTAGGCTTTTAAAGTCATTCATGGAGGGTATAGGGGTCTATGGTGCTGAGATAGGCGGATTCTCAGGTTACTTAGCAGAGCTCCTCACTATACACTATGGTAGTTTTAGGAATGTACTTAAAGCTTCTCTAACCTGGAAGCCTCAAGTCTATATTGATGTAGAGGGTGTAGGTGACGCGACTATACTTAAAGCTAAATATAGAGATTCTCCTATGATAGTAGTTGATCCCGTTGACCCCTCTAGGAATGCTGCAGCATCTGTAACTCAAGCAAGCTTATCAGCATTCATAATAGCATCAAAAATATACCTTACTCGCCCTATGCTAGAGCTCTTCCATATAGCGCCTAGAGTATATAAGGTAGCTAAGCTTGGCCCAGCAATTATGGCTATCTGTAGTGGTAACTACTCTGAGATCCCAAAAGAGAATATTCTCAGTATGGCTAGGAGATTCTCAGGACTACTAGCCTCAATACTTAAAGAGAGAGGATTTAAAGTAACATGGAGGATTATAGGGTCAGATTATACAAGTAAAGTTATCATAATAGTAGGCCTTGAGTCTCTAACTCTACCAGACTTAGAGTATAGAGTAGGGCCTACCCCGTGGGAGAGCTTAGAGGGGGCTCTAAACTTTATAGCTAGGAGACTTAATGAAGGTGGAATAGTATGGATTAGTGAGGATGGCGTACTTGAAGGATTAAGATCTAGGAGGTTTAAGAGTGCAGTTGATACTACTAATAGAGTGGCTAATAAGCTAGCCTATATCGTTAAGGCTAGTAGGTGTGAGTTTAGAGAGTGTATAGAGGGTATAGTATGCTTGAGGGAGAGCGGGTTAAGAGAAGAATCTATTACTGGTTTACCACACCTCCTCTGGCCGAGTTTAATATATTCTCTCCAGAAGCATTCATAACACTATGCTACCCTAGAATTAATAGCTCATGCTCTCATAGGCTTATAAAGCTATCTAGGCTAGGAGTACACAAGATTTATAGTCTAGGACCATCTAGACTACCTGGCTTAGAGCTAAGAGTTCTAGGTAAAGGATTCTCTAGTACCGTAGTAGCAGGCTCACTAGTTAATGGAGAGATCATAGCTATAAAGTCTAGGAGGACCGATAGCAAGAGGATAGATTTAACACCCGAGGGAGAAGTACTAGACATAGCTAGTAAAGCTGGAGTAGCTCCCAAACCAATATACTGGGATAAAGATACTATAGTAATGGAGGCTATAATAGGCCCAAGACTAGAAGACATATTAGAACTAAACCTAGAATGGCCCATAATAGAAGCACTGAGAGCGGCTAGAACACTAGACACACTAAATATAGCACACTTAGAAATAAACAGACCATGGAGAAACATATTATACAGAGGACTCTACAATAAAGCCAAAGCACTAATAATAGACTATGAATCCTCAAGCTCAGGATGCACAAACGTATCAAACCTAATAGGAGGACTCTTACCCAAACTTAAACTCACAATAAGCCAAGAACTAAGAGAAGCTCTAAAATATTATAAGAGAGAATGTAGCTCAAAAGCCTACACAGAAATAGAGAAAATAATTTCCTATTCCTTTTCTTTCTATTCCCTTTAGGGAGTTTCATAAAGAGACTGTAATGG